>Ga0184609_10000564_pt1 | contig 11000 bp, 8 predicted proteins | sample PLM1_60_coex_FD_133165 | JGI IMG/M metagenome (GOLD analysis project Ga0184609, IMG submission 133165) | Groundwater sediment microbial communities from an aquifer in East River, Colorado, USA - PLM1_60_coex | ecosystem: Environmental > Terrestrial > Soil > Riparian zone | place: USA: East... | reverse complement strand
TCCTCAGCATCCTCGCTCGGGCCGATGCCGGAGTATCACCGGTCCGAACAGCCACCCGAATCTCGGGAAACTCCTTCCCCGCCACCGCAAATCGCTCGCGAAGCTCAGCGAGTGGCCGGTCGAGATTCCTCTGAATGTCGTTGTTGAGAGCTTTCAGGGGTGAGATGTAGAGCAGATGGACCGCGTTCGGCAGCGGCTCCTCGATTCCCCGAATGATCAGCTCGTTCAGCTCCCACAAAAACGCGGCCAGCGTTTTCCCGGTTCCGGTTGGAGCGAGGATGAGCGCATGCGCTCCGCTCGCGATCGCGGGCCATCCCTTGCGCTGAGGATCGCTCGGATTCCCGAACGCATCCTTGAACCATTGCCGGACAATGGGATGGAAGCGCGCGAGCACGGAGGCACTACGTCTCACATCGCGGGCCATCGGATGATCCTTCGCTGGACGCCTAGAGCACTCGGCGGAGCTTCTGCGCGCCCCACTCCAGAATCCTGCCTGAGAGTGGCCGTTTTCTGAATTCGTCCAGCTTGATCTCCTTCGACCATTTGAGGTCGTCCATGAAGATCGAGTCCATCTGCGCTCCGACTCGTCGGTCAAGCGCCACGAGATTCGATTCGTCGTTGAACGACAGCGAACGGTTGTCGAAGTTCATCGAGCCGACGGTCGACCACATTCCGTCAACGACCATTGACTTCGCATGCATCATCGTCGGCTCGTATTCGTAGACCTTCACCCCGCCCTCGAGCAGCTTCTCGTAATACGTCCTGCCCGCGTACCAGGTCGTCTTGACGTCGGTCTTGTTGCTCACCGTGAGAACCCGGACATCGACCCCCCTGCGAGCGGCCGCCAGCAGTAACTGCATGAAATTCTCGCCGGGAACGAAGTAGGAATTGCTTATGTAGAGCGTCTTCCTCGCGCCTGCGATCGAGAGCGCCATAAAACGTTCCGCCGGGGTGCTCCCAGTGCTTGGAATCGTGTGCATCAGTCCAGCCTGCACGTCCCCTATGTCGGCGAACGAGATCCTCGGGAAGAACATATCCCCGGTCAGCAGTTCTCCGGTCGCTTCAGCCCAACCTGCGGCGAATGTCGCTTGGAGCGCTCCCACTGTCGGGCCCTCGAATCGGGTGTTGGACTCACGCCATTGATCCTCGTGATGACCATCGCCCAACCAGTAGTCCGCCAGCCCAAACCCGCCGGTATATCCTATCTTGCCATCGACCACTACCACACGCACGTGCGATCGTTGCGCCGCTTTCTGTAGAGTGTACCAGCGAAGAGGCCTCAGCCACACGACCTCGACTCCGGCGTTCTTTAGGTTTTGAAGCCATTCCTTCTTCAGCGGCTGCGAGCCGAAGGCATCAAGCAGCAACAATACCCGCACTTTGTGCTGTACACGATCGATCAGGTACTTCGCCAGGCTGTCCGCAACCTTGCCTGGTTGGGAGTAGTACATCTGCACCGTAATCGTGCGTTCCGCCGACGCCAGATCTTTCCATAGCCGCGGATAAGTCCCGTCCCCATTGAGCAAAATCTCGACTTTGTTGCCCACATCAATGTGGGTCCCGGTGAACAGCTCCATGCTGTGCCCGAACAGAGGATCTTCAATGCCCGGTGGGCCATCCTGATCGCCTTCGGCGATCACGCTCGTCACCGGAGTGTCGTGCGTGATCGAGAGGATGCCTATTAGCATGAGGACGAGCGCGAGCAGAATGAGCGCCGCGATTGCGGTGTACTTGATCAGTGACATATTCTCCCTGCATGACCTTCGTGGCCCGTCGGCGCATCCCGACGCGTGCTATCGTCCTCGATCGGTCGCTCGAATCGCTTCCGATCTTCCGGCTGAGCGACTCGGCCGAGGATACGGCAATTTCCTTCTCTCCCGAGAGCGGTGGACGCTGGCGTGTTCTGCCCAGCCCCGGCGACCGCTTGCCCGGCACTTTCGACCAGGATGTGTATATCGAGCTCCTGCACCGCTACCATGAGGCGGGAGCGCCGGAAGACGGCGTGATAAGCTTTACGCTCCACGCCTTTCTCCGCTCGATCGGGCGGCGCGTTGACGGCAGAACGTATGAGCAGCTTCGCTCCGCACTCACGAGACTCGAGCGGACCATCCTCGAATCGAGCGGAGTGTACATTGCAGCGAAGGAAGGACAGCCGCTAGAAGGGCGATTTACCATACTGTCTGCAGTCTCCATTGCCCGGCGACGAACGGCCGAGCGTGAACAGTTCACTCTCTTCCCGGTTCTGACCGCATCCGAGCCCGGCGATGCCCGAGTCACTATCGGAGCAACGATTCGCTCGAACATCGCGGCCGGACACACAGTCACGCTCTCCGCGATCCACTACCTGTCACTCACCAATCCCGTCGCCAGACGGCTCTACCGCCTGCTCGAGGTAGCGAGAGAAGAAGGCATGGTGACGTGGAGAGTACCGCTCGCGGCGCTAGCCGAGCAGCTGCCTTTGACTCAACGCTACCCCTCGCATTTGCAACGAGTGCTCCAACCCGCCCACGAGATGCTGCTCGCTGCCGGCCTTTTGCGCGATGCCACCTTCAGGCAGGTGAACCGCGACTGGCTGGTGGACTATGTGCTGGCCTCGCGAGCAGCTTGAGGGGGCTTATGTTCCCATGGTGTCGTTTGTGCGTCATTTGGGAACACTGACCAGCTCTGGGCGTATCTATTAGGTTACCGCCCTCCCCCATCAATTAGACCGTATGTCCCGATCCAGAAAAAGCGTGCTCTTCGGCCTTGCGCTCATTCCGCTAATGGCTGGAGGCTTCGTATTTCAGCAGCGCGAGAGCCAGCAGGGCGCTCGACTTCTCGACCAGGTCCTCAACATCGTCTCCAGCCGCTTTGTCGACACCGTCGACCAGGCGACTCTTTACGAGAAGGCCGCGCGCGGGCTCATTCACGAGCTGAACGATCCTTATAGCGTGCTGCTCTCCCCTAAGGAGCTGTCAACCTTCAACGCTCAAACGAACGGACGCTATGCCGGTATCGGTATGGAGATCGCCGAGACCCAGGGCTTCATCACCGTCCAGCGCGTGTTCCCGCATACCCCGGCTGAGCAGGCCGGCGTGCAGGAAGGCGATCGGATCAATTTCATCGACACGACCAACATTCGTGGCTGGACCGTTTCCCAGACCTCGGATGCGCTCAAGGGAAATCCGGGCAGCAGGGTGCGCGTCAGGTTCTCCCGGCCCGGCGTGCCCGAGCTGATCCCCATCACATTCACCCGGGCAATCATCAACATTCCCGCGGTCCCGTACGCGATTATGCTCGACAGCAAGGTCGGCTACATACCGCTGCTTCAGTTCAACGAGAGCGCGAGGGACGAGCTGGAGAGCTCGATTACCCGGCTGTCGCGTGAAGGTGCACGTGGCATCGTCATCGACCTCCGCGGCAATCCCGGCGGCATCCTCGATCAATCGTTGAGCGTCAGCAATCTCTTCCTCAAGAAGGGACAGCAGATCTCGAGCATTCGCGCCCGCAATGGTGAGAACCAGGTTTTCCCTGCGACTGATGACCCCATCGCACCGACGATTCCGCTCGTGCTCCTCATCGATGGAAGAAGCGCTTCCGCCTCTGAAATCGTTGCCGGTGCACTTCAGGATCACGACCGCGCGCTGATCATCGGCACGACGTCTTTCGGGAAGGGGCTCGTGCAGTCGGTGTTCCCGCTCGATGGCGGCTATGCACTCAAGATGACGACGGCGAAGTGGTACACCCCGAACGGCCGCTCCATCCAGAAGGAGCGCAAGCTTCTTCCGAGCGGAGAGTTCGTGGAAGTGATGCCCGACTCCCTCGAGACCGATTCGACCCGCCGTTCACGTCCCGCCTTCCGCTCCGATGCTGGTCGCATCGTCTATGGCGGTGGCGCGATCACTCCGGACATCATCGTGCGTCCGGATACCCTGACGACGGCGGAGCAGAAGGTGTTCAACGCATTCGCTCCGAAGACGGCCGATGTGAGCGTGACGCTCAAGGATTACTCGCTCGAGCTGAAAAAGACAGTTCGGCCCGATTTCACCGTGCCGCCAACCTGGCGTGAGGAGCTATATCGCCGGCTCCAGGCCAAGGGTGTCACGGTCGACCACGCCCAGTACGAGCAAGCGAGTCCAGAGATCGATCGACTTCTTGGCAATATCGTCGCCAGGTTGGCGTTCGGCGATTCTACCGCGAAGCGGCGCAGCGTCAACGACGATAACCAGCTAGTGCATGCGCTTCAGGTGCTCAAGCAGAGCGCGTCGCAGAAGGATCTCTTCATGATCGCCCAGCGTGAGCAGCAGAAGGAGCCTGCCACGGCCAAGCGATAGATCAAACACGGGTTGAGCAAAAGCTTCGGCGGGTCGATCCCCGCCGAAGCTTTTTTGTTCTAGGGCCACTGATGTTTGTTCGAGTAGTTCCTGCCGAATATCTCCTTCAGCACAGGCCGCGGGTCTTCCGTTCTCACCACCGCATCGATCCTTTCGGCGACCATGAGGGGGCGAGTGAACTGGAGATATCGACGATAGCTGTGACAGAAACAAAGCGGGCCCTTCCGCGTGAGGTCTCCAAGGAGAATGTCCGGCTCTCCCACTATCGTCATCGCGTAGAAGAAGTTGAGCGTCCGCGGCTTCGGCAGATCGCTCTGCCTGACGTTCCTCGGCATACTGCCGTGTTTGCCCCACTGGACGTCGATGGCTACCTGCGACTTTGGCCAGGTAACGTGTAGGATCTGACCGTGCCAGTAGGTCCAGATGTCGATGGGGGCGTAAGTCGTGTCGTAGCCTACCCATAGGACCTCTTCATCGGTCGGAACGGTGAAGGGGATCCAGGACCCGTGGACATCGTCCCGCCATAACAGGTGGTAGGCGATAACCCGCCTGGTTGGGTGCAGGACAGCCACCACCCGCTCCAGGGGGAACGTTTCATCCCGATGCAGGTATAAGACCGGTGCCAGGCGCCGTGCCAGAAGCGCTCCGCTATCGGTTGGAGCAAGTGCGTCGGGCAGATTGGCCGGTCTGAGCGGTATGTGCGCATGTGGGCCGCAGGCTATGACGAATGCCAGCGTAAGCACAATGCAGATCCGCTCGCGAATCTCGATGGCTCTTCTCCTCATGGATAGCCGTCGATTGTCACCCACGCGACGCCAACCGCGCAGCGCCGTGTTGAAGCAACTGGAGAACTCATGCGCAAGCCACGTCCGAATGCGTACAACCCCGCTCAGGCCCTTTTTCTCATCAGCAACGATCGTCACGGGTCCCCACTGAGCTGCCCCTCATGCTCCGGATCGATCGAGCGTGATCCCAGGCAAGTTCCCCCGCCGCCGTACACTCACGTTACCCTCCGGTGCAAAAGCTGCGGACGATCGGCCCACTACGTGGCCGGAGCGGCGTAGAAGCGCGGTCTGTTGCACAAAACTTGCCCTCCTCAGCAAATGCCGGGTTGAGAAGCCTCACAGGGACGAAACCCGGCGGGGCGCGGTGCCTTTCTCACCGCCGCTCGCGAAGGTACCTGCGTTACAGATTGCCCTGCGGAGAGGACTAGTGAAATGGCACGAATCACGGGTACGGTCAAATGGTTCAACGACGCCAAGGGATTTGGCTTCATATCGCGCGAAGGAGGGCCCGATGTCTTCGTGCACTTCAGCGCGATAGGTGGCTCTGGCTTCAAGTCCCTCGCAGAGGGCGATAAGGTTGAATTCGAAGTCGTTCAAGGCCAGAAAGGACCGCAGGCTGCGGACGTGACAAAAGTCACCTGAGCGACCGAGCTCCGTAAAAAAAAAGCCCCGTTGAACGGGGCTTTTTTGCATCGCGGAGCATCACAAAATTGGTCTTCCACAGGCGGCATTTGATTTGCTTCCATGCTCACCATCGGTGATTCACTCGAATTGGGGGATGCTCGGATGGCTGCAATCTGGAAAGGCTCGCTGACATTCGGGCTCGTCAACATTCCAGTGGAGCTCAAGACTGCCATCCGCGCTGATCATATCAGCTTCCGACTCCTCCACAAGGAAGATCTTTCTCCGGTAAAATACGAGCGGATATGTCAGGCTGAAGGTGAGCCCGTTCCATGGAACGAGATCGTGAAGGGCTACGAGTACGAGAAGGGAAAATTCGTCGTCATTACCGAAGAGGATTTCAAAGCCGCTGCGCTCGAGCAATCCAAGACGATAGACATTCTCGACTTCGTGAAGGAAGAAGAGATCGATCCACGCTACTTCGAGACGCCCTACTACCTCGTTCCATCGAAGGGCGGCGAAAAGCCGTACGCATTACTGCGTGAAGCCATTCGCCAGACCGGCTCAGTCGGCATCGGCAAAATCATAATTCGCCAGACGCAGCACCTCGCGGGCGTGAAAGTAGTTGGAGACGCATTGGTGCTCGAGATCATGCGATTCGCGAACGAGCTCGTGGACGCGAAGGAGTTCAACTTTCCGAGCCGCGAAGCCATTCGACCCCAGGAGCTGCAGATGGCGGAACAGCTCGTCGCGAACCTGGCGGAGCCATTTGATCCGACGCGTTACACCGACGAGTATCGCGCCAACTTGATGAAGGTCATCAAGGCCAAGATGAAGGGTAAGAAGGTCAAGCTGGAAGAGCCGGAAGGCGAAGCTCACGACAGCGATGTGCTCGACCTCATGTCTCGCCTTCGCGCCAGTCTCGAGGGAGGAACGGGCAAGAAAGGAGCAGTGCGCGCCAAGAAGAAGTCGGTGGCGGCCAGCCGTAAGCCCAGGGCAAAGAAGAGACAGACCGCGTAAGGCAGGCATCCAATGGCCGGAACGACGAGCGGAGGCCGGAAGCGCGGCGCTCGCTCGCAGCTCGCAGAGTACAGGCGAAAGCGCGATTTCACGCGGACCGCGGAGCCGTCGGGAGGGAAGGCGTCTCCTTCGACTCGTCCCGGCCGGCTTCGCTTCGTGATTCAAAAACATGCCGCCAGAAACCTCCACTTCGACCTGAGGCTGGAGCTGGACGGAGTGATGAAAAGCTGGGCCGTTCCGAAAGGGCCGAGCCTCGACCCATCGGTGAAGAGACTCGCCATGCAGGTTGAGGATCATCCCATCGATTACAACACCTTCGAGGGCACCATTCCGCAGGGCGAGTATGGGGGCGGCACGGTGATGTTGTGGGATCGCGGCACCTACTCCGCCGACGCTGCAGTGTCCGCTGAAGACGAGGAAGACGCGATTCGTGAGGGCTTGAAGCGTGGGGACTTGAAGGTCTCGTTCCATGGCGAGAGGCTACACGGCTCATTCGCGCTCATTCGCATGAAATTCGCGCGCGATCGCTCATCCTCTTCGAAGCCACAATGGCTTCTCATCAAGCACCGCGATGAATTCGCAACCGAAGGGGACGTCGTCGCCGACACCATGACGTCGGTCGATTCGGGGCGAACCATGGAAGAGATCGCGTCCGGCAAGAGTCGCGTCTGGAACAGCAATCGCGAGCCCAAGCGAAAGGCGGTAGCAGGAGCTACAAAGGCTCCTGCGCCTACGCTCGAGCCCATGTACGCGAGTGTCGGCAGCGAGATCCCGGGAGAAGGCTGGACGTTCGAGCCGAAGTACGACGGCATTCGGGTCCTCGCCTACGCGACGTCGACTGACGTGAAGCTCATGACGCGCAACGGCAAGGACAAGGCGCCTCAATTTCCGGAGATCGTAGCTTCGCTCAAGAAACTGGCTGTCCAGACCAAGCGATCCCTCGTGCTCGACGGCGAAATCGTCGCCCTCATCGATGGAGAGCCAGCGCGATTCCAGGAGCTTCAGAGTCGAATGCACGTGAAGGAGTCGCAGACGATCGCACGATATTCGTCCTCGACGCCAGCCGCGCTCATTCTGTTCGACATCCTGGTCGATGGAGACGACGTCCTGATCAGGGAGCCCTGGTCCCTGCGGCGAGCCCGGCTCCTGAAACGCGTCGGTAAACGCGTCACCCCTCAGCTCCGGGTAACTGAATCGATCGAGGGCGACGGGGAGAAGATGCTCGAGAAGGCGCGTCGTCAGAGCTGGGAAGGCATCATCGCCAAACGTGTCAATTCCCCGTATGAGCCCGGCCATCGCTCGAACAACTGGCTCAAGCTGAAGATCGAGTTTCGTCAGGAGTTCGTCGTCGGCGGGTATACCGAGCCACGCAACAGCCGTGAGCACATTGGCGCCCTCCTGCTCGGCTACTTCGACAAGGATCGTTTCATTTACGTCGGTCACACGGGTGGGGGCTTCACCCGGATAGGACTGGAGGACATGTACCGCCGCCTCAAACCCCTTGAGAGAAAGACACCACCCTTCGAAGAGACGCCGAAAACCAACGAGAAAGCCCATTGGGTAAAGCCCGAGATCGTCGTTGAGGTCAAGTTCAACGAGTGGACAGCGGATCGTCGCTTGCGCCAGCCTATTTTCCTCGGCGTTCGCGACGACAAAGATCCGAAAGAAGTCGGCCTCGAGCCGCGGAGCGTCCAGAAGAAGACTCGAGGGAGCGCGATTGAGAAGCGGAAAGCGCGTCTCAGCATCCCCGCTCGCGCCAAGACGGCGACGAAGACTTCCCGCGCCGGGGCCAAGCGGCATGCGGCGAGCTCAGGCGCCGCGGGCGAAAAGGTCGACCCAGCATCTCTACTTGCGCAGCTGACGGCGATCGAGGGAAAAGGCGGGGAAGGCACACTCGACTTCGGAGGCGGGAAGTCGCTCAAGGTCTCGAATCTCGACAAGGTATTCTTCCCGAAGGAGAAGTACACCAAAGGCGACGTCATGCGGTACTACACGCGCATTGCCGACTTCATCCTTCCGACCATCCAGGACCGTCCGCTCGTCCTCAAGCGGTTCCCGAACGGGATCGATGGCGAGAGCTTCTATCAGCAGAAGGCATCAGAGACGACGCCGGCCGGAATCAGGGTCGAAATCATCGAAACCGACGGTGGCGAGAAACAGCCGCGCTATGTCGGCGGCGACCTCCTGACTCTTCTATATACGATCCAGCTCGGCGCCATCTCTGTCGATCCATGGCACTCCCGCGTTCAGTCGCTGGAGTACGCCGACTATACGATCATAGATCTGGACCCCGGGCCGAGGGCGAACTTTGCGCGCGTTATCCAGACCGCTCGGTGGGCGAAGGAAGTGATCGACGGCTTTGGTCTCAACGCGGCAATCAAGACTTCCGGCTCAACCGGGTTGCATATCTATCTACCGCTGCCTCCCAAAACCCCGAACGAGGCCGCAACGCTAGTAGCGCAAGTGATCGCCACGAAAGTCGCCGATGCACATCCGAAGGAAACGACGATCGAGCGCTTTGTCAAAGCGCGGGGAGCCGCAACGGTTTACGTCGATTACCTACAGAACATCCAGGGCAAGACCGTGGCGGGGCCCTATTGCGTGCGAGCAAAGCCGGGAGCACCCGTTTCAACGCCGCTCAAGTGGAGCGAGCTGACCGACGACCTCGACCCACGCGATTTTCACCTCGGGAATGCTCCCGGGCGTTTTGAAAGGATTGGAGATATCTGGAACGAAGCGATGAGGAAGAAGAACTCGCTTCGGGCGCTGGTGTAGGGCGGGTTAGCGGCCGCCGTTCCCTACTTTGCGGAGGGGCAATTCAATCTGACCGGTTTCAGCTTCGCCGTGCTTGGAAGAATCGCCGAAGATTGGGTCGCTCGACTCATCAACCATGTGAGTGAGCTTGTAATAAAAATGGAGCGCGTGAATCGGCGCCATGAAGCTGCGATTGCCGGCCCGGGAGATAGCAATGGCTTCTTCGCGCACTCGGCGAGGTAGATCACGCGCTGCCGGAAGTGCAAGAAGTCGCTGTATCTCTACACTGTCTCGTGCGAGGAGAGCAGCGCACAAACTATCCAGAAAAGCAAGCATACTAGCGGGCCCCCATTTGAGCTTGTCGAGCCTTATGTACACATTGCAACTAATACACCGCGGCCGCAAGAGGTTCCTGAGGCTCAAACTGAATGATACCAGCCTGTTACCGGCGTCAGGGATACAGGAAATCGAACCTTACTCCCCTCTGAAGCCTACGCTTTTTCTTCGGTGCATATCGAAAAAGCTGGGCGGGTCTTCCTCTCCCTTCACTGCGCCATTCCTCTGTAGGTTCGACGAGCCAGGCACCCTGCAGGGCACGCCGGAAACTCGCTTTGTGCAAGCGTTTATCCAGCAGCAGCTCATACATGTGTTGTAGCTCGCTCAGGGTGAAGGTTGCCGGAAGGAGCCGGAAGGCAATGGGCGCCTGGTCGAGCCGGCTTTGGATCGTCCGGGTGGCCGCTTCGACCATCGCCCGGTGCCTGGGGGAGAGAGGCGGGAGGTCTCCCATCGGAAACCACGCATAGCCCGCTCGTGGGGAGGCGGTTTCGTGGGGTACCATGCCTACGTAAGCCACGGATACCTCGGCATCACTCGGGTGCCGCTTACCATCGCCGAATGCGCCGATTTGCTCCATCCATATCGGAGACTCGCCGAGTGCATCCTGGGCTACCCGGGCTGCGGCAGCGTCGAGCGTTTCGCCCGCTTGCGGCATTCGCCAGGGAAGCGACCATCGCTCGCGCTCTGTTGAGTTGCGGACAAACAGAACCGCCAGCTCGTTCCCCATCGCGGTGACAAGAACGACGTCGACAGTATGCGACGCAGACTTTTGGGAGCGGTCACGCATGGTGGATGCGAATTAGTCTCATTCTGAGACTAAAGTCAAGACTGCATCCGCTGTTTTTTCTGGAGAGACGCCGGAGGTCGCGTTCGCGCGTCTGAGGTGGGTATCTATTTAGATAGGCTTCAACTGCGCGATGGTCAACAGCCAATTTTTTTGGAAAAGAAATACGTGCGCAGTCAGCCTTCTAATTCAAAAAAAAAAAGGCGCAGGCTCAGCGTGCTCGTATCGTTCTCTCCTCTCCCGCTCCGCGATTCGCGTATGGCGGTATGCTGATCGGTAGCTGACCTGAGATTGCTGATGTTCCCAGCAGTGCGCGTGCCGCCGCCGTCTGGGAAACCGGAAAGCCACCCCAAGCGACGAGATATGTACCTACCCACGGGAGCTGTT
>Ga0184609_10000561_pt1 | contig 11039 bp, 9 predicted proteins | sample PLM1_60_coex_FD_133165 | JGI IMG/M metagenome (GOLD analysis project Ga0184609, IMG submission 133165) | Groundwater sediment microbial communities from an aquifer in East River, Colorado, USA - PLM1_60_coex | ecosystem: Environmental > Terrestrial > Soil > Riparian zone | place: USA: East... | reverse complement strand
TCGCCTCCGGGGAGCCCTTCACCGAGAAGGTGCCGGCGTTGAACTCGACGTCGCCCTCGGCCGCCTCCAGCAGGTGCGCGGCGACCTTGCGGGCCTTCTCCACCACCCGCTGCCCGGCGAGGTGGACCGCGACGCCGCCGACGACGAGCGAGCGCGACCCGTAGGTGTCCATGCCCTGGGGCGAGGACTGGGTGTCGCCGTAGATCACGCTGACGTCCTCGAAAGGCACGCCCAGCGCGTCCGCGGCGATCTGGCTCCAGGCGGTGACGTGGCCCTGTCCGTGCGGCGTGGTGCCCGTCACCACCTCGACCTTGCCGGTCGGCAGCATCCGGATGCTGGCCGCCTCCCAGCCGCCCGCGCCGTACGACAGCGAGCCGAGCACCCGCGACGGCGCCAGCCCACACATCTCCGTGTAGGTCGAGATGCCGATGCCGAGCTGGACCTGGTGCTGCCGCTCGCGCCGCTCCGCCTGCTCGCGGCGAAGCTCGTCGTAGCCGAACAGCTCCATCGCCCGGTCGGTCGCCGCCTCGTAGTGGCCGCTGTCGTAGGTCAGCCCGCATACCGTCGTGTACGGGAACTCCTCGTGCCGGATCCAGTTCCTCCGGCGCAGCTCCATCGGCTCGATGCCGAGCTCGTGCGCGAGCTCGGTCATGATCCGCTCGATCGCGTACGTCGCCTCCGGCCGGCCGGCGCCCCGGTAGGCGTCGGTGGGGGTCTTCGTGGTGAAGACGCCGGTGCAGCGGAAGCGGTAGGCGTCCATCTTGTAGATCGCGTTGTACATGAACGCGCCGAGGACCGGAATGCCGGGCGTGACCAGCTGCAGGTACGCGCCCATGTCGGCTTTCAGGTCGACCGACAGGCCGAGGATGGTGCCGTCCCGGGTGGCGGCGATCTCGATGTCCTGGATCTGGTCCCGGCCGTGGATGGTCGCCTGGTAGCCCTCGCTGCGCGACTCGGTCCACTTCACCGGCCGGCCCAGCTTGCGGGCCAGCACCAGCGCGATGACCTCCTCGGCGTACACGTTCAGTTTCGATCCGAAGCCGCCGCCGACGTCCGGGGCGATCACCCGCAGCTTGTGCTCGGGGATGCCGACCGTCAGCGCCAGCATCAGCCGCAGGATGTGCGGGATCTGGGTTGCGGAATAGACCGTGTACTCGTCGCCCTCGGTCAGCGGCTCGACCACGACCGCACGGGGCTCCATGGCGTTCGGGATCAGCCGCTGCTGGATGTAGCGCCGCCGGACGACCACGTCCGCGCGGGCCTTGGCCGCGTCGTAGTCCCCGCCGTCGAACGGCCAGAGGAAGGACTTGTTGGTGCCCTTGTCCGAGTGCACCAGCACTTCGTCCTTGAGCGCCTCCTGCATGTCGACCACCGCGGGCAGCGGGTCGTAGTCGACCTCGACCGACTCGATCGCGTCGGCGGCCGCGTACCGGTCGCGGGCGACGATCACGGCTACCGCCTCGCCGACGTGCCGGACCTCGTCCACCGCCAGCGGGTGGTGGTCCGGGTGCACCATGTCCGACGTCACCGGCCACGCGCACGGCAGCACGCCGAGCTGGTCGGCCAGGTCCGCGCCGGAGAAGGCGGCGATCACGCCCGGGCGCTCCAGCGCCGGGGAGACGTCGACCCGGGTGATCCGGGCGTGTGCGATCGGGCTGCGCACCATCGCCAGGTGCAGCAGGCCGGGGAGGTTGATGTTGTCGGTCCACCGGGTCCGCCCGGTGAGCAGCCGCGCGTCCTCCTTGCGGCGCAGCGGCCTGCCGACGTGCTTGGTGGCGTCGGGCTGGTCGATCTGCTCGGGATGCTCGCGGACCTGCTCGGCGATCAGGCCGGCGTCGATTTCCTCGGTCATGCGGTCACCTCCGCGGTCCGCGCCGGCGTGGATCCGTCGGGCGCCGCGACCACCGAGGCGTCGGCGGTCGCCGCGGCGCCGCCCATCGACGTGGCGGCCTGCCGGACGGCGCGGACGATGTTCTGGTAGCCGGTGCAGCGGCAGAGGTTGCCCTCCAGCCCGTGCCGGATCTCGTCGTCGGTCGGCGACGGGTTGGCCTTGAGCAGGTCCACCGCGGCCATGATCATTCCGGGCGTGCAGTAGCCGCACTGCAGCGCGTGCTGCTCGTGGAAGGCCTGCTGCACCGGGTGCAGCTCGCCGTCGGTGGCCAGCCCCTCGATGGTGGTCACCTCGGCGCCGTCCGCCTGGACGGCCAGCACGGTGCAGCTCTTCGCGCTCACCCCGTCGATCAGGACGGTACAGGCGCCGCAGTTGGAGGTGTCGCAGCCGATGGGCGTGCCGACCTTGCCGAGCCGGTCGCGGAGGTAGTGGACGAGCAGGAGCCGCGGCTCCACCTCGTCGCCGTAGCGGACCCCGTCGACGGTGACTTCGATCCTCGCCATGAACTTCCCCGATCCCGATTCCCGATCGCTTCCCGGGCCCGATCCCGGCGACTGTCGTCACAGTAGGGCCGGGTGGTTGTTACCGAAAGGTGGGACGCCGGGCGGGATGTTGCGGGCGGGTGTCAGGACAGCCCGGTCCCCACCGCGGCGCCCACGCCGAAGGTCACCGCGGCCGCGGCGGCACCCAGCAGCAGCTGCCGGGCGCCCGCGTAGAGCCAACCCCGGTTGGTGAACCGGGAGGTCAGGGCGCCGGTCGTGAACAGGCCCAGGCCGGCCAGGATCGCGGCGGCGAGCAGCGAGGCGGCGCCGAGCAGGTACGGCAGCAGCGGCAGCAGCGCGCCTACGGTGAAGGAGGCGAACGAGGAGCCGGCGGCCGTCCACGGCGAGGGCAGGTCGTCCGGGTCGACGCCGAGCTCCTCCCGGGCGTGGATGCGCCAGGCCTGCTCCGGGTCGCGGGAGAGCTGCTCGGCGACCCGGCGGGCCAGCGCCGGCTCGACGCCGCGGGCCTCGTAGAGCTCGGCCAGCTCACGCAGCTCGGCGGCCGGGCGCTTGCGGATCTCGGCCTGCTCGACGGCGATCTCGGCGCGGGTCAGCTCCGTCTGGGCGGCGACGGACGTGTACTCCCCCGTCGCCATGGAGAAGGCGCCGGCGACGAGGCCGGCGAAGCCGGCGAGAGCCACCGTGCCGGCGCCCGCGCCGCCGCCGGCGACGCCGGCGATCAGCGCGAAGTTGGACACCAGGCCGTCCATGACGCCGAAGACGGCCGGGCGCAGCCAGCCACCGGTGACGTCGCGGTGCTGGTGGTGGATCTCGGTGCGGTGGCCCGCCACCGCCTCCCCGCTCACCGGCCCAGCGTACGGCGCCCGCTCAGGCGTCGGAGGGGGACGGCGCCCGGGCGGCGTCCCCGGCTCGCCCGGGGCGGTCGCCGGAGTCGTCGTCCGCGGGCCGCCGCTCGGCGTCGCCGGGATCGCGGGCAGTCCGGTCGGGGGTGTCGGACGGCTCGCCGTCGGGGTCGGCGGCCAGCACGGTCGCCTGCGGCGGGGCGTCGTCGCTCGCGTCGGCACCGGTCGCGTCTGCGGCGGTGGCGGTGCGGATCGCCTCGGCATCCGAGTCGGCGTTCGCGTCGGCGGACTCGGCGTCGGCGGGCTCGGCGTCCGAGTCGGCGTCCGAGTCGGCGGGCTCGGCGTCGGCGGGCGGACGGGGACCGCTGGGCTCGACCTCGGTCTCGCGCGGCCCGCGATGCAGCAGGAAGTACACGAGCGCGCCGGCGAACACCACGATCGACGTCCACACGTTCAGCCGCAGCCCGAGGACCGTCTTCGCACTGTCGATCCGGAGCAGCTCGATCCACACCCGCCCGGCCGTGTAGCCCATCACGTACAGCGCGAAGACCCGGCCGTGCCCGAGCCTGAAGCGCCGGTCCACCAGCACCAGCGCGCCGGCCAGCGCCAGGCACCACAGCGACTCGTACAGGAACGTCGGGTGGTACGTCGTCGCGCCCGGGACCGTGTTGGGCCGGTCCGGCGAGATCTCCAGCCCCCACGGCAGGTCCGTCGGCCGGCCGAAGAGCTCCTGGTTGAACCAGTTGCCCCAGCGGCCGATCGCCTGCGCGACCGCGATGCCGGGCGCGGCCGCGTCCGCGAACGGCGCGAGCTTGATCCCCCGCCGCCGGCAGCCGATCCAGGCGCCGACACCGCCGAGCGAGATCGCGCCCCAGATGCCGAGGCCGCCCTCCCAGACGTAGAGCGCGCGGACCGGGTCCCGGCCCTCGCCGAAGTAGAGCTCCCAGTCGGTGAGCACGTGGTAGAGCCGGCCGCCCACCAGCCCGAAGACGACCGCCCAGACGGCCACGTCGGACACGGTGCCGCGCCGGCCGCCGCGGGCGACCCACCGCTTCTCGCCGATCCAGATGGCCGCGACGATCCCGGCGATGATGCACAGCGCGTACGCCCGGATCGGCACCGGGCCGAGGTTCCAGACGCTCCGGTCGGGGCTCGGGATGGCGGCGAGGACGGTGGCGGGCACCCGGCGAGTCTAGGCCCGGGCCCATGGCGCCTCACGGCGGCGGCCCTCTGTCGCCATCCGGCGGCGGCGTTTATCGTTCCGTCATGAACGACGTGACGCGGGCCACGGCAGCGGTGATCACCGACTCCGAGGGCCGCGTCCTCATGGTCCAACAGAGCAGCGGCCGGCGCCGGTGGGGATTGCCCGGCGCACACATCCGACCCGGTGACCTGCCCGTCGAGGCGATGGTGCGCGAGATCCGCCGGGAGACCGGGATGGAGGCCCGGGTGGTCGACCTGCTCGGCCTCTACCACCTCTCCGGTCACCTGGACGGCGACGAGGAGGAGTTGCCCGACGTCCTCACGTACGCCTTCCGCTGCGAGACCATCACCCCCGAGCCCGTGCTCAACGGGCAGGGCCGCCTCTGCCACCTGGGGTGGTACTCGCCGGTGCACGCGCCAAACCCGGTGACGGCGACCGCGCTCGCCGCGCTCGAGGACTGCGGCGCCGGCCGCTCCGGCGTCGTCCGCGACCTGAAGCGATGAAGGCGGCGGTCGTCTCCCGGACGGGCGGTCCGGAGGTCGTCGAGGTCACCGACCGGCCCGACCCCGAGCCCGGGCCGGGCGAGCTGCTGGTCGACGTCGCCGCGGCCGGCGTCAACTTCATCGACGTCTACCACCGGACCGGCGCGTACCCGCTGGAGCTGCCGTTCGTGCTCGGCAGCGAGGCCGCCGGGACGGTCGCGGCGGTCGGCGAGGGCGTCGTCGGGATCGAGCCCGGCGACCGGGTGGCCTGGGCGATGCGGCCCGGGGCGTACGCGCAGCGGGCGGTGGTGCCGGCCGCGATCGCGGTGCCGGTGCCGGGAGGGCTGTCCGACGAGGCCGCCGCCGCGCTGCTGCTGCAGGGCATGACCGCGCACTACCTGACCCACTCGACGTACCCGGTGCAGCCCGGCGACACGGTGCTCGTGCACGCCGCGGCCGGCGGCACCGGGCAGCTGATCGCCCAGTTCGTCCGGCTGCGCGGCGGCGACGTGATCGCCACCGTGTCGACCGAGGAGAAGGAGCGGCTGGCCCGGGAGGCGGGGGCCGCCGAGGTGATCCGGTACGACCGGGTGGACGTGGCGGACGAGGTCCGCCGGATCACCCAGGGCACCGGGGTCGCGGCCGTCTACGACGGGGTCGGCGCGGCGACCTTCGAGGGCAGCCTGGCCAGCCTGCGGCCACGCGGGACGCTCGCACTCTTCGGCGCGTCCAGCGGCCCGGTGCCGCCGTTCGACCCGCAGCGGCTGAACAAGGCCGGCTCCCTGTTCCTGACCCGGCCCACCCTCGCGCACTATCTGGCGTCCCGGGAGGAGCTGCTGGAGCGGGCGGCGGCGGTCCTCGACGCCGCCGCCGCGGGCGACCTGCAGGTGCGCATAGGCGGCCGCTACGGGCTGGCCGACGCCGGCACCGCGCTGGCGGACCTGGAGTCCCGCCGCACCGCCGGCAAGCTCCTCGTCCTCCCCTGAGGTCCTCCCCGAGCCGGCCTCAACGGGCGGGGCGGCGGACGCCGGCGGCCAGGTCGGCGGCCAGCGCCCGGACGCCGTCGGCCGCCGCAGCCGGGGACGGCGCGTCGAGCACGCGACGGACGAAGGCGGAGCCGACGATGACACCGTCGGCGTACCCGGCCACCTCGGCGGCCTGGTCGCCGGACGATACGCCGAGACCGACCGAGACCGGCTTGTCGGTGACGGCCCGCACCCGGGACACCAGCCGGGGCGCCCGGTCGCTGGTCCGCTCCCGCGCGCCGGTCACCCCCATCACCGAGGTCGCGTAGACGAAGCCGCGGCAGAGCGCGGTGATCCGGGCGATCCGCTCGTCGGTCGAGGACGGCGCGACCAGGAAGACCGGGTCCAGCCCGTGCCCGTCGGCCGCGGCCAGCCACGGCCCGGCCTCCTCCGGCGTCAGGTCGGGGGTGATCAGCCCGGCCCCGCCAGCGGCCGCGAGGTCCGCGGCGAACCGGTCGACGCCGTACTGCTCGACCGGGTTCCAGTACGTCATCACCAGCACCGGCACGCCGGTCCGGGCCACCGCCTCGACCGTCCGCAGCACGTCCGCGGTCGTCGTCCCGGCCGCCAGCGCACGGTCGACCGCGGTCTGGATCACCGGGCCGTCCAGCACCGGGTCCGAGTACGGCAGTCCCACCTCGACCACGTCGACGCCGGCCTCGACCATCGCGGTGAAGCAGCCGACGGCGCCGTCCACCGACGGCAGCCCGGCCGGCAGGTAGCCCACCAACACGCCCCGGGAGTCCGCCCGCGCCTTCGCGAAGGTCTCGTCCAGACGCATCACTGTGCGCCCCGCACCCGCGCCGGAGGACGCGGGCGCTCGACGGTGAGCAGCCGCGCGGCGCTCACAACAGGCCGAACCAGCGCGCGGCGGTGTCCATGTCCTTGTCCCCGCGCCCGGACAGGCACACCAGCACCAGGCCGTTCCGCCCCAGCTCGCGGGCCAGCTCCACGGCACCGTGCACCGCGTGCGCGGTCTCGATCGCGCACAGGATGCCCTCGGTGTGCGCGAGCAGCCGCAGCGCCTGCATCGCCTGCCCGTCGGTGACCGGCTGGTACGTCGCCCGCCCGGTGTCGTGCAGCCAGGCGTGCTCCGGACCGACACCCGGGTAGTCCAGGCCGGCGGAGATCGAGTGGGTGGGCAGCGTCTGCCCGTCCGGGTCCTGCAGCAGGTAGGTCCGCATGCCGTGCAGCACGCCCGGTCGCCCGCCGGCCAGCGTCGCCGCGTGCAGCGCGCCCTCGACCCCCGCGCCGCCCGCCTCGTAGCCGACCAGCGCCACCCCCGGGTCCGGCACGAAGGCGGTGAAGATCCCCATCGCGTTCGACCCGCCCCCGACGCAGGCGGTCACCGCCGACGGCAGCCGGCCGGCCAGCTCCAGCACCTGCGCCCGCGCCTCGTCGCCGATCACCCGCTGGAAGTCGCGCACCAGGGCCGGGAACGGGTGCGGTCCCATCACCGACCCGATCACGTAGTGGGTCGTCTCGACGTTGGTCACCCAGTCGCGCATCGCCTCGGTGATCGCGTCCTTGAGCGTCTTCGAGCCGGTCCTGACCGGCACCACCTCGGCGCCCAGCATCCGCATCCGGGCGACGTTGAGCGCCTGCCGGACCGTGTCCTCCTCGCCCATGTAGACCACGCAGTCCAGGCCGAGGTACGCGCAGGCGGTCGCGGTGGCCACGCCGTGTTGCCCGGCGCCGGTCTCGGCGATCACCCGGGTCTTGCCCATCCGCTTCGCCAGCAGCGCCTGGCCGAGCGCGTTGTTGAGCTTGTGCGAGCCGGTGTGGGCGAGGTCCTCACGCTTGAGCAGGATCCGGGCGCCGCCGGCGTGCGCGGCCAGCCGGGCGGCGTCGGTCAACGGGGTGGGACGGCCGACGTACGTCCGCAGCAGCCGGCCCAGCTCGGCGGTGAAGCCGGGGTCCGCCGACGCGTCCGCGTGAGCCGCCGCCAGCTCGTCCAGCGCGGCGATCAGCGCCTCGGGCACGAAGCGGCCGCCGTACGGCCCGAAGTGGCCCTTTGCGTCAGGCACCGCGGGAGGTCCGGCGTCCGGGCCGGCGGCCGGCATGTCGGTCACCCCGTCGAGTGTGCAGAACGCGCGGCCGCGGCGCGATCCGCGCCCTTGGTGAGCGCAGCGGCGAGCTCAGCGGTCATGGGCGGGGCGCGGGGTGGCCGGGTGCGACCCGGCGGTGACCAGCTCGGCGACCGCCTGCCGCGGGCTGCTCTTGGTCACGATGCCCTCGCCGACCAGGACCGCGTCCGCGCCCGCCCCCGCGTACGCGATCAGGTCGTGCGTGTCCCGGACCCCCGACTCGGCGATCTTGAGCACCCGGCTCGGCAGTCCGGGGGCGATCCGCTCGAAGACGCTGCGGTCCACCTTGAGCGTCCGCAGGTCGCGGGCGTTCACGCCGATCACCCTGGCGCCGGCCTCCAGCGCCCGGTCGGCCTCGGCCTCGGTGTGCACCTCGACCAGCGGGGTCATGCCCAACGACTCGACCCGCTCGACGAGGCCGACCAGCGCGTTCTGCTCGAGGGCGGCGACCAGCAGCAGCACCATGTCCGCGCCGTGCGCCCGCGCCTCGTGCACCTGGTACGACGAGATCACGAAGTCCTTGCGCAGCACCGGGACGTCGACCGCGGCGCGGACCGAGTCCAGGTCGGCGAGCGAGCCGTGGAAGCGGCGCTCCTCGGTCAGCACGCTGATCACCCGCGCGCCGCCCGCCTCGAACTCCCGGGCCAGCCAGGCCGGGTCCTCGATCGGGTCGAGCTGCCCGGCGGACGGGCTGGACCGCTTCACCTCGGCGATGACGCCGACACCCGGGGCGCGCAGCGCGGCCATCGCGTCCCGGCCCGGCGCGCGCCGGGCGGCGGCCTGCTTGACCTCGGCGAAGGGGACGGCGGCCTCGCGAGCGGCGACATCGGCGCGGACGCCGACGAGGATCTCGTCGAGAACGCTCACCAGCTGACCCCCTCGTCGGAGCGGTTCCTTCCGCCCGGCGAGCCTACCGACCTCTCCGGACTCCTCCCGACCCGCCCCCGGAGCCGGCGCCGAAGACCGGCCCGCCGTACGCCGTCGGCGTCGCGCCCGCAGCGGAAGCCGGCCCGGGCAGGGTGCCCCCGTGGGGAGGGGCCTCCGGCATCGGAGTCGTGTCGGTGAACGGCGCCGGGTCGAGCAGCGGGAGCCGGACGGTGAAGCTGGCACCCCCCTCCGGCGCGCGGCCGGCCTCCGCGGTGCCGCCCAGCCGGGTGGTCAGGCCGTGCACCAGGGCCAGTCCGACGCCGGTCCCCACCCGTCGCACGCCGCGGTAGCGCTCGTAGAGCACGGACCGCTCGAAGGCGACCGCGCAGTCGTCCGGGGTCAGGCCCGGCCCGCCGTCGCGCACCTGCAGCACGGCCCGGCCGGGCGCGGCGGCGAGGGCCAGCACCACCGGGGCACCGGCCGGCGTGACCCGCAGGGCGTTCTCGGCGAGCCCGTCGAGGACCTGCCGGACCCGGGTCGGGTCGGTCACGGTCACCAGGGGTCGCGCAGGCAGCTCGGCCCGGAAGGCTACGCCGACCGCCTCGCAGCGGGCCCGCCAGACGTCGGCGGCGGAGCCGACCAGCGCGGTCAGGTCGACCGGCTGCCGGTCGATCCGGAAGTCCTGCGCGCCCAGCCGAGCCAGGTCGAGCAGGTCGCTGACCAGCCGGTCCAGCCGCCTCGCCTCGCCGAGCACGGTCCGCCCGACCGGGGGCACGTCGTCGCCGGCGGTGACGCCGTCGGCGAGCGACTCGGCGAAGCCGGTGATCGCGGTGAGCGGGGTGCGCAGCTCGTGCGAGACCGACAGCAGGAAGTCCCGCTGCCGGCCCTCGCTGCCGGCCAGCGCCGCGGACAGCGTGTTGAGCGAGTCCGCGACCTCCGCGACCTCGGCCGGTCCCTCGGGGCGTACCCGCACGTCGCGGGCGCCGGCCGCCATGGCGTGCGCGGCGCGGGCGGCGCGGCGCAGCGGGCGGGCGAGCAGCCGGGCCAGCACGATCCCGGCGGCGACCGCGACCGCCAGGCCGATCAGCATGGCCAGACCGATCCGGCCGACCGCCTGGCGGGCGATCGAGGCCTCGTTCAGCGGCTGGGCCAGGATCAGGCCGCCGGCCCCGGTCGGGCGCGCCTCGACCAGGACCCGGGAACCGCCCACGTCGCGGGTCAGCGAGAGCGGCTGCCCGCCGACCACCTCGGCCCGCTCCCCGGCGGTGAGCGCCCGCGCCGCCAGCCCGTCCTGCGGCCCGGCGACCGTCCGGCCGTCGCGGGTCAGGAAGGTGAAGTCGATCTGCAGCCCGGTCAGCTGGGTGCGGGTCCGCTGCCGGCCGGCGCCGGTCCGGCCCAGCGGCCCGGTGCGGTCGGCGCCGTCGGCCGCCGCGTCGGCCAGGGCGGACAGCGTCCGGCGGGCGTCGGCGTCACCGGCCGAACGGACCAGGCCGAACGAGACGAGCCCGGCCACCAGCACCGCGACCGCCGCGACCGCGGTCGTCACCAGGGCGATGCGCCCCGCCAGCGTGGCCCGCCGGGCCGTGCCGCCCCGGCCCGGACCGGGCCCGACCGGGGTGGGCGGGGCGGGCGGGGCGGGCGGGGAGGTCACGGGGCCTCGGCGGAGTAGCCCACCCCGCGGACGGTACGGATCGGGCTCGCGTCGCCGAGCTTCGCCCGCAACTGGGCGACGTGCACGTCCACGGTCCGGGTGCCGGCGGCGGCCGCGTAGCCCCAGACCTCGGACAGCAGGTGCTCCCGCTCGTACACCCGACCGGGCCGGCGCAGCAGGAAGGCGAGCAGGTCGAACTCCGTCGTGGTCAGCGGCACCTCGGCGTCGTCGGCGTACGCGCGGCGCCGGTCCGGGTCGAGGGTGACCCGGCCGACGGTGAGCGGCGGGCTGGCCTGCGCGGCCGCCCGGGTGCGGCGCAGCACGGTCCTGACCCGGGCGACCAGCTCGCGCGGCGAGAACGGCTTGGTCACGTAGTCGTCCCCGCCGAGCTCCAGTCCCAGCACCCGGTCCACCTCGTCGTCCCGGGCGGTCACGAACAGCACCGGCGTCCAGTCGCCGTCGGCGCGCAGCCGCCGGCACAGCTCGG
>Ga0184609_10000560_pt1 | contig 11042 bp, 5 predicted proteins | sample PLM1_60_coex_FD_133165 | JGI IMG/M metagenome (GOLD analysis project Ga0184609, IMG submission 133165) | Groundwater sediment microbial communities from an aquifer in East River, Colorado, USA - PLM1_60_coex | ecosystem: Environmental > Terrestrial > Soil > Riparian zone | place: USA: East... | reverse complement strand
GGAAGATTTTCCTCTTTGGTTCAAGCTGGTGATTTGGTTAACTGTCCTGGGAACGATCGGCTATGCCGTGGGCATGATGATTTACAGTTGGATCGGCGGGTAAATTCGGACTGTCTCGGCGTAATATGCCTGCGCGGCTCACCCGCTGTTCGCCTCTCAACTCCGGCCCTATGTAATTGAAGCAGCCGCTATCGAACACACGTCCGAACATCGTGCTTACCGATACAATCGGATGCAAATCTTCAACCGAGGAACCGTTCTGATTGGAGTTGATCCTGTTACCGACCGGCTCGTAGTTGAACGTCTCCAACGGATTCGGTGGCAGCGGATTCACGGCTTGAGCTAGGCGATTCAACGCATCGTTCGTGTATGTCGTCAGACCAGTCAGGTCGATCATCGAAGTACGGTTGCCGTTGAGGTCGTAGGTGTAGATGGGATCAAGATCGTTAGGGGCAAAGCGTGAGATTTTGGATTTTGGATTGGAAGACCCGGACCAGATTTCGGACACACCACTCCCCTCAACATTCACACTGGTTAAGGCTAAGGGTTTGAGTTTCCCTTCGGTGACCGTTGCGAAGTAGAGTTTGGCGCGCGCAGGTAGGATTACGCGCTACAGAGTCAATCATCTTACTGATGGATAATTATTGAGACGGAATTTGAATTACCGTTCGCCGTTATAACGTCAGGCTTGCCGTCTCCGTTTACATCGATCACTGCCATGGCTCTGGGACCGTTTCCAGCTACAAATCTCTGCTGGGATTGAAAGTTTCCCGAACCATTTCCTAGCAACACTGAAAAATCACGTGTTACCCTGTTGGCCGTCACGATGTCCCGATTACCGTCGCCATCAACATCTACGACTGCGACCGAATTGGAACCGAATCCTGCAGTAAATCGCTGCTGCGGTTGAAACGTGCCATTACCGTTGCCTAGCAATACCGACACCGCAGAACTGTTCAGAGCGACTACAATGTCAGCGAAACCATCCCCGTTTACGTCGGCAACGGCGATTGAATTGGGACTAAACGACGCGGTCGGAAAAGCTTGTTGGGTTTGAAAGCTACCATTACCGTTGCCCAATAAAACGGAAACCGTGCTAGCGTTGCTGTTTGCGGTTACGATATCTAGGAAACCATCGCCATTGACATCGGCCAGTGTGATCGCAACTGGACCACTCCCCGAAGCGAACCGCTGCTCTGACTGGTAGGTCCCGTTGCCGTTGCCAAGCAAAACTGAAACGTCATTAGAGGAGCCATTTGCCGCCACTACGTCCGCGAAACCATCGCCGTTTAGATCTGCGATCGCTAACGCCCGCGGACCAGTTCCAATGACAAAACGCTGTTGGCTCTGAAACGTCCCGTTTCCATTGCCGAGCAAAACTGAAATGTCATCTGATGAACTATTGGCCGCTATCAAGTCGCGGAAACCATCGCCGTTCACGTCAGCGGAAGCGACCGCCCAGGGATTCGTACCCACGGAGAACCTCTGTTGCCCTTGAAACGTGCCATTACCATTTCCTAGTAGTACGGAAATATCGTTCGAACTGAAGTTTCCCGACACGATATCTGGGAATCCGTCACCGTTCAGGTCGGTGACCAACATGGAGAGAGGCTGGTTCCCTACCGCATAGCTTGGCGGAACCGTCTGAGATTGAAAAGTGCCGTCACCATTACCGAACGAAATCACGATGACATCATCGAACGGAATCGAAGTTACCAGGTCTGAAAAGCTATCTCCATTTACATCCGCAACCGCAACGAACTGTGGCGCCGTGCCCACTACGATGGACTGCGGCGATTGGAGTGTGCCGTTTGCGTTGCCCAACAATATCGAGACGGTATTGCCACTTTGGTCTGCCGTTACGAGATCCCGTATGCCATCGCCGTTTAGGTCCGCCGCCGTGATCGAGACAGGACCGGGACCGGTGAAAAACCTTTGCTGCGTTTGGAACGTGCCATTGCCGTTGCCCAATATGACCGATATGTCATCGGAAAAATTATTCGCCACCGCCAAGTCCCGAAAACCGTCGCCGTTTAGATCAGCAATAGCCAGCGACGCTGGACTCCCTCCTGCCGCTACACGTTGTTGCGTCTGAAAAGTCCCGTTACCGTTGCCAAACAATACAGATACATCGTTGGAACCGTTGTTTGGCGTCACAATATCCGGAATGTTATCGCCGTTCAGATCGGCCGCTGCCACCCACCAAGGATTGGTGCCAACTGCAAAACGTTGCTGAGGCTGGAACGTTCCGTTTCCGTTACTCAACAACACCGATACGTCGTTGGAGTTGACATTGGCGACGACGCTGTCCAGGAAACCGTCGTTGTTTAAGTCGATCAAGGCGACCGAATAAGGGAAGTCACCGACGGCAAAACGCTGCTGGGATTGAAAGGTTCCGTTGCCGATTCCAAGTAAGACAGAGATATCGTCCGATGCGCCGTTGGTGACAACTAGATCTTTGAAACCGTCTCCGTTGAGATCGGCGGCTGCGATCGCCCAAGGTGTGCTCCCCGCAGTAAAACGCTGCTCGCCCTGAAACGTCCCAATACCGGTACCTAGAAACACCCAAACGTCGTTAGTCGAAATGTTTGGTGCCACGATATCCACAACACCATCACCGTTCAGATCGGTCACCACCAGGTACGCAGCGGCATCAAGACCGATCCTCGGTCCCGGATAAAGGTCGGCGACTGCGCCGGACGCAATTGTGATATCGCCGACGTTGGTGATGCCGTTGGCAACCGGCGCGACGGATGCTGATACGCCGGTCAGCGTCGTCGCTCCTTGTTGCACTTCGGCCGTCACTGCAATCGGTCCTAGCACCGTCGGTACTTGGGTAATACTAAAGGTGCCATTGGCTATGGTCTGTGAAACATATTGAGTGAACACACGCACCGTCGCACTAACAATTGGCTGGCCGCCGCCGGTAATCACCCGCCCGACGACGGTAGTTCGGGACGCAGCCGTAACAGTGATCGTTCGCGTGGCCGTGCCAATGCGGCCAAGATTGTCCGTCGCGGCGCCCTCGATGCTCAAAGAAGTCGCGCCGATCGGCACCGTGACAACCTTGTCGTAAGGTGAACTAAAAATTGGATTTTGCTCGACACCGTTGACGGTCCAGGTAAACCGGCTTACTTGCACGTTGTCGGTAGCGGTTGCGGAAAGAATCAGTTGGCTTCCTTCCTCCACGGTTGTTCCCGCTGCTGGCGATGTAATCACCACTGTCGGCGGCGGATCGGGTTGAACCGTAATTGTCCGAGGCGCGGCGCTGGTCTGTCCGATGCTATCCGTAGCGGTAGCAACAATCGTTAAGTTCGAAATATTGACTGGCACAGTCACGACCTTTTGATACGGCGGAGTAAACACAGGTGCCTCCGCTACACCGTTTAAGCTCCAAACAACTTGAGCGACTTGGACGTTGTCGGCCGCCTGCGCGGAGAGCGTGAGTTGCGCTCCCTCCATAGTTGTCGCGCCCTCGGCCGGCGATATGATCAGCACTGAAGGCGCGGTATCCGTCACTGTGAATGAGGTTGGTACCGTGCCGAATTGCGTTTCCACAAGTATCTGCGTGGGCCCGGTCGCGACGGTCGTGCTTATCGTCATGTCCGCCACGATCTGATCCAGCGATGTTCGAATATTTGAAAATGTTATCCCTGCTACGCTTGAGGTCAGGTTTGCGCCGGCGAGGTTGAGGCCAGTAATCGACATAGGGAATGAAGTACCGCGAACCCCGGAGTTGGGGGCAATATTATTCACGCTGGCACTAGCAGCAACACCCGTCTCACGCGTGATGCTTAAAATGTTTCCAACGGCGTCGTAATGATAAGTAGCAGCTTCACCTGTTTCGGTAATCACGCGAACAAGACGCCCGAGGTCATCATAGATGTAGGTAATCCGCGATTGCTGGGCATCGAGATGACCAAGGGAGAAAGCGGCGGCGAGAGATACGAGAAGAAACATCGCCGAACGACGACACAAACCGCTCTTGAGATTCCTTAAGATGTGCATACAAAGATTCTCGTTCGTCGTGCTCGTTAAGACGTTCTTTTCTATTGTGATACGGCCTCTATATTTAGATGTTTTCGCATCGTAGACTCAAAACCGCGGGATTTTTGAGTCGAATACATATACGCTGTTTATGACTCTAGAACTCGTTGAGATGCCGAACTATTAGGAAAGACAAAATTAGGCACACAACAAGCCCAACACAAAGGATAATCGTATATCCCACAACCATACGTCGCCTTATCTTCTTTAGACGAGCGTTTCTCGATTCGCCCTCCTTCAGTGGGTACCAAGCCAGATCAATTTTCAACAAACGCTCTGACTCCTTATCACGATGATACAGACACCAGGCTGAAATCATCACTCCGAGAAGCGAAAGAAAAAAATATCGTATATCTTCGCTCATTGCTTTCGTCCACAAATCCTCTAGCACTAACACTTTTTGTTGATTATACAGTTATAGGTGCGCTTCGCCGCGTATTCCGTAGACGCACCGACTGCTGCACCGGCCAGCGCACCTGCGGTGCCGCCGACTGCACCGCCTAATGCTCCGCCAGCGGCGCCAGCGATCGTAGAAATAATCAAGTCGGTCGTACTGGCGTCTCCACTTGCTGCTTTCGATGTGAGTCCAGTAATCGCGCCAGTAATTCCTCCAACTAATGCACCCATGGGACCTGGGGGCACTGGTATTAATCCCATCAATCCGCCGATATAAGTTGCTGCCGCCATCTCTGCGAGACCGTTACTTGTGAGATAGCCTTCAATTAATTCTCCAGCCGCGCCTTCATATACTCCTTTTAGTAACTCTCCGGCACCCGGTGGTGGCGGGATTCTAAATAATCCGAACGAATCATTGTATAGAATCGGACTATCTTCCGCGTAGCTGTACAAATTTGCGGAGACAATACGCTCACCAAAGAAAACGCCAGAAATCGCCGGGCGAATTTCATCATTGGCGTTGACGTGCAGTGTTGAAAGCTGGAAGGGATCTTCCGAAATGAATCGCGCTAACTGGGGATGGTAATACCTCGCGCGGTAATAATAGATCCCAGTTTCATCAAATTCACGGCCGGTATACTGATATGGATTACTGTTGGCGACACCCGCTATGCTGGTTTTTCCAAACGCTTCATAGGAGTATTCAGTTTGTACATTCCCCGATGGGGACGTAAGCGCAATTACCGATCCGACTGGATCTGTCAGGAACGAACTCGTTGCACCGCTCGAAAGGTCTTCGCGAGAAAAAAACTCATCGATTCTCAAACCGGTTCGGATGTTTGCCTGCACCCTAGTTCCGGATGTTTCTTGTACCGGGTTTAATTCATCGTACAGATTTCTAGCCTGCTGAGAATTTATGGCTTTCTGAATCCGTCTCCCAAGCACATCATATTGGAACGAAGCATTCGTGTTGGGTGAAATCGAACCAACCAGTCTATTTCTCGCATCCCAACTTAATGTCGTCACACCTGACGAATTGGTAATCGCATCTGTATTCCCGTTCGCATCAAACGTCGCTGTTGTATCGCCGAACTGAAGCTGGCGGTTTGCGGCATCATAGTTCGCGGAATTGACGGGAGTTGGAAGCGAGGTCCGCGCGAAGCTGCCACCGACGCCGATCCGATTTCCAGCACGATCGTATTCGTAGGTTAAGTCACCCAGGGTAGCGAGTCCATTTCGGTAGATAAGAGCCGTTACTCGGGACGCGCTGTCATACTGATACTCTGTTGAGACGCCGTTGGGGAGCGTCAATTGCGTTCTACGGCCCAGCGAATCGTAGTTGAGATTCACTGCCTGAGTGCCTTGGACAAGCTGTCTCAGACGAGAAGCCGCATCGTAACCGTAGGTCGTCGGCGACTGTCCCGGAACGTTCATACGCGTCCGTCGGCCCAGAAAATCATACTCATAGCTCACTGTACCGAGACTCGTGGTCTGCGCGATTAGCCGATCGAGCTCGTCAAATCGATTGGAAATTGTCCCTCCGACTGAGTCTGTCGTCTGTATAAAACGACTAACGGCATCATAGACATAGTTCGCGTTCGTTCCGTCAGCGTAGTTTGCACCGGTTCGCCGGTTCAACGCATCATATGTAAAATTTGACTGTTGTCCTTTGCGGTCAATGTGACGAAAGACGTTTCCGACACCGTCAAATTGAAACGTTTCTATTGCACCGACGGGATCGATCCGGGTGGCCAGTCGGTCCATATTGTCATAACTATAGGCCGTCGTGTTGCCACGAGCGTCCGTGACGGTAAGAAGGTTGCTGTTGCTATCGTAACCGAACTGGGTCAATCCGCTCGACGCGTCTGTGACTCCGGTGATTCTATTGAGTCCATCATAGGTATATCTCTTGACCTTGCCCCTCGGGTCGGTTTGGGAGATAAGACGCGAGACCAAGTCGTAACCCCTCTGTGACCGATTTCCCAATGAATCAGTAATATCGGTAAGGCGACCAAGAGAGTCATAGATGAGAGTCCTCGCGCTACCTATTGCGTCGGTGGTACTGATGGGTTGACCGAAGGCGTTGTACATGAGGGTCGTACGACCCCCAAGCGGGTCGACGGTTGCCGTTACATTACCCGACCCGTCATACTCAAGGCGGGTAATATTACCCAAGGAGTCGGTGATGCTCGTAATTTTGTTATGACTTGGATTGTAAGTGAAGCTTAGCGCTTGGCCCGTAGGATCGATAAAATGTGTAACGTTTCCCAGGCTATCATGTTCAAACCGAATAAATCGCTTCAATGGATCCGTGGCAGAGAGAACAAGGTTGGTTCCCGTTTGTCTGTCAATGGTTGTCGTTTGTCCTAGAGCATTCGTCTCGCTCACTTGATATCCAGCGGCATTGAACCGATATGTCGTCGAGTGCCCGCGAGGATTCGTCACAACCGCCTGGCTGATATAGGTACCGCTTGATGTGTAAGCAAAAGTCCACACGCCGTTGTCAGCCTGAGTTTGGCGTATGACGCGTCCGTTGGCGTCGTATTCGTTAGTTAAGAAAGTTATTCCGCGCGAATCTCTAAGGGTCAGCATTCTATCGGCGGAGTCGTAGGTGTATCGCGTTATGCCGCCTGCGGGATCGGTTACTGTTTGTAGGCGGCCAGAAGCATCATAAGCGTAACGCACCTGTCGCCCGATAGGGTCGGTTATCAATTGGATGTTGGTAAGACCGAGGCCCGGGTTACCGTAGTTAAGTACCAGTTCCCTCCCCGCCGGCTCCTGGATTCTCACGACGCGACTAAAATTGTCCCGGAAATAACTGACCGTATTACCGTTTCGATCGGACTGCCTGGCAATCAAGCCGGAGTTGTTAAATCCCCAGACCATTCCGTCCTTAAATCTCAGCGTGTATTCCCGTTGGTCACTCGGACCGGTGATCGTCATCACGGCGCCACGAAGGGACGGTGAGGTTGTATTGATGTAGGTCGAGCTACAATCAAAAGGTGTGGAAATAGAAAATAGGTAGGCGTACCCTTTCGTGAACTTTGAAACGAAAGGCTGCCTGTTGGAGCAGGCAGAGAAAGGATACGCCGATGAAAGAGAAACATATTGGGGGAAGCGAATCAAAGGGAATTTTGTACACTGAGCTGGAGGAATTTGCTCGGGCAAGGATCCGAGAGCACTTGCAAGATTTGTTGGAGCAGGAAGTGACCGAATGGTTAGGGCGAGGGAAAAGCGAGCGCAAAGGCAATCCAAAGGAACAACCCGGGTATCGCAATGGGTACGGCAAGAAGAGGCGTTTTGCATTGAGTCTGGGAACCCTTGAGATTCGCCGGCCGCGGGTGAGAAATCTCGATGAGCGGTTTGTCTCCAGGGTGTTACCGTTGTTCAAGCGACAGACCGCAGAGGTCCGCGATCTCATACCGGAGCTTTATCTGCATGGTTTAGCCAGTGGGGATTTTGAATTAGCCCTAAGAGGGCTACTGGGAGAAGGAGCGCCGCTATCGGCATCGTCATTACAGCGGCTTAAGCAGAAGTGGCAAGCAGAATACGAGCAGTGGAAGAGCGCGCCGATCAAAGAAGCGCATTGGGCCTACCTTTGGGCCGATGGGATCTATGTGAAAGCCGGGCTGGGTAAGGAGAAGGCAGCGTTGTTGGTGGTGATCGGGGTTCGCAGCGATGGCAGCAAACGATTTTTGGCCCTGGAGCCCGGGTATCGCGAGAGCAAGGAGTCATGGGCTTTAGTGCTGCGGCAATTGAAAGTGCGAGGGGTGAAAAGCGCCAGGCTGTTTGTCGGCGATGGGCACCTGGGATTATGGGCTGGGGTTGGAGAGGTTTATCCTCAGGCCCAGGAGCAGCTGTGCTGGAATCACAAGCTGCTCAACGTGATGGACGCGGTGAGTCACAAAGAGCAGGTTCAGGCCAAGCAGCATCTTACTGCCATGATGTACAGCGACAGTCGGCAGGAGGCGTTGAAGGAACGAAAGAAATTCGAGCAAGCGTTTCGGCACAATCCCAAAGCGGTCAAGACGGTGGTGGAGAACTGGGAGAGGCTGACCACTTACTACGATTTTCCCTGTGAACACTGGAAGCACTTGCGGACATCGAATGTGGTGGAATCACCTTTTTCACGGGTGCGGCTCAGAACCACAGCTTCCAGACGGTTCAAATCCCAGATCAATGCCACATGCTTGATTTGGAAAACACTGATGGTAGCCGAGATGAGTTTCAGAAAACTCAACGCACCCAATCTCGTGGAGACAGTCGCTGAAGGAAAAAAATACGAAAACGGAAAGGAAATCAGGGTCGCCGCCTAATTTCTTTTTACCCACCTATTGACGACAGCTCTGTAGGTCCCGTTCGCTTGGCGAGTGAAAATATCTTGTTTGTTACCGGGACTAACAAGAACAATCGTCTGGTCGTTAAAAATGGACGGCGCCTGCAATGTTACATCGAAGGACGCACTGCTTCCGATGCCGAATGGACCGGCATTCGACATGTTAGTTCGATACGTTCGGTTGATGACAACGGGAAGCCTTCCCGGGAGAACCATGTCGGTCTTGTCGACGTAAAAGAATCCGGTTGAGACATCGACAGGATCGCCTGCTCTCTTGCCGCCGTCGCGCGGTCCGCCACTTGCTCCGAATAGCCTGTTAATAAAGTTAAAGACGGGAGTCAGTGCACCGCAACAAAAACGCGGAATACCATACTGTAACCCCGTTGTGGGGTTGATGTCGGTGACGAGCGTCGTGCCGTCGTCGGAAACCGTTGCGGTGCCATATTTTTCCCATTGATTGGGCGCCGAGCCGTCGGGTGCTTCGTTGAAGTAATACAGGTCAGCTTTCTCACCGGGAAGGGCGCCAAAGTTGCTTGGAAGATCGATCGGAATATTACCCGTAGGAACACCACCGCCCACCTTGCCGAAAGAGAATAGATAGGTTTCGCGGGCTTCCAATCCGGGAGGAAGAACAAGCGCCGGCAGTGGGGATCGATCGATGGGAACTTTGGTCACGCCAAACTGCGAATTGGGCTGTCCGTCCCAGCCAATGATCTGCACTCCGGCGGGAATTGTCATCTTGAAACCGGGTAAGTCCGGATCGGTGATGATCGTGGTTTGGCCCGGAACGAAGGGAATCAGCTTCGCGACGGGCTGTCCGCGCAGGCGAGGAACATAGCCAAGCTCGTTGATTGCTCCGGCTTGAATATCTATCGTCACCGGAATCGTCGGATAATGTGTGGTCGCCGTGTTGGCCGGAGAGCCGTCGATTAAGAAAACTTGTGGGCCTGTGACGGAAAGCGGAATGAACAAATTGCCGGCAGCATCAGATGAGCCGAGATGAACCAACGTTGCTCCGCCTAGTTTAATGCTCACATTAGGCAGAGGTCGATCGTCGCCGTCCAAAACTTGACCAACCAGCGCCGTTTGTCCTGGCGCCGCGATATTCAACATCACGGTGGCGGTTTTGGTAACCGATTGGCCATCGACCTGAGAACTAGCGCGAATCTCTACGGCATGCGCTCCCGTTGGAGTGCTGCTCGTCGTGTTCAGTGCCAGCACTGAATGATTATTCGGTGCTAGAGTCAAAGGAGAGAAATTTGCCACCACTCCTGTTGGGAGTGAGCCCGTCGCGAGTTGAATCAATCCGCTAAAGCCATTGCTCGGGATCGCGTCAATCAACACGCCGGTTGAACCACCCTGGATAGTTTGCGCACCCGACGGGCTTACCAGGAGGGTAAAATCCTGGCTCGTGGTTACTGTAAAATTCCGGCTCGCGCTTCCTAGCGAGGAGGTGACAGTCAGCAGACCTGTCGTGGCGTTGGTCGGCACTGTCGTGGTGATCGAAGTCGCGGTTATGGTGCGGATAACCGCCGCGGCACCGTTGAAGCTCACTTGGCTGGTTCCTGGCTCAAAACCACTGCCAGTAATTGTGACGAGAGTCCCGATGACGCCGCTCGCCGGATCGACATTGGAGATGCTTGGGCCGACCTGAACGGTAAACGTCCGTCCGGCTGGAGTGGCATCTTCGTTCCCGGCGAGGTCACGCGCCTTGACTTCGAAAGTGTGCGACCCTGCGGTGAGATTACTAATCGTCGCGCTTGTGTCCGGGCTGAAAGAGGAATAGCCACCGCTATCGATTCTCCAAGCGAAAACGAGACTATTTGCTGGCGTCAGGTTATCCGTTCCTGTAAAAGTGAACGTGGCGGTCGTTTGAGTAATCTGACCCGTGGGACCGCCCGTGATCTGTGTGTCAGGTGGCGTATTGTCGACGATTACAGAGCGGCTGGCACTAGCACTGTTTCCAGATCCGTCAGTTGCTGTTGCCGTGATCGAGGTCGTTCCGTCGCCAACCGTTGTCGTGTTCCAAAGAGCTGAAGCTGTCGCAGAAACTGCGGGAAGCGACGGCGAAATCGATGGTGCCAAGGTCTGATTACCGGCTGACAACGTCATGGCGGAAACGGCAACGTTATCGGTTGCCTGGGCTGAAACGGTGATCGTCTGGCGAACGTGGGCGTTCGATGCCGGCGTCTGCATGACCAGTTGGGGCGCAGTAACGTCGCCGCTGAATTCAAAAGCTCCGACGTCGAACTCCGCCACGCCG
>Ga0184609_10000559_pt1 | contig 11057 bp, 7 predicted proteins | sample PLM1_60_coex_FD_133165 | JGI IMG/M metagenome (GOLD analysis project Ga0184609, IMG submission 133165) | Groundwater sediment microbial communities from an aquifer in East River, Colorado, USA - PLM1_60_coex | ecosystem: Environmental > Terrestrial > Soil > Riparian zone | place: USA: East... | reverse complement strand
TCGTGCTGACATCGCTGTGGCCGAGGAGCTCCTGGATGGTGCGCACGTCGTAGCCATCCTCGAGCAGGTGGGTTGCGAACGAATGACGAAGGGTGTGGCAGGTCGCCCTCTTCGCGATCCCCGAAGCCTGCAGCGCATCTTTGAACGCACGCTGTACTACGGACTCATGCAGATGATGGCGGTGGCGTTCACCGACGCTCCCGTCGAAGTGGAACCGCTGGGCCGGAAAGACCCACTGCCATGCCCACTGCCGGGAAGCGCTCGGGTCCTTCCGCTCGAAGGCATGGGGCAGAGCGACTCCGCCGAGACCCTTGCTGAGATCCTCTTGGTGGACCCTCCGGGTCCGATCGAGGTGACGGCGCAGCGGGTCCGCCACGCGGGCGGGCAACATGGTCACACGATCCTTGGCGCCCTTACCGTCCCGCACCGTGATCTCGCAACGCGCGAAGTCGATATCCTTGACCCGCAGCCGGCAGCACTCGAGGAGGCGAAGCCCGCAGCCGTACATGAGGGACGCCATGAGCCAGGGAGTGCCGCGGAGCCGGCCGAGAATGGTCGAAACCTCGGGGCGCGAGAGGACCTGCGGTACGCGGACGGGCCTCTTCGCGCGCGGGATCTGGTCAAGGCCTTCGAAGTCGCGCTTCAACACCTCGCGGAACAGGAACAAGAGTGCGCTGAAGGCCTGGTTCTGTGTCGAGGCTGCGACTCGGTCCTGCACCGCCAGCCCGCTCAAGAAGCGCGACACGTGGTCCATGTCCGCCTCCTGCGGAGCCAGCTCGCGAGGGAGCCCGCAGAGGAAGCGCGCGACCCAGCCCACATAGGCCTTTTCCGTACGGCGGCTGTAGTGGCGCGTGCGCAGTATTTCTCGGAGGCTGGAGACGAGCTTCACCCGCTCTGCTCTCAACTCGGACTCCTCGGGCCTTCGGGGCACCATGGAAGCCGAGGCTAAGGACTCCTTACTCGTTCCCGGCTGGGTCGTGCCGTCGCGCTCACGAGGCGATGGGCAGCCGAGTCTGGATCCACTCGACGAGTTGGGAGGCGGGGTTAGCGCCCAGAGAGGAGTTCTCTCGTCGCGTCGAACAACCATCGGCGTCTGATTCCTCCGGGTCCCGCGTTGCGTAGAGTTCGGCTGGGCTCTCAGCAGGCCGCTTCCTGCGGAGCGCGGCCAATGGCCACTCTAGCTGGGAGAGGGGGCGGACTGGGTCCAGGCCGAGGGCTCGCGTGCAGGGCCAGGGCGGCGCCGCCGGCGACGGCCATGAGGACACCGGCGTCACGCCCCTGGCAGGGGCCGCTTGCGATACCGGCTTCGGCCGAACCTCGCGCCCCACGTGCTCCCCTCCTTGTGAGGAGCCCGCGGGGCGGTGGTGGTTGTGGTGAGTCTTCTCATTCTTGAGAACGGGTCCGTGCGGGCCCTCGTCCTGATCCCTACGTGAGGTGGAGGTCTGGCCTCTCCGCGACGCCCTCCCGTAATACACGCACGAGATGGACGGAACGGCCTGAAACAACCGTGGGGAGTCGCTCGGCCTTACTGGCCTCGCTCCCACGCGGCACAGATCCCTCCTCGACGGGGGATCTTGGACCCGGCCTGACCGGCCGCTGGATAACGCTTGAAGCGTCATGTTGCGCGCATCGCCCCCGCTGACGGTCGGCCAGGCCAGCCACTACTACCGGAGCGAATTCTCGCGCGGGGATTACTACGCGGAGCGCGAGAGCCAGGGCATCGTGGCCTCGCGTTGGCATGGCCGCGGCGCCGAGCAGCTCGGTCTCTCCGGCCATGTGAAGGCTGACGATTTCTCTCACCTGCTGGAAGGCCATGATCCCTCTGGGGAGCACGTCCTGGTGCCACACCGCGAGGGTCTGAGCGAGCGGCGTGCCGGTTGGGACGTGACCATCTCCCCGCACAAGAGCGTGAGCCTGGCGGCCCTGGTCGGCGGTGATAAGCGGCTGCTCGAGGCCCACGACCGAGCGGTGGACAAGGCCTTGTCGGAGCTGGAGCGCCATGCCCAGGCATGGGTTCACGGCGGCCGTGATGTGGAGACGACGGGCCTCGTGGTGGCGGCGAGCTTCCGGCACGAGACGAGCCGCGCACTCGACCCGCAGCTTCACTCTCACTGTGTGGTTCTGAACATGACGCGGCGCGCGGATGGGGAGTGGCGGGCGGTTAACGCGCGAGGGATCTTTCGGGCGCAGCGGCTCGCGCGAGAAATTTACGAGGCCGAGCTCGGGAAGGAGCTGCGGGGTCTCGGCTACGAGGTGAAGAGCTACCACGACGGAAGAGCGGGGCGGGACCGCGCGGTGGGGATCGCGGGCTTCGAGCCCGAGCACCTGAAGCACTTCTCCAAGCGCTCGCGCGAGATCGAGAAGGCGCTGCACACCCAGGGGCTCAAGAGCCGTCTCCACGGCTCGCGCGTCACGGTGGCCACTCGGAAGGCGAAGCAGAAGGGTATCGACCGCGAGGCGCTTTTGTGGAACTGGCGGACGGCGGCGCGGGAGATAGGCCTCCAGTTTCCCAAGTGGGAGAGGGACCGCCTGGTGACGCCCGGCCGTTTGGCACCGGCCCGGGAGCTCGAGCTTTCGACGCGGGTGGCGGTGAACGGCGCCGTGGCGCACCTGTCCGAGCGGCGGGCGGTTTTCCCCCTGGCTCAGCTCGAGAAGGAGGCACTCTCCCGGGGCCGGGACCGTGGCGTCACGATCGACGACATCAGGAAAGACATCCTCAGCCGCGACGACCTGGTGGTCGTGGACCGTGGCGACGCCGTGCTCGCGCGGGTGACGACGGCGGACGCGATCGAGGAGGAGCGCGCGCTTCTACGAGCGGTCGAGCGCGGCCGAGGGCGGGGATCCACTCTCGCCGGACCCGAACGCGGGGAAGGCCTCGGCGAGGACCAACTCAAGGTCGTCCGCCATATCCTCGCGAGCTCGGACCGTCTCGTGGCGGTGGAAGGCAAGGCCGGGACGGGTAAGACCCGGGCCCTCGGTTACGTGCGGGAGCAGGCCGAGCGAGCGGGCTGGAGAGTCCGCGGATTCACACCCACGACCACCGCCGTGGCTGTGCTCAGAGGCGTCGGGATCGACGCCCTGACGGTGGCCGCGGCCCTCAAGGAGATTCCTTCCCTTGGGATCAATACTCCACAGCTCTGGATCGTGGACGAGGCCGGCCTCTTGTCGAGCCGCCACGCGAGAGAGTTGCTCGACCGAGCCGACAGAGAGGGCGCGAAGGTTGCGCTCGTGGGCGATCGCCAGCAGCATCGTGCGGTTGAAGCAGGCTCCCCGTTTGACCTCCTCATCAACCGGGGGGCGATCGCAACCGAGCGCCTCGACGTGATCCGCCGGCAGCAGGACGCGTGCCTGCGCGAGACCATCGTGGCCGCGTCGGAACCGGGCGGGGCGGGGCGCGCCGTGAGGCTTCTCGAAGAGGCCGGCCGTGTGGTGGAGATCCAGGACGCGCGCTTGCGTCACGAGGCGATCGCGCGCGATTTCATCGCGGACGACGGCCGGGGCGTCGTGATCGCGCCGAGCAACGCGGATCGGCAGGACCTCAACCGCCGTATCCGGGAAGCACTCATCGGGGCCGGGCGCGTGGAGCGCAAGAGCATCAAGGCACAGGTCCTGGTCAGGCAGGACAACACCGTCGAAGAGCGGGGGCGCGCGGGAAGTTACCACGTGGGCGACACACTGCGCTTCGTGCGTGGTGGCGGCAACATTGAGGCAGGGGAACGCGCACGTGTCGTCAGCACGGATGAGAGGAAGAACCTGCTGCGGCTCGAGCTCGAGAGTAGCCATCTCGTCCGCGTCATCAACCCGAAGGAGCGCCGGGCGTTCGAGGTGGTGCGCTTGGAGCAGCGCCGCTTCGCGGGGGGCGATCGCGTCCAGTTTCGCGAGCGGGATCGCTCCCTCGACGTCGCCAACGGGACCATAGGGACGATCAAGAAGCTCGACCATGAGCGGGGCATCGCCACGATCGACGTCGCCGGCAGGAGAGTCTCCGTCGACCTGAAGGAGCCAGAGGCGCTCGACCACGCCTATGCGGTGACGAGCCACAGAAGCCAGGGTCTGTCGCGGGAGCGGGTCTATCTTACGGTGGACACGGGCCGCTCCGCGGAGCTCGTCAACCGGCGGCAATTCTACGTGAGCCTCTCGCGTGCCGTGGAGGACGTGCGCGTTTACACGGACGACCGCCGGGCCCTGGCGCATGCCGTCTCACGCGAGCAAGGCCGGGAGGGCGCGCTCGAGGTGTTGGACCGTGCGCCGAGGGAAAGCCGGGCCGCGCTTCTGGGAACGGAGACGGCGCTCGACCTCGCAAGGAGCAGTCATGAACGCAGTGGACGAGAAGACGGGTATGGTCGCGCTCCTGGAGGCGACCGCCGAGGCCCGGGTTCTGATCGAGGATCTCACGCGCCTCAGCGAGGAGCTGAAGCTGCGGGAAGAGCGTCTCGGGGAGCTGCTGGCGCCGAGCGAGGCCGCGCTCCGGGCCCGGACCGAGTACCTGGACAAGGTGACGCGGGACGAGCTGTCTCGAGCCGAGCAACAAGTCTTAAAGCTGGCCGAGGAGGTGTCGGGGATCGCCCGGTGCCTGAAGGAAGAGGGGCTGCAGATGCCGGCCCGCCTGGCCGAGGCGGACGCGCGGCGCCGAAGCGAGGGGGCGCGTCACGAACGCTTGCGGATGATCGTCTCGGTTCTGGTGACGCTCCTCGGGGGCTTTCTGGCGGGCCAAATCACCAGCTGGCGCTCTGGCACGGTGGAGAGCGCGCGGCCAGCGGCGATAGAGCCGGGAACGATCGTGTCGAGGATCGCGCCGGCGGCCCCGCGCCGGACGGCGGGCCAGCGTACCAAGCCCACCACGAAACCCGCGCGCTGAGCCGAGAAGCGATCGCCCGGTCGGCCGATCTGCAGCGGCGTTACGCCGCCGAGTACGCCTCCATGCTGCGTGTAATTGGCGATCGCGAGGTGGCCAAGGAGGCCGCGCGCGTAAACCTCAGCGCGCTCGTCGTGGGCCAATCACGGATCGTTTCTGTTGAGGGGCACTTCGCGGCGGATCGCTTCGCGGATGCAATCGCGCGCGGCGGAGATGATCTCAACGCGATTCGACGTGCCGTTTCGCGCGTACCGTCGCGCGCCGTGCCGACGATCGAAACTCCGGAGCGCGTGCCATATTCAGGGCGGGAGCGATAAGCGGCCCATGAGCAAATCACGAGACGATCGCTCACGGCCCCGGATAACCGCCGACCTTGGCGAGGCGGTTGGCAACGAGACTTGCATACGTATTCACGCTGCGCGATGATACGTACATGTCGAAGTTGACTCTGAGCGTTGATGACGACGTCATCCGGCGGGCCAAGCGCTACGCCGCCAAGCGGGCGACGTCGGTGTCCCAGCTCGTGGAGCAGTACCTCGACCTCCTTTCGGGCCGACCCCAAAAAGCTGGGAAGCAGGACCCGCCGGTTCTTCGGATGCTGCGAGGGGTAGCGCGCGGCGTCAAGGTCGACGACTACCGGCGGCACGTCCTCCAAAAGTACCGGTGAAGCAGGTTCTCCTCGACCTGAACGTCGTGCTGGACGTCATCCTCGAACGCCAACCCCACGCCGAAGCGGCCGCACGTCTCTGGGCCGCCCTCGAAACCGGACGGGGGAAGGGGTACATACCGGCCCACGGCATGACTACGGTCTATTACGTCATCGAGAAGGCCAAGGACGCGGCGTTCGCTCGTCAGGCGATCGGCGCCCTCTTGACCGCATTCGGCGTAGCTCCCGTCAACGAAGCCGTCTTGCGGCGAGCGATTGCCCTTGGTTGGCTGGACCTCGAGGACGGCGTGTGCGCCGCCGCGGCGGAGGCCGTGGGTTGCGACATCATCGCGACCCGAGATCCCTCCGGCTTTCCCGATTCGCCTGTGCGCGTCAGCGACCCGACAACGGTCCTGGCGTGGCTCGTCGCGGAATGACATTGGTCGTGCCGCGCCCCGAGGAGGGGCGCAGCCGCAGCTGCACTCCCGTGCGCGTGCCATACTCGGTGACTCCGTGCGGGAGCGATGAGCGGCCCTTGAGCAAGTCACGAGACGATTGCTCACGACGCCAACCCGGTGCCAACTGCGTCCGTGCAGTGCCGCATTGCCGGCACGTAACACATTGGGACCACGGCGGTTGCAAGATGCGGATCTTGTACCGCATATATCCCTAGATGCCGTTGACCCTGGCGCTCATCGCCGTCCTGGCCGGCGCCCAGGAGCGGCGCGACGTCCCGACGTTCCCGTCACGGGCGGAGCTCGTCACGGTGGACGCGGTGGTGCTCGACCGCGCGGGCCCCGTCCGCGGGCTCACCGCGCAGGACTTCATCCTCTCCGAGGACGGTAGACCGCAGGCGATCGTCAGCTTCGAGGCGATCGACCTGGGGGCGATCGAGCCGCGCGCGGCCGCCGACGCGATCCCCACGCCCGTCGCCACCAACGTCCGGCCCGCGCGTGCCGCCGCCAGCTCGTTCGTCCTGCTCGTGGACGACCTGAGCCTGGCTCCCGCGCGCTCGGAGACGGTTCGAATGGCGCTCACCCGGTTCCTTATCGAGGGCGTGCGAGACGGCGACGAGCTGATCTTCGCCACCACCAGCGGCGATACCTGGTGGACCGCCCGGATGCCCGAGGGGCGCGAGGACATCCTGGCTCTCGTCGCCCGCATGCGCGGGCGGAGCCTCGCCGACACGGGCCGGGACGCGGTGAGCGAGTGGGAGGCGTATCGCATCAGCCACTGGGAGGGACGGGGCGGCGATGCCACGGGGGCGGGCCCCGCGGCGGGCCCTCCGGGAGGGAACCTCGCTTCCCAACCCGGCATGCCCACGACGGCGGTCGCGGGCGCGAGCACCACCCAACGCATCGTGGACCGCTACTACCAGAATCGGGTCTGCATACCCGAGTCTCCCGGCGAAACGCCCGTGCCGGTGTGCCGCGGAATGGTGATCGCGCGGGCCGAGCAGGTCGATGCGCGCCGCCGCAACCGCACGCGCGACGTGCTCGCCGCCATCGACCGCGCGGTGTTCACGCTCACGGGCGTCCGTGGACGAAAAGCTCTGCTCCTTCTCACCGAGGGCTTCCTCAACGACCCGGACCTGGCCCTCACGCAGGAAGTGGCCGGCCGTTGCCGCGAGGCCAACATCGCCGTCTACTCACTCGACGTGCGTGGCCTCATGACCGGTCTCGCCGCCGCCGACGCCTTCTCGCCGCCGAACACCGCCGAGATGGGCGCGATGCAGTCGGAGCAGATCGAGGCCGAGGCCGCCGGCACCGTCGGCCTGGCCGAGGACACCGGCGGCTTCGCGGTGCGCAACACGAACGACCTGGGTGCCGGCGCCAGGAAGGTGGCCGACGAGTCCCGCGTCTACTACCTGCTCGGCTACGCGCCTCCCTACGGCAAGGGCCCGCGCGACTGGCGCAAGCTCCAGGTCGAAGTCGCACGGCCCGGCCTCAGGGTGCGGGCGCGCAAGGGCTACACGCTGCGGACGACGGCCGAGATCGTCGCCGCCGAGGAGGCTCGCCTGGCTTCGGGTAGCCGATCCCCGGCGCTCCCCGCCGAGGTCGCCCGCGCGCTGGCCAGCGCACGAGCCGCCGACGCGATTCCGCTCCGCGCGATGGCCTACGCCTTCGAGGCACGGCCGGCCGGCACGGTGCGCGTCCTCATTGCCGTGGAAGCCCGGATGGCGAGCCTGGCGAACGTCGGCAGCGAGGATCGTCCCTATTCGGTCCTGAGCCTCGGCGTGACCGCGACGCATCGAGACACCGGCAAGGTCCAGCGCATCGACCAGCGGATCGACGTCGAGTCGGGCGCGGCCAGGGCGGGTGGACCGACGCCCTCGGCGACCTGGGGGGACGGCTGGCTCACGCTGAGCCGCGATTTCGAGCTGCCGCCGGGCGTGACCCAGGCGCGCATCGTGATGCGCGACGAGTTCCTGGGCCGGCTGGGGGCACTGACCCTGCGCTTCGAGGTGCCGCCCGCGCACGGGTTGCGCCTCTCGACGCCGGTCCTCACCAACCGCGCGTCGCCGGCGGGAGAGGGTGGCCCGTCCCGGCCCGTCCTCGTCGCGCATCGTGAGTTCGCGCCCGAGGGGCGGCTCTACTGCCAGTTCGAGGTCTTCGGGGCCGCGGCACAGAGCGGCACCGCGCCCCTGGTCGAGGCGTCCTACGAGCTGCGCCGCCGCCGCGGCGACGTCGTGCGTCGAGGCGAGCCGAGCCTCGTATCCCCGACGGCGGATGGGCGCCTCGTGCGTCTCCTCGCGCTGGCGGTCGACGGAATGGCGCCCGGTGATTACGAGCTCGTGCTGCGGGTCGAGGACAAGGCGACCGGCGAGAGCCGGGAACAGGTCGAGGCGCTGCAGTTCACCCCGCGGAGCCGGCCGTGATCGTCGCCTACGTCAGCGGGCACGGGTACGGCCACGCGACGCGGGTAGGGGAGGTGCTGCGGGCGGTCCGGGAGCGAGCGCCCGGCATGCCCCTCGCGGTGGTGACGTCGGGCCCGGAGAGGCTGTACCGGCAGGCGGTGCCGGGGCCGTTCGTGTTTCGCTCCGTGGAGTGCGACGTGGGCCTCGTCCAGAAGGACGCGATCGCCATCGACGAAGAAGGCACGGTCAGGCGCTGGCGCGAGTTCGAATCGGGGTGCCGGGAGCTGGCCGTACAAGAGGCGCGCTGGCTGCGGGCGGCGGAGGCGCGCCTGGTCTTGGCGGACGTCCCGCCCCTCGCGTTCGAAGCCGCCGCCGAGGCGGGAGTGCCCGCGGTGGGCCTGGCCAACTTTTCGTGGGATTGGATCTACCGGCACCTCGCCCCGCGACAGCCGGCGCTCGCGGACGCAGCCGCCGCGGCCGCACGCGCCTACGCCAAGGCGGCGCTGCTCCTGCAGCTTCCGTTCGCCGGCGATCTTTCCGCCTTCCCGCGGCGCGAGCGGATTCCGCTGGTCGCTCGCCGCCCGCGCATGAGCCGTGAGGAGGCCCGCCGGCGGCTCGGCGTGCCGGAAAAGACAGCCTGCGTGCTCGTCTCCTTCGGGGGCTTCGGCATGCCCGCCTTCGACCCGGGCGTGCTCGGTGGGCTGGACGAGTACCACTTCCTGATGGATGCCCCGCAGGGATCGCGCCTGCGCAACGCCACCACCACGGACGCCGCGCGCCTCGAAGTCGCCGGGATGGACTACCGCGACGTGGTGAGGGCGGCGAATGTCGTCGTCACCAAGCCCGGGTACGGGATCGTCTCCGACGCGATCGGGGCCGGAACGCGGATCGTCTACACGGAGCGGGGAGACTTCCCCGAGTACCCGATCCTCGTTGCCGAGATGGACCGCTACATCCCGTGCGGCCACGTCGGCAACGCCGATTTCCTGGCGGGCCTCTGGCGCCCGGCTATCGAGAGCGTGCTCGCGCGGCCCGTGCCGCCGCCGCCGGACCTGAGCGGCGGCGAGGCCGCGGCGGCGCGGCTGCTGGCTCTGGCGGCGCCGGCACCGCGAGTCTAGAGCCCGATCCACTCCAGGCCGCCCATCGCGTACTTCTTGATGTCGGCGTCGTACTTGCGGAAGAGCGCGAGGTTCGCCGGAGGCGCATCCGTGGACTTGTTCGCGTCGGCCCCCATCGTCTTGTAGACCTGGTCGACGATGAATCGGTACTCGTCCTCGCTCATCCCCACGTCGGCGAGGGCCTGGGCCTGGGCCAGGCGCAGCTCGTTGATGAGGGCGAAGCCCTTGCGCACGTCGCTGAAGTCGGCCTGCTTCTTCTTGCCCATCTCGTCCAGCTCGGTCTTGTGCCGCTCGTACACGGCGTAGACCCGCCGGCGGACCTCCAGGAACTTCTGCACGCGGTCCTCGCGGATCGTGCCGTCCGCGGGGGGCGTGAAGCGGTTGGCATTGGCTTTTCGCTGCAGCTCCGCGATCCGACTCTGCTCGCCGGTCACCTGCTCCGCTTTGCCCTTGACCCAGAACGCCAGGCCGCCCAGGGCCACGACGGTGACGATCCCCGCCAGCACCACGGCGACGGCGCAGCCGATCGCGATCTTTCCCCCGGTACCCACGAGGCCTCCTTGTGTGAGGGGAAACGGGACGATATCATGGTCGTTCCGAGGAGGAGCGATGGAACCCACCTGGCACGACGGTCTCAGCCGCAAGGCGCTCGTGGAGCTGGTGGAGGGACTCCTGCTCGCGATGGACAAGTCCGTGCCGCGCCTGGACGCCATCGCCCACCACCTCTCGCTCATCGCGCAGCAGGGCGAGGAGTTCGACGTGCTGGGGGGGGTGAGCGAGCAGGTGGGCGACCTCGGCGACGAGCTCTATGCCGCCAGCGACCGCGACAAGCTGCAGGAGTGGGGCAACGAGATCGACGCCCCGGACAAGGCCCACTGACTACGATGAAGCCGTTGCGGGTCGGCATGGTGAGCCTGGGGTGTCCCAAGAACCTCGTGGACGGCGAGGTGATGCTCGGGCACCTCACGCGCCGGGGCCATGAGCTCGTCGCCGACGCCAGGGACGCCGACGTCATCGTCGTCAACACCTGCGCGTTCATCGACCGCGCCAAGCAGGAGTCGATCGACGCCATCCTCGAGATGGCGCGGGAGAAGGAGACGGGACGGGCGCGGCGACTCGTGGTCACGGGCTGCCTGGCCCAGCGCTACGACGAGGAGCTGCGCCGGGAGATCCCGGAGATCGACGCCACGCTCGGCACGGGCCAGGTGGACGACGTCGTGCGCGCGGTCGAGGGGGAGGCCACCGTCACCGACGCCGCCGAGCGGCGGCCGGAATGGATCTACGATCACGCGTCTCCCCGCGTCCTGACGACGCCCGCGCACCTGGCGTACGTCAAGATCAGCGAGGGCTGCGACTACACGTGCACGTTCTGCATCATACCCACGCTGCGCGGAGCGCATCGCAGCCGGCCGGTGGACGACGTGGTCGCGGAGGCGCGGTCGCTGGCCGCACGCGGCGTGAAGGAGATCGTCCTCATCGCCCAGGACTCGACCCGCTACGGGCTGGACCTCGGCCTGCGTGACGGGCTCGCGGCGCTGCTGCACCGGCTCGGCCGTGTCGACGGCATCCGTTGGATCCGGA
>Ga0184609_10000558_pt1 | contig 11062 bp, 10 predicted proteins | sample PLM1_60_coex_FD_133165 | JGI IMG/M metagenome (GOLD analysis project Ga0184609, IMG submission 133165) | Groundwater sediment microbial communities from an aquifer in East River, Colorado, USA - PLM1_60_coex | ecosystem: Environmental > Terrestrial > Soil > Riparian zone | place: USA: East... | reverse complement strand
TGATCGATGGGTTGGAGGAACCGATCGGGGCCGCGACCGCGCTGCTCGAGATGAAGGAGAGCGCGATCCAGCTGTTCATCTAGGCGGGAGGAGAGCGACGGGTGATCCGGCCGAGACGGGGCCAACCCCCCGCCCAGACCGGGACCGGTGGTTGCACCGACATCCTCGTTGCCGGGACGCACCCTCCGAGAGCCGAAGGTCCCCCTTGCCGAGGGGACGTGTCTCGCTGCGCCACCACACCCCGGTTAGATCCCTCATAGACGTCCGGCGTGGCAGGTGGTTCCCGCCGGGAGCGACTTGGACTCGCGAGCGTAAGCGGGAACCTGCTAGTGTCCCGCGGCCGTTCGTCCGCGTGCGTCGGTCGCCAGCCGGAGGAGGCTCCGCTCCGTGGACTTCTTGACCGTGCTCCCGTTGGCGTTCGTGATGAACGCTGGGCCGCAGATCGTGTCGGCGGTCTTCCTCGCTACGAGTCAGAACGCCCGGCGGAACTCGGTCGCGTTCCTCCTCGCCGTGGCGACCGTCGCCACGGTCGGCACGGGGCTCACGCTCCTCGTGATCCAAGCGTTCGGCTCGGACGACCCCTCGGCTCAGACATCGACGAACAACGCCCTGGACTACGTGATCATCGCGCTCCTGCTGTTCCTGGTGGTGCGCGTCTACCTGCGGCGGAACGCCACGGAACCGCCCGCCTGGATGGGGAAGCTGCAGACCGCCACGCCGGGATTCTCGTTCAAGCTGGGCCTGATGCTGTACGGACTGATGCCCACGGACATCATCACCATGCTGACGGTCGGCGGCTATCTCGCCACCCAAGATGCGCCGCTATGGCACGCCCTCCCGTTCATCGGCGCGACGGTGCTCCTCGCCGCGATCCCGTTGCTGATCCTGCTCCTGATGGGCGACCGCGCCGAGGTCATCCTGCCGAAGATGCGGGACTGGATGACCACGAACGCGTGGATCGTGAACGAAGTCGTGATCGTGTTCTTCCTCGCCATATCGATCTCCGGCCTCCAGTAGCAGGCTCCTGTTGGATCGAAGCACGAGCCGGGAAGAGGAACGTGAATGGTGGATGACGGATCGACGAGCGCACGGCCTCGTCAGTGCAGCGAGACCTCAAGCCCGAGCAGCCCGGCTACCCGTGGCCAGGAGGACCGTTGCGATTCCGATAGAACGCCCCCAACCGAGCCCTGCTGCACGTGCTTTCCGGACGGCGAACGCAGCGAGTGATAGGACGCCGAAAGGGGATCGCCGCCCTCTACGCCGCTCGGTCATCAAGCACGCCGAGCATCGGCCGCGAGGTGCTCACGGCGAACCCGTTCACGATGGCCCATGTCGGCCGGACCGTAGCTGCCACTGCAAGGTTCGACGGTCCGGGCTATCTTCCTGTCGCGGAGAAGTGCATGTTCTCACTCAAGTGGCCAGATGGCGGGAGGATCGCGTTCACGAGCAAACGTCAACGCAACTGGGACATCTACCTCATGGCCTCGGACGGCACGGATCGGAGAAGGCTGACGGGGAATGCGGCACGCGACTCGAACCACGACTGGTCGCCGGACGGGACGCGATTCGTCTTTCTGAGCAACCGGCGTCGCAACTCGGATGATCTGTACTCGATCCTTTCCGACGGCTCCGAGCTGGAGCGCTTGACGAGCGGTCCGACCGCCGATTGGACACCGACATGGTCACCGGACGGCGCGCAGATCGCATTCACCACCGCGAACTACCACAACGGCCGAGAGGACGTCGCCGTACTGGATCTGGAAACCGCCGTCATCGTGCGTTTCGTGACCTCCGATAGCTTCGACCTCGAGCCAGATTGGCAGCCGGTGCCGGTAAGCACTGCTCCGTAACGCGTACGCCGAACGTCGGTTCGTGACGGCATCGACACCGTTGTCGGGATACCAACCTGCCGGTCGTTCTACTTCAGACGGCCCCAGACCCGTACGCGGTCCGACTGACCTGCGCGAAGATGTAGCAGCCGTTGTTGTGATGGTCCAGCCACTTTCGGAACTCCTCGCGTTGCACCGGACTCGTCTCGGCGTAGACCGATTTCAACGAGATTCCGATGAACGTCACCTCGAGCCACCTATGCTGTGGTTATGACACCCCGAACGATTTCGGTTGGAGGGGCTGTCCTGCTCTTTGCTGTTGCAATCGGCGTTGCTATCGCTGTCCCCGCTGGACCTCTCGCCTGTCCAGTCGATACCGTTGTGCTACGGGCGGAGGGGGTAATCTATTGCGAGCGCTTCGTCCAACCAGAAGCCGCGCCGTCGCATGCCGAGTTCGTCGAGGCACGGCGGGACCCAAAGACCGCCGAGCGCTGGCTAATTGTCGGGGTGGGTGCCCTCGGTACCGCCCTGCTGGTCACCCTCGGGCTCCGCGCCTCGGCAGCCGCCTCCCGCGCTGAATGACCATGACGTCGGTGGCGGACGTCATGCGACGTCGGGACATGAGCCCGTTCCGCGACGTGGCTCAGTTCTTCGGCAAGATGGGGGCAGCCGTGGAGGCGCTGTCGGAGTTCCAGCGGCGTCGACCGCGAAGCTCTCTGGGCTGGGGCACATGGGCACATCCTGTGCCCATTCCGGATGGAAATACGGCCTCTGACCTGCTACGTTCCCGATTGACTGAAGTGCATGTGCTCACGGCTTCCTGATTCGCCCGTTCGCCGTCAGAAGGTCAGGATGGCTGCTCGGCGCGCTCGCGCGGACCGACTCGCTCGGGTCGTCGCTCGCCGAGGAGATCGGGCATCTCGCCTCCGACGTCCGCGAGGTCCGGCGCGCGGCGGCCGCCCAACGCGCTCGAACGGCGCCCGTGAAGATGCTCTTCCCGCTGTCTATGCGGATGACCTGGGACAACGCCTGGTCTGCTAACGCATCTGCTAACCGCAGCGGCGCTACTGTCGTTGGAGCATCTCCGAGAGCGCCTGTGGGCTGATACCGAGGGCTTGAGCGACCGCGGCTTGGCTGTACCGCTTGCTCATACGCCGCAGCGTGGCCCTGTAGACGCGGCGGGCCCTGGCCGCGCTGGCCTCGGCGGCTCGAGCATCGTCCCGGGCCTGACGGACTACGTGTAGTTCCCACCAACGTTGTTGACACTCACCCGCGCCACCGTAAGGTGCCTGACGCGCGTCGGCTCCAGGCTATGCGCTCCTGGTTCGCTCCGTCCAGAACAGCTCCCACGTGGCACGCTTGTTGGCGGCATAGGCGTCGGCGACGTCGTCGAAGCTTGTAGCCGTCTCTGTCGCTCCAAGCGCTCGGCCAATCTCGGCCCACGAATGCCCGGCGCTCCTCGCCTGGCGTATGGACTCGCCCAGCGCCTTCTCCGTGGCCACCAGGGCGCCGCAGCACTCGGCAACGCCGTCCATCGGGTCACGACTCCAATCCCCCAAGGTGCGGAGGTGCAGCCTCCGGCCGTGACCGGCCAAGCGGAGTTTTCTCGACCTCACTGCCATGTTTGCCCCCTTCGTCTTGACCGAGCGCTCGCTGCACAGCTTGCCGAAGAGCAGAGTCCCTTCGCAAGCAAGCTGTAAACAACGTCGGTGGGAACAAAAACTAGGGCGCGATCCTCGGGCGCGAGACCCACCTTTGGCCGTGCCACACCGCCAGACCGTAGCGGTGAATGCCGGGCGCCGGCACCCAGCACCGGCGTGGGCGGCCGGGAGAACGGAGCCTACATGTAACCGAGTTCGCCCCCGGCTTCCGCGAAGATCCGCATCCCGCGGTCTATCTCCTCGCCGGTGAGATACCAGTGGATCTTCAGATCCTCGACGACCATCTGGCCCTTCGCGAGCAGCTTGTCGTACTCGTCGGAGTCAGTGATCTCCGCGAGGGCATCCGTCCTGCCGCGGACGATGACCATTCCGTTCGAGGAGTCTGTGGCGAAGAAGGGCTCGGGTTGTGAGCACTTTCCCTCAGCCGCCTGCTTACCCAGGAACGTCAAGAGCTCGGTGAAGACCTCCAAGCTCTTGGCCTCCCTCCCACGAACGGGTGACCCGAACGTGGTGACTAGGGCTGCGTCTCTGGCCATGGCTTCCCCTTTCATGACCGGACCCCCCCGAAGCTACGCTCATTCGTCGGACCCCGCAAGGGCGCCCCCGGTGGGCCGGACCGTGCTGCGGAGGCTCTGGTGGCGCTCGGGGCCATCGCCCAGGGTGCGTACATGGCCCGGCTATCACAAACCCGGCGATCGGATGGTCTCGTCGAGGCACTTGTGCCGCTCACGACCTTACGACGCCGGACAAAGAGGTGGAGGCCTGCTTCCAATGCTGGGCGCTCAACGTGAAGGTGCCGGAGCACCCTGATCTCGCAGGGTAGCTCCTAGGGAAATTCTGGGGGAATCGAAAGCCCCCGAGGCCGAAAGGGCTTCGGGGGCTTCTTGCCGCTGCTAGAACGACTTCCGACGAATCCGGGCATGGCCTGACAGCCATCGGTCTATCTAGCTGCGGGAATGAACCTCGACGGACCTGGACGGAAACCGATGGCTCCTCGTATTGGCAAGATGCTCTTCCCGCTCGTATTCCTCGTCCTCCCCACGTTCCTCCTCCTGACGGTAGTGCCGTTGCTGGCAGACTGGGCACACGGTGTGCCCATTCCGGATGGAAATACGGCCTCTGACCTGCTACGTTCCCGATTGGCTGAACTGCATGAAGTCCTGCCCGATGACGCGGAAGAGGTCAGAGGTCCAACTCTTCCAGCGCCTCCGTAAGGCGAGCGGCTTACGAGTCGACCACCCCTAAGTCTCGCGCGAGGAAGCCTGAGCCTGCCACTGACGGCATGTGCAGGGCGGGCCGACCGCTGAGTGGCACACCTCCAACGGGCGCGCCTCGGCCCCGCTTCCACACTTTCGAACAGAGCAACAGACGGGCGAACCGTTCGGTCGGGCCCGAGAGTGCCAGAGCTCCGGAGGTAGCGCCGAGGTAGCAGAAGCCGGATCACGCGAGCGTAAGAGCAGGTAATCGAGGTGCTGCTGTTGCAGGGAGCTCATGCCTAACTGCTGCGTTTCCGCAGGTAGATGGGCTATTCCTGCTCTGCTTTGCAAGCAGGAAGTCGCGGGTTCGAGTCCCGCCGTCTCCACGGATAGATCACAGCACACCTAACCCCCAGGCACGCGGACACTCCGCTCAGCGTTGCAGGTAGCTGGAACCGATCCTCACCACGAGCGCATACTCGCCCCATGGCCGACGACGATCGGCCGCTCCCAGGCCAGACCTACGGCACGGAACACGTCCACATCCGGACGTTCCTGATCGCCGACGTTCGCGGGTACACCCTGTTCACGCAGGAGCGTGGCGACGAGGCCGCAACCAAGCTGGCGGGCGCGCTTCGCCGACGTTGCCCGGGAAGTGGTCAAGGAGCACGGCGGCTCAGTGATCGAGCTCCGTGGGGACGAGGCCCTCGCCGCCTTCGACTCGGCGCGCCAGGCGATCCTCGCAGCCGCGCACGCCCAGGATCGGTTCCTGGAGGAGACGGTCGCCGATCCTTCCTTCCCGCTCCCCGTCGGCATCGGGCTCGATGCCGGTGAGGCGGTCCCCTTGGAGGCGGGGTACCGAGGAGGCGCCCTCAACCTGGCCGCTCGTCTGTGCGGCAGGGCGGGACCCGGCGAGATCTTGGCCAGCCAGGGGGTCGTTCACCTCGCCCGGAAGGTGGAGGGCGTGCGGTACCTCGACCGTGGCGATCTACATCTCAAGGGCTTGGCAGAGCCGATTCGCGTCATCAGGGTCATCTCTGAGCAGGGCGACCCGGCCGAGGGGTTCCGCCGGCTCGCCCCGCGACCGAAGCGAGGGCCAGCTCCTGTCCGACTGGCGCGCCGGCATCCGATCGCAGCCGTCCTCGTGGCGCTCGCGCTGGTGGCCGCCGTCGCAGTGCCGACCACGATCGCCCTTCGAGGCGGCGGTCCCGGCGAACGGATCGCTGGGGATGCCGTGGGGATCGTCGATCTGGAAAGCGGGGAGCTGGAGGGATCCGTACCCCTCGAATACAGACCCGGAGCGGTAGCAATCGACGAGGGGAGCGTATGGGTGACGTTGCCGGATCGCGGCGCCGTGGTCGAGATCGATGCGGAGACGATGAGCATCGTCGACACCGTTTCGGTCGGTTCCAACCCGGTCGGCATCGTCGTTGGGGCCGACTCGGTCTGGGTCGCCAACGGCGGAAGCTCGACCGTGTCCCGGATCAGCCCAGACAGGAACAACGAGGTCGTGGACACCATCCCGGTGCCGGGAGCTCCCGCGGCGATCGCGGTGAACGACCAAGTCGTTTGGGTGGCCGACAGCTTCGGCGATGCCATCACGCCGATCGACCCCGAGACCGACGACGTGCTGGACTCGGTTCCCGTCGGCGACCAGCCCGTCGACCTCGCGGACGACGGCGAGGAGCTTTGGGTAGCGAACGCCGCGTCGGGTTCCGTCTCCCGGGTCGTGGGAGGCGACGAGGTGCAGCCGGTGGACGTGGGCGATGGGCCGCAGGCGGTCGCCGTCGGGGCGGGCGTGATCTGGGTGGCGAACTCCCTCGATGGGACCGTTTCTCGGATCGATCCAGACACCAACAGCACCGATACGATCCGCGTCGGAGAGGGCCTGACCGACCTGGCGTTCGGGGGAGGGTCCCTGTGGGTCTCGCTCGGATCGGCGGGCTCGATCAAGCGGATCGATCCGCGATCCGGCTCGGTCACGACGATCCCGCTCGGGTCCTACGCCGGCATCGTCGCTTTGGGCGATGGAGCCTTGTGGGTGAGCGTGCGAGGCGCGTTGTCGGCCCATCGTGGAGGGACGCTCACCGTCGTGGCACCACGTACCTTCCATGACTCGATCGAGCCCGCCCTGGCCTACTCCCCCGTTTCGTGGAACATCTTGTCCCTCACCAACGACGGGCTCGTAGGGCTCCGGCGCGTCGGGGGCGTTGACGGGGCGAGGATGGTTCCGAACGTGGCGAGGTTTATCCCGGAGCCGACCGACGGTGGCAGGACGTACACGTTCCGGCTTCGTCCGGGGATCCGGTATTCCTCCGGCGACCCGGTCAGGCCGGAGGACTTCCGACGGGCGATCGAACGCCTGTTCTCGCTGGGATCGCCCGGCAGATCCTTGTTCGAAACGATCGTCGCTGCGAAGGAGTGCCGGCGGGGGTCATGCGATCTCTCGGCGGGGATCGCGACGGATGACGCCGCCGGCACGGTGACGTTCCACCTCGTCGAACCCGATCCGGACTTCCTGAACAAGCTGACCATGCCGTTGGCGTTCGCGGTGCCTGCCGGGACGCCGGATACCGCCGCCGACACGGCACCGATCCCCGCCACCGGCCCGTACATGATCGAGCGATACTCCGTGGATGAGACGCAGGGGGAGGTAGTCCTCGCCCGCAACCCTGAGTTCGAGCAGTGGTCCGCCGCACGGCCCGACGGTTTCGCGGACCGGATCGTGTTCCGCCTCGATCCCGATTCCGATCGACAGTGGAACGAATGGGTTGACGAGGTCCTGGAGGGAAGTGCCGACCTCATGTACGCCCGCGCTGAGCGCTTCCCTGGGCTCGGGACAGCCCATGCGGGGCAGCTTCATTCCGACCCTATCGCCGCCACCCGCTACATGTTCCTCAACGCACGGATCCCTCCATTCGACGACGAACGGGTACGCCGGGCGCTGAACTATGCCGTCAACCGAGGGCTGATCATCGACGAGGTGTGGGGCGGGGCCGCGGCCGTCCGAGTCACCTGCCAGATCCTGCCACCGACCTTCCCCGGGTATGAGCCATATTGCCCGTACACCCTCCATCCGAACGGCACATGGACGGCCCCCGATCTCGACAAGGCGGAGGACCTGGTGGACGCTTCGGGTACCGCGGGGGCCAGGGTGACCGTGTGGGCCGCTCCCACCGCATTCACGGGGTGGACCGTGCCCGTCGGACGGCGCTTCGTCGAACTCCTGGACCGACTCGGCTTTGACGCCGAGCTCAAGGTGGTCACCGACGATCGATACTACGCGGCCACCAGTGACCCATCGCAGCACGTGCAGATCGGCTATGTCGCGTTTGCCCCCGATTATCTGGCGGAGTCGGGGTTCATCCCAGCGTTGACCTGCCCCCCGTCGGGAACAGGACCCAGGTTCTGCGACCCGACCATCGAACGAAGGATCGAGCAGGCCACGAGCATGCAGGCCACGGATCCGGCGGCCAGCCACGACCTGTGGTCCGACCTCGAGCATGATCTCGTCGACCTTGCCCCCTGGGTCCCGTTGGGGAACACGGTACACACGAGCCTGGCGTCCGAGCGGCTCGGCAATTACCAGTACCACCCCTATTGGGGGCAGCTGTACGAGCTGATGTGGGTGCGCTGAGCGGCGTCAGCGCGATCCGGCGTGAACCGTCTGAGCGGACGCGACCGCGGTTCGCGAGCCCAGCTCACCGAGGCAACTAACTTCCCGCCGAGTCTGAGGTGTACCGAATGTGTACCGGGTCAGACTTCCAGTGGCGGACTTTGCGTCTCTCGACTTCCCCCGAGTCATGCCCATGACCTGCGGAAGGGGCAAAGCCGCTGGCGTAGGAAATCCCCCGGTGGGTTCGCGCTCTGGGCGAGAGTGTCCGGAACCGGCCGGAGGTGACTCCAAAACGCTTGTCGCGGCCGTGAAACCCAGCCTTCTATGAGGTCACTTCCGCCGGGCCCGGTTCCGGCCGGAGGGACGGCCAAGGTGCCTCTTTACTGGTGCCTACTCCATGACCCGGTAGAGGTGCCAGCGATCGGGGACGCCTTTCAGTACGTGCTCCCCGGCGTCCTCGAAGGTGAGCCGGCTGCCCGCGACGAGGTCGACGACCGTTCGCGACACAAAAGATCTGACCCGCACCGGCCTCCGACGCGACGCGCGCGCCGATGTGCACGGCGATACCGGCGATGTCGTCCCTGTCGATCTCGATCTCGCCCGAGTGGATGCCCGCGCGTATGTCGATGCCCAGCTTCCGGACGGCGTCACGGATCGGGAGCGAGCACGCGATCGCTCGCGCGGGGCCGTCGAACGTGGCGAGGAAGCCGTCGCCGGTCGTCGAGATCTCGCGGCCGCGGTAACGGACGAGCTCGCGTCGGACGACATCGTTGTGGCGATCGAGCAGGCCCCGCCAGGCACCGTCACCAAGTTGAGCCGCGCGTTCGGTCGACCCAACGATGTCGGTGAACAGGACGGTCGCGAGCACGCGATCGACCGGCCGACGACCGCGCCAGCCGGTCAGGAACTCCTGCACCTCCTCGACGATCTCGATCGGGTCGCCCGCCCAATAGGCCTGCCCGCCCGGCGGAAGCTCGCGGTAGATCGAGCCGACCACGTGGTCCGCCACGTAGCGCCCCATGTTCGTCCCGACCTGGACGTTGTCGGCGCGATGGAGCACGAGCGTCGGCGCCGTGATCGCCGGGAGGGCGGCGCGGACATCGAGCCCGAACAGCATCCGTTGAATCGCCAGCGCCGTCCCCGGGCTCGCCGACATCCGCTCGAACCGGACGAGCCACCGCTCGAACCGCTCGTCGCCGACGAGGTCCGGCGCCCAGAGACGCAGGATCTCCGCGCTCGGGTAGCCGGCACGCATCCATTCCGCAAGCCGGGCGAAGTGCTCAGGCCGGGAGCCGATCGGGTAGTCGTCGGCCCACGCCGTCCGCGCCGTCGCGTTGAAGACGACCAGCGAGGAGACGCGTCCGGGATGCGACGCGGCGAGCAGGAGCGCGATCGACCCGCCCGCACCCACGCCCAGCACCGCCGCCTGCTCGACGCCGACGGCGTCGAGCGCGGCGAGCCCGTCGTCCATCCACTCCTCCGCGGTCGGCGACTGCGTGGTCGGGAGCGGGTCCGACGCGCCGACGCCACGGGGGTTGAACAGGATCAGCCGGCTGGACTGCGTGAGCCCGTCGAGGAACGTCGCAATCCTCGGCTCCCCCCACTGCTCGTCGATGTGATTCAGCCACTCGTTGACGAACAGGAGATCGATTGGCCCGTCGCCCACGACCTGGTACGCGATGTGTGCGTCACCGCTCTTCGTGTACCGGGTCTCGGGCGGCTGCATCCGGCCAGTGTTCCGCCCGGTCGGCGCGACCGCAACCGGGGGGGATACGCTTCCGCCGTCGTGAGACTCGCCGACCGGTTCGACGCTTCTTCCTCGACCTCGACGACGTCGTGAACGTCGGCGACCAGGCGCTGCCCGGCGTGTCCGGTCACCGGGCTCCGCGAGGGCCGAGCTGTCCTCGTAAGGAGCCCCCATAGCGAGTCTGGGTGGATCTCCCATCCTGATAGACGGATCCGAGCGGTCCTCGCCGCGGTCGCCCCGATCGTGGGGACGGCGCGCGTAGCATCAGCCGCGGGCAATATCGCCCGTGCACTCGGATTGGCGCTCGATCTTGCTGAGCTCGAGGAGGAAGCGAAAGCAGACGCCTGAGGTACGAGCGTCTCCGCCTGCCTGTCGACGTCCCGCAGCATCCCGACCAGCACGCTCGGAGCGTCCGGTCCTCCTCGCAGTCGATCAAGAGCTCGGCGCAGGCGCGGCTCTGCGGGCGCCCAGAACTCGCCGATCCGGTCGGCTCGCTCGAGTCGGGGAGCATGAGGACGTGGAGGAGTTCGGCGCGGGGAGCGGGACCGCGCGTCCAGGCGCTCCCGCCATTGCTTCTCAAGCTCATCCGGACGCATGTGAACCGGAGACCGCGGCGTCGCCGGGGAGCGCGAGACCGCCGGCGGGATGCCTGTTGGCGCCGTCATCCACTCGTCCGCGAGCCGAGTCTGATGCGGACGCCGAAGCGATCTCAACGAGGCCCGAAGGGGTTAGCTGAAGAGGCTCGTGACATCAGCATCGTCGGCGTGGCCGCCGTCCTTCCACGCGTACTCGCGGTACGCCTCGGCGTCAACCACCCAGAATGACTCGTAGAAGTCTGAAGCCCCCGCCTGAGCAGCAAGTTGCTCTCCTTCCTGGACCCAGTTGTCCAACGACTCGCGGGAATCGAACCGGGTCACCCCGACCTCTTCACCGTCCGCAGCCGGGTAGGTCGTTCGCGAGATGAAGCCCGGCATCGCCTCCACCGCTGAGGACAGCTGCTCCGCGAATTGTCG
>Ga0184609_10000556_pt1 | contig 11067 bp, 12 predicted proteins | sample PLM1_60_coex_FD_133165 | JGI IMG/M metagenome (GOLD analysis project Ga0184609, IMG submission 133165) | Groundwater sediment microbial communities from an aquifer in East River, Colorado, USA - PLM1_60_coex | ecosystem: Environmental > Terrestrial > Soil > Riparian zone | place: USA: East... | reverse complement strand
GTACGCCGTCCGCAACCGCGAGGACGCTCGCAAGGCGCTCGCCAAGGCCCAGAGCGCCATACCGGCGTGGATCATGCCGCTGCACACCGTCGTGGACAGCGTGCCGTTCGACCGGCCGGACGTGTTCGACGTGGTGATCATCGACGAAGCCAGCCAGTCGGGACACGAGGCGCTGCTCCTGTTCTGGCTTGCGCCGAAGGTGCTCGTGGTGGGCGACGAGGAGCAGATCAGCCCGGAGAGCATCGGGCTGGACCACGAGCGGATCTACCGGTTGCAGGACGAGCTGCTGCACGACCTGCCCGGTAAGGCGCTCTTCGGACCGACCCACAGCTTCCTCGACCACGCCTACTCGCTGGCCGACAGCCCGATCATGCCCGCGAGCACTGTCGCTGCATGCCCGAGATCATCGGCTTCTCCAACCGCCTGTCCTACCACCGGCGGCTGGTGCCGGTCCGCCAGTATGGCGTCGACCGGCTGCCGCCGCTGCGGTTGACGTTCGTGCGGGACGCCTTCGTGACCGGAGGCTCGGCCCACGCGGTCAACCCGGCCGAGGCCGAGGCGATCGTCGAGACGATCGAGAAGTGCTGCGTCGACGCGGCCTATGACCAGAAGACCATGGGTGTTATCACGCTGCTCGGCACCGACCAGGCCCGCATGATCAACGACCTGTTGCTCGAACGGATCGGCCCGGCCGAGATGGAGCACCGCAGCCTGCGGGTGGACCGGCCCGAGGCGTTCCAGGGCGACGAACGGGACGTCGTGTTCATGAGCATGGTGGCCGCACCGATCACCGAGAACGGCGAACGCCGGCGGATCGGGGCCCTGAGCAAGCGGGCCGACCAGCAGCGACTCAATGTGGCGGCCAGCCGCGCACGGGACCAGGTGTGGATGTTCCACAGCGTGCTGCCCGAGGAGCTGCCGAGTAGCGACTACCGCCGTGACTACCTTCTCTACCTGCGTACCGAACCGGTCGACCACGACAGCCTGGGGCTCGGCGAAGTCCTGCCCGACGTACGCCATCCGGCATTCGAGAGCGTGTTCGAGCAGCGGGTGTTCCTGGCCCTGCGAGAGCGGGGCTTCCGGGTCCGGCCGCAGTACCCGGTGGGGCGCTACCGCATCGACCTGGTGGTCGAGGGCGGGACCAAGCGGCTCGCAGTCGAGTGCGACGGGGACGAGTTCCACGGCGCCGAACACGAGCACGACGACGCACTCCGGTCTTCCGCGACCCGCAGCGCGCGCTCGAGCCGCTGTGGCGGTTGCTCGACCGGCTCGGCATCGAACCCGAGGCCACCGGACCGGAGGGCGTCACGGTCACCGAGGTCCGGGTCCAGCCCAGGGCCACCGCGGGCACCGACGTGACCCCCGAGCCGGTGCGACCGGCCAAGCCGCCACCAGTGACTCGGTCCGTGGCTTGGTCGGTGACGCCGGCCGTGCCGGTATCCGCGGTGCCCGCCGAGCTCGGCACCGTCGGTCGAGCGGCCATGGCACGGCTAGAGAAGGAGGCCGCCGCGGTGCGGTCGCTGCTGAGCAAGGGTCCGAACCTGAGCGGTGCGGCCGATATCAGGGCCGCCCAGGCGGAACGCCGAACCTGGGCACAGGAACACGAGCGCCTGGAGCGCCGCGCGAACCACCTGAACGGCGTGCTGGCCACGGCTCGGATCGTCGATGCGGCGATCACGAACCGGGTGACGCCCGGTGCGCGCATCCGTGTCCACGACCGGCAGGACGGTCAGGTCTTCGAGGTCGTCGTGAGCGTCCTGGACTGCCACGAGCCCCTCGACGCCGTCTCACCGTTCTCGCCGCTCGGCGAGATGCTCGAGACTGCCCTGGTCGGAGAGGTGCTGGAGTACGAGATCCCCGGCGGTGGACGCCGGACCGTGCAGGTCGTCGAGGTCGACGACTGACAAGTCCAACTGCACGGTGTCGCCGGTCCCGTCCTGTCAGGCTGCGTCGTCGATGAGCAGGGGGACGCCGGCAGTCTTGGCTGCAGCGCGCAGTGCGCGATCCTGAGTAGCCAGTGGGATACCGTCGCGCGCTGCGAGAATGAAGTAGGCCGCGTCGTATGCAGAGAGCTTGTGCAGCCGGCCCGCAGCCAGCAACGTCGTCATCGGTGGCGATGCCAAGTCCACATTGATCGGCAGTGTCGACAGCAGCGTGACGAATCGCGCAGCTTGGGCCTCGGTGAGCCGCCCTCTTCGCTCACCCACGAGTAGCACGTTGGCCACCTCGAGTTCCCAGACCGCGGGTACGACCGCCGGGTCGTCGGCCAGCCGATCGAGCACGGCTTCGGCGCCCGGAGTGGTCTCGTCATCGAAGCACCAGGCCATGGCGACCGAGGTGTCGAGGACGAACGGCATCAGCGGCGACCTTCTTCGATCATGTCGCGCAAGCTCAGATCACCGAGTCGCACGCCCTTACGGGCCGCACGCAACGACGCGATGATCTCCCTGGGCTCAGCGGGCGCTGGCCGGACGCCCACCAGTCGGGCGACGGGAACGCCACGCTTGGTGATCACGAACGACTTCCCGGCCGCCACCTCGTCGAGCAGCCGGGGCAGGTGCGTTTTCGCCTCATATGCACCGATGCTGTCCACATGGATAGACTAGTCGACGACTAGCCTATTGTCATCCGATGGGCTTACGCCTCGTACTTGTAGCCGAGGCCACGGACGGTGACGAGGTAGCGCGGGGCTGAGGGGTCGGGCTCGATCTTGGAGCGCAGCCGCTTGACGTGGACGTCGAGGGTCTTGGTGTCACCGACGTAGTCGGCGCCCCAGACGCGGTCGATGAGCTGGCCGCGAGTGAGCACCCTGCCGGCGTTGCGCAGCAGGTATTCGAGCAGGTCGAACTCCTTGAGCGGCAGGGACACCTCGCGGCCGGAGACGGTGACGACGTGCCGCTCGACGTCCATCCGCACCGGGCCGGCCTCGAGGGCGGCCGGCACGGCGGCGTCGAGCTCTGAGTCGGCACCGCGGCGCAGCACGGCGCGGATCCTGGCGATCAGCTCGCGCGACGAGTACGGCTTGGTGACGTAGTCGTCGGCGCCGAGCTCGAGCCCGACCACCTTGTCGATCTCGCTGTCACGGGCCGTCACCATGATCACGGGCACGGCCGAGCGCAGGCGCAGCGCCTTGCACACGTCGGTGCCGCTCATGCCGGGCAGCATCAGGTCGAGGAGCACGATGTCGGCGCCATTGCGGTCGAACTCGTCCAGCGCCTGCTGCCCTGTGGCCGCGATCGCGGTGGTGAACCCCTCCTTGCGGAGCAGGAACGCCAGCGGGTCGGCGAAGGACTCCTCGTCCTCGACGATGAGCACCCTGGTCACAGGACTCCTCCGGTCTCTGCTGGGACGTCCGCCTGCGCGGACGGCGCCGGGTTGGTCACAGGGGTGTGGGCTGAGGCGTGCAGGGGGTACGAGGTGGTGTGCGCAGGGACGCGCATGGTGAACGTGGAGCCGGTGCCGACGCGGCTCCACAGCCGCACCTCGCCGCCGTGGTTCGCGGCGACGTGCTTGACGATCGCGAGCCCGAGGCCGGTGCCGCCGGTGGCTCGCGAGCGGGCCGGGTCGACGCGGAAGAACCGCTCGAACACGCGCTGCTGGTGCTCCGGCGCGATGCCGATGCCGCGGTCGGTGACCGCGATCTCGACCATGGCGCCGGCCAGCCGGCGGCTCACCGACACCGGGCCGCCCGGCGGCGAGTACGCGACGGCGTTGTCCACCAGGTTGGCCAGCGCGGTGACCAGCAGCGTCCGGTCGCCGTCGACGAGCAGCCCGCTCGGCTCGTCGACCGTGATCTCGATGCCGGCCGACTCGGCGGCCAGCCGGCTGCGGGACAGGGCCTCGCGCACCACGCCGTCGACCTCGACGGTGGCCAGCTCCGGCAGCCGCTCGGCGCCCTGCAACCGGGACAGCGCGATCAGCTCGGTGACCAGCGAGCCCAGCCTGGTGGCCTCGTTGAGGATCTTGGTGCCGAACCTGCGAACCTCGTCGGAGTCGTCCGCGGCGTCCAGCACTGCCTCGGCCAGCAGCGCGACGGCGCCGACCGGCGTCTTCAGCTCGTGGCTGACGTTGGCGACGAAGTCGCGGCGGGTCTTCTCAAGGCGCACGGCGTCCGACTCGTCGGAGGCGTCCACGACGGCGAAGCCGCCGCCGAGCGGCCGCACCTCGGCGAGCACCGCCAACGGCTGGCGGCCGCGGTGCTCCAGCGGCGAGAGGTCGACGTCCACCGGCTCGCCGAGCTGCAGCGCCCGCTCGGCCGCGGCCAAGGCCCGCTGGTCGGGCCGCAGGTTACGCACCACGCCCAGCTCGGCGGCCCGCGGGTTGTGCAGCAGCACATCGCCGTGCTCGTCGAGCACCGCGATGCCGTTGTGCGAGGAGTGGATCACCCGCTGGCCCAGGTCGAAGACCGTCGGCCCCGCCGGACGCCGCCGCGCGGCCCTGCGGTGCCGGCGCTGGCTCAGCACGGCACCGACGAGCGCACCGACGAGCGCGCCGACCAGCAAAGTGCTGGCCGACAGTGCCAGGACGCCCAGCGTGCTCACGATCGAATCGTAAGCACGGCGGCGAGATGTGCCGCCCATCGCGGTACCCCGAAGTGACCAGCGCGACTACAGGTTGGCAACAATTCGCCACCGGTTCGCCAGCCGTTCACCCCGTGCACGCAGGTCAGCGACCCTGGTTGGCCACCGCGCGGATAGCGGTGGCGGCCGCGTCGGGGTCAAGGTAGGTGCCGCCGGGGTTGAGCGGCGCGAGGCCGTCGGTGAGGTCGTACCGCAGCGGGATGCCGGTCGGGATGTTCAGCCCGGCGATGTCCCCGTCCGAGACGCCGTCGAGGTGCTTGACCAGCGCGCGCAGCGAGTTGCCGTGCGCCGCGACGAGCACGGTCAGCCCGTCGCGCAGGTCGGGCACGATGCCGGTCTCCCAGTACGGCATCATCCGCTTGACCACGTCGGCGAGACACTCGGTGCGGGGCAGCTCGTCGCCGAGGTCGGCGTAGCGAGGGTCGCGGTCCTGGGCGACCTCGCCGCCGTCCTCGATCGGCGGCGGCGGCACGTCGTACGAGCGCCGCCACAGCGCGAACTGCTCGTCGCCGTACTGCTCCCGGATCTGCGTCTTGTTCTTGCCCTGCAGCGCGCCGTAGTGCCGCTCGTTGAGCCGCCAGCTGCGCCGGACGTCGATCCAGTGCCGGTCGCAGCGGTCGAGGGTCACGTTCGCGGTGGAGATCGCCCGCCGCAGCACCGACGTGTGCACGATGTGCGGCAGCAGCCCGGCGTCGGCCATCAGCTCGCCGGCGCGGACGGCTTCGGCCTCGCCGCGCTGCGACAACGGCACGTCCACCCATCCGGTGAACCGGTTCTCGGCGTTCCACGTGCTCTCACCGTGGCGCAGCAGCACCAGCGTCCCGACGCTCATGCCGCCCATCCTGCCCGACGGCCGGTGGCTGCGCCTGCGGCTATGGCTGGGTGCGGCTATGGCTGGGTGCGGCTATGGCTGGGTGCGGCTATGGCCCGGGTGCGGCTATGGCTGGGTGCGGCGGCGGGGAACATGCAGGGATACGCCGGCCTCCTGGATCGCCGACTCGGCGAGCAGCCGTTCCAGCTCCCGCTCTGGGTCGGGCTTGTCGCTGTCCAGCTCGGTCGGGATGCCCATCCGCGCGCACAGGTCCACCAGCACCGAGTCGTACGCCATGAACAGCGCCCTGCGCCGCACGTTGTTGGTCGGCGGGTCGCCGATCAGCTCGGCGCGCAGCCGGCGCAGGTCAGCGACGAGCCGCTCGAGCGGCGGGCCCTGCGGCTCACGGGCGCGCCGCCGCACCGCGCGCCGGTCCTTGATCGCCTCGTACAGCCGGTAGCCCTTCAGGCCGAGGTAGAGCAGCACCAGCGGCGAGAAGGCGACCAGCAGGTACCAGAGCGCCCCGAGCAGGATCGGTTGCAGCGCAACCACCATGCCTCGACGGTAAGCCCAAAGACGGCCGCTTCGCTAGACGCCGCCGCGGACTACGGCGCCAGCGTGTTGGTGTCGGCGATCGCCAACCACCTGCCGCCTTCCCTCGTCCAGGTCGTGGCGACCCGCTGGTGCTGGCTGAAGCCCTGCGACGGGATGGCGTACGTCGCGTCGTAGTAGACGAACGCTGCCTTGCATCCCTCGACGACGCGGCCGAGCTCGGTCCAGGTCCACACCGCGTTCCTGTTCTGGAAATGCGGTCCGAGCAGCCTCATTATCTCCTCGACCCCGACGGCGATCCGGCCGCTGGGAAATACCGTGACGGCCCGCTCGTCGTGGCCGGCCCTGAACGCTTCCGCGTCGAAGTCCCGGAACGACTCCATGTCCTGGCGCAGCGCGTCGTCGAGCTGGTTTGCGCAGCCGACGGCCTCCGGCTGGGCATCTTCATCCCCGGCCAATGCGACGACCGGAACCATTGCCGTCGTGACGACCGCGAGAGCGATTGCCGCAACCGCCGGTCGAATCCTGCTCCCCATGACCGTGCCTCCCGTCCCTTTGTATGACGGAGCAACACTAGGAACGGCGTTGCGGTCCGCTGAAGGGCCAGGACCGGCCGTTTTGCACTGGGCCGGTCTCGGTGCGGTCAACGCACGGTAACGGTCGTGGTGTGGCTACCTCCCCTGGCGATCAGGACCTGGTCGGCGGAGCCACCTCGCCGAGCCAGCGGTGCACCGAGGGCTCGAAACTGCGCAGCCAGACCGGAACCCGCACCAGCGTGCAACCACGCCGGCGTTTGGTGTCCTCCGTGCCGTAGCCGAAGGAGATCTCGGTGATTCCCTTTTCGGCGGCGTGCTCTATCGGCGCGTGGTAGATGAGCTCGAAATAGACGTCACGGTCGACGACAGGATCACGCCGTGCCACCACGAAGGCATTCCACCACCGGCCGTCGTCGACGAAAAGCGAGAAACCGCGCAATTCGTCGCCGGCACATGCGCCGTAGACCGTGACCCGCTCGGTTAGCTCGGTGAGCAGCGGCCCCAGCCAGGACCTTTCCTCCGCCTCGGAGGGTTCCTTGCCGTGCTGGCGGCCGTGTGCGCAGCGCAGCTGCACCAGGTCCTCCAGCGAGGCGAGCGGCCGGGGCAACTCGGCGACCCGCACGCCCTGCGAGACGAGCCGGCGCCGCAGCCGCTGCATGTCGTTGCGCTGCCGCCCGGAGTACGCGCCGAACAGCTCGTCGGCGCTGCGCCCGTCCAGCGGCAGGTTCGCCCTGGTGGCCACCGGGACCGGGAGGTAGCCGGCGGCTGCGGCGCCGTCGGCGAAGCCGCGCCGCTCCGGCTGCACGAAGCCGACGGCGATGGTGGCGATGCCTCGCCCGGCCGCCCACCGCGCGATGCCGTCCATCAGCAGCCGGACCAGTTCGGCGTCCTCGCCGGCGCCGACCGGGTAGGTGTCCAGGCCGGGGTAGGAGCACAGCAGCGCCGGGAACCAGGCCGGCCGCGGCGGCGCGCCGCCGGCGTCGAACGGCTCGCGGTCGTGGTAGCCGGTGCGCTCGAACAGCCACCGGTACGGGTTCATCGACTTGCGGGTGTCCGCCCCGACGACCGCGCCGCGCAGGCCGATCTCAGCGCGCTCCGACCGCCCCGCGCTGAACCACCAGGTGCCGGTCTCGCCTCGGGAACGGGCGAACAGCTCCAGCCACCGCGGGTCGCTGAACACCGGGTCTGCCGCGCTCAGTCCCGACCACCAACCGGGCACCGGTAGCTGCTGCGCCGCACTGAACATCGCGCTCCCTCACGGGATCGGAGCAACCGGACGGGGTCATCGCACCGGGAAATCCACCCTGCCAGACCAGCACGCGGCCCCGGCAGGCCGCCGTTCGGGCGGCCGCTGGGCCGTTCGAGGGGTTTCGCCAGCCGGTAATGGTTCATCTGGGTTATGCCTTGCGCGCCGTCGTTTCGCATTCTTAGGCTCATTGCATCCATTACCTCTTGATCAGAAGGGGGCACCGCATGGCGCACCGCTCGGCAGTCAAGAAAGAGACAACAGTTGCACCGGTGCTGTTGACACCTACCCTTGTGGAGAAAATGCTCGCGAAGCGCCAGGCTGTTCAGGTGATCAAGTTCCGGACCACCTGCACAGACTGCCTTCCGAACTACTAATCGGTCTGACCCGGGCGCTGGGCGGCGCAGGATTGGTCTCGCCCGGCGCCCGGTCCACATCCGGCCAGCGGACTGGCACCGCCGCCACACCGAGCGGGAGCTGAAATGGATCTCACCGCGGACGTCTTGACGCGCGTTCTCGCGGTGTGTTGCGGCGAGCCGGACGGGCCGGAGGAGTCCGTGCTGATGGTCCGGCGGGACCAGCCGACGTTCGCCCCGACCCTGTTCGCCGCGTGGCGCAACGAGGGCTCCCCGCTCAACCCGGCGCTGCGTTACGAGCTGGACGTGCAGACCGCGCGCATCCGGCGCTACCGCGAGCTGGCCGCCGACATCGCCGCGAGGGTGCCAGGGCTGACGCCGCTCAAGGGCCTCGAGGTCGCCGACCTCTACCCGGCCGACTCCACCCGCTACATGAACGACCTTGACTACACCGCGCACGAGCCGCGGCTGTGGCGGCTGGTGCAGGAGCTGGTCGGCGACGGCTGGGAGCTGAACACCGGCACCTTCTGGGTCTTCGACGGGCGGCTGCAGGTGCTGGTGTGCCTGCGGATGCCGCACGAGGACCCGTACTGCCTGCCGTACGGCGTGGAGATCACCAGCTACGTCACGATGGGCAACCTCGCCGGCGTCGCCCCCGTGATGGAGCTGCCGCCGCGGTGGCGCGATCCCGTGGTGAAGAACCTGCTGATGCTGCTGTTCGAGCGGTTCGAGCAGCCGTACCGGGCCCGCGACCTGGTGGACGCCGCGCTCATGCTGCACGCGCTGCGCGGCCACACTGCGCTGTGGCACGAGATCGACCGGCTCGGGCTGTGGCCGGAGTTCACCGAGCTGGCCGGGCTGCTCGAGCGCGCCGAGCTCGGCCCGGTGCCGGCGCACCCGCGGCCGCGGGCGCTGTCGCTGGCCGGCAGCCGGGCACGGCGCGGCGCCCGCCGGCTGACCGGGCTGCGCCGGCCGGCCGACGCGGCGGTCCGGCACCTGCAACAGCGGCTCGTGTTCGACCACCTGTCCCGGCCGGAACGGCTGCTCTGGAGCGCCGCCGAGCGGCGCCTGTCCACCGTGCGAGCGCTGCGAGCCGGGCTGCTCTGCTTCGGGCTGCCGGTGCCGGGCGTGCGCCCCGAGGTCGCGGCCGCCACGGTCCGGCAGCGGGACGGGCTGACCTTCGTGGACACCCCGGTCGCGCGTTTCCTGCTCACCGCCGGCGACGACGTCGACCAGGACGCCGTGGACGCGCTCGCTGCCGACGCCGACCCCGCACCCGACGCGGGCGTCGACGAGGCGCTCGCCGCCGACGCCGCACCCGACGCGGGACTGGTGGCGGCACCGGCTGCGCCACCGGACGCGGCACCGGATGTGGCACGGGGCGCGGCACCGGACGCGGCACCGAATGTGGCATCGGTGGCGCCTAGCGCAACGGATGCCACATTCGTCGCGGGCACGGGGACGCGATGACCGCCCCGGCGCTGCGCAACGGCGTGCCCGTGGTGGTGCGGCCGCGGCCGGGCGCCGAGGTCACCACGGTGAGCCTGTGGGTGCTGCTCGGCTCACGGCACGAGACCGCGCACGGCGTGACCCATCTGCTGGAGCACGTGCTGATGCAGGCCGTGCCACCGGGCCGCCGGATGCGGGTGGTCGACGAGCTGGAGTCCCTCGGCGCCGAGGCCAATGCGCTCACCGCGCGTGACCACCTGGCGCTCTACGCCAGGGTGCCGGCCCCGGACGCGCTGGCAGCCCTTCGGGTGCTCGCCGGCAGCCTCACCAACACCACCTTCCCGCCCGAGCTGGTGGACGCAGAGAGGCGCGTCGTCGACGAGGAGCTGCGGCTCGCGGCCGCCGACCCCAACGACGTGGTGCACGATGTGTTCTTCGCCACGGCGTTCGCCGGCCAGCAGATGGGCGCCCCGGTCGGTGGGACGCCGTCGGCGGTGGCGCTGCTGACCCCGGCCGACCTCACCGGCTGGGCGCACCGCAACGTCCGCGTCGGCACCGTCGCGGCCGTCGTCAGCGGCGACGTCGAGCCGGACGAGGTGGTCGCCGCACTGGACGACGGACCGCTCGGGGCGTTGACGGCAGGGCCGCAGCCACCCGAGGACCAGGCCAGGCCGACGGACGGCCGCACCGACGCCGTGCTGAACAGCGACACCGCAGCGGTGATCATCGGCGGGCACGGCGTCGCGCTGGACGACCCGCGGCTGCCGGCCGCCGAGGTGCTGATCGAGCTGCTCGCCGGCGGCAACGCGTCCGTGCTGCACGAGGAGATCCGGACCAACCGCGGGCTGACCTACGACCTGTGGGGCGCGGCGACCGGGTACCGCGACGCCGGGGTGTGGCGGATCGGCATGTCGACGGCACCCGAGCACCGCGACGAGGTGGTCGAGCTGGCCGGCAACCTCATTTCCGACGCGGTGACCAGCGGTTTCTCCGCCGCCGATGTGGCGGTGGCCAGGCGGAGAACGGCCGCGCTGCTGCGCCTTGACGCCGAGTCGTCGCTGGACGAGGTGCTGCGGCTCGGCCAACACCGGCTGGTCGGCCGGGACCCGAGCTGGACCCTGCGGCGCCACGCGGACGCGCTGCACGGCGTCGAGGCGACCGACGTCGCCGAGTGCGCGCGCACCGTGCTGGCGCGGTTCATCGTCGCCACCGCGGGTGGCGTCGCCGAGGGTCCAGGCACCGAGGTTGATCGGAGCGAAAGGAGGGAGGGAACATGGAACGCCACATTGCTGCCAGTCGCCGGCCACGGGTGAAGAAGCGTCGGTGAGCCGACCCGGTCTGTATGCGGAGGTTGCAGAATGGAGCGTCAGTTGAGAGCAAGCAGGCGACCCAAGGTCAAGAAGCCCCGGTAGTCCGCGAACCAATCGAGGAGGCGGTATGGAGCGTCACCGCAAAGCGCTTCGTCGCCCGACCGTGATCAAGAAGCGGTAGCGACGAGACCATTGACTGCGGTGTCGGGGCGACGGCTTCGGCACCG
>Ga0184609_10000553_pt1 | contig 11081 bp, 11 predicted proteins | sample PLM1_60_coex_FD_133165 | JGI IMG/M metagenome (GOLD analysis project Ga0184609, IMG submission 133165) | Groundwater sediment microbial communities from an aquifer in East River, Colorado, USA - PLM1_60_coex | ecosystem: Environmental > Terrestrial > Soil > Riparian zone | place: USA: East... | reverse complement strand
TGCGTGGTCCCAGTGGCATGGCAAGCAGCGCCTGCAGCGTGGAGTGCGGGGCATGGCAGCGAGGCGGGGGAGGGCAGACGGGATGAAGATGCATGACGGGGAGGTCGACATCGACGCCGAGCTCGTCGGGCGCTTGGTGGCCGCACAGTTCCCCCAGCTGACCGACCTGCCGATCAGTGAGGTTCAGCCGACGGGGACGGTGAACGCCATCTACCGGCTCGGCGACCACCTCTATGCGCGGCTGCCGCGCGTGCAGACCTGGGCACAGGACCTGGACAAGGAATGGCACTGGCTCCCGAAGTTCGCTCCACATCTGTCACTGCGGGTCCCCGAGCCGGTTTGGAAGGGCCACTCCGCGAGCTCGTACCCCTTCTCTTGGGCGATCTACCGATGGATCGACGGCCAGCCGTATGCGGATGAGCTGGTTGACGATGAACACCAGGCGGCCAAGGATCTTGCGCAGTTCGTGGTCGAGCTGCGCCGAGTAGCTCCCGTCGTCGGGGCACCACGCGGCGGGCGCAAGCCACTCAGCGAGCTCGACGCCGTCACGCGCGCGGCGATCGAGTCGGCGCGGGGCGTGATCGACAGCGATGCCGCCACCGCCGCTTGGGAGCGCGCACTCCAAGCACCGGCGTGGAATGGAACGCCGGTGTGGATCCACACCGACCTGCTGCGGTCCAACGTGCTGGTTCGCGATGGCCGGCTTGGTGCGGTCATCGACTTCGGCGGCGTTGGGGTCGGTGATCCTGCCGCTGACGTGATCGCCGCGTGGAGCGTGTTCAGCCATACCGGGCGAGGAGTGTTTCGCGGTACCCTCGACGTCGACGACGGCACTTGGAACCGAGCACGCGGCTTCGCGCTCCACCAAGCGGCCCTGATCATCCCGTACTACGGCGAGACGAACCCAGGGTTTGTCGCGCCGGCAACGCGCACCGTCGAGGAGATCCTCGCTGACATCACCGCCTGACGACTGTCTTCCCGCTGCCCCCTTCTTACACCGCAGCGCCTGCTTGGAGGACTTGCCCTCGGCCCCGGCGGGCTTGTCGAATCGGCGTCAGGACTTCGTATCTCTTACGACAGGCGCCGGCAGGGGATGCCGAGCCAGACCGAGGAGGAAACGATGCGCAAGATCGTCGTGTGGCTGATCAGCTCGCTGGACGGCGTGGTGGAGTCGCCCGAACGCTGGAGCTCCCCGTACATGAACGAAGAGGTGAACGCCGAGATCGGCGCCGGCATGGCGCCGACGGGAAGCGTGCTGCTGGGCCGGAGGACCTATCAGGAGATGGCCGACTACTGGCCCCATCAGGACGGCAACCCGTTCGCCGACTACCTCAACAACTCGCCCAAGTACGTGGTGTCGGCGACCCTGGACACGCTGGAGTGGGCCAACTCGCACCTGGTCACCGGTGACCTCGCCGAGGAGGTGGCAAGGCTCAAGCAGCAGCCTGGCGAGGACCTTCTGGTCCTGGGCAGCCCCACCCTGGTGCGGTCGCTCCTGCGCGACCAGCTGCTCGACGTGCTGACCCTCAACATCTGCCCGATCGTGCTCGGCTCCGGCCTGCGCCTGTTCGACGGGTCGACCGACCAGGTGCGTCTCGAGCTCGTCGAGGCCACGACGTACAGCAGCGGCGTGCTGCGTGCCGGCTACCAGCCGGCAAGGGGATAGCACGCCCCATAGCTGAAACCGGCAGGGGCGACCGGCAGTTCGGCCGCGGGGCAGCCTCGCGTTCGGTCGGGATGGTGGACGGCCGAATACGATTGATGCTGGTGCTGGGAGGAGGCGGCTTGCCAGGTTCTGCAGGGCCGCAGGCGATCATCGGGCGTGAACCGGAGTTGCGCCGCGTCGACGAGCCGCTCGACGCGATCCAGGATGGACCGATGGCCCTGGTGATCGAGGGTGAGGTCGGCATCGGGAAGACCGCCCTGTGGAAGCAGGGCCTCTCCGCCGCCAGTAACCGCTCATATCACGTGCTGGCGTGCCGGCCGAACGACGCCGAGGCGCAGCTGGCCTACGCCGCACTGGGCGACCTGCTGGCCGAGGTCCCCGACGTGGTCCTGGCCGAGCTTCCCGGGCCGCAGCGGCGAGCGCTCGAGGTGGCGCTGCTCCGTGCCGAACCAGAGGAGCGGCAATCCTTGCCGCGCGCGGTCCCGCTCGGCCTGCTGGGGGTGCTCCGCGCGCTTGCGCGACAGGGGCCGACGGTGGTCGGAATCGACGATGCGCAGTGGCTGCCAGCCTCCAGGAACTGGTGCGCGACCGCCTTGCGCTGCTTGCTCCGCCCGCCCGAGAGGCGGCACAGGTCGCCGCGGCGCTGTCGCGTCCCACCGTGACGCTGATCGATTCGGCCACCAGGGGGCACGAGGCGGTCGCGGCGGCGGTGGTGGCCGGCGTCCTGGAGTTGGACGACGAGCGGGTGCGGTTCGCGCATCCGTTGCTCGGGTCGGTCGCCTATGCGCAGCTCCCGCCGGCTCGGAAGCGGGAACTGCACGCTCGGCTCACCATGATCCTGGACGATCCGGAGGAGCGTGGCCGGCATCTTGCGCTTGCCGCGGAGCAGGCCGACGCCGAGGTCGCCTCGGCGCTTGACGAGGCCGCCCGTCGGGCCAGGGCCCGCGGCGCGCCGGACGCGGCGGCCGAGCTCTGGGAGCAGGCTCGCCAGCTGAGCCCAGCCGATGCTCGGCAGCAGGCGCGCCAACGCGGCATCGAGGCGGCGGAACGCCACTTCGAGGCCGGTGATGGCGAGCGGGCGCGAGCCCTGCTGGAGGAGATCGTCGCCGAGTCGCCGCCGGGCCGTGACCGGGCGCACGCGCTCGCCCGCCTCGGCTGGGTGCGTGCACACCAGACGGCTTCGGGGCCGGAGCCGACGTCTTCCGCTCCGCACTGGCCGAGCATGCTGGCGCTTGGCAGCGTCCAACGCCGCGACCGCAAGAAACGCGCCGCCCGAGAGTCGCTGGGCGGCGCCCTGGAGGTCTTCGACAAGCTCGGCGCCACGGTCTGGGCGAGCAGGACGCGCGCGGAGCTGGCGCGGGTTGGCGGCCGGGCACCGGCGGCGGGCCTGACGCCGACCGAGAAGCGCATCGCCGAGCTGATCGCCGCGGGCCATACCTATCGCGAGGCGGCCGACGCCCTGTTCATCAGCCCCAAGACGGTGCAGTGGAACCTGTCGAAGATCTACCGCAAGCTCGGCGTTCGCTCACGCGCCGAGCTGGCTGCGCGGCTCTCCCCCGAGCGGAGCGCTCTGGGAGATGACGGTGACTCCGACCTCGCCGAGCGGCCGGTTCCCGGCTAACGCCAGCAGGTTAATCCCAGCCGGGTAGCCGATTTCGCCGTCCCCGGCCTTGGCCTACCGTCGACCTGCAGGATCTCACCGCCTCGGGGAATGAACGGAGATGGCCATGCGCTCACGACTCACCCTCCTGATCCAAGGTCTCCGGCGGCGCCGCGCCGCGCGCCGCCGATACCAGCCCTGGCCGCTCGGCGACCCCGTGGTGCCCGCCCTGCGGGGCTGGCCAGTGGAACCGCCACAGCGCTGAGCGCCCCCGCAGGTTTGCGCCTCGATGCCGAGGTCGTCGTTGCTGGCGGGGACCAGCTTCACATCAACCCCGGCTTGGCCTACTGGGCCATTGGCGGCCCATGCCTGGCCGCTGGCCTCCAGCTGGACGCGACACGTCTCGCCGGTCAAGGGCGTGGAGCAGGCGACCGACCAAGGAAGAGAGCGGGCGTCTGGCCTGACCTACAAGGAGGCTGCCCATGGCTGCGGAGCGGTACCGGCTGGTCACACGAAGCGACTTCGACGGACTGGTCTGCGCCGTGCTGCTGCGGCAGCTGGAGCTGGTCGAGGACATCGTCTTCGTGCATCCCAAGGACGTCCAGGACGGGCTGGTGGAGATCGGCCCTGGCGACATCACCACCAACCTGCCGTACTCACCTGGGGCCAAGCTGGTCTTCGACCACCACCACAGCGAGACCCTCCGTACCACCGCCGACGCCGACAACCACATCATCGACCCGGACGCCCCCTCGGCGGCCAGGGTGGTCTACGACTACTACGGCGGGGCCGACCGGTATCCCACCATCTCGCCGGAATTGATGCGCGCCGTCGACCAGGCCGACTCGGCCCAGTACACCCTGGAGGAGGTGCTCCACCCGACGGGCTGGGTCCTGCTCAACTTCCTCATGGACAGCCGCACGGGGCTTGGCCGGTTCCGAGACTTCCGGATCTCCAACTACCAGCTCATGATGCAGCTGATCGACGCCTGCCAGCGCCAGACCGTCGAGGAGGTCCTGCAGTCGCCGGACGTGAAGGAGCGCGTCGACCTCTACCACCAGCAGGCCGAGTTGTTCGTGACCCAGCTCCAGCGCTGCACCAGCCTGCACGGCACCGTGGCCGTGATCGACCTGCGCGCTGAGGACGTCATCCACGCCGGCAACCGCTTTGTCGTCTACGCCCTCTATCCGGGATGCTCGGTGTCGGTGCACGTGCTCTGGGGCAAGCAGCGGCAGAACACCGTCCTCGCGGTCGGAAAGTCGATCCTCAACCGCACCTCAACCGCCGACATCGGTGCCCTGATGCTGTCCTACGGCGGGGGCGGCCATGCCAATGCCGGCACCTGCCAGGTAGAGCACACCGACGCCGACCGTATGGTCCAGGAGATCATCGGCCACCTGAACGCCACAATCCAGACAACGGTCTAGCGCGAAGACGGCCGGGAGGGCGGCCGCTACCCGACCGACGGCTCGGCGCCCTCGTCCGCGACGGCGGCCGAGGGACCCGGACCTGCTTCCGGGGGGTCCTGGGTGGGGGACCGGGGGCGGCGGGTGGCCTGGTCGTCGAGGAACCGGGCGACCAGGCCGCGGAGGACAACGGCCATGGTGAAGCCGTTGGCCTGGCACCACTGCTTGAGGCGTTCGTGCTGATCGGTGGAGAGGCGCACCGGGACGCTCTGCCAGGGGCCGCCGGTCTCGGGGCCCAGTGGCGGGTGGGTGACCTCCAACCGGGGATCCTGGCCGTAGAGGCGGTGGACCAGGGAGCCGCTGGACAGCGGGTCGGGGGAGGGCAGGCGGGCGGGGGCCGGTTCGGGCCAGGGGGCCAGCTTGGGCTCCAGCATTGCTTCCAGGACGGCGTCCTGCTCCTCGGGCGGGAGCGAGCGGAGGGCTTTCAGCATCAGTCGTGACAACTCTGACATCGGTGCACTCCTCGACTGATACCCGAATTGATATCGGGCGATATCAGAGCATGCGCCGTTCGCGCCGCAGTTGTCGAGTGGCGACGTGGCGTACCTCGTGCTTGCCGCGGTAGGGGGCGGCCCCGAGGTGGTCGCGGCCGGCCAGGGCGACCAGCAGGCCGACGGCCGTGCAGGCCCAGGCGATGGCCAGGGTCAGGGACACGCCGGCCCGGTCGACCAGTGCCCCGGCCCCGGCGATGCCGAACGCCCCGGTGACGTTGATGGCTGAGGTCATCCAGGTACCCGACTCGGTCAGGGTCCCAGGGGGCGCCTGCTCGGCCGCCAGCACGTAGGCCGAGCTTTCCAGCGGGGCCAGCACCAGCCCGACCAGCGCGACCACGGCACCGAGGTACAGCGGGGAGGTGATGGCCGCCATCGGGGCGCAGGCCAGGACGAGCAGGCCGAGCAGGGCGAGGTAGCGCTGGCCGGGAGGGCGGCGCCAGGACCTGCCCCCGTACCAGAGGCCGCCGACGGCGCTGGCCGCGGCCCAGGCGGCGAGCAGCAGCCCGGCGGCCTCGGCCGAGCCGGCCTGCCTGGCCGCACCGACCAGGCCGATCTCCCAGATGCCGATGGCGGCGCCGACGCCGGCCAGGGACAGGGCCAGCGTCCGGATGCCCGGCCGGCTCAAGGCCCCGGCCCAGCCGGTCCGGTCGGCCGGGGCGGTCCGGCTGCCGGTGTAGGCCTTCGACACCGGTGAGGCCACGAACCCGAGCGTCCCGGCAAGGGCCAGCCCGGCCGCGGCCAGCGGCCCGGCCGCCGGCTCGAGCACCGTGGCCAGCCCGCCGACCAGCAGCGGCCCGGCCACGAACAGCAGCTCGTCGAGCACCGCGTCCAAGGCGTAGGCGGTCTGCAGCCGCGGGCCCTGGCCGACCAGCGAGAACCACAGCACCCGCATGGAGGCGCCGAGGGGCGGGGCGGCGGCCCCGGCGGCCGCGGCCAGGCCCACCGTGCCCGCGAACCCGGCCGGGCCCGGCCGGGCGACGGCAACGACCCCGGCAAGGGCGGCCGCGAAGACCACCGCCAGCGGCGGCAGGCAGCGGCGCTGACCGTACCGGTCGACCAGCCGGCCCCTGACCGGGGCGAGCAGCCCGCTGGTCAGGGCGATGGCGGCCGAGGCGGCCCCAGCCTGTGCGAACGAGCCGGTCGCGTCCTGCACGAACAGGACCAGCCCGAGCGGCCCGGTCGCGAAGGAGAGGCGGCCGATGAGCGAGGCGAGCAGAAGCGCCCGGGCGTGGGGGAGCCGCAGGATGGCCAGATAGGAGGAGCGCACGGCGCGATCCTACGGCTTCCACCGGGTCGGGCGGTATGGGCTCCGTGTACCAAACGCACGGCTCTGCCGGTAGGTCCTGTGCCGATTAGTGATTCATGAGCGGCGGCACGTATAAGAGGCGGGATGGGGACAGAAAGCCCCTTGCCGCGAACTGGAGAGAGTCGAACCACCAGCACGAAAGGAGTGGATTCGATTGCCGTCGCATCGGCAAGTGAGGTGGGGCTAGTTCAAAAGGGTCAATAAGTACGTACCCCGAGCGGACCAGCTCGGGGTACGCTAGTTCGAAGGACGGTCGCCACCTCGCCGGGGAGGGGCACGGGGATGTCGACCAGGTTGCGATGGTACGTCGGCGCCGTGTGCGCGGCCGGCGTCCTTGTGCTGGCCGCCCTCCTGCCCGGGATCGACCTCGACCGCGTCGAGCAGGTCGCCGGGGCGGTCGCCGTGTTCGCCGCCTTCGTGGTCGTCGGCGAGCTGGTCTCGATCCCGATCCATGACCGCAACCGGGTCAAGGAGCTCTCGGTCACCGCCACCTTCGCCTACGGGCTGGTCCCCCTGGCCGGCACTGGCGTGGCCGTGGTGGTGTTCATCGTCGGCTCGGTCACGGTCGACCTGGTGCGCCGCAAGGGCATGGTCAAGACGGCGTTCAACGCCGCCCAGTACGTGCTGGCGCTGGCCGCCGGCGGGGCCGTCTACGACGCGCTCGGCGGCGGCTACCAGGTCACCACGGCCACCCTGCCGTCCATGGCCGCCGGCGGCCTTGCCTTCATGCTGGTCAACCACCTGCTGGTCAGCGTCGTGGTCAGCCTCGACCAGGGCATCCCGGTCCTGCAGGGGCTGCGCCGCGACGACCTGCGTCTGGAGCTGGGCAGCTCGGCCATGGTGCTCGCCCTCGCCCCGGTCGCGGTGGTGGTCGCCGAGCGCAGCCTGCTGCTGCTCCCGGCCATGGTCGTCCCCCTCGGCGCCGTATTCCTGGCCTCGGCGGGGGAGATCCGGGCCAAGGCCCAGCAGGCGGTCGCCGAGCAGGACGCCGAGCGCCAGCGCCGCCTCACCGAGCAGGAGCACGAGGTCGTCCGTCGCCTCCAGGAGACGGACAGCATGAAGGCCGACCTGATCTCCACCGTCTCCCATGAGCTGCGCAGCCCGCTGACCACGATCGTCGGCGTGTTCGGCATCCTGCGGGTCCGGCGCAAGCGGCTGAGCCCGACCGAGCGCGACGAGCTGGTGCTGATGGGCATCCGCCAGAGCGAGCGGCTGCACCGCATGATCGAGCAGCTGCTGCTGGCCGCCCGTTTCGAGCAGGCCGAAGGGGTGGCCTCCCTGGAGGCCGCCCGGGTCGAGCTGGACGCCACCGAGCTGATCCGCCAGGCCGGCGCCGAGGCCAGGGCCCGCCACCACGACCGCCGCATCGCCATCGAGACCAACGGGGCCCTGCCCGTCCGGGTCGCCCAGGACGCCGTCGTGCAGGTCCTCGGCAACCTGCTCGACAACGCCTGCAAGTACTCGCCCTCCGGCGAGCCGGTGCGGCTGTCCGGGATCCGTGAGGGTGGGCAGGCCGTGCTCGCCGTCGAGGACGGCGGACCGGGCATCCCGGTGGCCGAGCGGCAGCGCATCTTCGACCGCTTCACCCAGCTGGAGCGGCACAGCCAGCGCCGCGCCGGCGGCGTCGGGCTCGGCCTCTACATCGCCCGGCAGCTGGCCCGCAGCCAGGACGGCGAGCTGCTGGTGGTCGACCCCACCGGCGACCGCGGCGCCCGGTTCGAGCTGCACCTCCCGCTGCTGCCGGAGACCACCGGCAGCTGACCGCCTGGCGGTGGGTGAGCTGGGGCGCGGTGGTCGCATTGGTGCTGTGGCTGTTAGGCTCCTTCGGGTTCAGCTACCACGTCGACAACTTCGGCAAGTACAACCAGACCTACGGCGCACTGGCCGCGGTGATCATCTTGCTCCTCTGGCTGTTCCACTCTGCCTTCGTGGTGCTCCTCGGCGCCGAGCTCGACGCCGAGACCGAGCGTCAGACCGCCAAGGACACCACCACCGGGCCGGCCCGCCCGCTCGGCGAGCGCGACGCCGAGGCGGCCGACACCCTCGGCGAGAGCCCGCGGCGCCGTTGACCGCTCCGCTGATCGCCATCCCCACCTACCACCTGGGCGCCGGCCAGGTGGGGAGCTGGGAGGGCGCCTACGCCCTGCCGGAGCTCTACGTCGGCGCCCTGCGCTCGGCAGGGGCTCGGACGGCGCTGCTCCCACCGGCCCAGCCGTTCCCGGCCGAGGAGCTGCTGGCGCCGTTCGACGGCCTGCTGCTGGCCGGAGGTGGGGACATCGAGCCGGCCCGCTACGGTGCCGGCGAGCATCCGGCCCAGTACGGCATCGACCCCGACCGCGACGGGCTGGAGCTGGAGCTGGCCACGGCGGCCGTGCGGCTTGGCCTGCCGACCCTCGGCATCTGCCGCGGGGCCCAGCTGCTCAACGTCGCCTTCGGCGGCACCCTGGTGCAGCACCTGCCCGAGCACGAAGGCCTGGTCGAGCACCGCAACCAGGCCAAGCAGGCGATGCATGGCCTGAAGGTCGAGGGGGGCAGCCGGCTGGCCGCAGCCCTTGGACAGGTCGAGGCCCAGGGCGTGTCCCACCACCATCAGGGGCTCGACCGCATCGGGGATGGCTTCCGGCCGGTCGCCTGGGCGCCGGACGGGCTGGTCGAGGGGATCGAGCGGGACCAGGACTGGACCGTCGGGGTGCTGTGGCACCCCGAGAGCACGGTCCATGCCGACCCGGCCCAGCTCCGGCTGCTGCGCGACTTCGTGGATGCGGCCTCCCAGCGTGGACAGGGCTTTTGGCGGCAACGCCCAGAGCCGGTAGGGTTCACTGGACCCGAGCCCACGCCGGCGTGAAACGGGTCTGCCGGTCCGTGCGTACACCAAGTTGAGATGCTGTTCTCCAATCTGCTGGTCGCGCTCGCCCTGACGGTGCTGTTTCCGTTGGGGCTCATGGGCATGCTGGCGGCCAGCGAGTGGCTGGAGCGGCGCACCCTTGCCACCGAAGAGGTCGTGCCGAGGCGGCTGAGCCGCATGGACGGCAAGCCGCCAGAGGCGATCGAGGCCATGGTGCTGGAGGAGACCGCCCATGTGGTCGCCGAGTACTGGTCGGCGACCGGCCGCACCGTTCCGGCCGTCCCCGTCAACGGCCAGCGGCCGGGTCCCGCCCCCGGGGCCGCCACCGAGGAATCGCCGGCCGGTCCCGCACACGACAGGAGCGGAGGCGGCCGCCACCTGCGCCGCGCCGCCGGAGGCCCCGCCGCCGGAGGCCGCGCCGGCCGCCACGAACGCCGCCGCTGAACCCCGGGGCCAACCCCAATGGGAGCCGCCCGGTTATCGTGGAACAAATGCAACGGCGCCTGCGCACCTCCGAGTCCTTCACGGCCGGGGTGGCGGCCATGGTGGTGGCCACCGCCGTCCTCGGGCTGGTCCACCTGATCCAGGACAGCTTCCCGTTCCCGCCGCTCGGCCTCGCCCAGCGGCTGCTGCGGCTGGTTCCCGGGCCGCTGGCGGTGTTCTTCATCGACCTGCTCGGCCACTGGGCGCTGCGGCTGTTCGCGGTCGGCTTCACCGTCGGCAGCATCCTCGCCGGCGGGGCCGCCGCGGCGCTGGTCGGCCGGGTCCCGCCCGCTGGGGGTCCGGGGGCTCGGGTAGCCGAAGGCGGTAGCCCCCGGAGAATCAGCCGGGCCCGTGCCGCGTGGCTGGCCGGGGGACTGCTCGGGGTGGTCGCCCTCGGCGGCTACCGGCCCCAGCCAGGGGCGCCGTCCCTGCTGGTCTACGGGACGGTGGTGGCCGTCGCGGCAGTGGCCTACACCAGCGTCCTGCAGGGCGCCCTTGGCCGCCTGGAGCGCGACCCGGTGCCGGCTCCGGCCACCGGCTTCGGCCGGACCAGGCGGGAGCTGCTGCGGGCCGCGGTCGGGGCCGCCGGCCTGCTCGCCACCGGGCTCGCCGTGCGCCGGCTCACCGGCGGGACCGGCGACGCCGGCGGGCAGCCGCTGGCCCGGCCGGCGGGCGCCGGCCCGCTGCGCCCGGCCCCCGACCCGGCGCCCGGCGACGACCCGGCCTTCCTCGCCATCGGCGGGCTCACTCCCGAGGTCACCAGCAACCGGCTCCACTACACCGTCGACGAGTCCATCATCGACCCAGGAGTCGACCGGGGTGCCTGGAAGCTGCGGGTCGAGGGGATGGTCGGCCGGCCGGTGACCCTCGCCTACGACCAGCTGCTGGCCATGCCGGCGATCGAGCAGTACGTGACTCTGCAGTGCATCTCCAACCTGGTCGGCGGCGACCTGGTGGGCACGGCCAAGTGGACCGGGGTGCCGCTGCGGCGGGTGCTGGAGCGGGCCGGCGGGGTGGCGGACGGGGCGGTCCGGGTGGTGTTCCACGCGGTCGGCGGCTACTCCGACTCCCTGCCGGTGGCCAAGGCGCTGGACCCGGCCACCATGGTCGCCTACGGCATGAACGACCGCAGCCTGCCCCGCGCCCACGGCTACCCGGCCCGCATCATCGTCCCCGGCATCTACGGCATGAAGAACGTGAAGTGGCTGGAGCGCATCGAGG
>Ga0184609_10000552_pt1 | contig 11084 bp, 11 predicted proteins | sample PLM1_60_coex_FD_133165 | JGI IMG/M metagenome (GOLD analysis project Ga0184609, IMG submission 133165) | Groundwater sediment microbial communities from an aquifer in East River, Colorado, USA - PLM1_60_coex | ecosystem: Environmental > Terrestrial > Soil > Riparian zone | place: USA: East... | reverse complement strand
CCCGCGCCGGCAAAGCCCCTGCGCTGGTCGCCGCTCGAGGACGGAGCGGCAGCGCTCGCACGCGTCCGCGAGGGGGACGACGTTCCCGAGCCGGAGCGGCCGTGAGGCACGAAGGGTTTCATGGGCGCGCCGGCTTCGGCCGGCGGCCTGCCCTTCTCGTCGTGGACGTCAACGTCGGCTTCACCGACCCCGCTTCGCCCCTCGTCTGCGAGCTCGAGGACGTGGTCGCTGCGATCCGGCGTTTGCTCGACGAAGCACGGCGGGCGGCGCTCCCGGTCGTGTACACAACCGTCTCCTACGGCGAGGGCGACAAGGTCGCGGCCGCCGCGTTCATCGACAAGATCCCGGCGCTGCTCACGCTCGAGGCCGGCAGCCGCTGGGTCGAGATCGACCCGCGTCTCGCGCCCGAGGCGGGGGAGCCCGTGCTGAACAAGCTGTTCGCCTCGGCGTTCTTCGCCACGCCGCTCTCGAGCTTGCTCGCCTCCGCCCGATGCGACAGCGTCGTCGTCACGGGCGCGTCGACCTCGGGCTGCGTGCGTGCGACCGTCGTCGACGCGCTCCAGCACGGCTACCGTCCGATCGTCCCGCGCGAGGCGGTTGGCGACCGCAATCATGCCGCACACGAGGCGAATCTCTACGACATCGACGCGAAGTACGGCGACGTCGTCTCGGTCGACGATGTCGTCGAGCACCTGGAGGATCTTGCTGCCGCACATGCTCGCTGAGAAGATCCTGCTCGCGCTGCACGCGTCTGACGGGCTCGTGCCCTGGACGGCCGAGCGGGCGCTGCGGCAATGATCGTCCGCGACCGCGGCGACTCCTGGCAGGTCGTCCTCCAGCCGGACCACGCCCACCTCTCGGCGCAGTTCGCCCGCGCGTGGGGGAACGAGGACGGCTTTGCGGCTCCGACGCCGCTCGAGTCGGTCGTCGTCGCCTCGGCGCGCCACGACGACGGCTGGGCGGTCTGGGAGCGGGCGCCGGCGCTCGACCGCGACGGCCGCGCGCCGCGCAACTTCCTCGACGTCGAGGTGCCGTCTCACCTCGCGTTCTACCGAGCGATGATCGCGGCGGTTCTCGACCACGACCCCTACGCCGGCCTCCTCGTCTCCATGCACGGCGCCGGGATCTACCGGGGGCGCTACGGCACGCAGCCCTCGCTGAAGCTCACGTTCGCCGACGAGGTGCGTGACCAGGTGGAGGCCTTCGTCGCCGAGCAGGAGGAGCTCCACGCCCGCCTCGTGGCGCAGCTCGGAATCGACGAGGAGGAGCGCTGGACGAACTACCGGCTCCTGCAGGTCTACGACCGCCTCTCGCTCTACTTCTGCCAGAGGGACGTTGAGACAGGCGAGCCGGAGAAGCTCGAGCCAGTTCCGCGCGACTACGCGAACGGCGCAGTCGCCCTCTCGATCGAGCCTGTGGCTCCGTGGCGGGTCCGGCTCGACCCGTATCCGTTCGCCGAGGAGCCTGCGAGCTTCCAGCTCGTTCGCCGTGTGCTGCCGAAAGGGGACAACGGGGACGCCGATGCGTTCCGACACCGCTTCGCCGCGACAGCGCCGGAGGACGTCCGAATCACAGCCGTCGGCTCGTAAGGCTCACCTGAAATGCCTCATAAGGCACCATGTCAGACATCGTGAGATACTCGCCGCCGTGAGTGGCGGCCCACCGGACGCGATCGAGGGAACGGCGGAGGTGAACGGCGCTCGCCTCTGGTACCGGATCACCGGCGAAGGCGAGCCGGTGGCCCAGATCCACGGAGCGGGGTTCGGGCACTTCAACTTCGACCTCGCCACACCGGAGCTCGCCCGTCACTTTCGGGTCGTGGACTACGACATGCGGGGCTACGGGCAATCCGATCGTCCCGTGCAGCAGTACGAGATGGAGGTATGGGCCGACGATCTGGCGGGGCTGCTGGACGCTCTCGACATCGAGCGGGCCCACATCCACGGAACCTCGATGGGCGGGATGATCGCGATCGTCTTCGCCGGCAAGTACCCGGAGCGAACCGCTTCGGTCGTCATCAACTGTGCTGCCGCGAAGCTCGGCTACGCGGGGCGCCTGGTCTTCCGCAACTGGATCGACATCGCGCGGAACGACCCGGATGGACCGGGGAGTCGCACGCTGGCGGAGCTGATCGCATGGCAAGCGTTCTCGAAGGCCTTCCTGGAGGCTCCGGGCGCCGAGGCCGCCGTCGACAACACACAGCGGATCCTCCGCGAATCGAACGACGTCGAGGTCTTTGCTGCCGCCTGCCAGGCGATGTGCGACATGGACCTCCGAGACTGGCTCCCGAGGATCACCTCACCCTCTCTTGTGCTCGGGGGGTCGGAGGATCTGATGACTCCCTGGGACCAGGGGCCCGGGGGAGCCGGTCAGGACGCGATCTACGAGGGAATCCCTGGAGCCGAGAAGCACGTCGTGGCCGGCTCCGGGCACTCGACCATCTTCGACAACTCCGAGGAGCACAACCGCGTCGTTGTCGACTTCTTCACGCGCCACTCGCCCGCCGCCGCCCTGGCGGCACCCACGTCACGAGCGGGTGTGGAACTTTGAGCAAGCCGGCTTTTGAACGGACCGGTATTGACTCGCGCCGCACGAGATCGTATACAAGCCTTTCCATGTTGGGTGCGCACGTGGGGCAGTTCTCGTCGACAGGCACCGGACCGTTCGCGTCATCCCGCCTACCCTGGGGTCGCCGAAGGAGAAAGGAGTTGTTTCATGTCTGAAAGGGACTGGCTCGAGGACATTGAGCGGAGGGATCTCACCCGCCGCACCTTCCTCAAGGGCGGGCTGTACGGCGCCGGTGCCCTGAGCCTCGGCCCGCTGCTCGCAGCATGCGGCGGCGGCGACGGAGACGGCGGCGGTGCGGCCGAGGAGGCCGGGACCCAGGAGGCCGAGAAGTTCACCGGCACGCTCAAGGTGACGGGCCTCGGCGTCGACCTGATCGACCCGATCAAGGAGGCGGCGGAGGCGGCCCTCGGCTTCACGCTCGCGTTCGACGTCACCGATACGGTGACGGGCCGGAACAAGGTCGTCACCCAGCCGGAGTCGCTCGATATCTTCTCCGGCTACTTCAACGACATCGATCAGATCTGGGAGAGCGGCAACATGGTGCCGATCCCGATCAACCAGGTCGAGCGCTGGGACGAAGTCAATAAGCTGCACAAGACCGGCACCACTGAGGCGAACGAGGGCAACTCCGACTGCTCGCCGGGCGACGGCGACGCGCCCTTCCGGAAGATGTACGTGACCAAGGACGGCGAGCTCACGTCCTGGGCCGACCCGGAGTCGGGCGAGGCCTCCGGCGACGAGCCCGGGCAGGTGACCCTGGTCCCGCACAACTTCAACATGGACTCGATGGGCTACAACGGCGACATCATCAAGAAGGAGCCCGCCGACGTTGACTGGTCTGAGCTCCTGAACCCCGAGTGGCGCGGCCGTGTGGCCGTGCTGAACGACCCCTCCATCGGCATGCAGGACGTCGGGAACGCCGCGGTGGCCTCGGGCGCGATGGAGTTCGCCGACCTCGGGAACATGACCAAGGACGAGATCGACGGCCTCATCCAGATGCTCCTCGAGCTGAAGAAGCAGAACCACTTCCGCGCGTTCTGGACGACCTTCGACGAGTCGGTCACCCTCATGCAGTCCGGCGAAGTCGTGATCGAGTCGATGTGGTCGCCTGCCGTCGCGCTGCTCCAGTCGAGCGGCCACCCAACCCGCTACGCCGCGCCTGCAGGCGGCTTCCGCGGCTGGGCCGGCGGGCACGGGATCATGTCGCACGTGGCCGACGATCCGTCCAAGTACCAGGCGGCTCTCGACTACATCAACTGGTGGCACGAGGGCGAGGCCGGCGCGATCATGATGCGCCAGGGCTACTACAACGCCGTCCAGGAGACGAGCCGCGAGTTCGTCGAGCCCTTCGAGTGGGACTACTGGATCGACGGGAAGGAAGCCGCCGAGCCGATTCCGAACCCCTTCGGCCAGGAGACGGAGGGGATCCCGGTCGGATCGGTTCGCGACGGAGGGTCGTTCGTGGAGCGGGCCTGCCGCTACAGCTCGTGGAACTCGCTGATGGACGAGCAGCAGTATCAGGTCCAGCGCTGGAACGAATTCCTGGCAGCCTAGGCTGAAGCGACGCGGATGCCGGAGGAGCAGACGCTAGTGGAGGAGAAGTCGGCGGCGGGGGCCTCCCCGCCCCCGCCGACCGGCGCCGGCCTCGAGCTCAAGGGCCTGACCAAACAGTTCGGCGAGGACCTCGCCGCCGTGGACGACGTCAACCTGCACATCGCCCACGGCGAGTACGTCGTCCTACTCGGGCCCTCGGGCTGCGGCAAGACGACGACGCTCAGGATGATCGGCGGACACGAAGAGCCGACCAAGGGGGACATCCTTCTGGACGGAGAGAGCCTGCTCGGTCTACCGCCGGACAAGCGCCCGACCACCACCGTCTTCCAGCACTTCGCGCTCTTCCCCCACCGGACGGTGCTGGAGAACGTCGAGTTCGGGCCGAAGATGCGCGGCATCCCGAAGGAGGAACGCCGCGAGAAGGCAAGGGGCGCCCTCGACATGGTCGGCCTGCGGCCGATGGCGGACCGCAAGCCGAGCGCGCTCTCGGGCGGCCAGCAGCAGCGGGTGGCGCTGGCCCGAGTGCTCGTGATGGAACCGAAGGCCCTGCTGCTGGACGAGCCGCTCGGCGACCTCGACCGCCTCCTTCGGCTGCGGATGCGGGTGGAGCTGCGAGCCCTGCAGCGCCAGCTCGGCCTGATGTTCATCCACGTCACACACGACCAGGAGGAGGCGCTGTCCGTCGGCGACCGGATCGTCGTCATGCACGAAGGCCGGATCGAGCAGGTCGCCGACCCCTACACGATCTCGAACCTGCCCGACAACGTCGAGGTGGCGACCTTCATGGGCGACAACAACATCTTCGAAGGCACGATCTCCAGGCGCGACGGCGACGCGATCTCCGTCGAGAGCGGAGAGGCGGAGATCCGCGGCCTCGCGCCCGGGGTCGACACGTCGGTCGGGAAGCCGGCGGTGGTCTCGATTCGCGCCTCCGCCGTGCAGGTCGAGCAGGACGCCGCGGCCAGCGGGCCGAATGAGATCCTGGCCGAGATCGACGTCGTCGAGTACCTCGGCGACCTGGTCAAGCTGCACGTGTCGTCCGAGGGACGACGCCTGGTCGCAAAGGTCGCAGGCGACCGGTATCCCGAGTTCCGCAATACGGAAGGAAGCAGCGTTCGGCTCTCCTGGAAGGAGGAGGATGTCCGGCTCCTCCGGGCCTGAGGGCCGGCCGGCAGGGCTCCACGTCGACGAGATCGTCCAGGCCGAGCAGGTGGTCGGCGAAGAGGCGGCGCTCGGGGAGAAGGGGGGCGCCGAGGCGCGCGGCCGCCGCGGAGGCCTCACGACGGCCGCGTGGGTTACGCCCGGCGCGCTCTGGCTGCTCTTCTTCGTCTTCGCGCCGGTGGCGATGATCGTGCTCGTCAGCTTCTGGACGCGCACGGTCAGCGGCTTCGATCCCATCTGGACGCTCGAGAACTACGACTTCCTCTTCAGCTCGAACGTCTACTGGGACCAGCTGTGGAACAGCTTCTGGCATTCGCTCGTCATCGTCGGGCTCGCGCTCGTGCTCGGCTTCCCGGTGGCGTACTTCCTTGCGATCTGCGTCACGAGCCTGCGCTACCAGATCGCTCTCTTCATCATCGCCCTCGCCCCGTTCTGGACGAGCTACCTCATCCGCGCAGTGGCCTGGATCCCGATGATGGGCCGCCAGGGCGCGCTGAACACCGCACTGCTGGAGCTCGGGCTGATCAGCGAGCCGCTGGACGTCCTCCTCTTCTCCGACTTCGCGGTCACGGTCGCCATGCTCCAGCTCTACATCCTCTTCATGGTCGCGCCGATCTTCTTCATGCTGGCGCAGATCGACCGAAGCTCGCTCGAGGCGGCCCGAGACCTGGGAGCCAATGCGTTTCAGTCCTTCCGCGAGGTCATCCTGCCGCAGTCCGCGCCCGGGATCGTGATCGGCTCGATTTTCGTCTTCATCCTGACGATGGGCGAGTTCGCGACCGTCCGGATCATCGGTGGCGGTACGGTCTCGTCCGTCGGGACGATCGTCCAGACACAGGTAGCGTCGGTGCAATTCCCGCAGGCGGCGGCCTCGGCGGTCTTCCTCGTGCTCGCGATGATCATCGGAGTATTCGTCCTCCTCCGGTTCTCGAACCTTCGGGAGGAGCTCTAGCCGTGCCCAGGAGTCGCTGGACGAAGCGGATCCTCGCGGTCTACTTCCTGCTCTTCCTGCTCTTCCTGTACGGACCGATGATCGTGATGGCCGCGCTCTCCTTCCAGGGGCCGCAGGGAGCCGTGACGTTCCCGATGCGCGGGCTGAGCTTTCACTGGTGGAACGAGCTCGTGAACGGGCCTCGCTCCGACACGATCCGCGAGGCGGCGACCCGCTCGGTCGAGCTCTCGCTGGCGTGCGGCCTCGTGGTCGCGATCCTCGCCTTCAGCCTCTCGATGGGCTATCGCAGGCGCTTCCGGTTCGACGGCGCGCTCTTCTACCTGATCATGCTCGCCCTCATGACCCCGGGGATCCTGCTGAGCCTCGGGACAGCGTTCTTCTGGCGCTTCATGGACTTGCGGACGAGCCTGTGGCAGACCGCGCTCGGCACCAACGTCGTCTGGGGCCTCCCGTTCGCATTCCTGATCATGGTCGCCGTCTGGAACCGGTACGACAACGCCGTCGAGGAGGCTTCGCGTGACCTCGGGGCGGGCGGCTTCCGTACCTTCCGGGAGGTCACCCTCCCGCTCGTTTGGACCGGGGTGTTTGGAGCGTTCCTCTTCGGCTTCACGCTCGCCTGGAACGAGTACGACCGAACCGCCCTCGTCGCCGCGGGCGCGAACACGCTCCCGCTCGAGATCTTCGCGCTGACGGTGGGCTCGGTGATCCGGCCCGACCTCTATGCGCTCGGCACCGCCACGACCGCGGTCTCCCTCCTCGGCGTCGGGCTCTTCCTCGTCGTCGCGACGATCGTCCTCCGGCGGCGCGTCAGGCTGAAAAGACCGGCGGACGACTATGCCGCCGCGCGCGACACCGCGGGGGCGGTTCCGGCCGGCGCGCCAGGGTCAGCAGGCCGATAGGAACCACGTGAAGGTCGTCGTTGTCTCGACGGGCGGGACGATCGCAATGCGGGCCGATCCGGCGAGCGGCAAGCTCGTGCCCGCCGCGAGCGGCGAGGAGGTCGTCGAGATGCTTCGCTGGCCCGACGCTCCTCCGCTTGAACTTGACGACTTCGCCCATGTGCCCAGCTTCGACATGCACGGCGAGCTGACGCGCTCCCTGGCCGACTGCGTTGCCGAGCACTGCCGGCGCGACGACGTCGCTGCCGCCGTGGTTACGCACGGCACCGACACGATGGAGGAGACGGTCTACACCGTCGACCGGCTGCACGTTTCCGAGAAGCCGGTCGTCTTCACCGGTGCGCAGCGGGCAGCGGACGAGGCCGATACCGACGGGCCGCGGAACCTCCGGAACGCGATCCTGGTCGCCCTCGCGGCCGACTCCGCACAACGGGGCGCCCTTGTGGCCTTCGCCGGGGAGATCCACGCGGCGCGGGAGGTCCGCAAGGTCCACACGAGCGCACTCGCCGCGTTCGGCTCCCCCGGCTACGGGCCGCTCGGCCACGTGGACGGGGATCAGGTCGGCTACCGTCGCCGACCCGACCGGAGCCCGCCGCTTCCACGCCCTGACGGCGCGCTGCCGCCCGTCGACCTGATCCGGCTCCACGCCGGCAGCGACGACCGCTTCCTGCGCTGCTCGCTTGAGTCGGGCAGCCGCGCGATCGTGCTCGAGGCCACCGGCCGCGGCAACGCGAACGAGCAGGTGCTTCCAGGTGTCGCGGCTGCGGTGGAGGCAGGAGTGCCCGTCGTTATCTGCTCCCGCTGCGTCGCCGGGCGGGTGGAGCCGGTCTACGGAAGAGGGGGCGGCAAGGACCTTGCGGAGGCGGGAGCTCTCTTCGGCGGCGACCTCGCGGGGCCGAAGGCCCGCGTGCTCGTCCAGCTCGCGCTCGCGGCCGGCGTGGACGTCGCCAAGGCGCTTGCTGACGAGGCCGGATGAGCGTTAGGGTCGATGTCAGACAACAGGAGGTCATGCCATGTCCGTACTGATCAAGGGCGGCCGGGTCATCACGGCTGCCGACGACTACGTCGGCGACATCTACGTTGACGGCGAGACGATCTCCCTGATCGGCGCGTCGCTCGATGTCGCCGCGGACAAGGTCGTTGACGCAGCCGGGAAGTACGTGCTCCCGGGCGCGATCGATCCGCACACGCACATCGAGATGTTCTTCGGCGGCACGACGACGTGCGACGACTTCACGTCGGGCACCACAGCCGCCGCCTTCGGGGGCACGACCTCGCTCGTCGACTTCTGCATGCAGGCGCCCGGGACCCCGTTCCCGGAGGCGCTCGACAATTACTTCGAGAAGATCGAGCGCGCGAAGCCCGTCATCGACGTTGGCTTCCACATCGGCGTCACCGACATCGAAGGCGGCGGCGGCCTCGAGGCGCTCGCGAAGCTGCCCGACGAGGGCGTCACGTCGTACAAGCTCTTCATGGCCTACAAGGGCGCCGTCATGGTCGACGACGAGACGCTCTTCAAGACGATGCAGGTCGCGAGAGAGACGGGCGGCCTGGTGATGGTGCACGCCGAGAACGGCGACGCCATCGACGTGATCGTCAAGAACGCGGTTGCCGAGGGGAAGACGGATCCGATCTGGCACGCGCGGACGCGCCCGATGGAGACCGAGGCCGAGGCCACGAACCGGGCGATCCAGCTCGCGCGCGTCGCCGGATGCTCGCTCTACGTCGTCCACGTGTCGTGCCAGCCTGCGGTCGAGCCGATCGCGCTCGCGCGCGAGAAGGGCTGGGACGTGTGGGGCGAGACCTGCACGCAGTACCTCTTCGTCGACGAGAGCGCGCTCGAGAAGCCGGACTGGGAGGGCGCGAAGTACATCTACACGCCTCCGCCGCGTCCGAAGGAGCACCAGGAGCACCTGTGGAAGGCTCTCGTGACGGACGACCTCTCGGTCGTCTCAACCGACCACTGCCCCTTCAACTGGCCCGAACAGAAGGGGATCAACGGGCGCGAGTTCGAGAAGGTGCCGAACGGCGGCCCAGGCATCGAGAACCGCCTCCACATGCTGCACCACTTCGGCGTGGGGAGCGGCCGCATCACGCTGAACCGCTTCGTGGAGCTGACATCGACGAACGTCGCCAAGCGGTTCGGGCTCTACCCGCGGAAGGGGACGATCGCCGTAGGGAGCGACGCGGACGTCGTCGTCTGGGACCCGGAGAAGAAGGTGACCATCTCCGTGCAGACCCACCACTCGAATGTCAATTACAACCTCTTCGAGGGGACCGAGGTGACCGGTGCCCCGGAGGTCGTGCTCGTCCGCGGCCAGGTCATCGTCGAGAACGACGAGCTCGTGGCAGAGCCGGGCGCAGGCCACTTCGTGAAGCGCGCGCGGGTCGGCGAGCCGCTGACTGCGGCCGGGGCGGGGGAGGCGGTGGCAGCATGAGCGACGAGCAGGCACGCGAGGTCTACAAGCGCGCGCGCCTGGGCGAGAGCGTGACCCTCGGCGAGCGACCCGCCGTCCTCGTCGTCGACATGAGCTGCGGCTTCACCGATCCGGAGTCCACGCTCGGGTCCGACCTGACCGCCGAGGTGGAGGCGACCAAAGGCTTGCTGGACGTCGCGCGGGCGCGAGGCTTGCCCGTCATCTTCACGACGATCGGGTTCGAGCCCAACCGGAAGGACGGAGCTCTCTGGCTCCAGAAGGTGCCGTCCCTCGGCGACCTCGAGGTCGGCGGGCAATGGGTGGACATCGACTCTCGCCTCGAGCGGCGCGAGGACGAGACCGTGATCGTGAAGAAGGGCGCCTCGGCGTTCTTCGGCACCAACCTCACGGCCATCCTCGTCTCGCAGGGGGTCGACACGGTCGTCCTCTGCGGAGCGACAACGAGCGGATGCATTCGGGCGACCGCGGTCGACCTGCTCCAGAACGGGTTTCCGACGCTCGTCCCGCGCGAGTGCGTCGGCGACCGCGCGCAGGCTCCGCACGAGGCGAACCTCTTCGACATCCAGGCGAAGTACGCAGACGTCGTCTCGGCCGACGACGCGATCGGCTACCTGGAGAGCGTCCCGGAGCGCGTAGGGGCGCCGGCCTAGGGCTCGGGGGTAGGGCGGCCGGGCCCGCCCACCCTTCTCCGGCACGTGGACGCCGTCCTCCTCGCCACGCTCGCCGGGGTCCTCTTCGGCGCGCTCGCCGTCGCCGTTCGCAGGGGCCTCCGGAGCGCCGGCGACCCCGAGGCCGGCGCGTTCGTCACCGCCGCCCTCGGCTTCCTCGTCGCGGCACTTATCGGGGTGCCTCTCGCGCTCCTGGACGGCGCGGCGCTCGACGGCCTGTGGGCGTTCGCCCTTATCGGCACGATCGTCCCGGGCCTCTCGCAGATCGTGTTCGTACGCGCGATCAGGGACGTGGGCGCGTCGCGCACCGCCGTCGTCATCGGCACCGCTCCGCTCCTGTCGGCCGGCCTGGCTCTTCTCCTTCTCGACGAGCCGCTCCGGCCTGCGCTCGCCGTGGCCACGGTCGCGATCGTGCTCGGCGGCGGGCTCCTCGTGTGGGAGCGGTCCCGCCCGGCCGACCTCCGTGCTGTCGGCGCCGTGCTCGTCTTCGCCGTCGGCGTTCTTATTGCAGCGACCCGCTAGTACTCGTTTCGTCAGCTCTTGCGCGGGCTCCTGCGGGCGAAGTCGTCCGCGATCTCGTCGAAGGTCGCCCAGCGGACGCCGTCGTGCCCGTTCACGTGCTCGATGATCCGCTCGTGCATGGCCAGGACCTGCGGCCGGCCGCTCACGTCGGGGTGGATGGTCATCGTGAAGACGGCGTAATCGTGCTCGCGGTAGACCCAGTCGAACGCGTCCATCCAGATCTGTTCGAGCTGACGCGGGTTGACGAAGCCGTGGCTATTCGGCGACGCTTTGATGAACATCATCGGGGGGAGGTCGTCGAGGTACCAGCTCGCGGGGATCT
>Ga0184609_10000551_pt1 | contig 11091 bp, 7 predicted proteins | sample PLM1_60_coex_FD_133165 | JGI IMG/M metagenome (GOLD analysis project Ga0184609, IMG submission 133165) | Groundwater sediment microbial communities from an aquifer in East River, Colorado, USA - PLM1_60_coex | ecosystem: Environmental > Terrestrial > Soil > Riparian zone | place: USA: East... | reverse complement strand
TACCGCATTGGTTACAGGACAGGCCCCATTAAAACGTGATTGCACTCACTTCGACAGGCGCTCTCACCTGCGAGCGGCGGCGTACGCGGTGAGCAGCGCCTTGCGGGAGTTTTCCCAGGACAACGGGCCGTCGACGCGTGCTTTACCGAGCGTGCCCATGCGGGCCCGCTCGTGGGGGTCGTCGAGCAGCCGCGCGACCAGCTTCGCGAACTCGGACACGTCGTTGGCCGGCGCGTACACGGCGGCCTCCCCTGCGGAGACCCGCGCTTCGCGCAGGTCGAAGGAGACGATCGGGCGGCTCATCGCCATATACTCCATGATCTTGTTCATGGTGGACACGTCGTTAAGCGGGTTGAGCGGATCGGGGGACAGGCACACGTCCGCCGTCGAGAGGTAGCGCACGAGGTCGGCGTCCGGGATGCGGCCGGTGAACTCGACCTGGCCGGCGAGGCCGAGCTGGCCGGACAGCTCCACCATGGCGTCGAAGGTGTCGCCGGCCCCGACGAACACCGCGTGCCAGTCGGTGCGGCCGAGATCGTCGCGCAGCGCGGCGAGCGCCTGCAGCGCGTAGTCCACGCCGTCCTGCGGGCCCATCACACCGAGGTAGCACAGCAGGTGCGGCTTGCCGCGCTTGAGCTCGGGTTCGGCAGCGACCTGGCCGAAACGCTCGACCGCCGGTGCGCTGCGCACGACGAAAACCTGCTCCGGCCGCTTGCCGCCGCGGCGCAGCGCGACCTCGCGGTAGCTCTCGTTCGTGGCGATGACGACGTCCGCGGCCCGGTAGGTGCGCCGCTCCAGCCAGCACACCGCGCGGTAGAGCCGGTCCTCGCCGCGACCGAACCGGGACAGGTACAGCTCCGGCACGAGGTCATGCTGGTCGAACACGAACCGCCCGCCGCGCAGCTTCAGCAGCAGCGCGACCAGGAACAGCAGGTCGGGCGGGTTGCAGGCGTGCACGACGTCGACCCGGCCGACCTTGAGTGCCAGCCGGGCGGTGTGCCACAGGGCCGACCCGTACTCCTTGAGGTAGCCGGCCGGCCCGCCGGTCGCGGCGCGCAGCGGGTAGCGATGGAGGCGCACCCCGTCGATCTCGATCTCCCGCTCGGTGTCGCGCTTGGTGCCCTGCGGGCAGATCACGTGCACCTCCCAGCCCGCGTCGCGCAGCGCGGTGGACTCCTGCCACACCCGCCGGTCGAAGGGGACCGAGAGGTTCTCGACGAGGATGAGCGCTCTACCAGCCAAGGCCCACGTATCCAGGGTTCGCCCGGCGCTGCTGGGCGTCGGGAAGACGGACGAGGTCGATGATCTTACGGTCGCCGGCGCGGTCGAGTGCGGACAGGACGGCCGGGTCCTGGCAGCCGACGACGCACACCTCGGCGTGCGCGAGCACATCGTCGACGGAGCTGGACAGCAGGTCGCCCAGGTGCGGCAGCCGGTTCTCGACGTACTCCCGATTGGCGCCGACCAGCCGGGAGAGCTGCACGTTCGCATCGTAGATGCGCAACCGGTAGCCCTTGCCGACCAGCCGCTCGGCCAGCTCGACCAGCGGGCTCTCCCGCAGGTCGTCGGTGCCCGGCTTGAACGACAGCCCGAACAGCCCGATCCGCCGGCTGCCGGTGGCCGCGATCAGCTCGAACGCGCGCCGCAGGTGCTCCTCGTTGGACGGCAGGACGTGCTCGAGGATCGGCACCGAGACGTCGGCGCGGCGCGCCGCGTACACCAGACCCCTGAGGTCCTTGGGCAGGCACGACCCGCCGAAGGCGAACCCCGGTCGCAGGTAGGCGGGGCTGATGTTGAGCTTGCGGTCGGCAACGAAGACGTCCATCACCCGGTGCGAGTCCACCCCGAGCGCACGGGAGATGGCGCCCAACTCGTTCGCGAAGCCGATCTTGAGGGCGTGGAAGGCGTTGTCCGCGTACTTGGTCATCTCGGCGACCGGGATCGGCACCCGGAACACCTCGCCCGGCAGGCCCTCGTACAGCGCGGCCACCACGTCGCCGCTGGCGACGTCGTACTCGCCGATGACGGTCTTGGGCGGCTCGAAGAAGTCGCGGACGCTGGTGCCCTCGCGCAGGAACTCCGGGTTCACCGCGACCCCGAAATCCGTCCCCGCGGTCCCGCCGGACTCGCGCTCGAGGATCGGAACCAGCAGGTCCAGGCAGGTGCCTGGCAGCATGGTGCTGCGGAACACGACGGTGTGCCGGTGGCTCTGCCCGGCGAGCGCGGCGCCGATCTGCGCGGCCACCCGTTCCAGGTACTCCGTCGAGAGGCTGCCGTTGGGCGCCGACGGTGTGCCGACGCACACCAGCGACACCTCGGTGGCGCCGATCGTCGCCGCGACGTCGGTGGTCGCACGCAACGCGCCGCTTCGCACCACGTCCGCGGTGAGCTCGCCGATCCGCTCCTCGACGACGGGCGCCTGCCCGCGCAGGACGAGGTCGACCTTGGCCTGGTTGACGTCGACGCCGACCACCTCGTGCCCGCGGGCCGCAAGGCAGGCGGCCGACACGCAGCCGACGTAGCCCAGCCCGAAGACGCTTATCTTCATCGTGCGATGCCCCTCCGTCGCATCCCCGCCTCACCCCTTGGTCGGCAGGCCCCCGCTCGCTGTTACGCATTGGAAAGCGAGCTTACGGCCGGTAGCGGCGACGCGACGGCAGGTCAGCCTCCGGCTTCCCGTCCGGGCGCTGCGTGGCGGGCTACCGTGCGGCCGGTGGACGGTTCTCCGGTGGTCGCGGCGGGCAGCGCCGAGGTGCTGGCGGCCATGCGCCGCAGCGCCGCCGTCGGCCCGTTCTTCGCCGTCGCCGTCGAGGGGCCGGATGCTGCCAGTGGGCCGCGGTGGCTGCCGGGAGCGGCGCTGCTGGGGCCGACGGCCGAGCTGGCGGCGGCGATCGAGGAGGTGCGGCGCTGGGCGTCCGGCACGCATCCGCGGGTGGCGGCGTCGCTGTTCTTCATGAGCTACACGGGACGGCTGCTCTCCGCAGCGGTGGCCGGCGTGCTGCTCGGCGGCGTGCTGCTCGACCTGCGGGCGGACCGGCTGTGGTGGCGCTACCTGCCCGGGCAGGGCGCGCAGCTGCGGATGGTGGCCCCGGCCGGGTGGCGGCCGGCGGCGCTCGGCGAGGGGCCGGTGGAGCGGCCGGGCGTGCGGTCCGTACTGCTGGCGGCGCTCGGCGGTGAGCTGGTCGGCGGGCAACTCACCGCGACTGTGCGCGCCATCCGCGAGTTAATCCCGGTCTCGGGCCGGGTGCTGTGGGGTAACGCCGCGTCGTCGGTGGCCGGTGCACTCGGTGCGCTGGCCGGCAGCGGCGCGGTGCCGGCCGGGGTCTGCCGGCAGGCGGGTGAGGTGCTGCTGGACACGCCGTACCTGCGCGGCACAGGCACCTTCCTCCCGCCGGAAGGCCAGCGCGGCCTCGCCTTCCGCCGCCGCAGCTGCTGCCTCTACTACCGTCTCCCGGACGCCGCCGGCGTGTGCGCTGACTGCGTGCTGGCCGGCCGGGACCGCTGAGCCCGTCCCGCAGATTTTTGGCCTGCTGCGCGGCCGCCCAGACGCCGCTCAGCACGCCTCTGCGCCGAGCGGGCCGCTCGACCGGTGGCTGCGTTCGAGCGCTTCGCCTTGGGCACCAGGTAGCCGCTACACCCGCAGCGTGTGTTGCCGTGATTCCTGGACTGTGCCTGTTCTCGCCCGGGCGCTATCACCACTCACGGGACGGCAGTCTCCGCACGCCGCTCACGCGGGGATGATCCGCAGCAGCTCGTCGTCCCCGCCGTTGTCGGTGGTGACGTAGAGGGCGCCGTCCGGGCCAAGGCGCGCGGCCCGCAGCCGGCCGTGGGTGTCGTCCAGCTCAGGTGGCACGGCGATGTGCTGGACCTTGCTGTCCGGGCCGAGCGTCAGGAACAGCACCTTGGAGCCCTTCAGGGCCGTCAGGGCCAGCGCGCCGTCCATGGTGCCCCACTGCTTGCCGGACAGGAACACGGCGGCGCAGATGGCCTCGGTGTAGTCGCCCGTACTCCAGACCGCGTCGATAGCGTCAGGGAACCTGTCCTTGTCGGTCATGGGGACGGACTCGTTGTAGCCGCCCATGGTGCCGCCGCGGGAGGGGTCCCAGCCGTAGTTGCCGGCTGCCTGCAGCAGGTTGACCTCGTCGTCCACGGTGGGGCCGTGCTCGGAGGAGAACGCCTGCCCGGTGCCCGGCCGGATGGCCACGCCCTGCACGTTGCGGTGGCCGTAGGTCCAGACGAGCTGCTCGGCGGGGTTGCCGGAGTGCTCGTACGGGTTGCCGGGGGCGGGGCCGCCGGTTGCCAGGTCGATGCGCAGCACCTTGCCGCCGAGCAGCGTGCGGTCCTGCGAGACGTTGGCGCGCGCCGTGTCGCCCGTGCCGACCAGCAGCGAGCCGTCCGGGGCCAGCGTCGGGCGGCAGCCGGAGTGCCGGCCGCTCGGGTTGATCGGGATGCCGCCGACCAGCGGATCTCGGACCCGCCGCGCGCTGCGGTAGTCGGCGGACAGCTCCCAGGTGACGAGGCGGACGTCGACGGCCTTGTCACCCTCCCAGTGCGACTGGCAGGTGGTGAACCGGCGGCTTGCCGCGAAGTCCGGGTGGATCACCATCCCCATCAGCCCGCCCTCGCCCCTGGCGTGCAGGTCGGCGAAGTCGGCCTCGATCGTGGTCTTGGTGGCGCCGGGGGTGGCTCGGTCCAGCAGGGTCAGCTTGCCCGGCCGCTCGGTGAGCAGCACCTTGCCATCCGGCAGGAAGCCGATGTCCCAGCCGTGGTCCAGCCCGCCGACCACCTGCTGCACGGACAGTGTCGGCGCCGACGTGGTGCTCGGCGGCTGCCCGCGCGGCACCGTGCCCTGCCCGGTGCCGCCGCTGGCGCCCGAGGTGCACCCGGCCGCCAGCAGCGCCATGACACCCAAAGTCATGCGGCCCAAAGTCATGCGGCCCAAAGTCATGCGGCCCGAAGTCATGCGGCCCAAAGTCATGCGGCACAGTGCGGCGAACCCGGCCGACCTCATTGCCGCATCTTGCCGCACGGGGCGGTGCCGCCGGCGTAAGACGGATTGTTGTAGAGACAAACGGCCTGCATGGTGCGACAATGGCGCAACGGCGCATTGCGCCGTTCTCCCGCCGCGAAACCTCCCCCCTCAGCGGCGGGCCTGCTGGAGCCCCCGTCGACCCCCAGGACGGGGGCTCCAGCCCATTTCGGTCGCGGCCACCCACTAGGCTGATACCGAGGCCCTCCCGAGCGCTCGTCCCGGGCACGGGTCTGTCCGTCGTCCGCTGTGTCCCCCAAGCCACCCAACGCCGAAGGTGCTTCCGTGTCAGTTACCGCGCCGCTCGCCGGTCTGTTCGCCGCGCTCGCCACCGACCCGTCGGTGCGCGCCGTCGTCGACGCCGCCGGTTCACCGCTGCTGGCGCTGGAGGGTCCGGCGGCGGCCCGGCCGGTGGTCGTCGCCGCGCTCGCCGTCACCGCGGACCGTCCGGTCCTGGCGGTGACCGCAACCGGGCGGGAGGCCGACGCGCTGGCCGCCGCGGTCGGCGACCTGATCGGCGCGCAACGCATCGCGGTGTTCCCGTCGTGGGAGACCCTGCCGCACGAGCGGCTGTCCCCGCGCTCGGACACCGTCGGCCGGCGGCTGGCCGTGCTGCGCCGGCTGGCCCATCCCGAGGAGGACGGGCCGCTGTCCGTCGTGGTGGCGACCGTGCGCAGCCTCGTGCAGCCGATGGCGCCGGGGCTGGGGTCGCTGGTGCCGGTGCGGCTGCGGGTCGGCGACGAGGTGGCCTTCGAGGCGCTGGTGGCCGACCTGGTCGGCCTCGCCTACACGCGGGTGGACATGGTGGAGGGCCGGGGGGAGTTCGCCGTGCGGGGCGGCATCGTGGACGTGTTCCCGCCGACCGCTGAGCACCCGATGCGGGTGGAGTTCTGGGGCGACGAGGTCAGCGAGATCCGCTCGTTCGCGGTGGCCGACCAGCGGTCGCTGGACACCGTCGACGAGCTGCACGCCCCGCCGTGCCGCGAGCTGCTGCTCACCGACGCGGTGCGGGCCCGCGCTGCCGAGCTGGCCAGCGTGCACGCCGCGGACGCACGGCTGGTGGAGATGCTGGACAAGCTGGCGGCCGGCATCCCGTGCGAGGGTATGGAGGCGCTGATCCCGGCGCTGCTGCGCCGGGTCGATGAGCAGAGCCCGGCGCTCCTGCGCCGGGTCGATGGGCAGAGCCCGGCGCTGCTGGACGGCGGTTCCGGCGGCGGCTCCGACGGCGCAGAGATGCAGCTGCTCACCGACGTCATGCCGGCCGGCAGCCATGTGCTGCTCGCCGACCCGGAGCGGATCAGGGCACGCGCCGCCGACCTGGTGCGCACCGGGCAGGAGTTCCTCGAGGCGTCCTGGTCGGTGGCCGGCGGCGGTGGCGAGGCGCCGATCGACCTCGGCGCCTCGGCATACCGGTCGCTGGCCGAGGTGTCCTCGCACGCCCGTGACGCGCGTGGAAAGAACGATCCAGTGCCGTGGTGGACGCTCAGCCCGTTCACCACCGGGAATGGTGGTACTTCAAGTACCGCCGACGGGGGGGTTGGTGGTACTTGGAGGCCACCCATCGACGGCGTGCTGCGGCTGGACCTGCGGCCGGCGGAGGCCTACCGCGGCGAGATGCAGCGGGCGTTCGCCGACCTGCGGGCGCATACGGCGGCCGGCGGCACGGCCGTGCTGGTGGTCCCCGGCACGGGTACGGCGCAGCGCGCCGTCGAGCAGCTGCGCGAGGCCGACGTGCCGGCCGTGCTCTCCGAGGAGCCGCAGCCCGGCACCGTCGCCGTCATCAGGGCCACCCTGGAGGACGGCTTCAGCGCGCCGGAGCTCGGCCTCGCGGTGCTCACCGAGACCGACCTCACCGGCACCCGCGGCGCGGGCGCCGGCGTCAAGATGCCGTCGAGGCGGCGCAACGCCGTCGACCCGCTCGCGCTGCGCACCGGCGACTTCGTGGTGCACGACCAGCACGGCATCGGCCGCTACCACGAGATGATCGAGCGCACGGTCGGCGGCGCGACCCGCGAGTACCTGGTGATCGAGTATGCGCCGAGCAAGCGCGGCCAGCCGGGCGATCGCCTCTTCGTGCCGACCGACCAGCTCGACCAGATCACCCGCTACGTCGGTGGCGAGCTGCCGACGCTCAACCGGCTCGGTGGCGCGGACTGGGCCAAGACCAAGGGCCGCGCCCGCAAGGCGGTCCGGGAGATCGCCGCGCAGCTCGTGCAGCTCTACGCCGCTCGGCAGTCCGCGCCCGGCTACGCCTTCGGCGCGGACACGCCGTGGCAGCGCGAGCTGGAGGACGCCTTCCCGTATACCGAGACGCCCGACCAGCTCGCCGCCATCGAGGAGGTCAAGGCCGACATGCGACGGCCGGTCCCGATGGACAGGGTGATCTGCGGCGACGTCGGCTACGGCAAGACCGAGATCGCGGTGCGCGCCGCGTTCAAGGCGGTGCAGGACGGCAAGCAGGTCGTCATGCTGGTGCCGACCACGCTGCTCGCGCAGCAGCACCTGCAGACGTTCCTCGAGCGGATGCACTCCTTCCCGGTCACCGTCCGCATGCTGTCCCGGTTCACCGACCCGTCGGAGGTGGACGGCATCATCGCCGGCCTCGCCGACGGGAGTGTGGATATCGCGATCGGCACCCACCGGCTGCTGCAGACCGGCATCCGCTACCGCGACCTCGGCCTGGTCGTCGTCGACGAGGAGCAGCGCTTCGGCGTCGAGCACAAGGAGCACATCAAGGCGCTGCGCACGCACGTCGACGTGCTCACCATGTCGGCGACGCCGATCCCGCGGACGCTGGAGATGTCACTAGCCGGCATCCGCGAGATGTCGACCATCCTCACCCCGCCGGAGGAGCGGCATCCGATCCTCACCTACGTCGGGGGGTACAACGACAAGCAGGTCGGCGCCGCGATCCGCCGCGAGCTGCTGCGCGACGGGCAGGTCTTCTACGTGCACAACCGGGTGTCCTCCATAGACAAGGCCGCCCGCCGCATCCGCGAGATGGTGCCGGAGGCGCGGGTCGCCGTCGCGCACGGGCAGATGAACGAGCACCTGCTGGAGCGCACCGTCGAGGGCTTCTGGCACGGCGAGTTCGACGTGCTGGTGTGCACCACGATCGTGGAGACCGGCCTGGACATCTCCAACGCGAACACCCTGGTCGTCGAGCGGTCCGACCTGCTGGGACTGTCCCAGCTGCACCAGCTCCGCGGCCGGGTCGGCCGCTCGCGCGAGCGCGGGTACGCCTACTTCCTGTACCCGCAGGAGGCGCCGCTGACCGAGACCGCACACGACCGGCTCGCGACCATCGCGCAGAACTCCGAGCTCGGCTCCGGCATGGCCGTTGCCATGAAGGACCTGGAGATCCGCGGCGCCGGCAACATCCTCGGCGCCGAGCAGTCGGGGCACATCGCCGGCGTCGGCTTCGACCTGTACGTGCGGCTCGTCGGCGAGGCCGTCGAGGCATTCCGGCGGCACGCCGGCGCCGGTGGTGCGGTATCCGAGGAGGAGGAGCTGGCCGGCGTGCGGGTGGACCTGCCCGTCGACGCGCACATCCCGCACGACTACGTGCCGGGCGAGCGGCTGCGGCTGGAGGCCTACCGCAAGCTCGCCGCGGCGGCCGACTCCTCGGCGCTGTCCGCGGTGCGCGAGGAACTGGTCGACCGCTACGGCGAGCCGCCGCCCCCGGTGGCCAACCTGCTGGCGGTCGCGGCCTTCCGCCAGGCCTGCCGGCGGCACGGCGTCACCGAGGTCGCCACCCAGGGCTCGTCCATCCGCTTCGCCCCCGTGGCGCTGCGCGACTCCCAGACCGTGCGGCTGCACCGCCTCTATCCGCGGGCCGTCCACAAGCCGGCGGCCCAGGTGCTCTCCGTACCTCGCCCCACCGAGGGCCCGGCCGGCGGCCGGATCGGCGCTGGGACATCCCTCGGCGCGCTGCGGGACACCGCGCTGCTCGACTGGTGCACCAAGCTCCTCGACGACCTGGCCGGGCAGCCAGCCCGCGCCGCCGGCTGAGAGCCTGCGCACCGGATTCGGTCAGGACCACAGCCGGTCGAGCGGGAGCACCATGATCCGGTCGCCGGCGGTGTACGACAACGGTCCGAGGTACAGCACCACACCGCTCGAGGATCTCACCGATGACGAACGTCTCGAGCAGCTGACCGAACTCGGCCAAGCCGCTCGTGTCCCGCGCTGCCAGCCGTTCCTCGACGAGTCCGATCAGCGAGGCGGCCAGCCCGGAGTCGACGAGGTGGATCTTAGGGACCTGCCCGCCCGACCGCCGAGCCTCCGTCCCCATGCGGGAAGTCGATGGATCAGAAGCGGACTCCTGCCTTGTCGTCATGGAGGGCGTTGCCGTGGTGAGCGTGGCGGGCTCGCCAAGCAGCCGGGTGAGGAAGGTCTCGGTACGTCCGTCGAGCTCTCCCTGGCTGAACGGCCATACCGGCAGCACGTGGACCCGTCCGGTCGAGGGGTCCTTTGCCCACTTTCGAGGCCTGTTCTTGCCCACTTTCGAGGAGCTGCGGGTCACCGTCACCGCCGTCCACACGCCGTGAGAAGGTTGGGCCCGTGAGGAGTGTCGCGGCCGCCGCTGTCGCTGTGCTGTCCGGTGTGCTGCTCGCCGGGTGTGGATCGGGGCCGAGCCGGGTCGGTGCGGCGGCGATCGTGGGGGACACCGCGATTCCGATCGAGTACGTGCAGAGCTGGTGGGACCGGGTCGCCTCGGACGCCTCGCTCAAGGAGCAGCTGCGCGCGAACGAGCAGTTCGACGACCTGGGCAGGGTGATCGTCCGGGAGGCGGTCCGTCACGAGCTGCTCAAGCAGGTCGCCAGGCTGGAGGGGCTGCAGTTCGACGAGGCGCAGGTCAGCGACCTGATCGCGGCGCTGGGCGGCGAGCAGGCCGCGGTGGAGGTCACCCAGTCGATATACGACCGGAACACGATCCGTGATCGGGCTCGTGACCAGCTGCTGACCGTCGCGCTGGGGCGCAAGTTCTTCGACACGTCGGTGCGCTACGACGCGACCGTCGTCGCCAGCCGCGAGCAGGCGCTAGCCAAGGCCCATGAGCTGGCCGCCGATCCGGACCGGGCCCGGTCGATCATCCAGGCGGACGTCAACCGCGGCGGGCCCGCCGGCGTCGACCAGGTGCAGAGCATCGCGGACAATGTGGACGCCGTGCTGAAGACGCCGCTGTTCACCGTGCCGGCCGGCACCGTGCTGGCCTACCCGAACCCGGACGAGGCCGGCCAGGGCCAGTGGATCGTCGTGGTGGTGCGCGAGCGCACGACGGGCACGCCGAGCGCCCTGCCAGGGGCGGCCACCGTTGACGAGGTCGACGAGAGCCGGCTCGAGGGCATCGGGCTGCGCCTGCTCGGCACCTACTCCCGCGAGATCGGGGTGCGGGTCAACCCGAGGTACGGCGTGTGGAGCCACGAGTACGTGGCGATCGGGCAGACCGAGGGCGAGATCCCGGCCATCGTTGTGCCGCTGGCCCACCCCGTCGCGAGCTGATGCCGGCGGTACCCGGCTCGGCCGTCGTTGTGCTCTCCGCGCGGCTGGGGCCGGTGCTGCCGGCCGCCGCGCTGGCGGTTCTGCGTGCGGCGGCCGCGGTGTACGCCGACGAGCCGTTCGACGGCGCGTTGCCGGTGCCGTCGCCGGACAAGCTGGCCGCGCAGGCCGCCGCCGAGCCGGTTGTGCTGATCACGCTGGACGCCTCGGGCGCCGCGGCCGCGGTGTTGGTTCGGGTGGGCGCCGAGGTGATCACCGTGGTCGAGCCGGCCGGTGCCGCGCTGCTGGACGCGGTCGCGGTGATGGACCGGCTGCGCTCGCCGGGCGGCTGCCCGTGGGACGCCGAGCAGACGCACTCCTCGCTGCGGCAGTACCTGGTCGAGGAGGCGTACGAGCTGCTCGACGCCATCGAGCAGGGCGAAAGGGCGGCGCTGCGCGAGGAGCTCGGCGACGTGCTGCTGCAGGTCCTCTTCCACGCCAGGATCGCCGCCGAGCACGAAGCGGCGGCGTTCGACGTGGACGGCGTGGCGTCGGGGCTGGTCCAGAAGCTGGTCAGCCGG
>Ga0184609_10000550_pt1 | contig 11092 bp, 11 predicted proteins | sample PLM1_60_coex_FD_133165 | JGI IMG/M metagenome (GOLD analysis project Ga0184609, IMG submission 133165) | Groundwater sediment microbial communities from an aquifer in East River, Colorado, USA - PLM1_60_coex | ecosystem: Environmental > Terrestrial > Soil > Riparian zone | place: USA: East... | reverse complement strand
GAGCTGATGCTGGGGCCGGTGCCCCTGGATACCGACCTGATGCAGGCGCAGCCCGGCTGGATCGCGAAGGGCGGGGCCGAGGCGCTCTTCTGCGCGGCGAGTCCCGACGACGGCCTCGGTCTTGTCCTCAAGGTCGAGGATGGAAGCGCCCGCGCTCTCCGCCCGGCGCTCGGCGCATTCCTCGAAACGCTCGGCTTCGAGCCGGGTCCTTTCGGGCCGGTCGAGGTTCGCAACAGTCGCGACGATGTTGTCGGATCGCTGGAAAGGATGTAGAAAAAAAGATCTACACAGCCCTGTGGATATGCGTTAACGTCCTGCTCGGAAAGGGCCGGGGGAACAGCGAACCGGCTCTTCGCATTTCCGCAGTCCGTCCTGGCTCCCCGGCGATCCAAGGAGGTCAATGCTCACCGTCGACATCTCCCTCCCCGACGTCGAAGAGCTCCACAAGCTGGTACAGGACGGACAAGAGAAAGGCTTCCTCACCTACGACGAAATCGTCAGCGGCCTCGAAGAGGTCGAGCTCTCGAAGGAGCAGATCGAGGACTTCTACACGTACTTGATCGACCACTCGATCGAGCTGGTCGAAGGAGAGCAGCACAAGCACCCGCCGCACGAGCAGCCCGCCCTCGCCGAGGAGGAGAAGGGCCCCAAGCTCGACCTTTCGGTCGAGCCCTCGCTCGACTCCCTGCGGCTTTACCTGCGGGAGATCGGCAAGGTGCCGCTCCTGACGGCAGATCAGGAGATCTACCTGGCCAAGCGCATCGAGCGCGGCGACATGTCCGCCAAGACGCACATGATCGAGGCGAACCTTCGGCTCGTCGTGTCGATCGCGAAGAGCTACCTCGGCCGGGGTCTCTCGTTCCTCGACCTGATCCAGGAAGGCTCGCTCGGGCTCATTCGCGCCGTCGAGAAGTTCGATTACCGCAAAGGCTTCAAGTTCTCGACATACGCGACGTGGTGGATTCGCCAGGCGGTGACCAGGGCGATCGCCGACAAGGCGCGGACGATCCGCATCCCCGTGCACATGGTCGAGAAGCTGAACAAGGTCGTGCACATCGAGCGGCAGCTCGTCCAGCGGCTTGGGCGTGAGCCCCGGCCCGACGAGATCGCCACCGAGCTCGAGATGACGACCGAGGAAGTGCGCGAGATCCTGCGTATGTCGCAGCTCCCGATCTCGCTCGAGAAGCCGATCGGCGAGGAAGAGGAGTCGGAGCTCGGTGACTTCGTACAGGACGAGCAGGCCGAGTCGCCCTTCGACACCGCTTCGCTGACCCTGAGGCGGGCCGACATCCAGAAGGCTCTCGACTCGCTTCCCGAGCGCGAACGGCTCGTCATCGAGCTCCGCTTCGGGCTCCGCGGCGAGCAGCCCTGCACCCTCGAGGAGGTCGGGCGCGCGTTCGGAGTCACGCGGGAGCGGATCCGTCAGATCGAGAACAACACGCTGAAGCGCCTCGAAACCCTGCCCGAGGCTCAAGGCCTCAAAGATTGCTGACTGACTAGGAGGCGCGCGCCACGGGCGCGTCGTCGCCGCTGGCCCGTTCGTACGGGATGAAGAGCCTGCAGTGCGGGCACTTGAAGCCGCGGTGAGGCGGAGTCCCGCCGTCGATCAGCTGCGCTTCGAAGGGCTTCTTGCAGTGGGGGCACGTGACCGCGAAGGTCCCAATTGATGTGCCTTCGCCCACGAGGGCCAAGCTATCAGCGGGGCAGCGATCGTGTTGGTAGGCGGGGAGGCCTCCTCTGAGGCATACGGCTGGTTAGCCCCTTAGGCGCTCCTACTACACGCCTATCGTGCAGTCGGCCGTACACGAGACGTGCTCTAAGTCGCGGAAAGTCGGAAGACTTTCCGCGAGTCCCGGCCCCGTGGGCCGGGACCACTCAGCGTGGACAGCGCTTCTGTTGGTAGGCCCGGACGGCGCCGGCGTTCAGCACCCAGCGCCACTTCTGGCCCACCTTGACCTCGTGATTGACGAACGTGTCCGAGTCACCCTCGAAGGAGTTCACCCGGATCCGCACGGCCTTCGTCTCACCGTCCTCGATCCCTGGGATGACTGCCTCGTCGTCGAAGACGTCGAGCACTTCGATCGACTCCAGGTCGCCTTTCGGAGCGACCTGTGCGGAGCAGCGCTCGAAGAGGCGGAGCGGTGCGATCTTCTTGTGCGTGGGGTGCAGGTCGGCCCAGGCGCGGTCGTAGCGCCCGTCGTAGAGGTTTTCGAGCACCTGGACCTGCGCCTGGCCGGGACCACTCCTCGCCAGATCTGCCTCGCCGCCGCACGCCGCGCACGCGAGCGCGAGCATCGTCGCCGCCCCGATTGCAGTCAGCCGTCCCACAACAGGGACAGTATTCGCCGCTCGCCAGGGAGTGCCTACACGGCTTCGCTGTCGAGGGGCGCCTCAACCACACGCATGCCGTCGCGGCGGGCCTGCGCCAAGGAGAGGTCCCCGCTCTGTGGGCGGGGACCTCTCTTGCGCAGCCAGTCGACGAGCACGATGCGTGGCAAGGGCCGGCTGATGAAGAAGCCCTGCGCCGTGTCGCAACCGAGCTGAGCCAGGCGGCTCCAGGTCTCCTGCGTCTCGACGCCCTCCGCAACGACGCGGAGGCCGAGGTTGTGGCCGAGCTCGATCGTCGAGCGCACGATCACATCGTCATTGTCGTCGTGCTCCATGTTCAGGACGAACGATTTATCGATCTTCAAGACGTCGACCGGGAGCCGCTTCAACTGACCGAGAGACGAGAAGCCGGTGCCGAAGTCGTCGATCGAGAGCCTGACGCCGAGGTCGCGGAGCCGCTCGAGGACGATGCGCGTCCGCTCGGGGTCGGTGAGGATCGTGTTCTCCGTAATCTCGACTTCGAGCAGCGTTGGATTGACGCCATGCTTCGTGAGCAGGGACTCGACCTCCCGTGGAAGGTCGGCGTCAAGGAGGTCACGCGCGGAGAGGTTCGCCGACACTCCGGGGCGGAGCCCGTCCTGCGACCAGCTCGCGCAGTCCGCGAGCGCTTCATCCAGCACGTAGCCGGTCAGGGGACGGATCAGCCCCGTGTGCTCAGCGAGCGGTAGGAACTCGCCGGGGGAGAGCAACCCTCGCTCAGGGTGGTCCCAGCGGACGAGCGCCTCGACAGTCTGGACGTCTCCCGTCGCGAGCTCGACTCGCGGCTGGTAGTGGACGACGAGCTCTCCGTTCGCAATCGCGCGCCGCAGCTCGCCGACGAGCGCGAGGCGATCCGGCGAATAGTGGTCGTCCTTCTGCGAGTAGAGCATCGGCCGATGGGTCTTCTTACCGTTGTACATCGCCACGTCCGCGTGCCGGATGAGGGCCTCGACGTCGGCACCGTGATCCGGGTAGAGCGCGATGCCGATGCTGGCCTCGACTTCGACTGTCAGTCCGGCCAGCGCGAACGGCGCCTCGAGCCCCGCACGGATCCGTTCGGCAAGCGCGAAGGCGCCGGCTTCCTCCCCTGCGCCCGGTGAGACGATCGCGAACTCGTCTCCACCCAGCCGCGCCACCGTGTCGGTGGCCCGAATGAGGTTCTCGAGCCGGTGGGCCAGGGCCTGAAGGAGCAGGTCGCCGCTCTGGTGGCCGAGCGTGTCGTTGATCTCCTTGAAGCGGTCGAGGTCGAGGAGCAGCACCGCGACTCCGGAACGACGCTGCTCGGCCTCCGCAAGGGCATCGTCGATGCGGCGCCGGAAGAGATCCCGGTTCGGGAGGCCGGTCAGCCCGTCATGCAGAGCCTGGTGCTCGATCTCGGCGAGGTGGCCCCGCAGCCTCCTCGTGACTCGCCGCAGGAGCGGGAACAGGGAGAGGTACAGCCCCACCAGCGCCAGCTCGAGGACTCCTGCGACCGGGACGAAGGCCTTGCGGGCTGACGCCGCGATCGGGCCGTAATCCTGATGCAGCGCGAACGTTCCCGTTTCGCTGCCTCGCCCGGCGCGCAGCGGGACGTACACGTTGAGAGCCTTCGTGCCGCCCCACTCCTCGACCGAGGTCTCCATGCTCGGGGAGCGGCGCCGGCTCGCGCGGCCGATCAGCGCGTGGTCGGTGGAATACGTGACCCGGCCGTTCGGCCCGTACAGGGTTGCGCCGAGGGTGCCGCCCACGAGCACCTCGCGTCGGAAGAGCCGGTCGAGGGCGGCGCGCCGCTGTCCGCGCGCGGGTTGAGCAAGGTCGATGGTGCGGAGCTGATCGCGGAGGACGGAATCCGCCACGAACCGTGCGTGGAAGGCGACCGAGTGCTCGGCCTGCGCGATCCCGTGCTGGCGGATGAAAAGCAGGATGCCCGCCGCGGCCAGGGCAAGCCCGACCGCGGTATAAAGCGCGAAGCGAAGGACGAGCCTCGGTGGCGCGAGTGACTCAGCGCGTCGCGGCGCCGGTGGGAAGGGCGGACGCGTGCGCCTCCGCTCCAGGGGGTTGAGAGAGGGCGGGCTCAATCGCCGGTGTCGTCGTCGCAGTCGTCGTTCCCGTTCCCGTTCCCGTTCCCATTCCCATTGCCATTGCCATTGCCATTGCCGTTGCCGTTCCCGTTGCCGTGCCCGTTGTGGTTGCCGTTGTTGCCGTTGCCCTCGCCGCAGTCGTTCGGCGGAGGCGGAGGCGGGGGCGGCGGAGGTGGGGGAGGTGGCGGTGGCGGAGGTGGAGGTGGAGGTGGAGGTGGAGGTGGAGGTGGAGGTGGTGGCGGCGTGTCGCCGCCGTCGTTCTCGTTCTCGTTCTCATTCTCGTTCTCGTTCTCGTTCTGGCCGCCCTCGTCGCCGCTCTCGTCCTCTCCTGCGCCGTCGTCGTTCTGTTTCTCGTTGCCCTCCTGGTCATGGTCGCCGTCCTGCTTGGGCTCCTCGGCCGGCGGAGGCACCTCGGCTGGAGGAGGAGCAGGTGCCTCGGCCTCCTCGTCGCTCTCGTCGCCGTGACGTGCGGGATTTCCGCCGACTGCGCCGCCGGTGCCATCCTCGGGGCTCGGCGGGGGACTGACGTGGGCCGGCTGCTGCGGCGGGACCGACGGCTCTCCCGGTGCGCTCAGCTCAGGCGCGCCCGAAGCGCCGGCGAGAAGAAACTCGTCGGGCGGGTCGTCGTCGTGCCGGCGGCCCAGCAGACCGTCAGCCCTGCTGGCCGCGGAATCGGCCGCGGCATGGCTCCTGCGCACGACGGTGCGGGCCCGACGACGCGCGTGACGCGCGACGTCATCGGTGAGCTCGTGCGCGAAGTCGCTGACCCCGAAGACCTCGGCCTTCGCCTTCCAGACCGGCGAAGCGATGCGCTTGACCGCCGAGGGAGGTATGGCGAGGACGGCGACAGCGGACGCTGGCACGAGAACGCCGGCGGTGAATGCCGAGGCGATTCCACCGAGCTTGCCGCTGAGCAGGGCTCCGAGGCCGTGAACGCTCACGACAGGCTTCGCCTTGGTGGGTGCGCAGATCGAAACATGTCGCTCTCCGTCGCCTGGCGGCGAACGACGGTGTCTTCCTCAAAGTAAGTAGGCCTGTTGGGCCGAGCCTCCCCCCGAAGGGGGATGGACCTTCGCGGAATTGATTACAAGCGGTATAAACGTCCCAGTGGAGGAGCGGCGAAAGGGTGTGGCAGCGACGCTTGCCAACGAGCCGGGGGCGGCCAAACAAAGCGGCGCGCCGGTTGTCCGCGCCGAGCAGATACACAAGAGCTTCGGCGACAATGTCGTCCTCGACGGCATCGACCTCGAGGTGAGCGCGGGGGAAACCCTCGTCGTCATCGGCCCGAGCGGAAGCGGCAAGAGCACACTACTTCGGTGCATCAACTTGCTCGAGCCGATCCAGAGCGGGCGGATCTTCTTCGAGGGTGAGGAGATCACCGGGAAAGGCGTTCGGGTCGACCAGGTCCGGCAGCGGATCGGCATCGTCTTCCAGCAGTTCAACCTCTTCCCGCACCTGCGCGTGATGGACAACTTGACGCTCGGCGCGCGCCGCGTGAAGAAGATCCCGCGCCGCGAGGCCGAGAAGCGGGCACGCGAGCTACTTGCGCGCGTGGGCCTGCCCGAGAAGGAGCGGGCGTATCCTCATCAGCTCTCCGGCGGCCAGCAGCAGCGGGTCGCGATCGCCCGTGCGCTCGTCATGTCACCGCACGTGATGTTGTTCGACGAGGTCACGTCGGCCCTCGACCCCGAGCTCGTCGGCGAGGTGCTCGTCGTCATGCGCGACCTTGCGCGGACCGGCATGACGATGATCGTCGTCACGCACGAGATGCAGTTCGCCCGCGAGGTGGGCGACCGCCTGATCTTCATGGACGAAGGGAAGATCGTTGAGCAGGGGATCCCGGCGGACGTCCTCGACCGGCCGCAGCAAGAGCGGACGCGAAAGTTCCTGCGCCGTTCATTGCAGATGGCGCGTTCCCTGGAAGAATTGACAATCACCGACGAAGGAGAGGCTGAATGAAGCGACTTACAGCAATTACGGGACTGCTTGCGCTCGTGGCGGCGATCGTGGCCGCCCTGAGTGTTGCCGCGCCGACGGGCAAGACCGGGCCGGAGACGGAGGCGACGCTGCCGCCGAAGCCGAGACTGCCTGCCCTGCCTGCGGAGATTCGAAGCCGGGGCAAGTTCCTGATCGGCGTCAAGTGCGACACCCCGCCGTTCGGTTGGCAGGACACGAGTGGCCGGAACCGCGGCTACGACGTGGATGTCGCCAAGCAGTTCGCCCGGTGGGCGTTCGGCTCTGCGAGCAAGATCGACTTCACGTGCGTCACGACTGCCAGCCGGATCGGGACGCTGACCTCGGGCCGCGTGGACATGATCATCTCGACGCTCACGTGGACGGCCGAGCGGGAGCGCACGATCGACTATTCCCTGCCGTATTACGGCGCGGCCGGAAAGTTGCTCGTGAAGAACGCGGTCATCGTCGGCCGGCTGAACTCGTGGATGCCGGGCAAGAAGATCGCGTCCACGTCAGGCTCAATCTACGACCGGTGGGTCAAGAACTGCTTCACGCAGTCGACCTTCCAGGTCTCCTCGAGCCCGAGCGCCGGAGTGCTCGCGGTCAAGAACGGTCAGGTGGACGCGCTCATGTACGACGACGCGTTCCTGGTCGGCGTCGCGGCGAACGATCCGGAGTTGCGCCTGACGAACCACGTGTTCCTCAAGGTTCCGTGGGGCGTCGGCATCCGCAAGACCGATCCCCAGATCAAGGCCTGGGTCGACGCGGCCATTCGCGGGATGAAAGCCCGCGACATGTTCTGGCCGATCCTGAAGCGAACGATTCCGCGGCGTTTCTACCCTCTGTTCCGCCTCAACGCGCCGCGTCCGAAGGTCAACCTCAAGTTTCCGCGAGGCACCGTCCCAGAGGCGGCCTGCCCGCGCTAGCGAACAGGAAGGATGAGCGAGCGGCCGTGCCTCCGGCGCGGCCGCTCGTGTTTCATACCGAGCCATGAAGATCCTCGCGGCCTTCGAATGGTCCTTCATCTGGGACAACCGCGTCGAGCTGTGGGAAGGGTTCAAGAACACGATGAAGGTCTCTGCGATCGGCGTTGCGGGCGCCTTCGTCATCGGCCTCGTCCTGGGCGCGGTGCGAGCGCACCGGATACCGGTCTTCAGCCAACTCGCTTGGGTCTACGTCGAGGCTATCCGCAACACGCCGATCCTCGTCCAGATCTTCCTCTTCTACTACGGGCTGCCGCAACTCGGGTACCAGGTCGAAGGCTTCACGGTCGCCTGGCTGGCGGTGATGGTCTGGGGCGGGGCATTCAATACCGAGAACTTCCGCGCGGGGTTCGAGGCCGTGCCCAAACACTTTCGTGAAGCCGGTTACGCACTCGGCTTCAGCCCGCTGAAGACCTTTCTCAACGTGACCCTCCCGATCGGCGGGCGGATCGCACTGCCCTCATCCATCAACACGTACATCTCGGTCCTGAAGAACACGTCGCTGATGCTCGCCATCGGCTATCCCGAGCTCACGACCGTCGCGTTCAACATCCAGGCGATCACCTTCCGGACCTTCGAGATGTTTGCCGTGCTCGCGGTCGTGTACCTCGTCATCGTCTGGACGCTGTCCGCGTTGATTCGCCTGCTCGAGGCGCGGCTCGCCCTTCCGGAGACTCGCTAGATATGCCCGAGCTGCCTGACTGGTTCCGCCCCGTCGCGGAGTACATGCTCCGCGAAGGCCTGCCGGAGACGCTGAAGCTCGCGGCGTTAGCCGTGACGGCCAGCACGGTCATCGGGATCGTGCTCGGCACGCTGCTGACGATTCACTTCCTGCCGTTGCAATCGTTGATCCGGCTCTACATCGAGGTATGGCGCGGGCTTCCGATCCTGGTCACGATCCTCTTCATCTACTGGCTTCCGGCCTACGACGTCGGGCCGTTGCACATCCAGTTGAACGCCTACATGTCGGCGGCGCTCGGTCTCTCCCTGTGGGGTAGCGCCCAGGTGGCCGAGGCGACTCGCGGTGCCGTGCAGTCGATCCCGAAGGAGCAGCACGAGGCGGCCGCGGCACTGGGTTTCGGATGGGCCGGCCGGCACAGGTTCGTGATCGTTCCGCAGGCGCTCCGCCGGCTACTCCCGCCGATGGTCGGCCTGCTCGTGAACATCATCCAGAACACGACGATCGCGTTCGTGATCGGCATCAACGAGTTCCTGCAGGCCGGCAATCGCCAGTTCGAGAATCTGACGACCCAGACCGGAAACGGCCATCCGTTCACCATTTTCGGCTTCGTCCTCGTCGTCTTCTTCATCATCTCGTTCCCGCTCACGCTGTTCGCCCGGTATCTCGAGCGCCGCCTCGTGTGATCCGGCGCTAAGCTCCGCGCGAGCCCAGGAAGGGGAGGCTTGACACCCGCGATCCCGATTGGCAATGCCATGACCGTCCGCGTCGTGAGCGTGAGCCCCGACGACTCGGTGCAGCTCGTGGTCCAACGGATGATGGAGGAGGAGATCGGTGCCGTCGTGGTCTGCGAAGGCCCGCGGCTCGTCGGGATCTTCACCGAGCGCGACGTTCTGCGGCTCGCCTCGGAAGGGCCCGACTTCTTGACGGTTCGGGTCGACACTGTGATGACGACGCAGGTCGTGACCGTCTCCCCCGACGTCAGCGTCATCGACGCCGCCCGCCTGATGGGCGAGCGCCGCGTCCGTCACCTGCCTGTGGTCGAGGGCGAGAACGTCCTCGGCCTCGTGGGTATCCGTGACGTCCTAAGCGTGCTCGGCGAATGGGCCTGGCGCGAGCACGACGACGACGCTCGTAAGACCTCGCGCGAGCTGCTCGGGCGTTAGAAGAGCACGGGGGAACCCCTGGTTCCCCCGTGAGCCCCCTCCTCGAGGGCGTCGGCTTACTGCGGGAGGTTTCACGAGCCGGCGGCTGGGGGTGCGGCTCGGGTGTTCCCCTCTCCGTTGTAAGCCTCCCGCCGGGCAAGGCCCGGCTCCGGCGGCCTTTCGCAGTCGCTCTCGGAAGGTTTAGAGCGCCCTCAGGTCGGCACGTGTGCCGATCGCGATCATGGGCCGGCTCGTGGGGCGCAACCAGCGGAGCAGCCGGAGGAGCTGAGTCAGAGGGAGGCTGACGCAGCCAAGTGTCGGGCGCCCCGTGCTCGCGTGGAGGAAGATTCCCGAGCCGCGGCCCGGCACGGTCGGATTGGTGTTGTAGTCGATCACCGCGAAGTGGCGGTAGGCCGTGGGCGATCTCGACAGGTCCTCGCTCACCGTCCTGAACGGTGGGCTCGACCCGCAGCGGACGTGGCGGAACCGGTTGTAGAACGGCGAGCGCGGGTCTTCCACCCACCAGTCGCCGCAGACGACTCGGTGGTACCGGTAGCGCACGCCCGGGTTAGGCGCGAGCCCATACATGGTGCGGCCGAAACCGAAGACGCCGGCAGGTGTGCGGCGGTCACCTTCGCGCTTGCTCGGAGAGACGCCACGCCCGCCGACCCAGGCGGTCCAGGGCCCGGTGACGGCGATCCAGCACTCCCCGGACTTTCGCCAGAGCCGCAGCTCGCCCTGAGTCGAGCTCCGCCCGCGCACGACCACGGTGACGAGTTGGGTCCCGTCGTCCGCTGCTCGGATCTGATTCGCAATCGTCGGTGGGCATGCCCCCGCTGCAGGAGCCGGGGCCCAGAGCACGACGAAGATCGAGAGCAGAAGCGCCTTCCTCATCGGCCCTGCAGACTACGCTCGATCGCCGATGAGGCTCTTCTTGCTCACCCTGCTCGTGGCGGCGCCGGCGCAGGCGCCGCCGTTCGACCACTCGGTCGCCCGCTTGACACCCGCCCAGCTGCCGCACTCGTGGCACGCCGGCTGCCCGGTCTCACCCGCGCAGCTGAGGCGCGTGCGGCTCACCTACTGGGGCTTCGACGCCAGGGCGCATTCCGGGTCCCTGGACGTGCACGCCGACGCCGTACAGGACGTTGTCCAGGTCTTTCGCAAGCTCTACGCCGCTCACTTCTCGATCCGCCGCATGAGGCCCGTCGACGCTTACGGCGCCGACGACGATCGGTCGATGGCGGCCGACAACACGTCGGGGTTCAACTGTCGCCGCGTCCCCGGCTCGGGCAGGTGGTCGGGTCACGCCTACGGCCGGGCGATCGACGTCAATCCCGTCGAGAATCCCTACCTGGCCGGGGGCCGAGTGCAGCCGCCCGCGGGCCGCGCCTATCTGGATCGCACGAAGGTGCGGCGCGGCATGGCGGTGCGCGGCGGCGCCCTGGTGCGGGCGTTTGCCGCAATCGGTTGGCCCTGGGGCGGCCGGTGGCGTGGCACGCCGGACTACCAGCACTTCTCGGCCTCGGGCGGTTGATTCAGAATGGCCACCAAATGATGGCCAACGAACTGGAACGCGGCCGTCAGTCCTACGCACAGCGGGCGTGGCTGGACGCCTACACGTCACTGACACGCGCCGACGCGGCGTCGCCGCTGGAACCGGAGGATCTCGAGCTGCTCGCAATCGCAGCCTCCATGGTTGGTCGGATGGACGACCACCTCGCGCTACTGGAGCGTGGGCACCACGTGTGCCTGGATGCCGGCGACGGGCTTCGCGCAGCGCGTGCGGCGTTCTGGCTCGGGATGAACCTCGCGATCCGAGGAGAGATGGGGCCGGCGGGAGGATGGTTCGGTCGCGCGCAACGGCTGGTCGAGCGCGAGGACCGTGACTGTGTTGAGCAGGGT
>Ga0184609_10000547_pt1 | contig 11123 bp, 11 predicted proteins | sample PLM1_60_coex_FD_133165 | JGI IMG/M metagenome (GOLD analysis project Ga0184609, IMG submission 133165) | Groundwater sediment microbial communities from an aquifer in East River, Colorado, USA - PLM1_60_coex | ecosystem: Environmental > Terrestrial > Soil > Riparian zone | place: USA: East... | reverse complement strand
GACCGGGGCGACAAGTGCAAGGACTACTCGGAGTGGGCGCAGGCCTGGACCGAAATCAAGGGCTAAGTGCCCCCTGACGAGCTAGCGGCGGCGGCGCCCCGTTCCTCGGCGGGGCGGCGCCTCGCCACGTTCCTCTACGGCCACCCGAGGCTCCAGCTCGGCCTCCTCCTGGCGGCGCCGATGGGCTGGCTCGTGCTGGCGTACCTCGGTTCGCTCGCGGTGCTCTTCGTGGCGGCGTTCTGGCGGCTCGATCCGTTCACGGCGACCGTCGTGCACGACCTCGGCTTCGACAACTTCAGGACGCTCTGGAACACCGACGTCTACCGGCGGATCGCCTTGCGGACGATCGGCATCGCCGCCGCCGTCACTGTGACCGACGCGATCCTGGCCTTCCCGATCGCCTACTACATGACGCGGGTCGCATCTCGGAGAGTCCGTGGTCTGCTCCTCGTCGCGATCCTGATGCCACTCTGGTCGAGCTACCTCGTCAAGGTCTATGCGTGGCGAACGATGCTGCAGGAGGGCGGGGTCGTGAACTGGGCGCTCGACCCGATCGGCCTCAAGGGCCCCGGCTTCGGGAACGTCGCGACGTGGCTCGTCTTCAGCTACCTCTGGCTGCCGTTCATGATCCTCCCCGTCTATGCGGGGCTCGAGCGAATTCCCTCGTCGTTGATCGAGGCCTCGGGCGATCTCGGTGCGAAGGCCGGACGCACCTTCCGTGAGGTCGTGCTGCCGCTCGCCTTCCCCGCCATCGTCGCCGGCTCGATCTTCACGTTCTCCTTGACCCTCGGCGACTACATCACGCCTCAGCTCGTCTCCAACAACCAGTTCGTCGGGAACGTCGTCTACGACAACGTCGGTGTCGCCAACAACCTCCCATTCGCCGCGGCGTTCGCGACCGTGCCCGTAGTCGTGATGATCGCCTACCTCCTCGTCGCCCGCCGCCTGGGCGCCTTCGAGAGCCTCTGATGGTCGAGTCTCTCTTCGCCAGGATCGCTCTCCGCGCCGCGACCTTGTTGACACTCGCCTTCATCTACCTGCCGCTGCTAGTGATCGCGCTCTATGCCTTCAACGACAGCCGAACGCAGGCCTGGCCCATCGACGGCCTGACGCTCAGGTGGTTCGGGAAGGCGCTCGACAATCCGGGAGCGAGGGATGCGCTGATCACCTCGCTCAAGGCAGGGCTCGGCGCCACGGTCCTCGCCTTGCTGCTCGGTTCTCTCGCCGCGTTTGCAGTGCAGCGCTACCGGTTCTTCGGGCGGGAAACGGTCTCGTTTCTCGTCATCCTCCCGATTGCGCTCCCCGGCATCGTGACGGGGATGGCGCTCAACGCCACGTTTCGCACTGTCTTCGAGCCGTTCGGCGTGGGACTGGGGCTCTTCACCGTCATCGTCGGGCACGCAACCTTCTGCATCGTCGTCGTCTACAACAACGTCGTCGCCCGGCTGCGCAGGTTGTCGCGCTCGATCGAAGAGGCCTCGATGGACCTCGGAGCCGACACGTGGCAGACGTTCCGGAACGTGACCCTGCCCGCGATCAGGACGGCACTGCTCGCCGGGGGGCTGCTCGCGTTCGCGCTCTCGTTCGACGAGATCATCGTCACGAACTTCACCGCTGGTGACCGGCAGACGCTCCCGCTCTGGATCTTCACCAATCTTTCCCGGCCGAACCAGCTCCCGATCGTGAACGTGGTCGCCGTGCTGGTCGTCCTGCTCTCGGCGATCCCGGTCTACATCGCGCAACGCCTGACGCAGGAGCCGACGAGTGTCGCGGCACCGGCCGCAGCCGCCGCCGGCGCCAAACAATGAGATAGTTTCGAACACAGATCAGGGAGGTTTTTTGATGAGCATCACGGTCGCGCAGTACCAGAACTTCGTCGGAGGCAAGTGGGTGGACGCGGCCGAAGGCGAGACCGCGGAGATTCTGAATCCGGCGACGGGCGAAACAATTGCCGAGGTCCCGCAGGGGACGCAGGCTGATGTCGATCGCGCCGTCGCGGCGGCCAAGCGCGCGCTTCCGGAGTGGCTCGAGACGACTCCCGGCGAGCGTGCCGTGATGCTGTTGAAGCTGGCGGACGCGCTGGACGCGAACGCCGAGGAGCTCGCCCAGATCGAGTCGCAGAACGTCGGCAAGCCGCTGCCCTACGCACGCGACGAGCTGCCCGTCTGCGCAGACAACCTCCGGTTCTTCGCCGGAGCCGCGCGCACGCTCGAAGGGCGAGCCGCCGGCGAGTACATGCGCGGCTACACCTCGATGATCCGGCGCGAGCCCGTCGGCGTCATAGGTCAGATCGCACCGTGGAACTACCCGTTGATGATGGGCGTCTGGAAGATTGCGCCAGCGCTTGCCGCCGGCAACGTGACCGTGTTCAAGCCGTCCGAGCAGACGCCGCTGACGACCCTGCGCATGGCACAGCTTGCGGCCGACATCTTCCCCGCGGGGGTGCTGAACGTGATCACGGGCGACGGCGAGCCCGTGGGTGCAGGCCTCGTCCGGCACCCGGACGTGCGCATGGTCTCGCTCACGGGAGACGTCGCCACCGGCAAGGAGGTTGCGCGAGCCGCCGCCGAGACACTGAAGCGCGTGCACCTCGAGCTCGGCGGCAAGGCCCCGGTCGTCGTCTTCGACGATGCCGACCCCGCCGCGGTCGCCGAGGGCATCAAGATCGCCGGCTACTGGAACTCCGGGCAGGACTGCACGGCCGCCTCGCGCGTCATCGCCGGCCCGAAGGTCTACGACAAGCTCCTCGACGAGCTCGTGCCCGCAGTCGAGTCGCTCCAGGTCGGCGACCCGGCGACGAGTGACGAGATCGAGATGGGCCCGGTGATCTCGAAGGCCCAGCAGGATCGGATCTTCGGCTTCCTCGAGCGGGCCTCGAAGGCGAAGGTGCTGACCGGCGGCGGCTCAAACGGCGACCGCGGATTCTTCGTCCAGCCGACGGTGATCACCGACGTGGGACAGGAGGATGAGATTGTCCAGAAGGAGGTTTTCGGCCCTGTCGTCACCGTCCAGCGCTTCGCTGACGATGATCAGGCGATTGCGTGGGCGAACGACGTCCCGTACGGTCTGTCGGCCTCGGTGTGGACGCGGGACGTCGGCCGGGCGCTGAACGCCGCGCGCAAGCTCCAGTTCGGAACGGTGTGGATCAACGACCACATCCCGCTCGTCTCGGAGATGCCGCACGGGGGCTACAAGCAGTCGGGTTACGGCAAGGACCTCTCGGTCTACGGGCTCGAGGACTACACCCAGATCAAGCACGTCATGGCCAAGATCGACTAATGACCGTGGAGGCCGCGGAGCGCGTCGAGGAAGGCCTCACTATGCAGCCTGCCGACGTTCGCCTCGAGCACGTCACGAAGCACTTCGACGATGTCGTCGCCGTCGACGACCTCTCGATCGAGGTGCCGCGTGGGAGCTTCTTCGCCCTCCTCGGCCCCTCCGGCTGTGGGAAGACGACGACCTTGCGCATGATCGGCGGCTTCGAGGAGCCGAGCGAAGGACGGATCTTCCTCGGCGACCGCGAGATGACAGGCCTCCCTCCCTACCGGCGAGACGTGAACACTGTCTTTCAGAGCTACGCGCTCTTCCCGCACCTCACGGTCTTCGAGAACGTCGCTTTCGGGCTCCGACGGAAGAGCCTGAGAGGCGCTCAGCTCGCCGGGCGCGTGCGCGACATTCTCGGACTGGTCGATCTCCCCGGTCTCGAGCGGCGGAAGCCGGCGCTCCTTTCAGGGGGCCAGCAACAGCGGGTCGCGCTCGCGCGGGCCCTCGTCAACAAGCCCCAAGTGCTGCTGCTCGACGAGCCGCTCGGCGCGCTCGACCTCAAGCTCCGCAAGCAGATGCAGCTCGAGCTGAAGTTGATCCAGCACGAGCTCGGCGTGACATTCGTGCACGTCACGCACGACCAGGAAGAGGCGATGACGATGGCCGACACGATCGCGGTCATGAACCGCGGCAGGATCGAGCAGCTAGGCCCGCCCGACGAGCTCTACGAGCGGCCGCGCACGGCCTTTGTCGCCGGCTTCCTCGGCATCTCGAACCTCCTGCCGGGAGTCGCCGCCGGCCCCGACCGCGTGCGCCTCGACAGCGGACAGGAGCTGACGGTCCCGGCGGAGGCGCTCGCCGGTCGCGCCGGCAGGGTTGCGGTGGGGATCAGGCCGGAGAAGATCCGCGTCGGGCCGGGCGGGGAGAACTCGTTGCAGGGCAAGGTCTTCGAGCGCGCCTACGTCGGGGTCTCCACGCAGTACGTGGTCGAGACCGAGGCCGGCCGGCTGACGCTCTACGTGCAGAACGCAGGCCCCGGGGCGGCGAACGTCGCGCCCGGTGACGGGATCGCGCTCAGCTGGAGCGCTGATTCCACCTTTGTCGTCGACGCTCCCGAGAAGGAGGAGTCCACATGACCGACACGTTCACCAGGCGCGAGATCGTGGAGCGCGCGGCACTCGGCGGCGTCGTTCTCAGCCTGCCGGGGATCCTCGCCGCTTGCGGCGGCTCTGAGTCCTCGGGCGAAGGTGAGAGGAAGCTTGCCAAGACGCTCGATATTTCCACCTGGCAGCTCTACATCGACTACGACCAGAAGACGAAGAAGTACCCAAGCCTCGAGCAGTTCCGGCAGGAGACGGGCGTCAAGGTCAACTACGTCGAGGACATCACCGACAACGCGATCGAGTTCGGGAAGATCCAGCGCCCCCTTTCCCAGGGGGACTCGATCGGGCGGGACATCATCGTCATGACCGACAACACGCGTTTCCCGGGCTTGCTCATCAGCAAGGGTTGGGTGGAGAAGCTCGACAAGGACGCCATCCCCAATATCGACAACCTGCAGGCCGCCCTCGCGCATCCCGGCTTCGACAAGAACCGTGAGTACAGCCTCCCCTGGCAGTCGTACCTGACCGGAATCGCAACGAACACGAAGCTCACGGGCGGAAAGCCGGTGACGTCGGTCGAAGCCCTGCTCGAGGACCCGAAGTACAAGGGCAAGGTGACGCTGCTGACGGAGATGGCGGACACGATCGCGCTCGTCATGCAGGCGAACGGCGACGACCCGACGAAGGTCGACGACGCCTCGTTCGACAGGGCGATCAAGCGCATCCAGAAGGCCAAGGACTCCGGCCAGATCCGCCAGTTCACCGGCAACGAATACACGGGTCCACTCGCCAAGGGCGATCTCGCCTGCTGCTTCTCCTGGTCGGGCGACGTCGTCCAACTCACCGTCAGCAACAAGGACCTCGTCTGGAACCTGCCCGACTCGGGCGGCGACATCGCCACCGACAACATGCTGATCCCGACGGGCGGCGACGTTTTCACCGCCTCGACGTTCATGAACTTCGTCTACGACCCGAAGATCGCCGCGCAGATCTCGGTCGGGTGCAGCTACATCAGCCCGGTCAAGGGCATCAAGGATGAGGCCGCGAAGATCGACCCGAAGTCCGTCGAAAACCCGCTGATCTTCCCTGACGAGGAGACCCTTTCGAACGTGGTCATCTTCGACGCCGAGGCGGCCCGGAACCAGGACTACATCGAGAAGTGGCAGGCGCTGCTCGGCGCCTGATCGACTGACGGCTCCGCCGTGGCTTTCCTCCACCGGCACCGATGGCTGACGCCGTATCTCCTGCTCGCGCCAGGGCTGGCCTGGCTCGCGATCTTCTTCGCCGTCCCGCTCGGATTCCTCGCCTACCAGTCACTGCAGGAGGGCACGTTCGAGTTCGGGTACTCGTTCGGCTGGGCCTGGGGCAACTACTGGGACGCGATCGACCTCTACCACAAACAGCTCGTACGCTCCTTCCTGTACGCAGGGCTCGCGACCGTCATCGCTCTGGTCGTCAGCTACCCCCTCGTGTACTGGATCGCGTTTCGGGGCGGACGCTGGAAGAACCTGTTCCTGCTGGCCATCGTCGCGCCCTTCTTCGTCACGTACCTGATTCGCACGCTCGCCTGGCAGACGATTCTCGCCGACCACGGTGTCGTCCTCGACGTGATGCGGACGATCGGGCTCGTCGGCGACGACTTTCGCTTTCTCCAGACCTCGACGGCGGTGGTCGCCGGCATCACCTACAACTTCTTCCCCTTCATGGCGCTGCCTCTGTACGTCTCCCTGGAGCAGATCGACCACCGGCTGATCGAGGCTGCTCAGGATCTCTACGCCAGCCGGCTGCAGGCATTCCTCCGGGTCACCCTCCCCCTCTCGCTACCGGGGATCTTCGCCGGGACGCTGCTCACCTTCATCCCGGCCGCGGGTGACTTCATCAACGCGCAGCTGCTCGGATCGCCGGACCAGCGCATGATCGGGAACGTCATCCAGTCGAAGTTCCTCGAGCTGATCGACTACCCGGCCGCGGCCGCGCTCTCGTTCGTCCTGATGGCCGCGATTCTCGCGGCCGTCGCGGTCTACGCCCGCGCGCTCGGTACGGAGAAGCTGACGGGATGAGCGTCGCAGTCGAGACCCTGAGTGGAGGCCGTCCCGGCGCCCTTACCCGCCTCATCCGCTTTGCGCGGCACCACGTCCTGACCGTGTACGCGCTACTCGCGTTCTCCTACCTCCTGGTTCCGATCGCGATCGTCGTCCTCTTCTCGTTCAACGACCCGAAAAGCAGGTTCAACTACGTCTGGGAGGGCTTCACGCTCGACAACTGGCGGCATTGGGACGCCTACCCCGGCCTCACGGACGCGATGAAGATCTCCCTCGAGGTGGCCGCGATCTCGAGCGCGGTCGCGACGGCGCTCGGGACGCTGATCGCCCTCGCTCTCGTCCGCTACGGATTCCGAGGCCGTGGCGCGACGAACCTCTTCATCTTCTTGCCGATGTCCACGCCGGAGATCGTGCTCGGGGCCCCTCTCCTCGCGCTCTTCCTCAACCTTCAGTTCGCGACCGGCTTCCTGACGATCGTGATCGCGCACATCATGTTCAACGTCAGCTACGTCGTCGTGACCGTGAAGGCGCGGCTCGTCGGCTTCGACCGGCATCTCGAGGAAGCCGCGATGGACCTCGGCGCAAACGAGTGGACGACCTTTCGCAAGGTGACGCTGCCGCTGATCGCGCCGGGCATCCTCGCCGCGGCTCTCCTCGCGTTCGCTCTGTCGGTCGACGACTTCGTCATCACCTTCTTCAACTCGGGCTCGACGACCACGTTCCCGATCTTCGTCTGGACAGCGGCTGCGCGCGGCGCTCCGCCTCAGGTTAACGTGATGGGCACGATGATCTTCGTCGTCGCGCTCAGCCTGATGGCGGTCAACATCCTGCTCCAGCGACGCCGCGAAGGGCGAACGCCGTGAGCACCGGCGCGCCGGCAACGGCTCAGATCGACCGCGAGCGCGTGCGCGCGCTGACCGAGCGCGAGCGCACACAGCTCGACGCGGCGACACCGGAGTCGAAGCGGATGTTCGAGCGCGCGCGGAGGTCGATGCCTCTCGGGGTGCCCTCGTCCTACCACGCGCGCGAGCCTTGGCCGATCTACATCGAACGGGGCCAGGGGGACGTCGTCTGGGACGTCGACGGGCGGGAAATGTTCGATTTCCACAACGGCTTCGGCTCGATGCTCCAGGGCCACGCCCATCCGGCGATCACTCGCGCCGTGGAGGAGCGGCTTCCCCGAGGCACGCACTTCGCGGCGCCGACCGAGGACGTGATCGCCGTCGCCGAGGAGCTTGCGCGGCGGTTCGGCCTCCTGAAGTGGCGAATGGTCAACTCCGGCACCGAGGCAACGATGGACGCGATCCGGATCGCCCGCGCCAAGACCGGCCGCGACACGGTGCTCAAGATCCTCGGCTCCTACCACGGCCACCACGACACCGTCATGGTTTCGATCGGGCTCTCGCTCGAGGACATCGGCGACCGCGAGGCCCCGCCTTCGACGCCCTACGGCGCGGGGATTCCGTCCGCGACCATCGACCTCACGGCTGTCGTGCCCTTCAACGACGCGGAGCTACTGGAACGCCGAGTCGAACAGCTCGACGCCGATGGCCGCAAGCCCGCCTGCCTCATCCTGGAGCCCGTCTTGATGAACATCGGCGTAGTGATGCCCGAGCCCGGCTACCTCGAGCAGGTGCGCGAAATCACCCGGCGACACGGGATCCTGCTGATCTTCGACGAGGTGAAGACCGGTCTCGTCATCGCGGCCGGTGGGGCGACGGAGCGATTCGGGATCACGCCGGACCTCCTCACGCTGGCGAAGACACTCGGCGCCGGCTTCCCGTCGGGCGCCGTCGGCGGTACCGAGGACGCGATGTCCGTCGTCGAGGACGGCTCCGTCTACCAGGTGGGGACCTTCAACGGGAACCCGGTTGTGATGGCGGCGGCCCGCGCGAGCCTCGAACAGGTCCTGACGCCAGATGCCTACGAGCACCTCGAGCGGATCGGCGATCGCATCCTCGCCGGCTGCCAGTCGGTGGTCGAGCGCCATGACCTGCCGGCCTACTCGGTGGGAATCGGAGCCAAGGGCTGCGTCACGTTCTCGCCGTCGCGAATCGTCGACTACGAGACGTTCAAGGAGAATCAGGATGTCGAGCTCACCGAGTTGGCGTGGCTGTACAACCTCAATCGCGGCATCTTCATGACCCCGGGCCGCGAGGAGGAATGGACGCTCTCCGTCGCGCACGACGACGAGGCGATCGACGCCTTCGTCTCGGTCTTCGACGAACTTGCCTCTGAGCTGACCGCCTAGGGGCGTTGGGCCGGATCAGCGTGACCGCGTCGCCCGGAGCCCGGCGAAGCGAACTCGTCGGTCGCCACGGCGAGGGTTGGCGAGCGCGTGTCGCCGCTCCGCCCGAGCGCGGTCGCGCGAACGAAGCCCTGTGCGAGCTGCTCGCCGAAGCTCTCGACGTCCCGCGCAGATCGGTTCGCGTCGTGGCGGGTCACACCGCTCGCCGCAAGGTGATCGAGATCGACGGGCTCGACGCGGCCGAGATCGAGCGCCGACTGGACTGAGGGGTACCCTGATTCGAAGATGCCCCGTGCCGCTGCAGCGATTGCGACTGCTCTCCTGCTGCTTGCGGGCTGCGGGAGCGGCAACGGCTCCGAGGAGCAGGCGGAGGAGCCCGCGGCAACCAGGACCGCGACAACGGCCGACTGCGATCCGCTCCCGGGTGGCTCGATGCAAAAGCAGGAACGCCCTGCGCCGGCCTCGGCCCCGACGATCTTCCTCACAGATGTCCAGATCGAGGCTCGTGACTGCAGCGACCGCGTGTCTTTCACGTTTCGCGACGGCGCCGGGCTGCCTGGATACTCCGTTTCCTACGAGCCCGCATCGACCGCCAAGATCGAGGATGGCTCCGGCCGGCCGGTCGAGATCGCCGGCTCGGACTTCCTCGTCGTCCGATTCATGAATGCCATGACCGCTGAGATCACGGGCGAGGAAGTGACGCCCACGTACACAGGGCCGCGGCGGATCAAGGCCGAGGAGACCCGCTTCGTCCGCGAGGTCGTCAAGACGGGAGACTTCGAGGCCCTCGTCACCTGGGTGATCGGTATCGACGGCAAGCGGCCGTTCACGGCGACCGCCTCCGACGCGCACCTCGTAGTCGAAGTCGGCTGACGAAAAGTCTTAGGTCGTTCTCAGGGTGCCGCGGTACGGTGCCGGCATGGACAGCCAGTTCACACGCAGCTCACTGCTGAAGCTCGGAGGGCTCCTTGCGGCCGCGGTCGGAGCCGACGCTCTCAAGGGCGGCTGGTTCGCGGACGCTTCTGCGCTCGCCTCCGACACGGTCACCTGCGTGCTCACGCCCGAGCAGACCGAAGGCCCGTACTACATCGCAAACGAGAAGGTGCGCCGCAACATCACCGAAGGACGGCCAGGGACGCCGCTGACGCTCCGGTTCGCGGTCGTCAACGCCTCGACGTGCAAGCCGATCAAGGGTGCGGCGGTCGACATCTGGCACTGCGACGCATCGGGGACCTATTCCGGGTTCGGAGCCGGGCGGTCGAGCCGCACCTTCATGCGGGGCATCCAGCGCACGAACGCCGACGGGATCGCCACGTTCAAGACCGTCTATCCCGGCTGGTACACGGGCCGCACGGTCCACATCCACGTGAAGGTGCACGTGCGCGGAAACGTCGTCCACACGGGCCAGCTGTACTTTCCCGACGCCGTGACCGATGCGGCCTATCGGCGGGCGCCGTACTCGAACCGCCCGAACCGCGACGTGCGCAACGCGACGGACTCCGTCTACCGGAACGGAGGCAAACGCTCGCTTCTCCACGTGCGGCGAAGCGGATCCGGCTACGTCGGGACGATCCGGATGGGCGTGCATCGCTCCTGAGCAGGCGATTCGAGCGCGCCTGTTCGACGGTTTAGCACCGAACGCATCGGGTAAGCCCCAAACATGGCGAGGCGAATCTCGCTGCTGTCTGTGGCGTTGCTCGTGGCTGCCCTGACTGTCGCCGTGATGGCTCTGGGGACGCCTTCCAAGCGGCGAAACCTGAGCTGGCAGCTAACGCCCACGGGGTCGACCGCGCGCTTGCGCGGGCTCTCTGCGGTGAGCGCGAACGTCGCCTGGGCGAGCGGCAGCGCGGGCACGGTCCTGAGGACGATCGACCGGGGTGCCACCTGGCAGCAGGTCGGCCCTCCGGGCACGGCCACGCTCCAGTTCCGCGACATCGAGGCGTTCGACGCCGACCGCGCGGTCATCCTTTCGATCGGCCCCGGCGGCGATTCCCGGATCTACGTAACCTCCGACGCAGGCCAGCACTGGACACTGGCGTTCGTCAACGACGACCCGAACGCGTTCTACGACTGCATGACGTTCTTCGACAAGAGGCGTGGTCTGGCGCTTTCCGATCCGCCCGACGGCGTCAAGTTCCGGATCATCTCCACGTCCGACGGCGGCCAAAGCTGGCACGTCGTCGATCCGGGCGGAATGCCGCCGGCGCTTCCCGGTGAGTTCGCCTTTGCCGCAAGCGGGCAATGCATCACCTCGAATCACGGCCATCGCGCCTGGTTCGGCACGGGCGGGGCGGCGCAGGCCCGGGTCTTCCGCTCCGACAACCGCGGCCGGACCTGGCGCGTCAGCGCAACACCGATGAACAGCAGCCCGAGCGCAGGCATCTTCGCGCTTGCCTTCCGAAGCCAACAGCACGGACTTGCCGTCGGCGGCGACTTTCTCTTGCCAAACGCCTCACCGAACAACTT
>Ga0184609_10000545_pt1 | contig 11142 bp, 10 predicted proteins | sample PLM1_60_coex_FD_133165 | JGI IMG/M metagenome (GOLD analysis project Ga0184609, IMG submission 133165) | Groundwater sediment microbial communities from an aquifer in East River, Colorado, USA - PLM1_60_coex | ecosystem: Environmental > Terrestrial > Soil > Riparian zone | place: USA: East... | reverse complement strand
CCACCGCCTTGGCGGCCAGGGCCGTCACCAGCGCCTCGCTGAACGCCGGCAGGTGCCGCTCTCCCTCCGCGATCTCGTGCGCGGCCAGCAGCTCAAGGGCGATCTCGGGGTCGGTCCGCCCGGCCATGGACAGGAGGCGGGCCGCGACCTGGTCGGGGGCGCGCCCCAGGACGGCCTGGAACGCCTCGGCGAAGATGTCACGGCCGACCTCCCCGGCCTGGACCAGGGTGCCGTCGATGTCCCAAAGGACCAGCCGCACGTCCTTACCGCTTGGCCAGCTCGGCCCGGTGGGTCACGGCCCGGCCACCGCCGCCGGCGGCCAGCGCCGGGTAGGACGGGACCGCATACACGTGGATGCGGTTGTCGAGGAAGTCGGAGAAGGCCAGCAGCCTGCCGTCGGCCGACACGTCCAGGCCGGTCGTCTGGTTGCCGCCGACGATGGCGTCCAGGACCTTGCCGCTGGCCGTGTCGATCGCCAGCACCGACCCCCACTCCGGGCCGGGCAGGTAGTAGGAGGCGCCGTTGCGGCCCCGGTTGGAGACGTACAGGACCCGGCCGTCGGCGGTCAGGTCGATGGTGTTGGGGAGGTTGTCGGTGGCGGCCAGCTTGCGAACGCGCTCGCTCGCCAGGTCGACGACGAATGCCTCGTTGGTCCCCATGTCACCAGCGTACAGGCGCTCGCCCTCCCGGTCGCCGACCAGGTGGCGCATGGCCCCGCCGGTGTGCAGCAGCGTCTTGGCCTTCCCGCTGGCCAGGTCGATCCGCTGCAGCTCCCCGCCCTCGAAGCCGGCCACGTACAGCCGGGTGCCGTCGGCGGTCGGCCAGAGGCCGCGTGGCGTGCGCACGGTCTTCAGCAGCCGCCGGACCCGACCCTTCCGGAGATCGATCTCGGAGACGTCGCTCGACACCCAGTTGGCCACATAGAGGGTGCCCTCGTCGGGGGAGAGGGCCATGACCTTGCTCCAGTTCCCCCTGGTGGCGAGCTGGCGGCGGACCCGGAAGCTGCGGCGGTCGATCTCCCACACCGAGGCGGTCTCCATCTGGCTGGCGTACACGGTGCGACCGTCGCGGGTGAACAGGACCTCGACCGCGCCGTGCTCGCCGAGCCGGATCGCCCGGCGCTTGCGCAAGGTGGTGGCGTCGAACACCTCGACGCCTCGGCCGCCGAGCAGCGAGACCCACAGCTCGCGGCCGTCCGGCGAGAAGGCCACCTGCTTGGGGTTCGACCCGCTGCGCAGCTCGCCCAGCTTGTGGTGGAGCAGGCCCTTCGGGTCCAGCCACAGGTCCACCGAACGGTGGCGGTCAAGGGTGACCCGCTGGACCAGCCGGTTGTACCCGGGCCGGGCGACGGCCAGCTCGAGGGTGCCGCCGGTGAGCGTGCCCCGGAACGGGGTCGTCGCCCGGCGGGTCGCCCCACCCGCGGCCCGGATGGAGAGCGAGGCCCCCGGCGGGTGGGTGGTCACCCGCAGGCGCCAGGCCCGCTCCTCCAGGCGGCGCTCGGCGTCGGCGGCCGCCTCGGCGACGTCGACCAGAGCCGGGCGAGCGGCCACGGGCCGTGCCGCCGTCGGCGCGGCCTGTGGCCTGCCGCGCAGCCAGAGGGCGCTTCCGCCCACCACCAGCAGCAGGACCAGAAGCAGCGCGCTCCTGGCGAGTCGCCGGCGACGCCCTGGCGACAGAGGCTCCATTTCCGCAATTCCACGGTTGATGGCTGAACGCGACATACCATACCGCGGGCGCAGGACCGTGAAGGGGACGCCGGGCACGGTAGAGACGGGAAACGCTGGGTACCAAGCGAGAGTCGAACCGGGTGGACGGTCCGAGGACCCCGGCGCCCGCCCGGAGCTGCATCGCGTAGAGGAGGCCGTGTGGCGGACGCTCGGGTGCTCGCGCTCGACCTGGGCACCTCGTCGGTGCGGGCGCTGGTCTTCGACGGAGACGGGGTCGCGCTCCCGGACGTCCTGGCCAGGCGGCCGACCCACCTGGAGCTGACCGACGACGGCAAGGCCGAGCTGGACCCGGACGAGGTGGTCGCCGCCATCGGCGAATGCCTCGACGAGCTGGCCGCCCGGGGCGAGCTGGACGCCGTCGAGCAGGTCGCCACCTCCTGCGCCTGGCACTCGGTGATCGCCCTCGACGGCGACGGCCGGCGGCAGACCGGCGCCCTCACCTGGGCCGACACGCGGGCCTCGCCGCTGGTGGCCGAGCTGCGGTCGCGCGCCGACCTCGACCGCCTGCACGCCGTCACCGGCACCCGGCCACACGCGCTGTACTGGACGGTGAAGCTGCCCTGGCTGGCCCGGGAGCTCTCCCCCGCGCCGGCCAGCTACCTGGGGCTGTCCGAGTACGCGACCGGCGAGCTGCTCGGCGACCAGCGTGCCTCCCCGTCGATGGCCTCGGGGACCGGGCTGCTCGACCTGGGCGCGGCGGCCTGGGACGGCCCGGCGATGGAGCTCGCCGGGGTGGACGAGCGCGCCCTGCCGGTGCTGGCCGGGAAGGGCTGGACGGGCCGGCTCGAACCGGACGGCGCCCGCCGCTGGCCGATGCTGGCCGGGGCGACCTGGCACCCGGTGACCGGCGACGGGGCCGCCTCCAACGTCGGCGCCGGCTGCGTCTCCCCCGACCGGGTGGCCATCAACGTCGGCACCTCGGCCGCGATCCGTGCCGTCCAGCCGGCCCACGAGGCCGGGCCGCTGCACCGGGAGCTCTGGCGCTACCTGGTCGACGACCGCCGGGTGGTGAGCGGGGCCGCCTTCTCCGGGGCCGGGAACCTCTACTCCTGGCTGCGGCAGGTGACCACCCTGCCGGTCGAGGGATCGGTCGAGGACGCGCTGGCCACGGTCCCGCCCGGGTCGAGGGGCGTGGTGGTGATGCCGTACCACGCCGGCTCCCGGCCGCCGCTCGACCTTGCCGCCGGGTCGGGAGCGATCACCGGCATCTCGCTGGCCACCACCGCGGTCGAGATCCTTGCCGCCACCCTGGAGGCCGTCTGCTACCGGCTGGCCGCCGGGTTCGATGCACTGGCGGCCACACTCCCGGGTGAACCCCAGGTGGTCGCCTCCGGCGGGGCCATGGTCGCCTCACCCTGGTGGCAGCAGACCCTCGCCGACGTGCTCTGCCGCCCCGTCCGGGTGGTCGACGAGCCGGAGGCGTCCGCTCGGGGCGCGGCCCTGCTCGCCCTCGGCCAGACCACCGAGCCGGCGACCGTCCGCGTGGTCGAACCTCGCCCCGACGCCGCCGAGGCCCAGCGGGCGGCCAGGGCCCTCCACGAAGACCTCGCCAACCGCTTAGGCTACGTCTGACCCCGACCATGGCACAGGCGCTTGACCCCCGACCATGGCACAGGCGCTCTTGAGTGGCGGTGGTGGGAGCCAGAGCTCCCCCCACATGGAACAGGGACCACGAAGATAGGAGGCCGCACATGACCGAGCAGTTGCCCGACGACCTGGACCCGCACGAGATGGCCGACAGCGTCGAGGACGAGCTGGTGGCCGAGGAGGGTGTCGAGCTGGGCCTGGACCCCGACCTGGCCCTGTTCGCGGCCAGGGACGAATTGGAAGAAGGCGCGGAGCCGCCCGGGTAAGTTACGCTCTGTTCCATATGGAACGCGCACTCATCACCGGCATCGGCACCGTCAACCCGCTCGGGTTGGACGCCCCGTCGACCTGGGAGGCGATGCTGGCCGGGCGCAGCGGCATCGACACCATCGCCGCCTTCGACCCGTCGGCCTACCCGGCCCGCATCGCCGGCGAGGTCCGTGGCTTCGACCCCGAGTCGGTGGCGTCGCGCAAGGACGCCCGCCGAATGGACCGCGGGGTGCTGTTCGCCGTCGCCGCCAGCGACGAGGCGGTGGCCGACTCGGGCATCGACAAGCTCGACCCGGAGCGCACCGGTGTGGTCGTCGGCTCGGCCATCGGCGGCATCGGGATCGTCGAGGAGCAGCAGCGCATCCTGATGGAGAAGGGACCGGGCAGGGTCTCGGCCACCTTCCTGCCCAACTGCCTGGTCGACACCGCCACCAGCTACATCGCCACCAAGCTGGGCGTGGTCGGCCTCAACTTCGCCGTGGTGTCGGCCTGCGCCACCGGGTCGCACGCCATCGGCGAGGCCGCCGAGCTGATCCGGCGGGGTCGGGCCGACGTGATCCTGGCCGGCGGCACCGAGGCCTGCATCACCCCGCTGGTGCTGGCCGGCTTCTGCCAGATGCAGGCCCTCGCCCCAGGCAACGACGACCCGCCGGCCGCTTCCCGCCCCTTCGACCGCGCTCGCTCCGGCTTCGTGATCGCCGAGGGCGCCGCGGTTGTCCTGCTCGAGTCGGAGTCCAGCGCCCGTGCCCGCGGCGCCAAGGTCTACGCCGAGGTCGCCGGCTACGGCGCCTCCAACGACGCCTTCCATGTGGCCACCCCGCACCCGGAAAGCCGCGGGGTGATCCACATGTTCGCCGACGCCCTGCGCTCGGCAGCGGTCCGGCCGGAGGAGGTCGGCTACATCAACGCGCACGGCACCGGCACCCCGCTGGGCGACCCGGCCGAGACCCGGGCGATCCGCCAGGCGTTCGGCGGCCACGCCGACGAGCTGGCCGTCTCGTCCACCAAGTCGATGACCGGCCACCTGTTCGGCGCGGCCGGCGCCCTCGAGGCGATCGCCAGCGCGCTCGCCCTGCGCGACCAGGTCCTGCCCCCGACCATCAACCTCGAGGACCCGGACCCAGCATGCGACCTCGACTACGTACCCCTGAAGGCCCGGGAGGCCCAGTTCGACGTGGCCATCTCGAATTCAATGGGTCTGGGGGGCCACAATGGCGCCGTCGTCCTTCGCCGCGCCAGCTCCTGAGACGACGCCGCGAATCGGTCGCACAAGCCAAGGCGGCGGCCGCTGAGCGGCCTGTCCACCTCTCCATGCCCGACCTGCTCCGCGAGGCCCTGCGCAGCCCGCGTGAGCTCGCCCTCATGATGGCCGCGCTGGTGGTCGCCATGGTCGTCACCGCCCCCCTCCCCACCTACATCTGGGGCCCGGCCGCCCTCCTCACCGCCGCCATCCCCGGCACGGTGCTCATGAACCGGGTCCGGGCCCGCGCCGAGGCCCGGGCCCGCCGGAAGGGAACCGGCGGCGGCGCCTAGAGGACCCGGACGGTGCCGTCGGGGTGACCGACCAGGATCTCGTCCGGGGGGTGGAGGAACAGGCCGTGCTCGACCACGCCAAGGGTGGCCTTGATGGCGGTGGCCAGGACGGCAGGGTCCCCCTCGGGAAGGACGCAGTCGAGGATGTGATGGCCCTCGTCGGTGACCACGGGGGTACCGGCGCCGGTGTGGCGGAGGGTGGCCGATCCGACCAGGTCGAGCAGACGCCGGCGGGTGGTCGGCCAGGCGAACCGGACCACCTCGACGGGGAGGGTGTGGGTGGCGCCGAGACGGTCGACGAGCTTGGGCGCCTCGACGACGATCACGACCCGGCGGGCGGCGGCGAGCACCAGCTTCTCGCGCAACATGGCGCCGCCGCCGCCCTTGAGGAGAGCGCGGCGGGGGTCGACCTCGTCGGCACCGTCGATGGCCAGGTCGAGGGCGAGGTCGCCGTCGAGGTCGACCAGCTCGATGCCGGCCGCCCTGGCCCTGGCCTCGGTCCTGGCCGAGGCGGCAACGGCCCGGAGCGGGGTCCCCCGCCAGGTCGCGGCCAGCAGGTCGACCAGGGCGAACACCGCCCGGCCGGAGCCGAGGCCGATGGTCATGCCTGGCTCGACCCGGGTGCGGGCGGCGGCCGCGGCCGCCGCCCGTGCCGGGTCGTCGAGGATCCCGCTCATCCGGGGACCCCCCGCCAGCCGGTGGTGCCGGCCTCGGCGATGTGGGCGCCGGAGCCCTCCTGCTCGTTCCAGAGCAGGATCGCCGGCCACTCGTGCTCGGTGCCGAGGACCGAGAGGCTGGCCGTGCCCAGGAACAGGTGGCGGGCGGCGACGGGCGGCAGGCCCAGGTAGCACGCGGTCAGGATGCGGAGCTGGTGGCCGTGGCCGAACAGCATGGTCCGGCCGGAGCCGCCGGCCAGCTCATCGAGCAGTGACCGGGCCCGCCCGGCGGCGGCCTCGACCGACTCCCCGCCGGGGCAGCCGTCGCGGAACAGGTCCCATCCGGGCCTGCCAGCCCGGATCTCCGGGGTGGTCAGGCCTTCGTACTCGCCGTAGTCGAACTCGAGCAGGGCCGGGGTCGTCTGGAGGCCGTCGCCGAAGCCGGCCAGCTTGGCCGTTGCCACCGCCCGGGTGAGCGGGCTGGACAGGACCCGGTCGACCTCGAGGCCGCGCAGGTGGGCCCCGATGGACCTGGCCTCCGCCTCGCCGACCGGGCTGAGCGGCAGGTCGGTGCGGCCGGTGTGCCGCCGCGCCCGCGACCACTCGGTCTCGCCGTGCCGGATCAGGTACAGCTCCACAGCATCCCCTCCTAGAGCGGCGGTCATGTATCCGGCGCCGCACACTCCCCTCAAACCCGGATACTTGACTGGCGCTCTAGCGCGGGACGGTAGCATCTGGGCAGGCGCCAGAGAGGAGGTCCGCGCGATGATGGACTACCCGCTCACCGTCCGGAGCATCTACCAGCGGGCCCGGACGCTGTTCCCCGGCAAGCAGCTCGCGACCAGGCGGCCGGGAGGCGTGCAGCGCACCACCTACGGCGAATGGGCCGAGCGGGTGGCCAGGCTGGCCGGCGGGCTGCGCGGGCTTGGGGTCGGGCCGGGCGACCGGGTGGCCACCTTCTGCTGGAACCACGACCGCCACCTGGAGGTGTACTTCGCGGCGGCGATGATGGGCGCCAGCTACCACACGCTGAACATCCGGCTCGGCGGCGACCAGCTCGCCTATATCGTCAACCACGCCCGCGACAAGGTGCTGGTGACCGACGCCGAGCTGGCCCCGGCGATCGGCCCGGTGCTGCCCAGCCTTGACACCGTCGAGCACCTGCTGGTGCTGGACGGGACCGACGAGGAACGGCCGGTGCTCGGCTTCGTCTCCGAGCATGGCTACGAGGAGCTGGTCGAGCGCTCGGCCCCGATGCGCGACTGGCCGGACCTGGACGAGGACCAGACGGCCGGCATCTGCTACACCTCGGCCACCACCGGCAACCCCAAGGGCGTCGCCTACCCCCACCGGGCGCTGTTCCTGCACTCGCTGATGGTCGGCCTGGTCGACACCGCCGCCATCTGCGAGCGGGACGTGCTGCTCCCGATCGTGCCGATGTTCCATGTCAACGCCTGGGGGATGCCGTTCGCGGCCACCTGGTACGGGGCCGGCCAGGTGTACGGCGGGCCGGCCCCGACCCCGGCCGACTACCTGCGGCTGATCCGCGAGGAGGGCGTGACCGTGTCCGCCGGCGTGCCAACGGTCTGGCTCGGCATCCTGCAGCTGCTCGACCAGCAGGGCGGCGACCTCGGCCGTCTCGGGCGCATCATCTGCGGCGGCTCGGCAGCACCGGTCTCGATGATCCGCGCCTACGAGGAGCGCTTCGGCGTGGAGTTCATCCACGCCTACGGCATGACCGAGGCGACCCCGGTGACGCATTTCTCGCGGCTCAAGTCGACCATGGGCGATCTGCCGGTCGAGGCCCGCTACGGGTACAAGGCCAAGCAGGGGCTGCTGGTGCCAGGGCTGGAGCAACGGGTGGTGGACGCCGACGGCGACCCGGTCCCGGCCGACGGCAAGTCCATGGGCGAGCTGCAGCTCCGCGGCCCCTGGATCGCATCGGAGTACCTGGACGACGAGCGCTCGGCCCAGACCTTCGTCGACGGCTGGTACCACACCGGCGACGTCGCCACCCTCGACGGCGAGGGCTACCTGCACCTGGTGGACCGGACCAAGGACCTGGTGAAGTCCGGCGGCGAGTGGATCTCCAGCGTCGAGCTGGAGAACGCCCTGATGGGCCACCCCGAGGTCGCCCAGGCGGCGGTCATCGCCATCCCCGACGAGAAGTGGGGCGAGCGCCCGATGGCCGTTGTGGTCCGCAAGCCCGACTCGGAGGTGGGCGAGGCCGAGGTGGTCGCCTCGGTCGCCGGCAAGTTCCCCAAGTGGTGGCTGCCCGAGCGGGTCGAGTTCGTCGACGAGATCCCCATGACCGCCACCGGCAAGTTCTCCAAGCGCCTGCTGCGCGAGCGGTTCGTCGGCAGCGTCCACGAGGAGGAGGGTTCCGACGAACGCTGACCAGCCCCGCGACCCGGGGGCCGACCCGGCACAGGCGCTGGCCCGGCGGCTGTGGCGGGACACCATCGCCACCCTGGAGCTCTACACCGTCTACCTGGGCGAGCGCCTCGGCCTGTACCAGGCCCTGGCCGGGGCCGGGCCGGCGACCTCCTCGGAGCTGGCCGGCGCAACCGGCACCGTCGAACGCTACGTGCGGGAGTGGCTGGAGCACCAGGCGGCCAGCGGGCTGCTGGCGGTCGACGACCCGACGGCCGATCCGCTGGCCCGCCGCTACCGGATCCCTCCCGAGCACGTCCCGGTCCTGGCCGACCCGGACGACGTCCGGTACCAGGCCTACCGGGGCGTGGAGATGGTCCGGGCCGGCCGGCCGCTCCCCCAGCTGGTGGAGGCGTTCCGCACCGGCGGGGCCCCGCCGCCGCTGCCGTGGGAGCCGGAGGGAAGGGCAGAGTTCAACCGGGCGCTGTTCGTCAACCTGCTGGGCCGGGAGTGGCTGCCGGCGATCCCGGAGGTCGACCGGCGGCTGCGGACCGAACCGCCGGCCCGCGTCGCCGATGTCGCCTGCGGTACCGGCTGGTCGAGCATCGCCATGGCCAGGGCGTACCCGAAGATCACCGTGGACGGTCTGGATCTCGATCCGGACGTGATCACCGCTGCCACCGAGAACGCCCAGGAGGCCGGGGTGGCCGACCGGGTGCGGTTCGCGGTCATCGACGCCGCCGACCCGGGCCTGCCCGGCCGCTACGACCTGGTGACGATCTTCGAGGCCCTGCACGACATGTCGCGGCCGGTGGATGCCCTGCGGGCGGCCCGCTCCATGCTCGCCGAGGGCGGGTCGGTGGTCGTCGCCGACGAGCCGGTGGAGGACGAGTTCACCGCCCCGGCACCCGAACAGGACCGGTACGCCTACGGCTGGAGCGTGGTGTCGTGCCTGCCGAGCGCCATGGGCGACCCGGAGACGGCCGCGACCGGGGCGGTCATGCGCCCGGCCACCCTCGCCCGCTACGCGGAGGCGGCCGGATTCCGGAGTACGGAGGCGCTCCCGGTGCAGGCCGAAGCCTTGCGCTTCTACCGGCTGCTTCCGTAGCGGCGCGGGGACCCTGGGCCCCCCACGGTGGACTCCTACGAGCGCTCCTGACCCACCCTGTCGCTAGCTGCGGGCCTCGGCCAGCCAGCTGTCGAGGAGCCGGCCGGTGAGGCGTTCGTAGGCTTCCCGGTAGCGGGCGGCGGTGCCGGCGATGACGTCGGGGGGCAGTGGCGGGGCGGGGGGACGGTGGTCCCAGTCCTGGACCTCGAGCCAGTCACGCACGTACTGCTTGTCGAACGAGGGCGGCGAGTGGCCCGGGGACCAGCCGCCGGCCGGCCAGAACCGGGAGGAGTCGGGGGTGAGGACCTCGTCGGCCAGCACCACCTGGTCGCCATCGAGACCGAACTCCAGCTTGGTGTCGGCCAGCAGGATGCCGCGCCTGGCTGCATGCTCGGCGCCGCGGCGGTAGACGGCCAGGGTGAGATCGCGCAGGCGTGCGGCCAGCTCGGGGCCGAGGGCCTCGGCCACCTGGGCCTCGGAGACGTTCACGTCGTGGCCGACCTGGGCCTTGGTGGCCGGGGTGAAGATCGGCGCCGGCAGCCGGTCGGCCTGGCGCAGGCCGGGCGGCAGCGGGACGCCGCAGACGGCTCCGGTGGCCTGGTAGTCCTTCCAGCCCGAGCCGACCAGGTGGCCACGGGCGACGCACTCGAACGGCAGCATCTCCAGGCGGCGGACCAGCATGGCCCGGCCGGCCAGGTGCCGCGCCGGCGGCGGCAGCTGGGAGGCCCGCCAGCCGGCCAGGTGGTTGGGGACCAGGTCGCCGAGCAGGTCGAGCCAGAACAGGGTCAGTGCGGTCAGCACCTCGCCCTTGCCCGGGACCGGGTCGTCGAGGACCACGTCGAAGGCGGAGATGCGATCGCTTGCCACCAGCAGCAGATGCCGGTCGTCGACCTCGTACAGGTCGCGGACCTTCCCGGAGCCAAGGGGCCTGAGCCCCTCGGGGGCCACGAGCTCGCTCACCGCAATGCCTCCAGTCGCTCGAACACCGGGCCGGCCCCGGCCACGAAGCGGGCCGGGTCGATGGCGGCGTCCAGGTCGTGCTCGGCCAGCGCCTCGGCGACGCCCGGCTCGGCCAGCAGCAGGTCCCGGAAGCCGCCCTTGCCCTCCCAGGCGGCCATGGCCGCCCGCTGCACGACGGCGTAGGCGTCATCCCTCGCCCAGCCGGCGTCGACCAGGGCGAGCAGGGCGGCCGACGACCCGGCGAGCCCCCCCGACGCCTCCAGGTTGGCCCGCATCCGCTCGGGGGATACGCGCATGCCGGCGACCAGCCACTGGGCCCGTTCCAGGGCGTAGTCGAGCACGCAGCAGGCGTCCGGCAGCGCCACCCGCTCGACCGCCGAGTGGGAGATGTCCCGCTCGTGCCAGAGGGCGACGTCCTCCAGGCCGGCGACGGCGTAGCCGCGCAGCAGCCGGGCGAAGCCGGTGAGCCGCTCGGCCACGATCGGGTTGCGCTTGTGGGGCATGGCCGACGAGCCCTTCTGGCCCTCGGCGAACGGCTCCTCGGCCTCCCGCACCTCGGTCCGCTGCAGGTGGCGGACCTCGACCGCCAGCCGCTCGATATCGGCCCCGACCACGGCCAGGGTGGCCAGCAGCTCGGCGTGGCGGTCGCGGGCCACCACCTGGGTCGGGGCCGGCTCGGGAGCGAGGCCGAGCTCGTCCAGGACCTCGGCCTCGATCGCTGCCGGCAGGTTGGCGTAGGTTCCGACCGCGCCCGAGATGGTGCCGACGGCCACCGAGCGGCGGGCCGCGGCCAGCCGGTGGCGGTCGCGGTCGAAGGCGAACGCGTGACCGGCCAGCTTCAGCCCGAAGGTGGTCGGCTCGGCCGCCACCCCGTGGGTGCGCCCGAGGCACAGGGTGTCGCGGTGCTCGAGGGCCCGCTCGCGGGTGG
>Ga0184609_10000544_pt1 | contig 11144 bp, 7 predicted proteins | sample PLM1_60_coex_FD_133165 | JGI IMG/M metagenome (GOLD analysis project Ga0184609, IMG submission 133165) | Groundwater sediment microbial communities from an aquifer in East River, Colorado, USA - PLM1_60_coex | ecosystem: Environmental > Terrestrial > Soil > Riparian zone | place: USA: East... | reverse complement strand
GGCTTCTGGTCGAAATCGAACACGTAGCTGAGGTTGAACGCGTCCCGATCCCGGTGCGTGAGCTGGGAGAGCCCCCAGTTGTCCTCTATGAATCGGAGGACGCTCGAGAACTCGCCCCGCTGCGAGTCGATGTAGCCGGGCTTCGCGTAAGGACTGATCGTCAGCAGCGGCACGCGGAAGCCGAAGCCGAACTCGTCCACCTGGGGCGGCGGCACGTGATCGTAGAAGCCCCCGTAGTCGTCCCACGTGATGAAGATCGCGGTGTCCTTCCACGTCGGGCTCCGCATGATCGAATCCACGATGTCGGTGGTCGAGTTCTCCCCGTGACAGAAGCTCCACTCGGGATGCTCGCTCAGCTCGTATCGCGGCGCGATCCACGTGACGGGCGCGAGTCGCCCGTCCTCGATGTCGGTGACGAACCGATCCACCGGGAAGATGTGCTCCTGCCACACCTTCGGGTGCATCCGCACGCGGCGGATCGCGGAGAACGCAGACCAGACGTAGCCGCGTTGGTCGTTCCACGCCGCGTAGTACGACCACGGGATCCCGGCACCTTCCAGGAGGTCGGCCTCGGTCAGGAAGTCGAAGCACGGAGGAACCTTCTCGACCTGTCCCTCGCTGTCCACGACCTCGACGTAGGCCTCCTGCAGGGAGTCGCAGCCCCACGACTTGGCGAGCCCGGTGTCCTGGGTGAACAGGGTGACCCTCGCCTGGTCCTGATTCGGGTTGAAGTGGGTGCCTCCGGACTGCGCGGCGATCGTGAAGAGGTGGTTGGGGAACGACGGCCCCTGCGCCGACGCGAAGAAGTTGTCCGACAGGGCGTACTCCTCCGCCCACCGCCAGTAGTTGGGCAGGTCCTCGCGACCCTGCATCTGGGTGTACGCGTAGAGATCGCCGGGCTCGGTTCGCGCGAAGTTGTCCATCCGCCCTTCGTCCCAGGACTCGATCGCGCACTCGTAACAATGGGGGATGTCCTCCGGGAGACGGTCGAGCGGGGCCGTGAGCGGGCGGCGTTGGTCGCCGTCGAGCCCCTCGGTGACGCCGTTCACACCGGGGAAGCGGCCGAACATGTGATCCATGGTGCGGTTCTCTTTGATGATGAAGACGACGTGCTTGATGGGCCATCGCGTTCCGAACGCGGATGCATCGACACGATCGGGTCTGCCCGGGGGGAGCAGATCGGGGGTTTCCCTGGCGCGCGGTGGTTCCTGGCACGCCGCCGCGAGCAGGAGCATGCCCACCAATGCGGAGGCGGCGCGGGCGAATCGCATCGAAGCGGGATGCTACGTGAGGAAACTCATCGCAACCTCGACCGGAGCAACGGGCCGGCGCAGGCGGGCCCGTGCCCGCTGGTAGGATGCCGCCCGCGACCAACTCCGGAAAAGGACCTCTGACCTGCCATGGAAGCAAGCCTCCGCGCCGAACCGCGCAACGAGAAGGGCAAGGGACCCGCGCGTCGTCTGCGTGCGACCGGACGTGTGCCCGCGACGCTCTACGGAGCCGGTGTCGAGCCCACATCCATCCACGTGAGCGCCCTCGATCTCCTGCACGTCTTCCACGCCATGGGTCAGGCGAGCGTCCTGGTTGACCTGAAGCTCGACGGCGAGGAGTACCTCACGATCGCCCGCGAGATCCAGCGGGACCTGATCCACAACCGCTTCATCCACATCGATTTCATGGCCGTGCGGCGCGACGAGAAGATCACGGTGAACATCGAGCTCCACGAGATCGGCGATTCGCTCGGCGTGCACGCCGGCGGGGTGATCGAACACCACCTCCGCGAGGTCGAGGTCGAGAGCCTGCCCGCCAACGTCCCCCAGCGGATCGAATTCGACATCACCTCTTTGAAGATCGGTGAGTCCCTTCGCGTGGGCGATCTCACTCCGCCCGAAGGCGTCGAGTTCCTGACAGACCCCGACACGATGGTGCTCGCCGTGGTGGAGCCCGCGATGATGGATACCGAGCTGGACCTGGCGGTGGCAGGCGAGGAGGCCCCCGAGGCCGAGGCCGCAGCCGAGGAGGCCGTCGAGGGCGAGGTCCCGGAGGGCGAAGAGGGCGAAGCCGCCGAGGGCGAGGGTGGCGAAGGCGCCGGATCCGAGGAGGGGGCCGAAGGCGAGTCCAAGGCCCCCGAGGGGGACGGCGAGAGCTAGCCGATGGCCTGGCTCGTCGCCGGCCTCGGCAACCCCGGCGAACGCTACGCGAGGACCAGGCACAACGTCGGCCGGATGATCGCCGAGGACCTCGCCGACAGCGCCGGCGAGCGGTTCCGGAAGGTTCGTTTCCTGCCTGTCGAAACGGCGGAGATCCGGGTCGGTGACGAACGGGTCATCCTCGCTCGATCCACCCGGTTCATGAACGAATCGGGCCCGTCCTATGCCTCCCTCGCCAAGAAACAAGGGGTCGAACCCTCGCAACTGGTCGCCGTCCACGACGAGCTGGACATCCCGGCAGGCACGATCCGGGTGAAGCTCGGGGGCGGCAACAGCGGGCACAACGGGTTGCGCTCGCTCGATCAGTCGCTCCGCAGCCCCGACTACCTGCGGGTCCGAGTCGGCATCGGCCGCCCTCCGGGTCAGAAGGATCCCGCGGACTTCGTGCTCCAGCCCGTGGGCAATCGCGACGACGCTGACCTCGCGATCCTCGTCGGCCACGCGGCCGATGCCGTCCGTGCGCTCATCACGGACGGGCTGGAGCGCACGCAGGACCGGTTCAATCGCTCCACCCCCAGCCCGTAGGACGACGGGGACCGCCCGTCTTCAGGTCCCGCGAGCTGGGCCGATACAGGGTGCAAGGCGCGATGTCTCCTTCTGGGCGGGGCTTGGTCTTCTTCGAGGCCGCCTCTCCTCGCCGCGCCGGACGGCATCCATCGGAGCGACGAACCGGAGGTGATCGATTGGCGAGCGTGGATCGGACGCCGTCTGTCCGCGTCGCCTCTCGTGCGGGGCGGCGCTTCGCCGTGCGAGCGTACGAGCTCTTGGTAGCGGTCCCCCTCCTCGCCTTCCTGGGCTATGAGGTCTGGCACAGATCGCTCGGATTCCTCGATTGGAAGATCTTGGTGTGGGCCGGGGCGATCGCGCTGGTGCACCTCATGCCCATGCCGCGGAGGATGCCGTTCCCGTTCAGCCTGAGCTTCCCCTTGGATCTCTCGGTCGCCCTCTTGTATCCGGCACCGGTGGCGGCGGTGATCGTGTTCTTGTCGTCGGTCGATCAGGAGGAGCTTCGGAACGAACATCCTCCGCTCACGATCGTGTTCCGGCACGCGCAGCTCGCCTTGTCGGTGCTCGCCATGGGAACGCTCTTCCACCGGTTCACCGATCTCCACGACCGCTGGTTCGTGGTCGGCTCCGTGGTCCTCATGACGGCGCTGATCGGCTACGCGATCAGCACCATGGTGACGGCGGAGTGGCAGACCCTCCGTTACCGCCACCGCCTGGATCATGTCCTTCGCGCGATGCACGAGGGCGTCATGGCGGAGTTCCTTCTCTCCTACCTCGGCCTCGCCCTGTTCAGCCTGCTGGTCGCGACCACGACGCGGACCGTCGGCCTCTGGGCCATCGTCGTGTTCATCGCGCCGCTGGGGTTCGCGTGGCAGATGCTGCACCGGACGCACTCCCTCGAGCTCGCGACCGAGGAGCTCGCCCGCAAACAGGCGGAGAACGAGTATCAGGCGTTGCACGACAACCTCACCGACCTCCCCAACCGGTTGCTCTTCCAGCGGAGCCTCGTGAAGGCGATCGCGGACGCCGAGGAGGTGGGCGGGAAGATCGGCGTGATGCTGATGGACCTCGACCACTTCAAGGAGATCAACGACGCGCTCGGTCACCACTTCGGCGACAAGCTCCTGGCGGCGATCGGGCCGCGGATCGCCCAGTCGCTCCGGGACGGTGACCTGATGGCACGGCTCGGCGGCGACGAGTTCGGAGTCCTCCTGGCTGATCTTCCGGACGACGAGACGGCCTCGGTCGTCGCGGAGCGTGTCGTCGAGGGCCTGCGTCGGCCGATCCGTGTGGAGGAGCTCGATCTCGACGTCTCCGGCAGTGTGGGGGTCGCCTTGTACCCGACGCATACGGAGGATCCCGACATGCTGCTCCGGCATGCCGACGTCGCGATGTACGCGGCGAAGGAATCGGGCGTCGGCTTCGAGATCTACGACGAGGTGATCGACCGGTACAAGCCGGAGCTCCTGACCCTCGTGACGCAGGTGCGTCCGGCGATCGAAGACGGCCAGTTCCGGATGTACCTCCAGCCGAAGGTCCGGCTGTCCGACGGTCGTGTGGCCGGCGCCGAGGCGCTGATCCGCTGGGAGCATCCGACGCTTGGGCGCCTGTCTCCGGCCGACTTCATCCCGATGGTCGAGAAGACCGTGCTGCTGAAGCCCTTGACCTATTGGGTGATCGAAGACGTCGTGCGCACCCTGAGGTCGTGGGGCGACTACGGCGTTCGTGTGCCGGTAGCCGTCAACCTGTCCCCGCGAAGCCTGCTCGATCAGAACCTGCCCGACCTGGTGAGCGGCCTCCTCGAACGATTCGACGTCTCGCCCTCGCTGCTCAGGCTCGAGCTGACCGAGAGCTTCCTGGTCGCAGACTCTGGGAGATCCGATGCCGTCTTGAACGAGCTGGCTCGGCTCGGCGTGGGATTGTCGATCGACGACTTCGGGACCGGGTTCTCATCGCTCTCCTACCTGAAGCGACTGCCGATCGAGGAGCTCAAGATCGACCGGTCGTTCGTGTCGCACATGCTCGACCGGGTCGAGGACTTCACGATCGTCCGGGCGACCGTGGAGCTGGGCCGCAACCTCGGCCTCCGTGTCGTCGCGGAAGGTGTCCAGGACAGGGAGACATTCGACCGGCTCGGCGACTTCGGCTGCGACGAAGCGCAGGGCTTCTACATCGCGAAGCCGCTCGAACCCGACGCGTTCTGGACCTGGCTGTCGGCGCGGGAGGCCGAGTTCGACCTCGAGGCCGATCCGGCACCATCGGACCGCCCCCGCGGAAGGCTCCACGCCCTTTAGACTTCCTTCCTCGTTGCCCCGTCGCGATGGCGAACGGGGCTGTTCGCGTTGCTACTTCGCGATCCTGATCTCGATGGTTTTCGCGATCCTTTGGGGGGAGGTGGGATGACGCTTCGGGAGGTGCTCGACACCCTCGTCACATCCGAGCCGTTCGAACGGCTCCTCCTCGAGCGTGCCCGGCCGATCGTCGCGAGGGCCGACGCGGGACAGGACTTCCTTCTGGCGGGACTCGCGGTCGCGCTCGACGCCCCGCTGATGGTGGTGAGCCCCGGCCCCAGGGAGGCGGAAGAGCTCGCCTCCGAGATCGGCGCCTACCTTGGGCCGGAGGGCGTGGCGCTGATCCCGGCGTGGGACGCCCTTCCGTACGAGGGGATGGACCCGGCGCCCGAGGTCGCGGCCCGAAGGGCCGACGCCCTCGGGCGCCTCCGCCTCGCCAAGGGGCCGTTCGTCCTCGTCGCGCCCTACCTCGCGGCCATGCAGGTGGTGCCGCCGACCCTGGGGACGGTCGCTGCCCTGCAACTCGCGGCAGGCGTGGAGATCGCGCCGGACAGCCTCGCGGAACGGCTCTCGGAGCTCGGCTATGTCCGGGTCGACGTGGTCGAGCATCGTGGGGAGTTCGCCGTCCGGGGAGGCGTCGTCGACGTGTTCCCCGGCATCGCTCGACGCCCCGCTCGTCTCGAGTACTGGGGCGACGAGATCGAGCGCCTCCGCGAGTTCTCGCCATCGACACAGCTCTCGACCAAACAGATGGGCGCGATCGAGGTCTCGCCGGTGCGAGAGCTCCTGCCCGACGACGAGCTCCGGTCGATCGCGGCGGACCGGGCCGCCCACATGCCGGATCGGTTCCGCGACGGGCTCCAACGGCTGGCCGACGGGCTTCGCTTCGAAGGCTCCGACACGCTCGCACCATTCCTCTTCGAGCACATGCCGACGCCGGCGGAGCTCCTGCCGCCCGGTTCCTGGATCGTGGTGACCCACGCCCAGCGCACCTTCCAACGAGCCGCGCAGACCCACGCGGAGGCCGAGGCGCTCGCCGAGGCGATCGGCTGGCCGGGCCCGAAGGTGCTCCCTCCGATCGAGGAAGCGATCGACGGCCACGTGCAGCTGCGTCTGACCGAGTTCACCGAGGGACTCGATCTCGGCATCTCGGGCTGGGGAACCGCGGAGGGCAACCAGGTCGAGCTGGCGAACCGTCTCGAGCGGGCCGCGGCCGACGGCACGAGGCTCGTGCTCGTCGGCCGCGGCCACGGCTCGCTGCAGCGAGCCGCCGAGGTCCTCGGCGACCTTCCCGTCGAGCGGATCGAGGCGCCACTCACGTCGGGTTTCTTCTTCGAGCCCGGCCGTCTCGCCGTCGTCACCGAGGAGGACCTGTTCGGCTCCCGCCGGCACACGCGGAGCGCCCCGAGATTCGCCAGCCGAGCCACGAGGTCCGTCGCGGAGGAGCTGGAACCCGGCGACTTCGCGGTCCATCGGATCCACGGTGTCGGTCGTTACGGGGGCGTCGTCCACCGTGAGCTGGCCGGGGCCGAGCGCGACTACCTGATCCTCGAGTACGCGAGCAACGACAAGCTGTACGTGCCGTCGGAGCAGGTCGGAATGGTCGCGAAGTACCTCGGTGGGGATCCACCCCGGCTCCACCGCCTCGGCAGCTCGGACTGGGCCCGAGCGACCGCGAGGGTCAAACGCGCCGTCAAGGACATGGCCGGGGAGTTGGTTCGCCTATACAGCGCCCGCATGGCGATCCCGGGACACGCGTTCGGCCCGGACACGCCGTGGCAGCTGGAGCTGGAGGACGCGTTCCCCTACGAGGAGACCCGGGATCAGGTGACGGCGATCGACGAGGTCAAGGGGGACATGCAGCGACCGGTGCCGATGGACCGGCTGATCTGCGGTGACGTCGGGTTCGGGAAGACCGAGATCGCGGTCCGTGCCGCCTTCAAGGCCGTGATGGACGGCAAGCAGGTCGCGGTCCTGGTGCCGACGACGCTCCTGGCGGAACAGCACTTCGTCACGTTCGGCGAGCGGTTCGCGCCCTACCCGGTGAAGGTGGCGATGCTCTCCCGCTTCCTGTCACCGGCGCAGCAGAAGGACGTCGTCGCGGATGTGGCGGCGGGCCGCGTGGACGTGGTGATCGGCACGCACCGGTTGCTCGGCGCCGACGTCTCGTTCCGGGACCTGGGCCTGCTGGTCGTCGATGAAGAGCAGCGGTTCGGGGTAGCGCACAAGGAGCGCCTGAAGCGTTTCCGGGCGCATGTCGACGTCCTCACGATGACGGCCACACCGATCCCACGGACCCTCGAGATGGCTCTCACCGGCATCCGGCAGATGTCCACGGTCGATACGCCGCCCGAGGATCGGCAGCCGGTGCTCACGTACGTCGGTGGCTACGACGAGGGGCTCGCGCTCGGCGCGGTCCGTCGAGAGCTCCTCCGCGAAGGCCAGGTGTTCTGGGTCCACAACCGGGTCGCGACGATCGACAGACAGGCCGCTTGGCTGCAACGACAGCTGCCAGAAGCTCGGATCGTCATGGCGCACGGGCAGATGGACGAGGACACGCTTGAACGCCAGATGATCCGCTTCTGGGATCGCGACGCCGACGTCCTCGTCTGCACCACGATCATCGAGTCCGGCCTCGACGTGCCGAACGCGAACACCCTGATCGTCGACCGGGCGGACAAGCTGGGCCTGGCGCAGCTCTACCAGCTTCGCGGGCGAGTGGGTCGGAGCAGCGACCGGGCGTTCGCGTACTTCTTCTTCCCGCCCGTCCGCGAGCTCACGGAGGAGGCGCACGAGCGCCTGGCGACGATCTCTCGTCACCAGGCGTTGGGGTCGGGGTTCCGGATCGCCCTGCGCGACCTCGAGATCCGCGGCGCCGGCAACCTACTCGGCGCCGAACAGCACGGGCACATCGCGGCGGTGGGCTTCGACGCCTACTGCCGGATCCTCCAGCAGTCGGTCGCCGAGCTCCAGGGTCGACCGATAGAAGAAGAGAAGGAGCTCAGGATCGACCTGCCGGTCCGGGCGTTCGTGCCTCCCGGGTGGGTGGCGCAGGAATCACTCCGCCTCGAGCTCTACCGCCGGATCTCGCTCGCCGCGGATCACGACGCGCTGGAGCGGATCCGCGAGGAGACGGTCGACCGGTACGGGGCACTGCCCACGGAGGTGGCGACCCTGTTCGCGGTCGCTTCGCTGCGCGTGACCTGCCGGCTGCTCGGGATCGAGGAGGTCTCGACGTATCGGGAGCAGGTACGCATCCGCCCGGTGGAGCTTCCGGAGGCGTTGCGGCTCGACGTCGCCGAGCGGGTGCCCGGTGCCACCTTCCACGAGGCCAAGCGGACCCTGAACCTGGCGCCGGAGCGGGTCGCGAGCACGGAGCTGCCCGCTTGGGTGGAAGCGCGGCTCCGGGAAGCGCTCGAGAAGACCGTGTCCATCGCTCAAGAGGTCGGCCGGTAGACTGCTCCCTCTATGTTCGTTCCCCGTTCCGCATGCGTGCTCCTCGTCGCCCTGGCAGTGTCTGCCTGCGGCCTCAGCAAGCCCGAGGTGGCGCGCGTGGGCGATCAAGACATCGAGGATGCGGATCTTCGACAGGCCGTCGCGCTGCAGCAGGTGCTGGCGGATCTCCAGGGAAGTCCATGCGGGGGCGAGACGGCAGCGGGAGAGAGCGAGGGCGCCGCGTGCAACAGGATCGCCCTCTCCGGCGAGCTCCTGTGGCTGGCGGTGACCGACTACGCCGATTCGAACGGCCTCACAGCCGCCAAGAAGGACGTGGAGGGGGCCGTTTCAGGGCTTGAGACGCAGGTCGGAGCCGACGTGCTGAGCAAGGCACTCGGCGCGCACGACGTGACACGCGACGACCTCTTCGAGCTCGGCCGAAGGATCCTGACGATCCGCGCGGTTCGGAGCGCGATCGCCGAGAAGCAGATCGGCACCGGGGAGCTCCGAGCCCAGTACGAGCAACGCGCGCTCGAGTTCACGACCGTGCAGGCGGACCACATCCTCGTCGAGACGCAGGCCGAAGCGCGGAGTGTGTATCGGCGCGTGAAGGACGCGGCGGCAGCACAGTTCATGGCGCTCGCGCGCAAGGTCTCGATCGACACCAGCACGAAGGACAGTGGTGGGGCGTTGCCGAGCTCTCCCGCGGCACAGTACGCGCCCGAGTTCGCCAGCGCGGTCGTCGCACTCGAGCCCGGAGAGATCTCGCAGCCCGTCCACACGCAGTTCGGATGGCACGTGATCTACCTCGTCGACAAGGAGGTCACGCCGTTCACAGAGGCGAAGGCGGGGCTGCTGGAACCACTCGCGGACGACGAGTTCAAGGGATGGCTGAAGGATCGCGCGAAGCAGCTGGGCGTCGAGGTCAACCCGCGCTACGGGCGTTTCCAGCCGGACAGCTTTTCGGTCACCGCCGTGCGGAGCACCGACCCGGAGAGCGACGCCGCCTCACCCACGCCGTGACCGGCGATCGTCCGGATCCCACGCCGCACGTCCCGGCAGGCCCGGTCCCCTCATCCGAGGAGGGACGGCGTCTCCTCGACCTGGTGAAGGTCATGGCGCGCCTGCGCGGGCCGGGCGGATGTCCGTGGGACCGCGAGCAGACGCACCAGACGCTGGCGCACCCCTTGCTCGAGGAGACGCACGAGCTTCTCGAAGCGATCGATTCAGGCGATTCCGATGCGATCCGCGACGAGTTGGGCGATCTGCTGTTGCAGGTCGTGTTCCACGCAGAGATGGCCTCGGAGGACGGCCGTTGGGATGTCGACGACGTCGCGCGCCGGCTCACGGAGAAGCTGATCCACCGCCACCCGCACGTCTTCGCAGACGTCGAGGTCTCCGGCGCCGAGGAGGTCCTCACCAACTGGGAGAAGCTCAAGGCGGAGGAGGGATCGGGGTCGCGTCGCGGCGTGGAGGACGGGATCCCCGCCACGCTGCCTGCACTCGCACGAGCGGACAAGGTGCAGCGACGAGCGGCAGGGTGGGGCGTCGAGTGGCCGAGCTCAGAGGCCGCCGTGGCCGCGCTCCGTGAGGAGGTGGGCGCTCTCTCGCCCGCTTCGGATGACGCCGAGCGGGAGATCGGCGAGGTTCTGTTCGCCACCGTCGCGGCCGCACGCAAGCTCGGCGTCGACGCCGAGAGCGCCCTGCGGCGGACCACCCGCGGGTTCGCCGAACGGTACGAGCGCCTGCCGGCGCTCGCGCAGGAGCGTGATCTCGCCTTGGAGTCCGTTACCGAGGACGAGGTCCGAGAGTTGTTCCGAGAAGCCCGCGACCGTTAGACGTCCGTTCGCGTGAACACCGCGACTTGCCACACCCGGCGATGCGCCCCGTGCTCCTTGCGGAACCCGGCCTCGGCGATCCTCCGATCGACGGCGTCCAGGTCGTGGACGAAGGCGCGGAACCCCTGGAACTTCCGGTCCCGGAGCCGGTACCAGACGTTCCCGATGCCGATCAAGATCCGATTGAACAGTCCGACGGAGCCCGTATGGATGGGAGCCGTGTACGCGTAGACATCGCTCGCAGCGCTGAGCGAGTTGGCGAGCAGCTGGTCGACGCTGGGATAGCAGCACAGCACCCGGTTCAAGGCGACCACGTCGTGACGCGAGAGTGGCACGACGGCACCGTTACCCACCGCGAAGGTGGCTCGGTCCGCGAGGCCTCGCTCCTCGGCGAGGGATCGAGCCTCCTCGATCGCTCCCGCGCCGAGGTCGATGCCGTCGGCGCTCGCGGCACCCCGAGCGAGCGTCGCGAGCGCCAGGTCCCCTGTGCCGCAGCCGAGATCCAGAACCGTCTTGCCCTTGAGATCTTGAGCCTCGAGGGCGGCGAGGAGGTGCCGTGTGATCGGCGCCGCCGTCCCCTGCTTGCGCGCCCGCTCGGCGTTGTGCGACGCCCATTCGTCGAAGCAGCAAGCCGGCGGCTTTTCGACGGGTTCCACGCTGGCAGTGTGCGTCGCCGCTCTGGCCTCCGCAACCGGTCGTCGGCCGCCGGCCCGAAATCCCGGGCGGCAGCTCCTCGTCGGCTACGATTCAAAGCCCATGTCTCTGATCGAGTCCGTCCGAGCGCGCGAGATCCTCGACTCCCGTGGGAATCCGACGATCGAGGTGGACGTGTGGCTGGACGACGGCGCGTTCGGACGTGCGGC
>Ga0184609_10000541_pt1 | contig 11150 bp, 10 predicted proteins | sample PLM1_60_coex_FD_133165 | JGI IMG/M metagenome (GOLD analysis project Ga0184609, IMG submission 133165) | Groundwater sediment microbial communities from an aquifer in East River, Colorado, USA - PLM1_60_coex | ecosystem: Environmental > Terrestrial > Soil > Riparian zone | place: USA: East... | reverse complement strand
GTGCGCGGTGAGTTGGCATGGAACGGATGGAGACACCGCGCGGCGAGCGTGAAGGCTCCCGCGCCGGACACGCGGATCAGCGCGAGCGCAGCGCGTCCGGGCGGCGTCGCGAGCGCAACTATCGGGTCGGAGAGCGTGCCGAGGCCTCCCGCAGGCGGCGCTTCGCGATCATGTACTGCTGCGGGATGCTGAAGAGGTTCTGCGCCGCGTAGTAGAGGTTCAACCCCGACGCGAAATTCAGGAACAGCACCGTCATCATGATGGGCATGAAGTACAGCATCATCTTGGTCTGCGGATTCGGCGGCACGCCGATCTGGCCGACCTTCGACAACCCGAACATCGAGAGGCCCATGGCGACCGGGATGATGAAGATCGGGTCGTGCCGGGCCAGGTCGGGGAGCCAGAGGAAGGGGACGCCACGGAATTCGATCGTGTTGGCAAACACAAAGAACAGTGCCAGCAACACCGGCATCGGGAGGAGCATCGGCAGGCAGCCGCCAAATGGATTGACCTTATGCTCCTTATAGATGCGCAGCATCTCGCGCTGCAGTCGCTCCGGGTCGTTCTTGTACCGGTCCTGGATTTCCTTGATCAGGGGCGCCACCGCCTGCATCCGGATCCCCGACTCCATCGCCTTCTGGTTCAGCGGCCAGAGCAGGACGCGCACCACGACACCGAACAGGATCAGCACCCATCCGTACGCGAGTGACAGCCGCTCGTGGATCCACACCAGGACGTTGACGACGAAGATCGACACCGGATGGATCACCGGGCGCAGGAATCCGCCGTACGGGTTCGCGTCGTCGAGGCCGTGGTCCAGCGCGGCGAGCCGGCGATGGTCGAGCGGTCCGAGGTACAAGCCGTAGCGGAAGTCGCCGGTGGGCGGGACCGCGAGCGTGAGCACCACCGCGGCGCGCGCGGTTTTCTTGCCGGTGCGTGGCGCTCCCACGGCAATGGCGCCCGCGAACCTCGGCTGGTTCTCTTCCAGCGCGAGCGCAGCGGCAAAGAAATATTTCGATTTGACGCCGGCCCACTCGAACGGGCCGTCGAGGACGGCGCGCTCACCGGGGTCGAGTGACGAGAAGTCGGTGCGGTCCGCCTTCGACGCCCTCGTGACCAGCGCATAGTGGCGATAGTCGTCCAGCGAGTCCGCCTCGACCGATCGCAGCCCGTCCGACAAGCCGATCACCAGCACGGCGCCGCCGCCCTGGAGGCCGCCCACGCTGCCGCGGACATCGAAGTGGTATTCGTCGGGGACGAAGCGGTGCTCGAGCGTGACGCGGCCGCCTCCACGCTGCTCGCCCTCGAAGCGCAGCGTCGTCGGTCCGCGCACGGCGATGGAAGGTGCGCTCGGCTGGAAGGTCCAGTCGGTGAGGGACACCGTATCGCCACCGCCCGTCGGCACGAGCTTGTGCACGAGGAGGGGCTGACCGGCGGGAACGAGCTGCACGCGTTGCGCCGAATCTCCCGGCGCAAACGACTGGTATTGCAAGAGTTGAGCGGAAACGAGCGCGCCGCCGCGCGTGCTGAAGCCGAGCCGATAGAGAGGCGAGGTGACCCAGACTGTTTCCGCTGGCTCGGCGGACGGGCCGACGGGCGAGCGGACGGTGGGTGTCGTAGGCGCGAGAGTAGGCGGCGTCGCAGGCGGCGTGCTGACGCTACTGTCCGCCCGTCCGGCCGTCTGCCCGACCGGCCGTTTGGTGGGCCAGATCAGACTGGGCGCGATCGCGACAAAGAGCATCAGCACGATCGCCAGAATCACACGTCGTTCCACTTATTGATCCCCTCGGCGTCTAGGCGTCTCGGCGCCTTTGTTACTACGGGACCGGGTCGTAGCCGCCCGGGTGAAACGGGTGACACCGCAGGATGCGTCGCAGGCCGAGCCAACTGCCCTTCAGGGCCCCGTAGCGCTCGACGGCCTCGTGCGTGTAGCGCGAGCACGACGGCACGAAGCGGCACTGCGTGAATACCAGATGCGACAACGTGAGCTGGTAGCCACGGATGAGCGCCATCACGATACGACGCGGCACCTGACCGAGTGTCATGTGAGCGTGCTCACCACGTCCGTCAATTCGGCGCGCAGGGCGGCAAATGTGGCGGCATATGCCGCGCGCTTCGCACGGATGACCAAGTCGATCGGCGGCAGCTGGGGGAGGACGTGACGTCTGAGAATCTCTCGCAGGCGGCGGCGCAAACGATTGCGGGCCACCGCGGAGGATTGGAACCGGGGAACGATGATCCCCGTCCGCGCATGGCCCGCAGGATTGGGACGCCAGGCCAGATCGAGATGCGGTGTGCGCCGGCGGCGACCCGCCTCCCAGCAGGATGTAAGCTCCGAACCGCGCGTCAGGCGTGCACGGCGCGGGAACCGCTCGCGCGTTACCGGCTCCGGTGCTTGGAGGGCAGCCGCACAGTGAGGCGCTTGCGCCCCTTCTTGCGGCGGCGCGACAGTGTGGCACGTCCCCACACCGTTTTCATCCGCGCACGGAATCCGTGCTTATTGATGCGTCGCCGATTGCGCGGCCGATACGTCGGACCCATACATTCCTCAGTGTAAGGCCGGGAAACTTACCCCGGCGTCGGCGTGGCGGTCAAGGTTGACTTTTCCACATAGGGCCCGTACTTTCGGGCCGCCCTTGCAACACGTCCTTCCTAAATATCGAATCGTAATGGAGCAGTCAGCCAAAGAAGCCTGGAAGCGTCTCCTCGTTGAGGCGCGGCGTGAACTTCCGGAAGCGACGGTACGGACCTGGCTCGAGCCAGCCGAACCCATCGCCCTGGACGACGGGCGCCTGATACTCGGCGCCCCCGACCAATTCGCCGCGGAGTGGAACGAGTCGAAGCACGCCGGGCTCCTGGCCCGGGCCGCGGAGCGCGTGCTCGGCCGGCCGACGACGGTCGTGTTCCGCGTGACGGAAGATCGCCAACAGCGCCCGCAAATGGATTTCTTCGTGGCCCCACGCGAGAGCACGGCCACAGCCACCGCGTCGGTGGTCGGGACGACCCCGCTCAACGAGCGCTACACCTTCCAAACCTTCGTCATCGGTAAGTCGAACGAGCTCGCGGCCGCGGCGGCGCACGCCATCGCCGAGGCGCCGGGCAAGACGTATAACCCGCTGTTCATCTACGGCGCGACGGGACTCGGCAAGACGCACCTGATGCAGGCGATCGCGCACGCGGTGCTCCAGAAAAACCCGGGCACGCGGCTGCAGTATTTCGGCGCCGAGCAGTTCATCAACGACGTCATCGAATCGATCCACGCGCGCACGATGCCGGAGTTCCGGCGGCGCTACCGCAACGACGTGGACCTCCTCCTGGTGGACGACGTGCATTTCCTCGAAGGCAAGGAAATGACGCAGGAAGAGTTCTTCCACACGTTCAACGCATTGTTCGAGGCGCACAAGCAGATCGTGTTGACGTCGGATCGGCCGCCCAAGGAGATCCCGGGTCTCGAAGACCGCCTCATCTCCCGCTTCGAGTGGGGGATGGTCGCCGACATCGGGCACCCTGACCTCGAGCACCGTATCGCGATCCTGCGCAAGAAGGCGGAGCAGGACCATCTCGAGCTCACGATTCCAGACGACGTGCTGCGGTTCATCGCGGAGCACATCCGCTCCAGCGTGCGCGAGCTCGAGGGCTGCATCATCAAGCTGCTGCTGTTCGCCTCGCTCAAGAACAGGGAAGTGACGATCGAGTTGGCCCGCGAGGCGTTGTCGGACAAGATCCGCCAGGGCGAAGAGGGGAGCGGCTACGGAAATCAGTCGACCCCGAGCATCGACCGCGTGCAGGAAGTGGTGGCGCGCCGCTGGGGCGTGACGCCGGAAGGGCTGCGCTCCAAGGCCCGCACCAAGACCCTCACGATCCCTCGCCAGGTCGCGATGTACCTCGCGCGGGACATGCTGGGCATGCAGCTGGTGGAGATCGGACAGGCGTTCGGGGGCCGGGACCATTCCACGGTGATCCACAGCGTGGACAAGGTCGAGCGCCAGATGATGCGCGACCGGACGTTCAAGGAGCGGGTCGAAATGGCGCGCCAGGAACTGTCCGCACTTTAACAAACATTTGTTGTTTGGGGATAACGGCGCAGCGTGTGGGTGATGGGGAAACCGTGTTGCTTATCCGCAACGAGCCAACACCCCATACAGCGCGCCAACATGAGGTGACCGACGAGAGACCGCGTGGGCGGTGCGAGTTAGCACACAAAGCCCACATATCCCCGGTCTCTACTACTACTACTAGTATTAGATATAGAGTAGAAGCAGTAAGACTTTCCCCCACTGGGAGACGAATTAGGCCGCATGAAGTTCACGATCACACGGGAACAGCTTCAAGAAGGCTTGGCGGCGGTGGCGGCAGCCATTCCTGCCAAGACGACCCTGCCCGTCCTCGCCAACGTGCTCGTCGAAGCGACCAAACAGGGGCTGCGGCTGTCCGGGACTGATCTGGATATCGCCGTTAGCACGACGGTCCCGGCCGACGTGGACGCCGACGGGGCGGTAACGCTGCCGGCCAAGAAGCTGGTGGACATCGCTCGCGAGCTCCCCGCCGGCCCCGTGCGCGTCACGGCGGCGGGCGAAGCGCGCGTCTCGATCGAGTCGGGCCGCTCCAAGTTCAAGTTGCTGGGGTTGCCGCGGGAGGAGTTCCCCTCGTTCCCGACCGTCAAGTTCGACAAGGCGTGGAAGGCGGCGGCGGGGGTCGTGCACAAGTTGGTGGGGCACGTGGCGTTCGCCGCGTCCACCGAAGAGAGCCGGCCGATCCTCAACGGGGTCCTGTGGGAGCTGCGGCCCGACCGGATGCGCATGGTGGCCACGAACGGCCACCGCCTGGCCAAGATGGACGTGCCGGCGACGGGCGGTCAGGCGGCCGACCTCATCGTGCCCCCCAAAGCCCTGGAGCAGATCCGCAGGCTCTATGCCGCGGATGCCGAGATCGAGATCGCCAAGAGCGACAACCACATTGGGTTCCGCGCCGGCGGCACCCACGTCTTCTCGCGTTTGATCGAAGGACCGTACCCGAACTACGAACAGGTCATCCCGCGGGAGAACGACAAGGCGGCGACCGTCGACAAGGCGGCGCTAGCCGCGGCGCTGCGGCGCATGAGCGTCGTCGCGAGTGACCAGACCCACCGCATTCGCTTGGCCTTCTCGGGCGGCGCGGTGAAGTTCTCAGTCCAGACGCCCGACCTGGGCGAGGCTCAGGACGAGTTGTCGGTGACGTACGAAGGGGAGCCGCTCGAAATCGGCTTCAACGCGATGTACCTGCTCGAGATCCTCAAGTACATGCCGACCGACGAAGTGCGCCTGACGTTCAAAGCTCCCGAGCGCGCGTCGACCGTGGAGCCCGTGGGCTGGAACGATCCGGCCTCCTACATGGCGCTCGTGATGCCGCTACGGCTGGTGGACTGACGCCGTATCCCGCGTAGAGTCCCGAAGGGTGTCGGGCCGGACCCTGATCGAGTCCATCAGCGAGTCGATCACCGGCGGGATCAGCGGCACCTCGATCGGCGGAATTACCGGCAGCGGAATCTCGGTCTCCTCCACAGGCGGAATGTAGACGTCGGCCCCGTGGTAGCGGGCCAGAATCAGTTCCCGCCGCGCGAGCATCCGCGCCGGGCGCAGGACGGGGTTCGAGCTGAGCGGGAAGGGTAGCGTCGCGGCGAGCGCTGCCGCCTGCTGGTCCGTCAGCTGCGACGACCGGGCCCCGAAGTACGCCTCGCTTGCCGCTGCCACGCCCCACACCTCCGGCCCCCACTCGACAACGTTGAGGTACAGCTCGAGGATGCGATCCTTGGACAGCGCCAGGTCGAGCCGGACGGCGGTGACCGCCTCTTTGAGCTTCCGCAGCGGATTGCGAGACGGTGACAGGTAGAGATTCTTCGCGAGCTGCTGCGTGATCGTGCTGGCGCCGCGCAGCCGATCGCGTTGACGCCACGCGCCGCGCAGCGTCGCCCACGTGACACGGCCCGACCCGACACCGAGCGCATCGCCGATCTCCGTGAAATCGATGCCGTGATGCGTGCGAAATCGCCAGTCCTCGCCGACGATCACCATGCGCGGCACGACGGGCGCAATGGCGTCGAGTGGGGTCCACCGCAGCTCGGGACACGGCGACGCGCGGCGGCGCATCATCGCGGTGCAGCGCGGCGCGTGATCGCGCCACCAGATGGGTGGTGGCCACACGCCGAACAGCCAGACCGCGACGAGTGCCGCGGTCCCTAGCACAACCCGTCGGGCAATCCTAGCTTTCGCGACCGCCATGGATCTCGCAGCTCTCCAGCAGCGCCTGCAACAGGCCCTGGGTCAGGAATTTACCGTCGGGCCGCTCCTCGGGCAGGGCGGGTTCGCGGCCGTGTTCCGTGTGCGCGATACGACGCTCAACCGCGACGTCGCGGTGAAGGTCCTCGATCTCGACCTCGCCCCCTCGCCGACGCTCGCCGAGCGGTTCCTGCGCGAGGCGCAGACGATCGCGCGGCTCGAGCATCCGCACATCGTGCCGATCTATAAGGTGGGTCGGCACGAAGAAGTCCTCTACATCATCATGCGCTGCATCGACGGGCCGTCGTTGCGGCAGCTGCTCGGCACGCACAAAAAACTTTCGGTCGGGGACGCCGCGCGCATCGCGCGCCAGGTGGCGGACGCGTTGGCCTACGCCCACAGCCACGAGATCGTCCACCGCGACATCAAGCCCGACAACATTCTCCTCGACCGCAGCGGCCACGTGCTGGTCACCGACTTCGGCATCGCGAAAGCGGCCCAGGCGGCCCAAGGGGGATCGAACGCGCAGCTCACCTCCGAGGGCATGATCATCGGGACGCCGCAATACATGAGCCCCGAGCAGGCGGCGGGGGACAAGGTCGACGGCCGCTCCGACATCTACTCGCTCGGTATCGTGCTGTACCAGATGCTGTCGGGGGAGCCGCCCTTCGACGGCGACTCCTCGGCCTCGATCCTCGCCAAGCAGCTCACCCAGGCTCCTGCGCCGATCCGGCGCAGCCGGTCCGATGTGCCGGAAGAACTGGGCTTCGTCCTCGAGCGCTTGCTGGAGAAGAACCCCGCGGGCCGTCTGCAGACCGCCAGGGAGGTGAGCCGCGCGTTGGTCGATGCGCTCCCGACCGCCGCCCGCGACCGGGTGCGCGTGCCGCTGCGCCGCCGCCTTGCCTCCATGGCCGTCAAGTCGCTCATCGGCCTGGGGGTGGCCGGGTGCCTCGCGTTCATCGCGTTCGTGGCCGGCGCCGCCGTGGTCGCGTACACCGTGTTCAGCAAGCCTCCCAAGATCGTGGTGACGGAGCCGATCCCCGACAGCGTCGCCCGGCCGCTGCGGGAGCGGCGGGCCTTGGTCAGCGGCGATGTCGCCGAGTATGTGTTCCAGCCCGGCGGTCAGGAGGATACGACCTTGTTCCTCGTCACGCGGCGGCGCGCGGTGGTCGTGACTCCGCATCAGGTGCGGTCGTACCCGCGCGACAGCGTGCGAGTCGGGCTCGAGCTCGATTTCAGTGGTGGTTTCTTCTTCCGGCTGGTGATGCGGAGCGGCGCTTTGCCGGCAGACACCGTGTTTCGCACCCTATCGTTTCGAGACTTCCTCGAGCTCGGGCCGCGGCTCGACAAGCTCTTGCCGGAGGATTCGCGCGGCGGCATCCGCGTGAGGCGGGGGCGCAGCGGCGTGCGCGTCGGGCCGCGCTAGCGGCGCTGCCTCTGGTCGGGCAGCCGCGACGAGAGCGCCCACAGGCTGGCGGCGTCGACGCGGGAGACATCGCCGGGAGTCGAGACCACCATGCCGATGCGGTCAGGGCCGCCGATGCTGATCCCGATCGCGAACGCGCCGCGCCGCAACCCGCCGTCGGTGTCCAGCCGGGAGAGCACGCCGATGGGAAACCGGCCACCCAACCCCTGCCAGCTCAACCCAAAGGCGTAGCCCAACACGGAATCAGGGGTGAACCGCGCGTGCAGCGACAACGCGGCCGCCGGGCCGAGGGGCCGCCAAGTCGCGCCGGGGATGTACGTCAGCCGCTGCTGCAGGCTGCGCACCACAGGCTGACCGATGTTCGCGATGACAGCTCCCACCGTCAGCGCCGCGGCGCCCTCGAAGGTGTACAGCGCGCCGAGGTCCCATCCCGTCCCCTTGGTGTCGCCGCGGTACAGCGCCATGGCCGCGCCGCCGGTGAGATTCTTCGCTCCGCCCGCCAAGCCCACCCGGTACGTGTGGCCGCGCCGGCCGCCGTCGAACACATCTCGCTGATACGCGAACGCCAGCCCGCGCGAGTTGAACCCCGCGCTGAGTTGCCGCAACCGCCCGCGGCCGGTGCCCGGGTCCTGGACGGCGAAGTCCGCGTACACCGACGCTTCGCGCAACACGCCCAGGCCCGCGGGGTTCACCCACACGGCCCGCGAGTCACGCACGTCGGTCGGATGGAGGTAGGCGGTGGCGCGGTTCGGGGCCACCTCTTGAGCCGCGGCGAACAGCGGCAGCGCGAGCAACGCGGCGAGGGCCGCGACGTGCCGCACTACGGCAGGACCGTGATAGTCGAGTGCGAAATCTGGCGCACCGGGACGGTCATGCCTTGCAGCGGCAGCCCGACCACCATCGAGGAGCTGTCGTGAGCCTCGCCGCCCAAGTAGCGCCCATCGACCGCGACGAACTGTACCCCGGTGCGGGTCCCCGTCCCCGAAACGTCGAGCGGTTGGCCGCCCTGATCCCCTGTCCCCGCCACCGAATAAGCGGAGCTGACCTCGATGCGCAGACAGCGCGCGCCATTGCGCTGCTCCCACGCCGTCGCGCGGGAGTGGGCGATCGACTTGACGGTAACGTCGACTCCCGCGCGATCGCTCGTTGAGCTGGTGTCGGTCCACTCGGCGCCGAGCGTCAGACCTGCGGGCGGCATCCGGGGATAGAAGTTTCGGAACGCCCCGACGATCTGCGCGAAGGTTTGGGCGAGGGTCGAATCCGATGTCGCCGTTTGCCGGAATTCGCCCGTCGCTGTGAGGCGGCCGTTGTATCGCAGCCCACGCGCCGAGGCGAGGTTCACTGACGGCGGAATCACGGAGCCCGAGTCCGGGACGATCGAATCCAGTGTGAAGGTGACCGGGTAACCCGCGCTGTCGGCGGGGCCCGCGATCGTCGCCGAGATGAAGAGCCGGATGCCTCGATCGATCGTCTGCGTCTGCCCCTGGAACTGCTGCTCGACGTGGATCAGTTGGTGCACCACGTACCGCAACGCGCTCGGCCCCAGACGCACGACGTCGACTCCCGGGCGCGTCACGGGGGCGGTCGGGGCGGGCGGGATAGGGGCGGGCAAGGTCACCACGCCCGGCGGGGGCGCCGCGGGGGTGCGGGGCGCGCAGGCGGTCAGGGTAGCGACCGCCAGAGCGGACAGGAGGAAGCGAAGGCTCATCGGTCACCTACAGGGCTGTCTTGACGGTCGGTCTTGGTGCGTCCGAAGATCGCGACCATTTCGGGGCCGTCGCTCGTCACGCGCAGCAGCTTCCAGCCGCGCTTGCGCATGTCGGCCCGCCACCCGAGGAGTTTCTGCCACTCCTCGGCGGTGGTCCGGAAGACCCGGAGGTCTGCCACGGCCTCCCAGTGGGCGGGGTAAGGCTTGCTCGTCACTGGGGGGGAAGTGGTGGGGCCATAAGCCGAGTTCTGTTTACTCGCTGGTGCGAGCAGATGGTCATCTCTCTGGGATGGCTGTCGCCAGCCACCTCGTGCGGCCTACCCGCAGCTCAAGCGACCCGGGACGAGTCTCGCTGCTTACTTGGCCTTGCTCCGACCGGGGGTTACCGTGCCACGCCTGTTGCCAGGCGCGCGGTGGGCTCTTACTCCACCGTTTCACCCTTACCCTTTGGATCAAGGGCGGTCTGTTCTCTGTGGCCCTATCCGTCGCCTTTCGGCGCCCAGGCGTTACCTGGCGGTCTACCCTGTGGAGCTCGGACTTTCCTCGGGTGGCCCCTGAAGCCGGCCATCCGCGACCACCGCACCCCACCACCTTCTTCCCAAGCGCGAAAGCTATCACCGTGCCAGCCGCCGAATCAACCGTCCCAGGCTGTCCGGGGACGGGGCTTCGCTCCAGGGCAGCCAAAAGCCGTCATGCTCTCCGAAGGCCACACGCCGCAGCCGGGGCCACTCGTTCGTGGCGACGCGCTCGGGCACGAGACCTACCGCCGACAGCGCGAAGATGCCGCGTGCGCGATAGTGGGCCAGGAGGTCGCGCATCCGCGGTTCCCGGGTCCACAGGAGAACAGGCGCGTCCGCATCCGAGAATCCCCGCAGCAATCCGAGGGAGAACCAGTCGTTGGGCACCTGCGCCGACCGGAACGCGAACCGCACGTTCGGATTGAGACGGCGCACTTCCGCGCGGAGCGCGGCGGCACGCTCGGCAACGAGCCCTTCCAGCGCCGCCTCGTACCGACCCAGCAGCCCGCGCTCGAGTAGCGCGTCATATCGCGCGCCGCCCTCGGCTGGCAAGGCGGCGAGGCGCGCCGTCGCCGCGCTGTCGCCGCCGAGCGCGCGGAGCCCCTCGCGATAAGTGGCATCGCAGAAGCCGGCGACGGTGTAGCCGCCCTGCGGCACGTCGAGGTCGAGCGCCACGCCGGCGACGAGGTCGGCCCCCCGGTCGCCACCCAGCCGCGCCAGCGCGCGATAGGCTGGGCGCAGCGCGCCGCGCCAGAAGAGCGAGTCGAGCGCGCACGAGACCGCCGCCGTATCGCCACGCGGCGCGATCTCACGCGCGGCCGTTTCTCCCTGCGGCCGTAGGTCGGCGAGCGCGATGGCGGGAAACCACCGCAAGCTGGTCGCCTGGAGCCGCGTCGCCGTCGGCCGCCAGATGTTGCGGAGACCGAGGGAATCGGAGCGGGCCGGCGACGACACTTCGGTGGCGAGCATGTTGAGGGCGCCGACATCGACGAACGCGAGCAGGGAGTCGAACGCGCGCTGAAAGGGAGGCGCGCGGGTCCACAGGACCCGCATGCCCTGGCGGTTGATCCATGTGGGCGCGCCGCTGCCTCGCGGCTCGCGCGCCGGCACCGGCTGGGGAAGGACCACCACATCGACGCCGGATGGCGGCGCCAGCGGCGGCGGGTGCACGGCGACGGAGCGCGGGGCACCTGCGAGGGTGAGCGGGACGCGGCCCGCCGCGGGAGCCACAGATGCCCACTCGG
>Ga0184609_10000540_pt1 | contig 11152 bp, 8 predicted proteins | sample PLM1_60_coex_FD_133165 | JGI IMG/M metagenome (GOLD analysis project Ga0184609, IMG submission 133165) | Groundwater sediment microbial communities from an aquifer in East River, Colorado, USA - PLM1_60_coex | ecosystem: Environmental > Terrestrial > Soil > Riparian zone | place: USA: East... | reverse complement strand
GATGGCCTCGGTCTCGCCGCCGAGCTCGAACGCGTCGTGCAGCGCGCGCACCGCGTCGTCCAACTGGTCGTCGCGGCACAGCACCGAGATCCGGATCTCCGACGTGGAGATCAGCTCGATGTTCACTCCTGCCTTGGCCAGCGCCTCGCAGAAGGTCGCGGTGACGCCGGGGTGCCGGCGCATCCCGGCGCCGATCAACGACACCTTGCCGACGTGGTCGTCGTAGATCACCTGTTGCAGCTCGATCGCATCGCGGGCGTTCTGCAGCGCGGCGACCGCCGTAGGGCCGTCCGCCTTGGGCAGGGTGAACGTGACGTCGGTGCGGCCGGTGGCCGCCGAGGACACGTTCTGCACCACCATGTCGATGTTGATCTCCGCGTCGGCCAGGGTGCGGAAGATGTGCGCCGCGATGCCGGGGTGGTCGGGCACGCCGACCACGGTGACCTTGGCCTCGGACCGGTCGTGCGCGACGCCTGTGATGATCGGCTGTTCCACGGGTAGGTCCTTCATCGAGCCGACGACGATCGTGCCGGGCTGGTTGCTGTAGGAGGAGCGGACGTGCACGGTGACGCCGTTGCGGCGGGCGTACTCGACGCAGCGCAGCATGAGCACCTTGGCGCCGCACGCCGCCATCTCCAGCATCTCCTCGTAGCTGATGCGGTCGAGGCAGCGCGCCATCGGCACGATCCGCGGGTCGGCGGTGAACACGCCGTCGACGTCGGTGTAGATCTCGCACACGTCGGCGTCCAGCGCGGCCGCCAGCGCGACCGCCGTGGTGTCCGAGCCGCCGCGGCCGAGCGTGGTGACGTCCTTGGTGTCCTGGCTGACCCCCTGGAAGCCGGCGACCAGCACGATCAGCCCGCTGTCCAGCGCGGCCCGTACCCGCCCAGGGGTGACGTCGATGATCTGCGCCTTGCCGTGCACGCTGTCGGTGATCACGCCGGCCTGCGAGCCGGAGAAGCTCCTCGCCTCGGCCCCGAGGCCGTGGATGGCCATCGCGACCAGCGCGTTGGAGATCCGCTCGCCCGCGGTGAGCAGCATGTCCAGCTCGCGCGCCGGCGGTATCGGGGACACCTGTTTGGCCAGGTCCATCAACTCGTCGGTGGTGTCCCCCATGGCCGAGACCACCACGACGACATCGTTGCCTGCCTTGCGGGCCGCGACGATGCGCTCGGCGACCCGCTTGATCCGCTCGGCGCTCTGCACCGACGAGCCGCCGTACTTCTGGACGACGAGCGCCACCCTCGAACCTCCAGCTCGCACGTCGCACTCCGTCCGGGAGCCTACCGGCACCCCGCCAGGCGCTTAGATGTGACGATGGACGCCGCTCACCCGGCCGCTCAGGTGGCCGCTCAGCCGGCCGCTCAGCCGGCCGCTCAGGTGGCCGCTCAGGTGGCCGCTCACCTGGCTGAGACCGCGGTGCCGGTGCACCCGCTGATCGCGTCGCGCCGCAGCGCCCGCGGGCTGGACCCGTCGGCCACCGTGAGCTCGGAGCAGCTGCTGGCCCTGTTCGAGGCGGCGCGGTGGGCGGCGTCGTCTGGCAACCTGCAGCCGTACCGGTACGTGCTCGGCCGGCGCGGTTCGTCGACCTTCGACCGGATCTTCGGGGTGCTCAAGCCGAAGAACCAGCGGTGGGCCGGTGCCGCGGCCGCCCTGGCGCTCGGCGTCGCTGTCACCGCGGACGACTCCGGGCGGCCCATTCCGTACGCCGCATACGACCTCGGCCAAGCCACCGCGCAGCTCGCCCTGCAGGCTGTCGCCGAGGGGCTGGTCGCGCACCAGATGGCCGGTTTCTTCCCGGACGCCGCGCGGCGGGAGTTCGGGTTGCCGGCACACCACCAGCCGGTCGTCGCGGTCGCAATCGGTGTCCTCGGCTCCCCCGACGCCTTGCCGCCCGACCTCCAGTCCAGCGAAGCTCGGCGCCGTACCCGCCGCCCCCTGGCCGACACCGTCCTCGCCGCCGACTACCACACCCCCGCCCTCCCCTAACCCTCCGCGCGCCCCGGCGCCCCCGGCGTGTCCGCACTTCCGTACAGGTGTGTCCGCCGTTCCGTACAGGCGTGTCCGCCGTTCCGTACACATGAGTTCCGAGTTTCGACACGGCGGCGATGTGCTCAAACTCCGATTTCATGTGTACGAAAGTGCGGACACGCCGCGAGGGTGTCAGCTGATCAGGTACGGCGAGGTGATGCGGCGGAGGATGCGGGTGATGACACCAGTGACGGCGAGCCAGAACAGGGCGGCCAGGCCATAGTTGACGATCACCCGGAGGTTGGCGTCGGCCGGGGTGAAGAGGTCGCGGAAGCCGAGGGCGAGGTTGTCGGCCCAGCCGGCGACGAACTTGGTGATGCCGTTGTCCGGGTTGGCGCCACCGAGGGTGAGCACGATGTAGGCCACCAGGATGATGGCCGCGGCGCCGCCGACGGCTCGGATGACGGTCGCCAGGACACCGACCGCGCGGACCCGGAATAGCCGGGCGCGCTCGTCGCGCAGCCGCTCCTCCTTGACGGCCCAGTCCTCCTCGCTCATGCGGCCCCTCCTGCTTGCGGGACACCCGCACCCGAGTCGTGCCTTGCGGCAGTGTGGCACGCAGTGCACGGGTGCGACAGCCCGGCGTGATCGAGGGCGGCGTCCCTCGGCGTCCCTCGGCGTCCCTCGGCGTCCCGGATGGTGGGAGGGAATTTCCCACCTGGCGCGGCACAGGGCTACCCTCCGTCCTCGTGGCGCGCACCCTCCTGCTTTGCCGCCGCGACGGGGTCTGACCGGCCGGCCCCCCGTTGCGGAGTCACGTGGCGCCGGTCGACCACGAGCCACGACGAGTCAGCAGGAGTACCGATCGTGATGCCCACCGACGTATTCGGCAGTCAGCCGACCACCCGCATCCACACCCCCGCCCGCCCGGCACCGGCCGACCAGCCGGCGTGGAACACCCAGCGCGGCAGCTCGATGCCCTACCACCGGTACCGCCCGTTCCACGAGGAGGTGGAGCCGGTCGTGCTGGCGGACCGGACCTGGCCGGACCGCCGGATAACCAGCGCGCCGGGGTGGTGCGCGGTCGACCTGAGGGACGGCAACCAGGCACTGATCGACCCGATGTCGCCGGCCCGCAAGCGCCGGATGTTCGACCTGCTGGTGCGGATGGGCTTCAAGGAGATCGAGGTCGGCTTCCCGGCTGCCAGCCAGACCGACTTCGACTTCGTCCGCGAGATCATCGTCGACGGCGCCGTGCCGGACGACGTGACCATCCAGGTGCTCAGCCAGTGCCGGCCAGAGCTCATCGAGCGCACGTTCGCCTCGATCGACGGCGCGCACAAGGCGATCGTGCACATCTACAACTCGACGTCGATCCTGCAGCGGCGGGTGGTGTTCGGCGCAGACCGGCCGGCGATCAGGAAGATCGCCACCGACGCCGCGTCGCTGGTGCTGTCGCTGGCTTCGCGGTACCCGGAGACGGACTTCCGCTGGGAGTACTCGCCGGAGTCCTACACCGGGACCGAACTCGAGTACGCCGTCGAGGTGTGCAACGCCGTCACCGGCGTCTGGCAGCCGACGCCGGACCGGCCGGCGATCATCAACCTGCCGGCGACCGTCGAGATGGCGACGCCCAACGTGTACGCCGACTCCATCGAGTGGATGCACCGTCACCTGGCCCGGCGCGACGCCGTGGTGCTCTCGCTGCACCCGCACAACGACCGCGGCACCGCGGTGGCCGCCGCCGAGCTGGGCTACCAGGCCGGCGCCGACCGGATCGAGGGGTGCCTGTTCGGCAACGGCGAGCGCACCGGCAACGTGTGCCTGGTGACCCTCGCGATGAACCTGTTCAGCCAGGGGATCGACCCCCAGCTCGACCTGTCGGACATCGACGAGATCCGCCGCGCCGTCGAGTACTGCAACCAGCTGCCGGTCGGCGAGCGCCACCCGTACGGCGGTGACCTGGTCTACACCGCGTTCTCCGGCAGCCACCAGGACGCGATCAAGAAGGGTCTCGACGCGCTCGAGGTGGACGCCAAGACGGCCGGGATACCGGTTGACGACTTCGAGTGGGCGGTGCCGTACCTGCCGATCGACCCGAAGGACGTCGGCCGCTCGTACGAGGCCGTCATCCGGGTCAACTCGCAGTCCGGCAAGGGCGGCGTGGCGTTCGTGATGCGCTCGGAGCACCACCTCGACCTGCCGCGCCGGCTGCAGATCGAGTTCTCCCGCGTCATCCAGGACGTCACCGACACGGCCGGCGGCGAGATCACCCCCAAGGAGATGGGGGATATCTTCGCCACCGAGTATCTCGAGCCGGCTGCGCCGCTGCGGCTGGCGCGCCACCGCATCTCAGACGACGGCGAGGGGCACGACGAGATCTCCGCGACGGTGCGGATCGAGGACACCGAGCACGAGATCACCGGCACCGGCAACGGTCCGATCGCCGCGTTCGTCGATGCCCTCGCCTCCGTCGGCGTCGACGTGCGGGTGCTCGACTATGCGGAGCACGCGCTGTCGGCCGGTGACGACGCCCGCGCCGCCGCCTACCTCGAGTGCGCGGTGGCCGGTCGGATCCTGTGGGGCGTCGGCGTCGACGGCTCCATCGTCGCCGCGTCCCTCAAGGCCGTGGTGTCGGCAGTCAACCGCGCCTCGCGCTGAGCGCCGAGCCCCGCCGCCCCGTTTGGCGAGGATGTGACATCGTCCCACTCTAGGTGGGGAGATTCCACATCCTCGCGGTCGGGATGCCGCGCCTGGTTACCGGCTGCTGATGGCGCGGCGGTCCCTGGCGTTGCCGACAAGGGCGACGCCGCCACCGGCGAGGCCGATCTGCAGGAACAGCTCGATCCAGTCGACGCCGCTGGTGTCGGCGACGCCGAGGACGGTGGCCACGCCGGTGCCGAGGAGGGCGGCCACTATGCCAACCAGGATCGTCATGAGCAGCGAGATCCGGTGCCTGCCCGGGACGGCCGCACGGCCGAGCCCGCCGATGATCGCGCCGATTATCAGGGCGGTGATGAGCCCGGTGATCTCCACGAGGGTTCCCTTTCTGTCCGCGACTCCACTCGCCGTCCAGGCTGCCCGGACGGCCGGCGCGGGCGGATCGGGCGTCTCCCCGAGATCACCCTGAGTTCTGGCCGGTGGTGGCCACTACGGGTCGTCAGCCGGCTGGCAGCACCGGGCGATAGGTGCCGAAGGACCAGAGGTTGCCCTCGGGGTCGCGGGCCGTGTAGCCGCGCGAGCCGTAGTCCTCGTCCTTCAGCGGCAGCACGATCTCGGCACCGGCGGCGACGGCGCGCTCGTGGTGCGCGTCCGGGTCGTCGACGATGACGTAGATCGAACCGGCGCCTGGCGGCCAGGACAGCCTGCCCGGCTCGTCGGACCGCGGCTGCGAGCCGAGCATGATCGCGCCGTTGTCCCAGGTCAGCTCGGCGTGCTGGATCTCGCCGTCCGGCCCGGCCGCGACCATCGCCTCGGTCAGCCCGAAGGCCCTGACCAGCCAGTCGATGGCCGCTCCGGCGTCCCGGTAGCGCAGGCACGGGATCACCGAGCTGATCTTCGTCAGTTGTGTCGTCGCCATGCCGTGGACGGTAGACCGGGGCACCGACAGCGTCTTGGAGAAATCCGCCGCTACCGGCAGCCCGCGCTCACCAGCCGGCGCCGAAGCACACCAGCGGCGCGGGGGTGGCCGCGTCCACGCCGGCGAGGGCGTCGGCGAGCGCGACGGCCGGCCGGCGGCCGGTGGCGAGGGCGGTGTGGTAGGCGACCATGGCGGTGCCGGCCACCTCGTCGCCGACCCGGCCGACCCCGGCCACCACCGACGCGACGCCGCCGTGCAGCAGCGCGGATGTCATGCCGAGCGCCTCGTCGCCTGGGCGGACCTCGGCCAGCCCGAGGTCGCACGCCGAGAGCACGACGTGCGACGGGAGCGCGGCGGCCCGCGGCAGGTCGTAGCCGAAGAGCGGCCCGTCGGCCAGCTGGATCGCGGAGAACAGCGGGTTGTCCGGCTCGTGCACGCCGTGCGCCGCCACGTGCAGCAGCCGCGCCTTCTCGGCCGCTGCCATCACCGCGCCGCTGGTCGCCTCGCCACCCGTGAGCACGATCGGCTCGTGGCTGGGGCCAACGGCTGCCGGCATGGCGGACGCGTCGGCCCCCGCACCGTGCACGGCGGTGGCCTCGGCGTGTGCCGAAACGCCCAACACGGGCGCCCGAACCGGCGAACACGCGGGTGGTGGGGGGGTGGCGGCGCGCTGGACGGCCGGGGCGCGCTGGGCGGCGGCGCGCCAGGCGGTGGCGGCGGCGCGGACCTCGGCCTCGCCGCGGGGGACGCCGGGGCCGACGGCGAACACCGGCGGGCCGTCGGCCGCGGGGCGGGCGCGGGCGGCGAGCCACCAGGTGGCCGACGGCACGACGGCGAGCGGGCGGCCGCGCAGGCCGGGCAGCAGGGTCCATGGCACGGCGCCGAGCGCCGAGGTGGGCACGACGACCACCGGCCCGTCACCGGCCATCGCGGCGAGCGGGCGCCAGAGCGCGGCGTCCAGCCGGCCGAGTCCGCCGGCCAGGGACCGGTTGACGACGGTCCGGATGGGCGCGGGCAGGATCGCCAGGGCCGCGGCGTCGAGGTCGGCCCGTACCCGTTGCATCACCGCGGTGGCCGAGGCGAGCTGGCCGAGCGGCAACAGCCGTACCGACGAGCGCCGCACGACCAGGGCGTGCAGCACGCCGCGCACCGCGAGGTAGGCCACCATCGCACCGTCGTCGCAGGCCAGCGCCGAACGGGCCGCTGACAGGCCGACTGGCCGTTCCACGTCGGCCGGCCCGGCCGTGAACCACGCGCGCTGCCGGACCTGGCGCTCCAGCGCGGCGCGTCGCCGCCGCAGCTCCGGCACCCGCTGCCCGGCCAGCTTCGCCCCGCTCAGTTCTACCGAGCGCAACGCGGTCCGCACTCCGCGCAGGTCGGCCAGCAGCTCGGCGGCATGCGGGTCGTCCGGCGGCCGCACCGGCGGCAGCCGCGCGGTCAGCGCCCGAGCCCGCTCCGACCAGGCGAACACCACGGCTGGCCGGCCGTCCACGACCGCGTCGGCGAGACCCAGCTCGGCGAGCCGCCTGCCGTGCAGCGCGCTGGCCGTCTGCAGGTCGAGGCTGCCGAACCGGGACTGGTAGCGGTGCACGTCGGCCAGCCCGCCGCGCAGCTCGGCCTGCCGGCCGGCGCGGTCGCCACGGGCCCCGGCCAGCTCGGCACGCACCAGCCTGGCAAGCAGCCGGGTGCCGATCCGATCGCCGGACGACAGCCGCGTCGCCCCACCGGCACCCACCGCACCGCCGGCAACAGCGCCCGCCCCGCCGGCAACGGCTCCCACCGCACCAGCAGCGACGGCGGCACCCGCGGCGTCACCCGAGGCCAGCAGCGCCCGGGCGGCGACAAGGGCGGCGACCCTGCCGTCCTCGCCGAGGCCGCTGGCGTGCAGGCGGCCGGCCAGCTCTCCGGCGGCCGCCCCGACGGCGCGCAGCCGGCGGCCCTGGCCGAGCTGCGCCTGCAGGGCCAGCAGCTGCGCAAGGTCACCCCACGCCGCGTTGCCGCGTAGCACGAACTGGCGGCGCGCCGACCTGGCCAATCGAAGCGCGTCGGCCCACCGGCCGTCCAGCAGGGCCACCTGGGCGCGGGCCAGCAGCGCCTCGGCGAGGTCGTGGGTGAGCCGCTCGCGGCGCAGGATCTCTACGGCGTCGGCGAGGTCGGCGTCGGCCTCTCTGGTAAGCCCGGCAGCGCGCAGCGCGTCCGCCCGGCCACCCATGAACACGGCACGGTGCGCGCTGGTCAGCAGCGCCGGATCCCTCAGCGCCGCGTCCGCCTGGCGCAGCGCGGACGGCAGGTCGCCGCGCAGGTACGCAAGGTAACTGAGGTTTCCCCTGGCCTTGGCGCGCAGCACGCCAAGGCCGTTGCGGGTGGCGATGTCGAGGCACTGATGCAGGTCGGTGTCGGCCGCCGGCAGGTTGCCCGAGTACAGGTGCAGCGCGCTGCGGTTGAGCAGGGTGGCGCACTGGTCCTCGAAAGAACCGTCCAGCAGCCGGACCGCCTGGTCGAGGTGCTCGAGCGCGAGCTCCATGGCGCCGCGCCGCACCAGGATCGAGCCGCGCTGCACGTGCAGGTTGCCGCGCAGGCTCGGGTTGTCCAGGTCGGCGGCCAGCACCTCTGCCTCGTCCAGCAGTCCGAGCCCGTGGTCGACGTGGCCCTGCTCGGCCTCGAAGTACGCCAGGCTGGCCAGGATCCGGGCCCGTACGGCGCGCACCGGTGCCGCCGACGATGCCGGCAGCAGGTCCAGCGCGCGGTGCAGCATGCGAGCGGCGCGTACCGGCTGGCCGGCCGCGCCGGTGGCCACGGCCCTGCGGCGCAGCTCGGCTGCCCTTTCGACGGCGCTCATACCTCGGCAGAGCCGTCGTCTCCTCGGCTGAGGACGCCCTCCACGGCACGACTTTAGCCGTCCGGCTACAGCTCCATGGCCGGGGTGACCACCAGCGAGGCGAGCCGGACGTCGCTGCCGTCGGTCGGGTGGATGACGAGCTGCACGAGGCCGCCGCGCACCTCGACGAACTCGAAGCGGCCGTCCAGGTCGGCCGTGGTGCGCAGGCTGCCGCGGTCGGTGCGCAGCTCGACCGCTAGCGCGGCGCCCGGCGCGAGCCACCCGTCGATGCGGAACTGCCCGACGTCCTGCGGCGTGATCGTCACCATGGTGGTCAGGCTCTCACTGGAGAACGTGACGGTCCTGGCCCGCTCCTCGCCGCGGGCGCCGACCGGCTCGCGGGTCTCCGTGCTCAGCCTGGCGAGCTCGATCTCCAGGTCGGCGAGGGTGAGCGTGAACCCGATCCGCTCGACCAGCCCCTCCGGCACGGGGTCGATCTGTTCGTAGATCCTGGCCAGCTCGGCCAGCAGCTCGGCGTCGGCACGGTCCAGCAGCTGTCCAGCCAGCTGGTCCTCGCGGGCCCTGGCGTCGTCGTCGGTCATGACGCACCCCACTCCGGATCGGATGCCAGCAGCACCCTCAGCTTGGCAAGGCAGCGGCCACGGGTCGGGCCGATGCTGCCGACCGGCATGTTCAGCGCCGTCGACAAGGTCGCGTAGTCCGGCCGCTCGGCGAACGCGATCACGCGCAGCAGCTGCCGGCAGCGTTCTGAGAGCCGGGAGACGTTGCGCCACAACACCCGCTGGGCCGCGGTGGCCAGCGCGACCCGCTCCGGCTCGTCCGTCTCAGGGGCGGCCACGGTGCGGGCCGCGTCGTCCACCAGCTCGGTGCGGTCCCGGTGCGCCACCGCCCGCATCGCCTCGCGGCGCGCTGTGACGATCAGCCAGCGCAGCGCGGCGTGCGGCTCGGCGATCTCGTGGCTGTGCCGCACGAACGCCAGCAACGTGTTCTGCGCGACGTCCTCCGCGCTGGCGGCGTCCAGCCGGAACCCGCGCGCCACGTGCCACAGCAGCGGCGTGACCCGCCGGACCAGCGCGCCCATCGCCTCGGCGTCGCCGTCCCGGTGCGCGATCAGGTCGGCGGCGACCTGAGCGGCCAGGCCGGCGCCGGTCTCCGATGCCGCCTGCGCGCTCGCCCCAATCGCCGCCTCCGCGGGACCACGTGCGTCGGCGGTCATGACAGCGCGATCTCGGTACGGGCGGCGACCACCGACCGCGCGCGCGCAACGGCGGCGGCCGGCTTGACGTCGTCCAGCGTGCCGCCGGCGAGCAGGTCCTGGGCCAGCCGGCCGGCCAGCACCGGCGCGGCGAAGGACGTGCCGCTCCAGGTGCCGAAGCCGTTGCGGTAGCAGTCCGGGTCGATCGTGCGGCGTGGCAGCCCGCTCGGGTCGCCGGTCTGCACGGACGCGGCAGCGCCGCCGTTGAAGGTGGTCGGGAACGTGCTGACCAGGGCGGCCCCGGTGTCCCACGCGGTGACCCAGTTGCCACTGTTGGAGAACAGCGCCACCGAGGTGTCCGGGTTGAGGCTGCCGACGCTGACCAGCGGCACCTCGTCCTTGCCTGCGGCGTCGACGAAGCCGCCGTGGTGCGGGGTGAACGCCGCCGGGTAGAACGGCCGCAGCGTCGCGTCGTTGCCGGCGGCGGCCACCACGATCACGCCGCGCTTGCTGAGACTGGCCAGCAGCGAGCGCAGCACCGAGTCGTCGAACTGCAGCAGCGGGGACTCGTGGTAGTAGCCGAGTGAGAGCACCACGACGTCGAGCTGGCCGTCCCTCGCCTTGCCGGCCTGCAGCCTGGCCAGCCGCGTGTCGAGCACGGCGAGCGCCCAGTTGAGGTCGGACTCCTCGACGATCCCGTCGGAGTGCATGACCCTGATCGCGAGCACGTCGGCGTCCGGGCAGAGCTGGCGGATCAGCCCGCAGATGAACGTGCCGTGCCCCGAGTGCGTGTCGAGCACGCCGTCCAGCGGGCCGGTGATGTCGCCGCGCACCTCGGGGTCGGGCACCGACGGCGGCAGCCCGGCCGGCTCGCCGTCGAGGTCGACGTCGCGGCGCACCGTCCCGTTGAACCACGGGTGCGCGCCGGCGCCGGTGTCCAGCACGGCGACGACGGGACGGCGGGTGCGCGGCTTGTCCTGGCGGTACGGCAGCCCGCCGACGTAGGTGACCGGCGCCCGGCCACCCCGTCCAGGCTGGCCGTACTCCATGATCGGCCCGGTGGTGGCGCGGCCGTCGCCTGGCAGCACCGGGGTGCCCTGCATGGACGGCCAGCCGCCGCCGAGCAGGTGGTTCAGCCCGACCCTTGTGATGTCCCTCGCCAGGTCGGGAGGGGCGGCCCCGCGCAGCGCCTGCAGCACCGGCCAAGCGTCCACGTCGGCCGGGGCGCCGATCGGTTGCAGCCACACCTTCACCGCGAACGGCACTCGGGTGCCGGTGCGAGCCAGCAGCTCGGCCCTGCGCCGGTCGCGCTCGTCAAGAGTCGGCTGCAGGCCGTACAGCCTCGCGGCGTCGGCCAGCGGCTGGCCGATGGGCTCGATCAGCTCGGCCGGCACGAGCATGCTCCCGGCGACGTACACGGTCGGGCGCAGCCGCCGTTTGTCGCCGCGCGGGCGCACCGCGGTCACCGGGTCGAGCACCCGGGCACCGTGGTCCTGCAGCAGGCTGTCCGGCGGGAACAGCGGGTCGACGTCCCGGATGCCGGTGTCGGGTCGCTGTTCCCGTCCGG
>Ga0184609_10000538_pt1 | contig 11161 bp, 12 predicted proteins | sample PLM1_60_coex_FD_133165 | JGI IMG/M metagenome (GOLD analysis project Ga0184609, IMG submission 133165) | Groundwater sediment microbial communities from an aquifer in East River, Colorado, USA - PLM1_60_coex | ecosystem: Environmental > Terrestrial > Soil > Riparian zone | place: USA: East... | reverse complement strand
GCGGCGCGCGCGCTCTATCCTTGAGCCTATGTCCGCCCGCGCGGTCCCTGTTCCGCTTGCGCAGATCCCGAACGCGCTGACCGTTTTCCGGCTGGCGCTGATCCCGGTCTTCATCGCCCTCCTCGTTCCTGCGGACGGCGGCCGCAGCTGGCCCGCCGCGATCACGTTCGGAGTTGCCGGAGTCACCGACCAGCTCGACGGCTGGCTGGCGCGGCGCTGGCGGGTCGAATCGGCCTTCGGCAAGGTCGCGGACCCGCTGGCCGACCGGCTGATGATCGACGCGGCCGTGATCCTGCTCGTTGTCGTTCACCACCGCCTAGCGTGGGCAGCGCTTGCACTGATCCTGGCGCGGGACGGCCTGCTCGTAGCTGGGTACAAGCTCATCGTGCCCCGCGGCTACGAGCTCTCGGTGAACTTCCTCGGCAAGCTCGCCACCTGGCTGCTGTACGCCGCGCTGGGCTTCTTGATGGTCACGCACGAAGGCGCGGCCTGGCCGCTTTGGATCTTCTGGACCGGCCTCGGCTTCGCACTCGCAGCCGGTGCTCTTTACGTTGCGTCCGCGTTCAAGCTGGTGAGACGGTGAAGGCAGTCGTCATGGCCGGGGGCGAGGGCACGCGGCTCCGCCCGTTGACGTCCAATCAGCCGAAGCCGATGGTGCCGATCGTCGGTAAGCCGTGCATGGAGCACATCATCGAGCTCCTTCGTGAGCACGGGTTGGAGGACGTGATCGTCACCGTCGCGTTCTTGCCGCAGGCGATTCGCAGCTACTTCGGCGTGGGCGAGAACCTCGGCGTGGCGATCGAGTACTCGGTCGAGGAGTCCCCACTCGGTACCGCCGGCTCCGTCCGCCTTGCCTCCGACAAGCTGGACGAGACCTTCCTCGTCATCTCCGCCGACGCTCTCTGCGACTTCGACCTCACGCGGCTGGTCAAGTTCCACCGTAAGCACGGCGCGGCGGTCACGATCGGGCTGAAGTCCGTCGAGAACCCACTCGAGTTCGGCATCGTCGTCACCGACGACAAAGGGAGGATCGAGCGCTTTCTCGAGAAGCCCTCCTGGGGTCAGGTCTTCTCCGACACGATCAACACAGGGGTCTACGTGCTCGAGCCCGAGGTGCTCCAGCACGTACCGACCGACAGGCCGTTCGACTTCTCGAAAGAGCTCTTCCCGCTCCTGCTCGAGATGGGCAGGCCCCTCTACGGGCTCCCGATGGACGGCTACTGGCAGGACATCGGCAACCTCGATCAGTTCCGGCAGGCGAACTTCGATGCGCTCGACGAGCGGGTGCGTCTGACGGTCCCCGGCATTCGCCTGCGCGGGAACATCTGGCTGGGGGAGGGGGTCGAGCTCGACGACCTCGACCAGGTGGAAGGCCCGGCGTTGATCTCGAACTACTGCCGGGTCGCGCGTGACGCGCACGTCGGCCCCTATTCGGTTCTCTCCGCGAGCGTGACGCTTCGGGAGCGGGCGCGCGCGATCCGCTCTGTCGTCGATGCGTCGACCCACATCGGCCGCGGCGCGCTCGTCGAGGGAGCGATCATCGGGCGCTCGTGCGACATCCGCGCTCACGCGCGGCTCCACGAGGGCGTTGCGCTCGGGGACGAGGTCAAGATCGGCGAGGAGAGCGTCCTCATGCCCGGTGTCCGGGTCTACCCGTTCAAGGAGGTCGAGAGCGGTGCCCAGATCTACGAGAGCCTGATCTGGGAGTCGCGTGCTTCGTCGCGCCTGTTCGGGAAGGACGGCGTCGCCGGCCTTGTCAATGTCGACCTGACGCCCGAAGTCGTGACACGCTTGGCGGTCGCCTTCGGCACCGCCTTGCCGCGCGGAGCGCGGGTCGTCGCGAGTCGGGAGGCCCCTCCGTCCTGTCGGATGATCGAGCGCGCGATGATCGCCGGGCTCAACTCGACCGGCGTGGACGTCGCCGACCTCCGCGTGCTCCCGAGCGCGGTCGGGCGGCACCTCCTCAAGACGCACGACTACGTGGCCGGGTTTCACGTCGGCTTCACGACCGCCGACCCTGAGGTCCTGCAGATCCGACTCTTCGAGGAGCCCGGCATCCAGCTGTCCGCGTCGCTTCAGAAGGAGATCGAGACGCATTTCTCACGCGGCGAGCTCCGTCGCTCGGCGGGCGCGAACGTCGGCGACGTCGACTACCCGGTTCGTGCGCGGGAGAGCTACGCCGAAGAGCTGCTCGCGACCCTCGACATCACAGCGATCCGCTCGCGCGGTTTCCGCATCGTCGTCGACTACGGCTATTCGCCCGCCTCGCTCGTCCTCCCGCTCATGCTGGGACCGCTCGGGGTCGAAGCTGTCTCGGCCCATGCCTTCGCCGCCGAGGTACCGGGCGCCTCGTCCGCCACGCTCCGCAGCCTGATCGGACAGGCGAAGAAGCTTGTCGGCGCCGTCGGGGCGGAGTTCGGCGCCGTCTTCGACCGGGCAGCCGAGCGGCTCTACCTGATCGACGAGGAGGGCCACGAGATTCCTGTCGAGCAGGCGTTGCTCCTCTTCTTGCGCCTGATCGGGTCGAACGGGCGCCGAGGCAAGCTCGCCTTCCCGGTCACGGTTACGAGCCAGGTCGACCGCCTCGCCAAGAGCAGTGGCCTGCAGGTCATCCGCACGCCTGCGTCGCTCGGTGATCTGACCAAGGCGGCGGCCGAGGACGGCGTCATCTTCGCAGGGGCGGTCGGTGGCGGGTACGTCTTCCCCGACTTCCTGCCGGCCTACGACGCCATGGCCAGCCTCTGCAAGCTGCTCGAGCTCCTGGCGCCTGTTCGGCAGCCCCTGTCGACCCTCGTCGCCGAGCTCCCGCAATCGACACTCGTCCACCGGCAGCTTCCTTGTCCATGGGCGCAGAAAGGCCTCGTCATGCGGGTGCTCACCGAGCGCCTGAAGGGCCGTGACCTCGACCTGCTGGACGGGATCAAGGTCAAGGATCGCCGCGGCTGGGCCCAGGTCCTGCCCGACCCCGACGAACCGCTCGTCCACATCTACGCCGAGGGTCGGGACGAGCAGGCCTCGAACGAGCTCGAGGGGGAGCTCCGGTCACTCGTCGAGGAAGTGCTGAGGGAAGAGGCCGGAATCTCAAGCTGAGGTTGAACCTTGGCCGTGCTACTGCTTTACTAGCCAGCAGCTAGCCCTCCGAACGAAAGGCTCTACGTGGAACCTCTCCCCGACCTTGCCTCCCTCTCAGACACCGAGCTCAAGCAGCTCATCGACGGTCTGACCGAGGAGGAGCAGGAGATCTCCTACCGGCGCCGCCTCCTGCACGGCAAGATCGACATCCTGCGCGCAGAGCTCGTCGCACGCCTCCAGAAGTCGGAGGGCAGGACCGTGCTCGAGCAGGTCGACGTCGAGGGCTTGGCGCGGATTCTCGCCGGCAAGGCGTCGCCGCCGGTCGAGGAAGAGCCGGCTTGAGGCACGTCTACTGCCCGGAATGTGGCTTTCAGAACCCGGAAGCCGCCAACTATTGCGCGAAGTGCGGCGCGCTGCTCGTGCGAGACGAGTCAGGATCTGACACGACGATGAGCTACACGCCGGATGACGGCGAGGACGAGGGCGGGCAGATTCTCGACGAGATCAAGACGGAGGGGCCGGCGCTCGTCGTCCGCTCCGGCGGCGGGCGCGCGGGGGAGCACTTCGTGCTCGAGCAGGAGGCGACGACGGTCGGCCGCTCGCCCGACTGCGACGTCTTCCTCGACGACGTGACCGTGTCCCGTCGGCACGCGCAGGTGCTGCGCCGCGACGGGCAGTTCTTCATCGAGGACAAGGGCAGCCTGAACGGCACCTTCCTCAACCGGCGTCGCATCGAGTCCGCTCCGCTCGAGGACGGAGACGAGCTCCAGATCGGCAAGTACAAGCTGACCTTCCTCTCATGACGACCGCCGCCCAGGCACCTTCCCGCGACGGGCTCCTGCACATCGGCGCCGTGTGCCGCCGCCTACGAGACGAGTTTCCGGACGTCTCGATCTCCAAGATCCGCTACCTCGAGGACCAGGGTCTGCTCGCGCCGAAGCGGACTCAGGGCGGCTACCGGCTCTTCGACGAGGACGCGGTCGAGCGACTACGCACGATCCTGCGCTTGCAGCGAGATCAGTTCCTTCCCCTGCGCGTGATCAGGCAGGAGCTGGCCTCGCCGACCGCCGGCAAGCAGCGGCGCCGGCGGCGTGCTGCCGGGCTCGCGGGCCCCGATGAGGAGCTCGACGCGAGCGAGCTCGTGGAGCGCTCCGGCGCCACTCCGCAGCTCGTCAGGGAGCTCGAGGAATACGGCCTGCTCGAGGCGCGGGGGAGTGGGGGCGAGAAGCGCTACGCCGTCGGCGACGCGGAGATCGCGGCGGCCTGCGCACAGCTCGCTGCTTACGGTATCGGGGCGCGCAACCTGCGCCCGTTCCGGACCGCGGCCGACCGGCAGGCGGCTCTCTTGGAGCAGCTGCTCGGGCCCGCATTGCACTCGCGGAACCCGGAGCGCAGTCAGGCCGCGCTCGAGGACCTCCGCTCGCTCGCCGAGCTGGGCCAGGAGCTCTCCCAGCATCTCTTCTGGCGAGCGCTGCGACAGCTCGCTTCGCCGTGATGGCCGTCACCGATGTGGACAGGCTGAAGAGCAAGATCCGAGACGTTCCGGACTGGCCCGAGAGGGGCGTCGTCTTCAAAGACATCATGCCGCTGCTCGCCGATCCAGAGGCGCTCAAGGAGACGATCGACCTGCTCGGCGACTGGGCGGAGGAGCGCAAGCCGGACATCGTCATCGGAGGAGAGGCGCGGGGCTTCTTCATCGGCTCCGCCATCGCCTACAAGCTCGGCTGCGGGTTTGTGCCGGCCCGGCGTCCGGGGAAGCTCCCGCTGGAGACGATCAGCGTCGAGTACGCGCTGGAGTACGGAAAGAACTCCCTCGAGCTCCAGGCCGACGCCTTCAAGGGCGGGGCGCGTGCGCTGATCCACGACGACGTGCTGGCCACCGGAGGGACGGCGAAGGCGATGGCCGAGCTCGTCGAGCAACTCGGGGGACAGGTCGTCGGAATCCAGTTCATCATCGAGCTCGACTTCCTGCACGGCCGCGAGCAAATCGCCGATTACGACGTCTTTTCACTGATTCATTACTAGCCTGGGGTCAGACGCCGATCTGTTCTGACACGCGCAGCCAAGCCGTTTGCGGGAGCCGGGGTCAGACCCCGATCGGTTCCGTGCGCGAGATTGTGCTGACTCGGCACTAACGGCTCCCGTCCGGCGCGCCGATTACAACGTCTCAGAAAGCCATGTACAACGCGCTCACATCGCGCTACACCTTCGCCTGCCCCGTCCGGGGCGAGACGCGAGTCAGCCTGTCTGCATTCCGCATCCTCGACCGTCTGCCCGGCGCGGCGCATCCAGCCGTCTTTCACGTGGTCTTCGATTGCCACTGCGGTGAGCAGCACCCGGGCCTCGTCTCCGATGCTGAGCTCGACTGGGCGCCGCTGGGCCTGAGCGAGGCGCGTTTCCTCAACCTGATGACCGCGCGCTTCGAGGAGACGGCGACCGAGCTCTCGGACCTTGCGGTTCGGCGGATCCAGGCCGGAGACTGGCCGTGGAGCTTCTACTGCTACCCGGAGGATCGGCCGAGGCCGGTGTTTCCTTCGTCTTTCTTCCTGCTCGCGCCGGGTGACGGCTCGCTCGGGCTCGCGGTCCGCTGCCCCAGCTGTGGCCGCGTCTCGGTCAACCTCGTCTCGCACGAGCACGTCGATCTCCCGTTCCACAACGATCGCGAGATCGGCGTCGTTCCCCACGTCTTCCCGGCCGACGTCGAGCTGATGGTGGACGAGTTCAGGGCAGAGCTGGATTCGGGCGGCTTCGACGCCCGCCGCTTGCTCGACTGAAAAACGCCGTATTTGGGCAGGAGCGGGGTGGAGGTGATTCCGTGTACGGATTGACGAGAGCAGCGACAACTCTGATCGGCGTCCTGGCCGCAGGCTTGCTCCTGTGGCTCGGCACGCAAGTCCTGCCCGGCAGCGGAGAGGCGACGAGCGACGAGTACTGGGCCACCGTCGGCTTGATCGCCGCGGCCGGCCTCACCATGGCGCTCTCCCAGCTGCTCGGCGGCTGGACGAAGTGGGGGTGGCCGCGAATCTCAGGCATGGTCTTCCTGCTCGGCTTCCTGCCCGCTCTGATCATGGGCGGCTGGCTGCTGGCGGGCGGCGAGCCCGGCTCGTACTGGCTCGGGCGACACGTGCGGGGCTGGTCTGACGACATCGGAATCGATGGCTTCGTCGGCGACCTGAAAATGATGTTCCCGGCGATCGCCTTCGGAATCGGACTGGTGTTCGGTTTCACGTTCGACACCACCGGGCCTCGCGTCCGAACGACTGGCGCTCCAGCAGCAGGCGCCGTGCCACAGCCCCAGGCGACTGACGGAGACGGAGACGGAGACGAGCGGCGCGTTCAGATCCGCGAGGGTGGGGCGCCGATGCAACCGGAGCCGGAGCCCGCACCCCGAAGGGGACGGCCGCCGAAGGAATAGTCAGGTTCCAATAGACCGCGAGAGGTTCCTGCGGCAAGTGCTCACTCCGGGGAGGGATCGCCGGCCGACTCGGGGTCGCCGATAACCGGAGTAATGACCGTCACCGCACCGGAGACCAGTCGCGGGCTTGCTCTCATCCTCGAGCACTGTGCCCGCCTGAACAGCATCGAGCACGGTCGCCCAACCGCTGTCCTGCGACTACGACAGGCGATCGGCGACGAGCTCGCACGCTTGCTGCTCGCCGCGCTGGCGGGCGACCACAGCGCGCGCCCACGAGTCGTCTAGTGCCCCGTCCGGTAATGCCGCCGAGCTTCTGGGTCGCGAGCACCAAGCCAGAGGCCGCACTCGTCCGCGCAAGGCATCGCTTGCGATGCCTTTAGGAGGTCACGGCAGCTTTGCTGCTGTGACCGTTTCATGCTAGAAGCCTTGGCAAGGACGAGGGTGGGCTCTGGCGCCGCGTGATCGCGGGCCAGAAGCCGGTATGTATTGCTGGATGGGGCACTAGCCAGCGCGCCCCGGTCGGTCTTCGCCGTAGATCCGGACGTAGAGGAAGATCGCCCCGCCGGCAACGGCAGCGAGCATGAAGGACATGCCCTTGCCGACACCGACGGCCATCATTCCGAGCCAGAGGTAGAGGAAGAACCCAAAGGCCCACAGGAAGGCGACAACTCCCTTGTCGATGCTCGGCGGGCGGAGATGCACGACGGAGAAACCTAGCGTCTGCCGAGCCCAGCGACGCTACGAACAAAAAATGCCCGAAAGTGCAAGGCACTTTTCGGGCAAAGTTTCGCCGAGCCGGTTTCGCTTTCGTCCACCCTGCCAATCAACTTTGGGCTTCCGCCTACAGTCGCCCGGCTGGGCTTCGACCTACTCGCGCTCCGTGCTCGGCGCGAGAGGGACAGTAGACGGACAAACATGGCCCATCAAGCCCCGTCGAGACACTGTCGTCGCAATTTGCAAACAATTCAGTTTTCAACATTTTCCACATTGCCGAACGCTTCCTGTGGACAATCCGGGGGAGACCAGGCCCGATTCTCGCCATTTGCTCGCACTTGACATAACGCGCGTTACCGTGCATTGGGATCGGGGCCTGGAAACGAGGCCCCGGCAGAAGCTAAGGTGTTTGACCTGAGCCCCGCCCAGGTAACTAGAGAACGACACGCATGACCGCAGAAATCGACCACGTCCTCGGCGCGGAGGACGTTCGCCTGGTCATCGAGGCCGCCGAGCAGGCGGGCTCCGTGCGCGCATCCGAGCTCACCGAGCTCGTCGAGGCGCATGAGCTGGATCCTTTGCAGGCCGAAGCACTCCACCGCGAGCTCGACCAGCGCGGAATCGAGATCGTCGAGGATGAGCGCGAGCAGCAGCCTCCGCCACAGCCGGTCGTCTACGAGACGACTACCGATGCCCTGCAGCTCTTTCTGCGCGAGGCCGGCCGTCATGCACTGCTGACGGCCGCGCAGGAGGTTGAGCTCTCGAAGCTCATCGAGCGCGGCGACCCGCAGGCCAAGCAGAGAATGATCCAGTCGAACTTGCGGCTAGTTGTCTCGATCGCGAAGAACTACCGCAACCAGGGGCTGCCGTTCCTCGACCTGATCCAGGAGGGCACGCTCGGGCTCATCCGTGCAGTCGAGAAGTTCGATTGGCGCCGCGGCTACAAGTTCTCGACGTATGCGACCTGGTGGATTCGCCAGGCGGTCGCCCGCGCGCTCGCCGACAAGGCGCGCACGATCCGCATGCCGGTGCACATCGTCGAGCGCCTGCAGAAGATGAACAAGGCGGAACGCCTGCTCTGGACGCAGCTCGGCCGCGAGCCGACGCTGGCCGAGATCGCGGAAGAGGCGAGCCTTCCGGTCGAGCAGGCACGCGAGGTGCGGGCCGCGGCCCGAGCGTCGACGAGCCTCGACCAGCCGGTCGGCGAGCAGGAGGATGCGGTCTTCGGTGACTTCGTCGCCGGCGACGGCCCCTCCCCCGAGGACGAGGTCGAGATCACATTGCGCAGCCAGGCGCTCATTCGCGGGCTCGCTGCCCTCTCCGACCGCGAGCGCAAGGTGATCGCCCTCCGCTACGGCCTCGCCGACTCCGAGCCGAAGACGCTCGAGGAGATCGGCCGCACCCTCGGCCTGACCCGCGAGCGCGTCCGCCAGATCGAGGTCCACGCACTGCGACGCCTGTCGAAGCTGCGCGAGATGGAATCCATCGCTGGCTAAGCCGGCGAATGGCGAGAACTGCGACCCCGGGCCGGACAGAGGCGCTTCTTGTCGGAGGAGGGCTTGCGAGCGCCGTGGTCCTCTCGCTCATCGGAGAGCGGATCGTCAGCACGATCGTGCTGCTTGCCGCCGTCCTGGGCGGTATCAGCATGCTCGTGCTCAAGCAAATGATCGAGCGCGGTCATCGCTAGCAATGGCCGCGAAGGCGGGCTTTGCCCGACTTCGCTCACGTACGCCGGCTTGCTAGATCAATTCGAAGAAAGTCGTCGTGGCGCGCGCAGCGCGCCGGACTTTCTTCGACTCATTCGTTTTCGAGATAGAGCTGCAGGCCCGGGGCTGCATTGCGCAGTTCCCGTAGCGCACGCGACTCGAGTTGCCGCACCCGCTCGCGCGTGATGCCGAGGCCGATGCCGACCTGCTCGAGGGTCTGCGGGGTCTCGCCGTCGAGACCGAACCGGAGTGCCAGGACGCGGCGCATTCGTGGGTTCAGCCGCCGCAGGGCGCCGGCCAGCTCGCGGGAGCGGAGCAGCTTCGCGGTCGCGGCATCGGGCTGATCCGACTTCGTGTCCTCGATCAGGTCTCCGTAGATGCTCTCGCCGTCCCCCACCGGGGTCTCGAGGCTGACCGGATCCTCGACGAGCTCGAGGAGCTGCTGCACCCGCTCGGGGGGGAAGCCGCTCTCCTTCGCGATCTCGGGGATCAGCGGGTCGCGGTTCAACGTCTGCGCAAGGATGCGTCGGGCCCGGAGCACCTTCCGAGTCTGCTCGGCGACATGCACCGGCAGGCGGATCGTCCGCCCCTGGTCGGCGAGCGCGCGGGTGACCGCTTGTCGAATCCACCAGGTGGCGTAGGTCGAGAGCTTGTAGCCCAGCTTGTAGTCGAACTTCTCCACGGCGCGGATGAGTCCGAGGTTCCCCTCCTGGATCAGGTCGAGCAGAGGAACGCCGGCCTTCGTGTAGTTCCTTGTGATGGACATGACAAGACGCAGGTTGCACTCGATGAGCCGGCGCTTGGCCGCCTCGTCGCCCTCGTCCTTGAGCCTGGCGAGCTCGCGCTCCTCCAGCGGAGTCAGCAGCGGACCGTCGCCGATCTGGCGAACGTAGAGCTTCAGCGGATCCTGGGTCGCGGCCGGGGTCGCGTCATAGGCGTCCTTCTCCTCCGCCTCGACAGGCTCGTCGAGAGCAGCAGGGTCCGGGACGGCCTCGAGCCTCGGCTCGCTCGCCGGGTCGGGCTCTCGCGGTTGCTGAGGAAGCGGCCGGGCCATCGAGCGCTGTATCGGGTGCCCGCGGGGCGTGGCTTAGACGAGTACCCTCGATCGAGGGACGATTCCCTCTAACCGACTCTGCGCCTTGACGTCGAAGTAGGTGTAGATGCTTCTGGGCCGGGAACACGTCGTCCAGTTCAGCTTCTAGGATCGACTTATGTGCGGAATCGCCGGATACAGCCTGCATCGCGCGAGCCGGATCGACCGGACGCTCGCGGCGCAAGCCCTGCTCGCGGGAATCGCCGAGCGCGGCGCTGACGCAGTCGGCTATGCGTACCGCGGCGATGGCGAGTCGCTCTCGGTGCACAAACAGCGTACGGGCGCGAGCGCGCTCATCGAGCGGGTCTCGATCCCGAGCGATGCGACCCAGGCGCTCATCCACGTGCGCGATTACACAAAGGGGCATCCTCGCATCGAGGCCAACAACCACCCGGTCCGCCACGGCGCCGTCAAGGGCGTGCACAACGGGATCATCCTCAACGACGAGGAGCTCTTTGCGCGGCACGACTTCGAGCGCGAGCAGCCCAGGATGACCGTCGACTCCGAGGCGATCTTCGCCTTGGTCGACGCCAAGGGCTCCGCCGCCAAGGTGCTCGAGGAGCTGCGCGGCTCGATGGCCGCCGCCTGGTTCGACGACCGGCGGCCGGAGGTCTTCCTGGCACGCGGAGTCGGGCGTCCACTTTGGCTGGGCGAGGGCCGGCACGAAGCCTTCTTCGCATCCACGGAAGACGCGCTCGAGGTAGTCGAGCGCTACCTTGGGCTCCGGCTTCGGAAACGCGAGCTGCCCGAGGGCATCCTGCTCTCGCTCCTGAACGGCAAGCGTTCTGCCGCAGAGCGCTTTAAGCCCGATCGCGCTTTCGAGGAGACTCCGTTGCCCGCCGTCCGCGCGCCGCACGAGGGTGCGGTTTGCCTCCGCCGGCTGGCCGTGATTGCAGCCTCCTACTGAGCCTGCCCTCAGGCGACACCTCCACCCCATCCTCGCGCAGCCGCTCGCGCACGAGGAACTGGAAGGTGGCCCAGGCCCCGCCTCCGGGCTCGAGCATCCGGTAGATCTGCCATTCGCTCAGGAGCTCAGGATCCTTCCGGCGGGCTTGCTTCCAGTCCACGAACTTCGGCAGCCGCCCGATCGTCCGGGTGAGCGCAGCGCCCTGCTCGATCGCGCGCGCGAGCCGCTCCTCCCCGATCGGCACGTCGAAGCCG
>Ga0184609_10000536_pt1 | contig 11166 bp, 17 predicted proteins | sample PLM1_60_coex_FD_133165 | JGI IMG/M metagenome (GOLD analysis project Ga0184609, IMG submission 133165) | Groundwater sediment microbial communities from an aquifer in East River, Colorado, USA - PLM1_60_coex | ecosystem: Environmental > Terrestrial > Soil > Riparian zone | place: USA: East... | reverse complement strand
GTGTAGGTGCCGAAAACCTGGTCCATGGCGTTGACCTGCGGCTTTCGCCTGGGGCTGTGGAGGCCCGCGATCATCGCCAGCATGACGTTCAGACTCCTCTACCTGATCTTCTGCCAGCTCTTCGGCTGGCTCGGACTGCTGGCCCGAGCGCAGGCATCCAAGAACGCCGAGATCCTCGTCTTGCGCCACGAGGTCGCGGTCTTGCGCCGCCAAGTCAGCCGACCACGCTCCTCCTGGCCAAACCGGGCCGTCCTCGCGGCGTTGACCCGCCTCCTACCAAAGCAGCATCGGCTCCATCGATTCGTGACGCCGGAGACATTGCTGCGCTGGCATCGGGACCTGATCAAACGCCGCTGGACCTACCCCCACCGCCAGCCCGGTCGGCCCTCGACGGTGCCAGAGCTGCGTCGCCTGATCCTGCGGATGGCAGCGGAGAACCCGACGTGGGGCTACCGGCGCATCCACGGTGAACTTGCCCGGCTTGGACACAAGGTCGCACCGAGCACGGTGTGGCTGCTCCTCAAACGAGGCGGTATCGACCCGGCACCGCGCCGCGCCAGCCTGACCTGGCAGCAGTTCCTGGCCGCCCAGGCCGAGGGGATCTTGGCCTGCGACTTCTTCCATGCTGAGACCGTCTTGCTCAAGCGCCTGTACGTGCTGTTCGTGCTGGAGCTCTCCACTCGCCGGGTCCACATCCTTGGCGTGACGGCCAACCCAACCGGGGAATGGGTCGCCCAGCAGGCCCGTAACCTCCTTATGGACCTGGCGGACCGCATCGAGCAGTTCAGGTTCCTGCTGCGCGACCGGGACGCCAAGTTCACCGACACCTTCGATGTGATCTTCGCCTCTGAGGGCATCCGGATCCTGCGGACGCCAGTGCGGGCACCGCGAGCGAACGCCTTCGCCGAGCGGTAGGTCGGCACGGTCCGTCGTGAGCTGCTGGACCGGATGCTGCTCCTAGGTCGACGACATCTGGAGATCGCGCTGTTGGGTATGTGGCGCACTACAACCAGCATCGGCCCCACCGGGCACTCGGCCAGGCACCGCCGCAGGGAGCCGTCCCGCTACCCGCTCCAGCAGCCGATGTGCGGGTTCTACGAGTCGATCGTCTCGGTGGGCTGATCCACGAATACATCCAGGTCGCCTGAGGTGGACGGGTTTTCGGCATCCACAGGCGTCGGACCAGGTCGCGATGCCAGCGCAGCAGCGTCTCAGGCTGGACGAACAGCCTGTGCCAGCTCGGGCGGGACAGCACTCGGGCGAGTCCGGCCAGGACGGCCCGGTCGAGCCGCGGCCGGGTCATCTGCCGCCGCAGCACCGCGACCTCATGGCGCAGCATCAGCAGTTCGACGTCCTTCGCAGCCGAGCTCCGCGCCAGCAGCGCCAGCCACCGCAGCACCTGGCAGAACAGCAGGTACAGCAGTCGTAGGGTCATGCGCCGATCATCGTGGCCCGATGGCCTCTCCGACGAACTCGCAGCTCAGCACCCACAATGGACTTTCTGGCACCTCACAAGTTCGCTGCGGCTCTCACAGAAACTGTGAAGCTGTGATAACCTCGAACCGTGAAGAACATCACGGTCACCGTGCCAGACGACGTCTACCGCAACGCCAGGATCCGCGCCGCCGAGCGGGGCACCTCGGTCAGCGCACTCGTCGCCGAGTACCTGCGTTCGCTCTCTGGGCGCCAGGCGGAGTTCTCCCGACTCGAGGCCCAGCAGAAGCAGATCCAGAGCCACATCGGCCGCTTCCGCGCACGAGACCGCCTCGACCGCGACCAACTCCACGACCGTGCGGTTCGTTGACACCAACATCCTGCTCTACGCCATCTCGCGCGACCCCAAGGAGCAGGACAAGGCCGCCCGCGCCAACGACATCCTCGCCGCCAGGGACATGGCGCTCTCGGTCCAGGTCCTGCAGGAGTTCTACGTCCAGGCCACCCGCGCAAGCCGCCCCGACCCGCTCACCCACGAGCAGGCGACGAGACTGGTGGAGTCCTTCCTGCGGTTCCCGGTCCTGGACATCACGACCGACCTGATGCTGGCTGCCGCGGCAACGCGCCAACGCTTCGGCGTCTCGTACTGGGATGCCGCGATCCTCGAAGCGGCTCGCTCGCTGGGCTGTGATGTCGTCCTGTCGGAGGACCTCAGCGACGGCGAGGACTACGCGGGAGTGCGGGTCGAGAACCCCTTTCGCACCCACTGACCAGCGACGATGGCAGCAGAGCCGATACAGCTCTGGGGCTGCACTAACGCGCTACATCACCAACAGCAGTGGCTTCCAATAGCCCTTGTCGTCGCTGGGGGTTGCTCGCGTTGCGTACCGCAGGGTGAACAGCCTCCCCTGGGCCCTCGCCGGCATCGGGTGGCTGCGGCCGCAGGCGCCCGCAAGCTCCGCGACCTCGGGCTCGCCCGCGTTGTCGAGTGCCGGGAACCCGCCCTGGCGACCCTGATCGCAGGCGACCGTCGCCTGGGCAAGCTGTCGTGACACTGCGGCGAGCGGCACCTCATCGTCCCGGCGACCGCGGAGGCCAAGTTCCGCAAAGGCCTCCACGACCTCGGCTATGCCCTCCGGCCTCGGCGACCGGCTCGACATCACCGGCGCCCGCTGGGGCCGGCAAGGCGCCCCGGTCGTCCTCAAGCTCCGCGCCCTGCACAGCAAGGGCGACTTCGACACCTACTGGTGCTACCAGCTCACCCGGGGCACTGGCGCGTCCACCACGTCCGCTACCAGGACACTCTCGCCCTTGAAACCTGATCAGCCAGTCCCTGAGATGGAGCCGCACCTGGCCATGATCGACGCCGACACCCGGCTCGACCCGACGCGGGTCCGCCGGGCCTGCGACCGACGCAGCGGCGCCTACGCGGATGGTCGCGCCGCTGAAGCGCCACCACCACGTGCACGCCCTGGAGCTGGCGAGGACCGGCCGGCGAACGTGTGCCGGAGGTCGCCGGCGGCCCAGGCTGCAGACTGATCGAGCTGACACGCAGGGTGGGGTCCGGACACGGTCATCACGGCGTCGACCTGTGGGTGCCGAAAAACTCATCCGGCTCATGCGACGTGTGTGTACTCGTGGATCGCGCCGCCGAGGCGATCGAGTCGTCGGATTCGTTGGTTGGTTGGTTGGTTGGTTGGTGGAGCGGGCTGGGGGAGGGCGCCCAGCGGTGGCGCTTGGCCGAGGGAGCGGTGCGGGCGGTGTTCGTTGTAGTGCACCACGTAACTCGTCAGCGCCACCTCGACATGTCGTCGACCCATGATCAGCACCTGGTCCAGCAGCTCACGACGGACCGTGCCGACCCATCGCTCGGCGATGGCGTTTGCACATGGCGCCCGCACCGGCGTCCGCAGCACCTGGATCCCCTCGGCGGCAAAGACCGGGTCGAACGAGGCGGTGAACTTCGCATCCCGGTCACGAAGGAGGAACCTGAACTGCTCGATGCGGCCTGCGGGATCCATGAGCAGGTTGCGGGCCTGTTGGGTCACCCACATCCCGGTCGGGTTGGCGGTCACCCCGAGGATGTGCACCCGGCGGGTGGCATGCTCGATCACGAACAGCACGTACAGGCGCTGCAGCAGCACTGTGTCGACGTGGAAGAAGTCGGCCGCCAGGATCCCCTCGGCCTGCGCGGACAGGAACTGCCGCCAGGTCAGCCCGGCACGGCGCGGCGCTGGCTCGATGCCCGCTCGTTTGAGAAGCAGCCACACCGTGCTCGGCGCGACCGTGTACCCAAGCCCGCGGAGTTCACCGTGGATGCGCCGATAGCCCCACGTCAGGTTCTCACACGACATCCGCAGGATCAGGCGGCGTAGCTCCGGGACCATCGAAGGTCGGCCAGGCCGGCGGTGGGGCATGGTCCAGTGGCGTCTGACCAGGTCCCGGTGCCAGCGCAGTAATGTCTCCGGCGTTACAACCCGATGGCGTCGGCGCTGCTTGGGTAGCAGCCGGGCCAGCGCCGCGAGCACTGCGCGATCTGGCCAGGCGGGGCGTGGCCGGACAACCTGCCGGCGCAGCACGGCGACCTCATGTCGTAGTACGAGGATCTCGGCGTTCTTGGACGTCTGGCTGCGGGTGAGCAGTCCGACCCAGGCGATGAGCTGGCAGAAGATGAGGTAGACCAGTCGCAATGCCATGACTGGCGATCATCGCGGACGGCCGCTGCTGATGTGAAGCCCAGGTCAACCCTACGAATGAGGTTTTCGGCACCTACAGGGTTCTTGGCAAGGCGCGGCTGATCGCGGCGAGCAGGACGCGGTCGGTGGGCTCCAGCCTCGGTCGCGGAACCTGGCGGCGCAGCACGGTGAGCTAATGGCGAAGCACCAGGATCTCCAGATCCTTGGCGGCGTCGCCGCGGGCGAGTAGGGCGAGCAGCTGGATGGACCGGTACAGGGCCAGGTAGGCGAGTTTGGGCAGCATGCAGGATGGCCTCCGAAGCGGCGGTGAGGGCAGGCGGACGATACCCGAGCAGCACGCAAACCCGCAGCTCACAGGCCGTGTCGCAATCAACGCACCCCACGGGCTCGGGCACAGCGCGGGCTGTCGGATCGGCGGGTCGGTGGTTGCGACGTAGGTAGTCAGCGGCCCGGTTCGTAGAGGCCGAAGACCAGTTCTGGGTCACCGGGACGCCAGGCGCCCTGGAATTGTGACTTGTTGCCGTTGCGGCGGGTGCGCTCCAGCACCTCCCGTCCGACGGCGAGCTGGTGGCGTTCCCATCGCGGCAACGCCACTTGGATGTCGCCCTGGGTGGCCGCGAGAGTCTCGGCGAGTGCCCAGGCGTCGGCTGCCGCCTTGGCCGTTCCGGCGGCGGCGTGCGGCCGCAGGGCGAACGCGGCGTCGCCGATCAGGCAGACGCGTCCGAAGGCCATCTGGTTGACCTCGATGTCGAAGATCACTTGGACGAAGGGGAGCTTGGTGCGCTGCACGACCTCGGCGAACTGGGGAGCGAGCTGCGCCCCGGCAACAGTCCGCAGCTCATCTAGGTGCGCCTCGCGGGCCGCACCAGGTGGCAGGGTGATGTCACGGTGGATCCCGTCCCTGTCGGTCATGAGGCCGTCGAGTTCGTCTCTGGCGGCGTAGTTGCGATACCACACGAAGTTGGCCAGACGACGACCCGGCGCCACCGACCCGTCGAGCGCGGGGATCGGGTACAGCAGGATGTGGCTGTCGGGCATGACCTGATAGCAAATCGAGTCGGCAAGAAGGTCACACACGGCGCGGCTGAGCTGCCCCTCATCGACGGTGCCCCGCCAGGCCACATAGCCCGCATAGGCCGGCCGGGCCTGGGGCTGCAGGACGGCCCGGGCGTTGGAGGAGATGCCGTCGGCACAGACCAGGAGGTCGTACGCCGCTGAAGAGCCGTCAGCGAACCGCACCCGGACGTGGTCGCCCTGCTGCTGGAAGCCGGCCATCTCCTTGCCGAGGTGGTAGCGGCGTCGCCCGAAGCAGCCGAGCAGCGCACGGTAGATGCTGTGCCAGGCCGAGTACCGATACCGCCGCGGTTCCTCGAACACCACAGCGCCGTCCCGGTCGAGGTAGCGCAGGAAGCCCGTGACGGTGGTGAGCTGATCCAGCTCCAGGTCGGTCCGCTCCCGGAAGTACCGGACGGTCTCGTCGAGCACCACGATGCCGGCGCCGCGACTCTCCAACTCCGCGGTCGACCGTTCGAACACATCGATCTCGCAGCCGAGATCGCGCAGGACCAGCGCGGCCGTGAGCCCGCCGAGCGAGCCCCCGACCACCCCGACCCGTGGCCAGCTGCTCACGAGAACTCCTCGAAGTCGCCCCGGCCCTTTGGCTCGCGGGCACCAAAGGCTGGGGAGCGTGACGGGAGGCTAGGGTTGCCCGAAGACGGCGACGCTGTCCACGCGGCACTCGAACAGCACCCGCCGCTCGTCCATGGCCGGGTCGCGGAGGCCGTAGGGCGGCTCGGCGCCGGTGTACTTGGTCCACGCCTGGTCGATGGTCTGGGTGGCCCGGTGCCCCTCGACCTGGTCGTCCTCATGGACCTCCCGCTCGACGGTGGCCTTGATGCTGACCCAGTGGTAGGCGTTCTTCGGGTTCATCAACAGCATCGTCACCTGCGGGTTGCGTCGCACCCACTCTGTCTTGCGGCGGTGCTCGGCCAGGTTGAGCAGCACCTTGTCCCCGGCGTAGTTGAACCAGACCGGCGTCAGCCAGGGACGTCCATCCCCACCCATCACCGCGATCACGGCCGTAACCGGCTCGTCGAGCAACTGCCGGTACCCCGGGTCGAGGTCGTCGAGCGACTCCTTTTCCTCCCGCGACACGACCGTGAACTGGTCCTCCTGCACTCCCTGGGCGACGTCGAGGACCTTGGCCACCTTGAAGGACACGGCACCCTCCCCTTCTCGTCAGTCGAGCAGCTCCACGGTGACAAACCGCAGCGTGGTCTCGCCGGCGTTCTCGAGGTCGTGGATCATCGGGTCCGCCGCTGAATGCTCCGAGTACTGGGTATCGCCGACCTCGTAGCGCCGGACCTTGTACCTGCCGTCTGGCGATCGCTGCCGGCCAGTCCCCGGCGACACCACTGTCCAGAAGTAGCGGCGCGTGTGGGCGTGAAACGGCCCCCGCTCGCCCGGCGCCAGGTTGACCTCCCAGACCTTGATCCGGTCGTTCTGGAACCACAGCCGCGTGCCCACCTCAAGATTGCTCGCCGCGACCGCCAGCTCGTCCTCGAACTCGGCCGGATCGAAGGCTCCCTCCTCGGTGACCTCAGCCATGGGCCAACTCTAATCCAAGCCAGGTGCACCCGTCGGTCCTTGGCCGACCAGGACCATCCGGCCGTGCTGCCACCGAATGGTCTGCACCCGGTGGCCCACCTGGCGCCAGCCGGCATCCAAGGCGAAGCCCCCCAGCAGCGTCGAGGTCGTCCACCCCAGCACAGTCTCGGCCGCCAAGCCCTGACGCTGAGCGGCGTGGCCGAGGTAGCCCGCGGCCGCGGCCTGGGCCGCCACATACGAGGACGCCCTGCCAGTCCGGCGCCGATAGCGGCCGGCGAAGTCGGCTCCGGATGGCCCGACCTCGGGCCGCCGCCAGCTCGGCCACCACTGCACCGGCCCCAGCACGTCCTCCGCTGCCCCTCCGAGCTGTTCGCCGAAGTCCGGAAGCCCCGCCGCCACAGCGCCCAGCAGCGCCGGAGCTCGCGGCCATCCACGGACGCGGCGAACCACCGCCACGTCCTCCTGAAAACTACCAACCACCAACAAGGCGCCGTCGGCGGCGTCGGCGGCGGTCAGCGAGCCCACCATGATCGTATGGGCGTCGATCCCCCGCTGGGACGCACGCGCTGCAGCGCCTTGGGCAACGGCCCGGGCGAATGGTCCAGGGCCCCGGGCGACCAGCAGCCGATCCACCCGGCGGGTCACCGCCTCCTGCACAGCACCGTCGAAGTAGCTCGACGCCGGCGCTGGGAGCGACACCAGCCCGGGCCGCGCCAGATCATCGGCCGATCCACCGTGGTTATAGAGCAGCCGCCCCGCATCGCACACCAACGGCGCCACCGCCCGAACCAGCCCACTGCCGTAGGGACCAATCAGCAAGTCCACACCCTGATGGAGCCAGGCGGCGTAGGCTCGGAGCGCCGTCAACCTCGAGCCGCCGTCGTCGACGACAGTCAACCCGACACCGGCCTCCTCCGCCCACAGCTCCAACCCCGCGACCGCTTGCCTCCCCTGCTGGACAAACGGCCCAGTGAGGCTGAGCGTCACAGCCGCCGTGGTCGTTGCACTCCCCATGGCCAATACGAAGGTGTCACCCCCCATACACCTCCCCAGACCCCAGGTCGAAGGTGGCCAGCTGTTCGCGGATGCTCAGGCACCAGACGACGTCCAACCAATGCCATCCCGTACCCGTACTGTAGCCATCGCCCTGCATCCGGGCGCCGGACCCCCGGGGAGCGGACGCTTCCCCTCCCAAGATCCAGGCCATGCACTCCAAATAGCTCTCACCGGGGCCGGCATTACCTCTAGCAACGTCACGATGCTAACCAGCACATGCAAGCCACGCCCGGCTCGATCCAGATGCCCTCCGGCGGGGAACAGATGGGTCGCAGGAAGGAGACAGCGTTGGACCAGCGGCTGAGCCTCATCACCCTCGGCGTGCGCGACGTCTCGCGGGCGCAGGCGTTCTACGAGGCGCTGAGCTGGCGCCTGGACGGAGGCGTCGACGACGAGACCGACCACGTCGCCTTCTTCCAAACGGGCGGGCTCATCCTCGCACTGTGGGACCGCGGGAAACTCGAGCGGGACAGCGGTGTCGAGGACGCCGGCGGCTGGGGCGGCGTGACGCTGGCGTACAACGTCCGCTCGCCCGAGGAGGTCGACACCGTGCTCGCCGAGGCCCGAGAGGCGGGCGCCACGATCGCCCGTCCCGGCGCCGCCACATTCTGGGGCGGCTACTCGGGCGTGTTCATCGACCCCGACGGCCACCCCTGGGAGGTGGCGCACAACCCCGGCTGGACGGTGCACGAGGACGGCCGAACCACGCTCGATTGATGAACCGACCGCCTGAACTTAGCCGTTGGGCCGTGGCTGGAGTGTTGCGGACCAAGCCGTGGCGGGTCCGTGGACGACTTGGGCATGGCGCGTTCTCGAAGGCGCTTTACCGCCTCGCTTCTGACCGCTTCGATGCGCTCCGCCGCCCAAGAGCTGGGGACGACCTGGCCGTCGCTGCGCAAAGCCTTCCAGCGGCACGGGCTGGGCATGCCGGCCCGCAACCCCGAAGCGATCCGGCAGCGGGCCATCGCTCCCGCCCACAAGCGCACCGGCCAGGCGGCCACCCCGCCCCTGGACCCGGTGTTCCTGGCCCTCAACCCGGGCGCCCTCCCGGCCCGGGAGCGGTCACCGGCCGCGAGCTCTACCAGTGGGTCCGCCGCGACGAGCAGTACCCCACCCTGGGGCCAACGTGGTGGTGGGGCTGTACAGCGAAAGCCACGCGCGTCGACCAACCACCCGGGCCTGGGCGATCATCCGCCGCGCCGACCGCGCCCACCGGCTGGCCGGCCAACGCGCCAGCCGCTCCGAACGCCGCCGTGCCGATCGCATGACCCGGTCCCAGCAATCCCAGGAGCGGGAGATGGCGGCCGATGCCGGCTAACCTTCGCCGGACCGTCCCGCCTGATATCGAGCAGCGGTTCCACCCCCGGCGCCGTTGGGTTGTGAGTCATTTGAGCGCCGTTCCGGGGGGATCCATCTGGTTCCGTTTACAGGGCTATTTACCTGGTCTTCGCCTCTCCCCCGCTGGTAGCTGTCCTGGTCTGTTCCTGCCGGTATCGGCAAGTCTCGTGAGCAAGCCGTGAGTATCCGGCGCCAGCTCGACCGGTGGGTCGTCCCGGTTGATCGCGGCAGCGTTGCGGCTGTTACCCGTCCTCGCAACCCAAGCCGTCACCTTCACGGTCCAGTTCAAACGGGTCGGCGGGGCGCACTCGGATCGGACCCGCAACGTGCTCGGGTTCGTTTCGTGACCCGCCCGCACAGTCATAGTGCTCGACCGCAGGGTCAAGGCACACGTCGGGATAGGGCGGATCGCAGTCCGTGGCGGCGTGGCTGCGGTGACGGAGCCGTGGATGGTGGCGGCGGCGCCTTGGCGATCACCAACGTGATGACGGTATCGGAAACCACCCCGGCTCCGGCCTTGCGGTTCCTCTTACCTCGGCCAGGTGACCGCAGCACGGTCGTCCCTTGACCAGCAGGATTGCCAGGACCACCTATGGCAAACCTGATTGATGCTGGCTGGTGTCATCGTGTGCCGCCTCGTGTCGTAGCGGTTGCCGCCTGACTGCCGCCGACGTGTCCGGTGTCTAGCCATCTTCGGCTGACCGTTGGACGTCCCTTCGGTCCTCGCTCTGCCGTGATGCCGTCCGTAACGATATCGGGACGCTGATCCACTCGCATCCCGAACGGTCGAAGACGCTCACCGACGGATGCGACCGTGACGACATTCACGCGAGTAGTACAGACATCCGGCCCGAGGATGAGGGTGGGTCGGTTGAGTGGTGGCGGGTACTACGGGATGGCCAAAGAATGTAGTGTACCAGGTCGCTCACCTGCCCGAACGCGAAATTGACATCACCATATTTGGTTGCCCCGGTGATAAGTGAGGATCGTCAATTGGTAGAGTCGGATGGAATGGAGGTTGTACATGCACAATCGTTGGCAACTGCTCGTGGTCCTAGCGCTGGCTTTGGGCGCTTTCGGTGGCGATAACAATTCGGGCGCCGAACAATCGGTGGCCGCAGCAATATCGACGACGACGATCCAGCCGCCGACAACAACGGAGCCCACCCCCGCGACCTCCACCACCAACCCGCCGGGCGAGCGCGAACCGGACGAGCCCAGCTCCGGTGGCGGCGAAGCCACCACCCCGGAGGCCGGCCAGGAGACGACATACAACGTGGTCGCCGGCGACAGCCTCTGGTCGATCGCCCGGGACCACCTAGCCGAGGCCTCCGGCGGCGGCGCCGACGAGCCCACCACCAGCGAGGTCGCCGACTACTGGCTGAGGGTCGTCGAAGCCAACGCGCGCAACCTCCGCTCAGGCGACCCTGACCTCATCTATCCGGGCGAGATGATCGTGCTTCCGCCGGTCGACTGAACTGGGGTCCGGCGGCGTCCCGGACCGTCCAGAGCTACCAGCGGCCGCTGGCCGCTCAAGGTCCAAGGGCCTGCGCCAAGCTGCCGCCACGAGGTCAGGCGATCCACCGTTCGCGGGCATCGCTCCGGGTGGTGCTGAACCGGCGCAGGGGCCGGACGTTCAGCGGCGAGCGGTAGCGCTTGACCTGAGGGGCATACCCCTCGGTCTCGGCTGGCCAGGGGCGGCCGGGCCAGCGGCGCGTCGGCCAGGGGCGGGCGGGTGCCCATCGATCGGATGTCATCGTTGGTGCTCCTCAATGCCTTGTTATTCTGGATCGGGTGGTTTGGCAGACAAGTCGTCCACCGTAGCCGCGATCACCCGATCCCGCTATCGTTAGCCGAACAGACGTTCGAGCAGGAGACGCGGTGTGGGGCCACATTGCTCCTTCTGCGGACCACCCAAGGGCCCTTCCTGCAGGTCGAGGGTCTGTTCACCTTCCACATGTGTCCCACCTGCCAGGCCGCCCGCTCAACTCCAACCGCGGTCCGTCGAACACCCGGGTTCAGCGGCCCAGCCGCG
>Ga0184609_10000535_pt1 | contig 11167 bp, 9 predicted proteins | sample PLM1_60_coex_FD_133165 | JGI IMG/M metagenome (GOLD analysis project Ga0184609, IMG submission 133165) | Groundwater sediment microbial communities from an aquifer in East River, Colorado, USA - PLM1_60_coex | ecosystem: Environmental > Terrestrial > Soil > Riparian zone | place: USA: East... | reverse complement strand
CGGCATGAAACGGCTGCTCGCCCCGGCTGATCGGAGCCTCAAATTATTTGTCGAATGCAATCCACTGTCGCTGGGATTGGCCGGCGGCTCCGGACCGGCGCTGGTGGCGTTGCTGCGCGAGCTCGGTTTTAACCTTTTTATTATCGATGAGTCCAATCGCTGTTTGGCGCCGCTCGATTCGCGCGTCGAAAACGCCAAGTACGTCAATCTCTATTGTACTCGGGACAACTTACATTAACCCGGCGTCCGCGACGAAAGCGATTCGGCCCGGACGCCATTTCGAATGAGACGAGCGCGAAGGTAAGACCATCGGAAATGAAATTTTTGCACATAATCAAGTCGTCAGCGTTCGGCAGGTTTGCCGTTCCAGCAGTTACCGGTGCCGCAAACACCGGGACGATCGCCGAAAATATCTTCATCGGTGTTAGGCGTGCGGCGCGCCACCCCATGACCGAAGGCGCGGTGTTGCTGGCCAGCTCCCAATATATCGCGGCGATCATCGGTCTGGCGACGAGCATTGTCAGCGCACGAATACTGGGTCCCAGGGATTTCGGCATCGCGTCGGTTATTCTTTCCTACCCGATGATGCTCGGTTCGTTGATCGCGGTGAAATCCGGCACTGTAACCACTCGCTACATGTCGGCGCTGCGCGAGCGCAATCAAGACGACGCGCTCGAAAGCATTTGCTTATTGGGGTTTGCGGTTGATTTTATCGTGTCGGTTTTGGCTTTTCTCCTAGTCGCCGCGACTGCGTGGTGGGTGGCAGAGCATTTTTTTCATGCTCCGGAGACCGCGTGGCTGATGGTCGCCTTCGCCGCGGCTTTTCCGATCTGGTCACTCCACGGCACCAGTGGCGCGATCCTCACTTCCTTTCAACGGTTCCGCTGGGTCGCAGCAATGCAGATTTTCGATCAGGCCATAGGTTCGATCTTGGTGGTCGGACTTCTCGTGGCCGGCTTTGGAGTGACCGGCGCCGTTTTGGGAGCCGCGGCCGGACATGTCTTAAAAGCCGTGATCGCCACCATCGCCGCAAGCTACATTTTTTATCGTGAACGGTCGACCTTTTGGTGGCGCGGTTCTTTCGTACGGGTCAAGCCATTGCGCAAGGAAATCAGCGCTCTGTTCGGCTGGAACTATCTCGCCGTGACCTGGGGCGGTCTCATCGCACAGGTGCCGTTGATGATCCTGGCCCACTTACGCGGGCCGGAAACAGCGGGGTTTTACCGTTTGGCGACGAGCATTGTTACGGCCGGTTCCTATCTGGAAACCTCCATGAGCAAAGTGGCCTATCCCGTGCTGTCGGCTCGCTGGGGCGCCGATTCTGGACAGCGTCTGCAGCAAGCTTTGCAACGCTGGACCCTTCAGGCGGGCCTGCCGGTGGGCGTGCTGGTTTTGTTAACGATACCTTTCTATCCGATTCTCATTCCGATCGTTTTCGGCGCCCATTACGCGCCCATGATTCCGGGTGTTCAGATCATGATCATCGGAGCGGCGGTCAGCGCGATGTTTTTCTGGTTGAATCCATTCTTCTACGCTTCCGCCAAACTAAATCTCTGGACCCTGGGTTATGCGTTGCAGACGATTCTCGTCATTGGCGCGGCGTGGTTTTTTGTCGGGCGCTGGGGATTTCCGGGCATGGCGGCGCTCACCGCCATCGGCAAAGTCGCCTTCACGTTGGCGATGATCGTCGTTTTCTACAAGTTTGCCTCCAATCATCGACCCATCGAAAAGGAGAACATCTCGTGAGCCGTCACAAAGCGGTCTGTTTCACGCTCTGGTTCCCGGAGCATAATAATCCGCGCTACGTGGCGCTGTTCCCGCGGCTCTCCTCGATGGTGCAATTTCGCAAGGTTCAATTGAGTCACCGCCGCTTGATTCGCGCTTTGCAGTATCGCCTCTGGCACGCCTTGAGCCGGATCCTGATTTATCCTTCGGCGATTCGCTACCTCGGGCGCAAATACGAGACTCTCTTTACCACCACAACGGACCAGATTCCGGTGTGGCCCAAGGAAAAGAGCGTCATCATCGATCTCGACGATCCGTATTTTACCGCCGAGGAAGTCAGCGCTCTCAACTTGCCGCAAGTCAAAGCGGTTGTCGTCACCACCGAGCGCGCCAAGCATATCTTTCGTGAGATGGGAGTGGTGCGGCCCATTTATGTGATTCCACAAGGAGTCGCCGTGGGTCAAGTCGATCCGGCGAAACGTCGAGACATTCGCGCGCGTTTCAAGCGCGACGGAGATGTGATCATCGGCTATCACGCGCCGTCGCTAACGATGATGGCCGACGGCGCACGCCGAACCCGGGGCGACCAGGACGATTTGGATTTTCTCTTCGCGGCAGTGGAGCGGGCGCGCGAAATCGAGCCACGCATCAAGCTGTGGTTGTTCGGCGACCCCAGCGATTCGTTAAAGACTCACGTGATTCAAGGACGGACGTCGTGGGTCAAATTATTCGGCTACGTGCAATTCTCCGAAATGCTCAATTACTTGTCTGATTTGGATATCGGTGTTTACCCGCGCACGTGGTCGCCGCCGCCGGGCCGATTCAGCGTAAAAATCGCTCAGTTCATGGCCTGCGGGGTGCCGGTCGTGTCAACCAATCTCGATGAAGGCTCCATATTGCACGAGGCCCGCTCGGGCATCGTATGCGAGTCGCAGGAAGATTTTTCGCGCGCGCTGATTGAATTGGCGCGATCGCCGGAAAAGCGAGCGACGTTGGGGCGGGCGGGAAAAAGTTATGCGGAGAAAAAACTCGATTGGTCGGTTTTGACGCCGGCCTACATGGATCTGTTGACCGAGTAAGGAATGGCCGTGAGCGCATGTTTTTTTGGCGGAGCCCGTTATAGCCAACCCTTGGACTCGACCAATGAAAAAAAATTTCGCGCCATGAAATCCTGCGGCGATATTTTTGTCATCGGCTTTTCCACCGGGTGGTGGCCGCGGCGCTTTACGGAGTATGGCCATTTTTATCTGCTGCCCGCGCTGCCTCTGGCGCTGCTGCGCTATGGCGAGATTTTGTTCGTCGGCCCGCTCCTCGCGTTGTGGTTGGTTTGGCGCCACGACATTCGAATGATCGTCGCTCAAAGCCCTTACGAGGGCCTGGCCGCCGCGATGGTCAAAAAAATCGCCGGCTGGCTTGGCCGTCGAGTCTATCTGGTTGTCGAGGTGCATGGCGATTTCGAAGAGAGTTTTTTCATGGAGCGTCGGGTTTTTTTTTCCAAGCTCTACCGTTTCCTGATGACGCATGCCGCTCGTTTCTCCCTCCGCCAGGCAGATTTGCTGCGCGCGATTTCGAGCTCCACGCGCCGACAACTCGAGCAATGGGCGCCGGGTAAAGCCGTCGTTCAGTTCCCCGCCTGGACGGATATCGAAGTGTTTCTTCGCGCCGGCGAAGACAAGGAGAAGTCGCGCGCCGGACGGGTCCTGTATGCCGGAGTGCTGACGCCGCTCAAGGGAGTTCATCGTTTGATTAACGCTTTTGTCCCGATCGCTCAGGATTTCTCCGATGCGCGCTTATTGATTGTCGGCCGGGATGGCAACAAGAATTATGCCGAGGAATTGAGGAAGCAGGTTCAGCAACTGGAGCTGGACGGCCGCGTCGAATTTCGCCAAGCCATGCCCCAATCGGAATTGGCCACATGGATGGGAAACGCAGCCGTAGTGGTGCTGCCTTCGGCCTCTGAAGGGCTCGGCAGAGTCATCATTGAAGCAATGGCGGCCGGCACGCCCGTCATCGGCAGTGATGTCGGGGGAATTCCGGACATCATCGAAGATCACATCAGAGGCTTTTTGGTCTCGCCGGACGATGAACAAGAACTGACGGAACGCATTCGCTGGATTTTTGAGAATCCAGACGAGGCCCGCGCCATGGGACGCGAGGGACGCGCTTTTGCGACGCAGTTTTTTTCAACGGAAGTTTACTTAGACGGCTACCGGCAGATCTTTCGCGTTGCTCAACCGATGGACAACAGGTGAAACATGCGGCTTCTCCTATTTAACCTCGCCACCGATATCGACGATCCGATCCTGGGTTTCACGTCGCACTGGATCGGCGCCTTGGCCCTGCGCGTGGAATTTATCCATGTCATTACCATGCGGGCCGGCCGCCTGGACGCGGCGAAAAACGTGCGTGTTCATTCCGTCGGCAAAGAGAAAGGTTACAGCAAAGCGCGCCGCGTCGTTGAGTTTTACCGAATTCTTTGGCGCCTATTACGCGAAGAACGGATCGACGCATGTTTTTCGCACATGATCCCGCTGTTCACGATTCTGGCAGCGCCGTTGCTCAAAGCAAAGGGTATTCCGCTGGTAACCTGGTATGCGCATCCGACCGTGACTTGGGTCCTGAAGACCGCGCACAGGCTTTCGAACCAAGTCGTTGCCAGTATCGCCAGCGCTTATCCTTACAAGCACGATAAACTAACGCCGATCGGCCACGGCATCGCCGTCGACATTTTCTCGCCGGATGACGCCGCAGCGCGCGTCGAGCCTCCCATGGTTCTTTGTGTCGGTAGGCTCTCGCCCGTCAAGGATCATCCGACGCTTTTGAACGCCGCTGCATTGCTCAAGCAAGCGGGGTGCGCGCCGTTCCAGGTGGTGATCGTCGGCGGCCCGGCAACCGCCAACGACGAGATTTACCTCGATTCGCTGCGCGAGCAGGTCAAAAAATTGGCCCTTGAAGATCGGGTTTCCTTCCAACCCGCGGTGCCGATGAGGACGCTGCCCGACTGGTACCGGCGCTGCACGGTCCACGTCAATATGTCGCCCATCGGCTTCGGCGATAAGGTCGCATGGGAAGCCATGGGTTGCGCTAAGCCGTGCGTGGTCGCCAACGAAGGCTTCAAGGAAACCTTGGGGCGCTACGAGTCACAGCTTCTCTATCGTTTCGCTGATGAAAAACACCTAGCCGAACGGCTGCAATGGGTGCTTGGATTATCGCAGCATGAGCGCGATCGGATCGGCGCCTATTTGAGAGAGCAGGTCGTATTGCTACATTGCATCGACAGCCTCGCCCGACGGCTGGTCAACCTCTTGGAATCACTCAGGCGCACAGGCGCCAGCCGCGCGCCGCACCAAATAACGGAGAGTCGTTGAGGGGAAGGATGCTGACGTTAAGCCGACAGGGCTCTCTAAATCGATGGGCTTACTTTTCCGATGTCGCCAATGGCGTCGGCTACTTTTCACTGTGGCTCGCGGTGTTGGCGTTTGTCTTCGGACTGATCGCGATGGTGTCGGGCCAGGTCTGGTTTTTGCCGTTCTTCATATCGATCGCCTACGCGGCGATCGTCATCGCCTTTTTCAGGTCGATTCAAACTTGGCGCGACTCCTTCAATCCACTTTGCTTGATTTGCCTGATCGCCTTCGTGCGTCATTTGCTGCCCGCCATATTATTGCTCAACGGCATCGAGCTTCCCGATGAAGTCAGGGTGTTTTTTCAGACCATGAAATTATCGGACGACGATTGGCGCTGGGCTCATGTGCTGGCGCTAACGGGCCTTCTCGCAACCATCGTCGGTTGGTACATAGTCCAGCCGTTTGGCGTGAGGGGCGACCGGCTGAGGTTGAACTTTCACTTGAGTCCCGGAGTCAAGCACACCGCAGTGCTGGGCATGCTTGTCGGGTTCGCCGCGCTGGCGGTTTTCCTCGTCAGCAATGCTTCGTTGAACGTTATCTCCAGCGGCGGGTTCCGCGGCACGACCATTCAAGAGGGCACCGGCAAATTCTTTTTTCTCGCCTACTTCTTGATCGCCGGCAGCGTGCTGCTTTGTTGCCATTATCTTTCGAACGGCCGAACCGCTTTCGCCCTCGTGCCGGTGTTATCGGCGACTCTCTTCTATTGGGTTTTGGGCGGCAGAAACAGAGCGATCATATCTCTCGCGGCCGGGCTGCTGCTCATCTGGTATCTCTATCGGCAGAAAGATGGCTGGCCAAAGATCACTCTGAGCTATCCCTACATCGTCATGGCTCCCGTCATTATCTTAGCCGTCGTCGGGGTTTCTTATTTGGGGGCGCTCTACCGCGGTGAATTGGGCGCGCGCGCTTTCTCCGAGGGATTATCCTTGGGCGGGCTTTGGGAATATTTGCAAGCCGGCATCTTTACCGACCTGGGACAACTGCATGCCCTGGCCGGAGCGATTAGCATCGGCCCCGGCGTTCTTGGCGGGCAGACGTTTCTCGGTTCGCTCACCTGGCCGCTCAACAAATTCGTCTTCGTCCCGGGGCGGAGCGCCGGTGTGTACATCGTCGAAACCCTGGTCGGATTCGTCACCGACGATGCCAAGTGGGCGGTCAATGCTTCGCTGATCGGCGATGCCTATTTAAACCTCGGTCTGCGCGGCGTGCCGGTCGTGATGATGCTCTACGGCGCCGTCGTCAAAATGCTCTATTTAAAATTCCGTCAGGGACGTATCCACGCGGGTATGTATGTGCTCGGCTTCATTTGTAGTCTGCAAATATTATGGGCATCGATCGAAGTCTGGCCGCAAGCGTTAACGCTTCTGGCATTCACCTGGGGTCTCATTTTCGTCGGCGAGACCCTATTGAAGATTAGACGCCAGCGTATCTGAGGGATCTTCGATGATTTTTACCACGCTGGCGTTTCACGCCGAAAAACTCCACCAACCTCGAGTTTGGCAGAAGGTTTGGGAAGCCGGGCGTTGGATGGCGGGCCATGGCATCCGCGCAACCTTTTTCGTTTATCCTTTTCCAGCGACCGTCTACGGCGAGAGCATTACCGAGCGGGTCAGAGCGCTTGCATCTCTCGGTCATGAAATCGCCCAGCACACCCATTTCTACGCCGGTTGCAATATCGACAAGACCAATAAAGTCGACGATCTCAGCACGGAGAATATCGTTCATTGTCTGCGCCGCGACTTCGAAGCGCTGACGGCGATGGGCTATCCTCCCCGAGGTTTCACTGCCGGTTCCTGGTTCGTCAGTGATCCCGTCCTCGAAGAGCTTGTAGATTTGGGTTTCGTCTACGACTGCTCGGCGCAATTTCCCAAACCGAAGCCGCTGGCGCGAGATCCGCGGACACAGTGGCTGCGCGTACCGCAAACCTATCGCAACGAGCGCGGCCAACTGCTCCGGCTGCCGACAACGTGCAGTTTGGGCGAGTGGTTCAAGTGGGGCCGAAGGACCGGCAGAAACAATGCTCACTTTCATCAGATCGTTTATCTGCATGATTTTGACTTGCTCACGCTGCGCGGCCATCTCATGCTTTACTGTTTCTTGAGAATTATCCGGCGGGAGGCACTGGAGCCCACTTCTAACGCGGCGGAGCAGTATTTTCGTTTGGGAGGATTGCCGTTATGTCCTTAGACGTCGCCGGAAAATACGATCGAATCGCCGACGGCTTCGCCGAGCGATCCTGGGCCAATTTGGAATTCGACATGCAACACCGCTTCAGGGTCTCCACTTCGTGGGGCCCGCGCCTTCACGCCGAAGATTCCGTGCTGGAGCTGGGTTGCGGCGACGGATTTTTGGCGCAGCTCTTTGTCCAGCACAGGCTGGCTTACCGCGGCCTCGATGTATCGCCGCGCATGGTCTCGATGGCCCAGCGACGCTTCGCGGCGCGCGACAACGAGGCTCGATTCAATGTCGGCGATGCGGCGCAATTGTCGCTCAATGAGCCGGTGGATGCCGTGGTTTCGTACATGGGCGCCTTTTTTACTTTCGTCGAGGAGCCGCTGCCGCTGTTGCAGAGGCTGCGACCCAAGATTCGAAAAAAAATCATTCTTGATTTGAATCCGCGCGGAAGGATTCCCTTGAGGCGCGCCATCGAGATGTTCAGGGCGGCGGGCTTTGTCAATATCGCATGGCGGCCGTTTTTCATTCCGATGACGGTGAAGTTACCCGGCCCAGTATTGAGGACGCTGAGCCTATGTGAAAACGTCCCGGGCCTGCGCGCCTTGCCGCTGCGTTGGCGGTTCGATTTACTCCTCAAGGGAGAAACGTCCGACGGTAATCACGGCACCGCATAATTCGCGGATCGAGCAAAGTACTTCCATGAAAGTTCTTCATCTCATCAACACATTGTCGGCAGGCGGTGCGGAGCTGCATTTGTTGACCCTTTGCCGTCACCTCAAGGCAAAAAATATCGAGCCCGTGGTCGCTTGCCTGCGCGAGCAGGTGAAAGGCAGCCGCTCGCTCAGGCTCGATTTCGAGGGCGCCGGTGTCAAAGTGATCAACCTGGAAGCGGATAGCCGCTACGATTCGCGGTTCTTCGGCAGACTTGCCCGCGTCTTAACTCGGGAATGCCCCGATATTTTGCATACCCATTTGCCGCGCGCCGATATAGCAGGCGCGTTCGCTCATTTTCTCCGACCGTCGATCGCATGGGTTTGTTCCGTGCATGCGATCTATAGCGCAGACTGGTCGGGTCGTTGGAGCTTGCCGTTGATTCGCATCCTGTGGCGCCGCGCTAACATGGTTCTTTGTATCTCCCATGCCGTGCGCGATTGGCTGGTCGCTAACGGCATGCCGCCGGATAAGGCCAAGGTTATTCATTACGGCATCGAGACCGAACCCTATTCACATCCCAAGGCTAATCTGCGCGAGATGTGGAATCTCGATGGACATGCCGTCATCGGTTCCATCGGCCGCCTCGAGCCGCGCAAGGGACATCAATATTTGATCGAAGCGATGCCCGAGCTGTGTCGCAGGATTCCCGGCGCGCTGTTGTTGATCGCCGGCCACGATCCTTGGGGCTATGGCAAGACGTTGCGACAATTAACTGCGAAATTAGGTGTCGAGGACAAAGTTCGTATGGTGGGCTTTCAAGACGATGTGGTCTCTTTTCTCAACGCGATCGACGTTTTCGCTTTCGCGACAACGTCGGAAGGCTTTGGCCAGGTCTTAGTCGAAGCGATGGCCGCAGCGAAGCCGGTGGTGGCCAGCAAAGTGCCGCCCCTCACCGAGATTGCCGAGGACGGTTATACCGCGCTGTTGGTCGATCCGGAAAAACCCACGGCATTCGCCGACGCGTTATCGCGGATCCTGGACCGGTCGATCGATCGGCAACAATTGGGTCAACGCGCGCGGCAACGAGTGGAGACTCATTTTACCGCCGAGAAAATGGCCGCGGCGACGGTGACGCTTTATGAGGAAGTTTGCGGTCAGATTTCGGCTAGAGCGCTCGCATAAATCAACAAGGTTCTGTGGAGGATCGATAAACTATGTGCGGTATCTGTGGCTGGATTCAACTCAACGGCAAGACCGATATTCAAAGGTCCACGCTGGTATTCGAACCGATGAAAGGCGCCATCGCCCATCGCGGGCCGGACGATCACGGCGCGGTGGTTTTCGACGACGCCGTTCTCGGTATGACCCGGCTCAGTATTATCGATCTGGAAGGCGGCCAGCAGCCCATCGCCAACGAAGCGGAGGATTGCTGGATCGTTTTTAACGGTGAAATTTATAATTTCATCGAATTGCGCGATGAGCTAAAAGGGCACGGCCATCGCTTTCGCACCCGTTCCGACACCGAGGTGATTTTACGCGCTTATGAAGAATGGGGCACGGATTGCGTGCGACGGCTGCGCGGCATGTTTGCCTTCGCAATCTACGACTCTCGCAAGAAAGACAAGCTCGGCGGCAAAAACTTGAAGAATCGGCCTCGGCTCTTTTTGGCGCGCGATCGGGTTGGCAAAAAACCGCTTTACTATTATCAGGACGACGAGCGGCTCATTTTCGGCTCGGAGATCAAGGCCCTGTTGGCTCATCCGTCGGTCCACGCCAGAGTCAATCGGCCGGTGATTCCGCTCTATTTGACCTACGGCTACGTTCCCAGCCCCTTCACTTTTTTTGAAGATATCTGCGAACTGCCGCCTGGACATACGCTGACTATTGCCGACGGTGACGTGGCCATTCGTTCCTATTGGGAAGTTCCTCGCGACTGCGGCAACGAGCCGGCGCTTTCCGAAGCGGAATATTTTCGCCTGGTGCGTGAGCATTTCGAAGAGGCGGTCAAAGTTCGGCTCATCAGCGACGTTCCGCTTGGCGCGTTTCTCAGCGGCGGTGTCGACTCCGCCGCCGTCGTTGCCGTGATGAGCGGGCTTCTCGATCAACCGGTCAACACGTTTGCCATTGGTTTTGCCGACGAACCCTCGTTCAACGAACTAAAATATGCCCGTATCGTGGCAGATCGTTTTAAAACCAATCATCACGAATTCACCATCAAACCCAATGCCATCGATCTATTGCCCAAGCTCGTCTGGCACTACGATCAGCCGTTCGCCGATTCTTCGGCGATCCCGGCCTATTGCGTTGCGCAATTGACCCGCGAGCACGTCAAGGTCGCGCTCACCGGCGACGGCGGCGATGAGCTATTTGCCGGCTATGAGCGTTTTGCCGCCGCGCGCGTCGCGGAATACTACCGGCTTGCGCCGGGCTTTTTGCATAGAGCGGTCAATGGAGTGCTTCGCGCGTTGCCGGAATCGACGGCCTACGATGGAATCGTGCGCCGCGCGCGGCGCTTTGCCGAAAGCGCGGCCCTGCCTTTGCCTGAACGATATCTCGAATGGGTGGGGATTTTTAAGCCGCAATTCGTCGACGAATTGATGATCGCTCCGGTTGATATCGATCCGATGGAACACTTTCGCGCCTACTTCGACGCGCGACAGGCCGGTGATCCGATCGGTCAACTCCTCACGGTCAACATGATGAGCTACCTTCCCGGCGACTTGCTGGTCAAAACCGATCGCATGACGATGGCAAATTCGCTCGAGGCGCGCTGCCCGTTTCTCGACCATCGGCTCTTGGAGTTTGCTTGTAACATTCCCTCACAACTCAAGCTCAAGGGCATGACGACCAAGTATGTGTTGAAGCGGGCGCTCAAGGGCCTCGTGCCGGAGGAAATTATCTGGCGCAAGAAACATGGCTTCGGCGTTCCCGTCGGCCGATGGTTTCGCACGAGCTTGAAAAATTTCATCCGTGAAACTTTGTTGTCGCCCGAGGCCGTGCAGCGCGGCTATTTTAAGGAAGAAGCCTTGCGAATGTTGGTCGAAGAGCACATCAGCGGCAAACGCGATCACGGCCATCGATTATGGGCCTTGCTGACGTTTGAAATTTGGCACCGGCTTTTCATCGACCGGGAGGTGAGTCCGTGGATTTCCACGAGAGAGAAGACAAAATCAGAGTTCTTCGCGTCGTCGGTCGCTTGAACGTCG
>Ga0184609_10000533_pt1 | contig 11175 bp, 7 predicted proteins | sample PLM1_60_coex_FD_133165 | JGI IMG/M metagenome (GOLD analysis project Ga0184609, IMG submission 133165) | Groundwater sediment microbial communities from an aquifer in East River, Colorado, USA - PLM1_60_coex | ecosystem: Environmental > Terrestrial > Soil > Riparian zone | place: USA: East... | reverse complement strand
TTGCTAGAGTATCCCACATCCAATAGGGCAATGAAGGTTTGGGAAGTCGGCTCGTGAAGATTATATACGGCTACCTTGACGGCGATAATGTCGGGCATCGGCTGGAGTTGCTGCTACTTGATAGCCTAGTCGATGACGCTCGCGCCTACAGTAGGGCCGTGGAAGAAGCCATGGCGCAGGTGGGTAAAGCTCTGCAGGCTAAGCCGGATGTGGATATTGTTCTCACAGGTGGAGATGACCTCCTCGTTCGGTGGCCTCGAGGGTCCCTGATCAATCAGGACTTCGTTAACGCCTGCGAAGTCTTTAAGCGAGTCTGTGGACAGACTGCAAGCGTAGGAATTGGCGATTCGTCACGCAGTGCTGCCCAGAGCCTCCGCCGAGCAAAGCTGATGGGGAAGGCCACGATCTTTGCAGGCTGCGAGGATTGGGAATGACAAGACCTACACGAATATACATATTCGTGACATCGGACAGTCCCGATCCCTATGTAAATGTGATCGTGATAGCGCTTCGCCTCTTTGATCTGCGCGAGATCCATTTTGTAAGTATCGCGCCACCATCCCAGGTTGATGGCTATGATGGCTCTAACGGTAGCGGATCGCCTGCTGATCAGGTTGCGGCAGCTGTTAGGCGTCGGCTGGAGGAGCTTTCCCGAGGCGTATACAGCAAAGTGATCGAAGGCCGGTCAATCAACGTGCCAATTAGACCGGAAGCTGCGGATAAGTACAAATCAGCTGCATCAACTGTACGAAGAATGAAATCGGTGACAACCGAGCGCATTCGGTCTGTGGACCTAGATGCCGCACTCGCGAGGTATATTGGATCCGGTGGAGCCGTCTTTGACGTCACGGCATTTGGAAAGAAGGACCTCGTCGACGTTGTGAGCCTCATGCTGTCACGAGGTGGGGCTGAGGTACGCACGTTCGAGATCCGCAACAAGCCTCGAGAATATAACGAAAACGACCTTTTCTATGCTCTCGCTGAAGATCAATATAGCTATAGCTGCCTTACTGATGGCGATCACGTGGACTTGGCCCGTCGGCGAATGACGGCACGCTCGATCGCCTTTCGCAACATGCTTTATGTGACACTTCTGATATTCTTACCCGTACTCGCTGTCCAATTTCTATGGCCTAAGAGTTGGCTACAGACCATGATTGTAGGACTTGCTACGGCGGTTAGCGTTGCAACATGGCTACTACCTATACTGCGCAAGGGATAGCGGACTCGACCGCGTGAAGCGCGCCACCGTTGTTGCCAATCTCAGGCATCGCGACGGTGACGATATTGTGCGATAGAGGCGTTACAGGTTGCACTTGTCTTCGGCCGGCAGTCCACCATGTGTCTACACGAGTCTCACATACATTGCTTCCATGCCGTTGGCGCCGAAGCCATCCTGCCCTGGGCCGACAGGAAACGCCCTCACATCGGCTTGGGCGGGTGTTGCTGATGTGCGTCGAGGGCGTTGGTGAGCCCTATGCGTTCCTCGCCGACCGCGGCGTCGATCCGGGGCGCGCTGCGTGGTCGTTGTCGCGGAGCGAGGTGCACCGGTTGCAGCCGGGTCGGCTCGCGAGGACAACCTCTGCCAAGCCATCGCCAAGGCGAGGCAGAAGGTCGGTGTCGGCTGGGTCTGGTGGGCTCGTAGCCGACCGGAGGCGTGAGAGACCCGGATCTCGTCCGCGCCAGTGCCGCGCCGGGCGATCCGGTCGATGAGCAGCTCGCCCCCCGCCGGTCACGGGGCCGGAAGGACCGGTACTCCGACGCCGCGCCAGCCGGTCGAGCCAGGCCCCGGCACGCACCGTGCCGCCGGACCTTCCCCGTGGTGCCGAGCCGGCCTCGCCAGGGAAGGTCGGGGGAAGGTCGGCTTCCTAGCGTCTCGGAGCGTCATGGACCACCGAATGCGAAGGAGCCTTCTCATGACTCAGGCACCGACCCGTCCCGCCCGCAACGGAGTGGACGTCCCGACGCTGTTCGCCACCCTGGACGCCGTCAAGGCCAACCCGGAGATCGCGGACTTCCGGTTCCGCGCCCGCAACACCTGGGTGAGCGGCACCCACAACCGCAGCACCATTCAGGGCTTCTACGGCGCCGGCCAGGAGGACGCCAGCCGGACCGAGCCGTTCACCTACGACGCCGACCACCCGCCCGTCCTGGTCGGCAACAACAACGGGCCGACCCCGGTCGAGTTCCTCCTGCACGCCATCGCGGCCTGCCTCACCGCGGGGCTGGCGAACATCGCCTCGGCGCGTGGCGTGAACCTGCACCGGGTCGAGTCCACTGTGGAGGGTGACATCGACCTGCTTGGCATCCTCGGGCTGTCCGACCAGGTCCGCAACGGTTACCAGCAGATCAGGGTGAGCTTCGTCGTCGACGGCGACGCGACCCCGGAGCAGCTCAAGGCGCTCGTCGAGCAGTCCCGTCGCCGTTCCGCGGTCTACGACGTACTGGCCAACGGCACCGACGTCGTCATCGACGTCACGACCCCCTGACGGACATGTCTGGCATCCCGGTCGTTGTCATCGGCGCCGGCCAGGCCGGTCTGGCCGTGAGCAACCTGCTCACCGGCGCCGGTGTCGACCACGTCGTCCTTGAACGCGGCCGCACGGCGCAGCGTTGGGACTCCCACTCCTGGCAGTCCCTTCGCCTGCTGACCCCGAACTGGCTCAGCCGCCTGCCGGGTTACCGGTACACCGGCCCGGAACCGGCGGGGTTCATGAGCGCCGCCGAGGTCGCCGGCTACCTGCGCTGCTACGCGCAGGGCGCGCCGGTCGTCGAGGGCGCCGAGGTCGAGTCGGTCAGCGGCTGCGGCGACGGATACCGCGTCGTCACCGGCGCCGGCTCGTGGTCGGCCAGCGCCGTGGTCGTCGCGACCGGCTGGTGCGACCTTCCACGGGTGCCGGCCGTCGCTCTCGACACCCGCATCGAGCAGCTCACCCCGGCCACCTACCGCAACCCCGCGGCGCTTCCGGACGGCGGCGTGCTGGTCGTCGGCGCCTCGGCCAGCGGCGTGCAACTGGCCGACGAGCTGGTCGGCGCCGGGCGGACGGTGGTCCTCGCGGTCGGCGGCCACAGCCGGGTGCCGCGGCGGTACCGGGGCCTGGACATCATGTGGTGGCTCGACGCCATGGGCGTGCTCGACCAGCGCCTGGACGAGCGCCGCTCGCCGGCCGAGCCGTCCCTGCAGCTCGTGGGCCGCTCGGACGGCCGCGAGGTCGACCTGCGCAGCTTGCAGGACCGCGGGGTCGGCCTGGCCGGCCGGCTCACCGGCGTCGACGGCAGCCGGCTCCGGTTCGCCGACGACCTCGCCGGCACCACCCGGCGTGCCGACGCCCGCCTTGTCGATCTTCTGCGGCGGGTCGACGCCTTCGCCGGCGCCGCCGGGCTGGCCGAGGAGATCGAGGCCGCGTCGCCGGTGCGCGGCGCGCGAACCACGGGGGCGCCGTCCGCGCTCGATCTGCGGCGCGCGGGGATCGGCACCGTCATCTGGGCGACCGGATACCGGCGCGCTTATCCCTGGCTGCACGTGCCCGTCCTCGACCGGGCCGGCGAGATCCGCCACCGCGGCGGCGCAACGGCGGCGCCGGGGCTGCACGTCATCGGCATGCGCTGGCAGTCGCGGCGTAACTCGGCGAACCTCGACGGCGTCCGGCACGACGCGGTGACCGTGGTGTGCAGGGTGCTCGAGCACCTTGGCGCCGGGTCGCACCTGCGGGGTGCCGCGTGAACACCGCCTGGGACGCCGTCGTCGTGGGGGCGCGGGTGGCCGGCGCGTCAACGGCGCTGCTGCTGGCCAGGGCCGGCCTGCGGGTGTTGTGCGTGGACCGCGCCCGCTTCGGCAGCGACACCCTGTCCACGCACGCCTTGATGCGCGCGGGCACGGTCCAGTTGCAGCGGTGGGGCCTGCTCGCGGACATCGTCGCGGCCGGCACGCCACCGGTGCGCCGGACCGTGTTCCACTACGGCGAGGAGGACGTGTCGGTCTCGATCCGGCCAGCGGCCGGGGTTGACGCGCTCTACGCGCCGCGGCGGACCCTCATCGACGCGGTGATCGGCGAAGCGGCCGGCGCCGCCGGCGCCACCGTCCGGTTCGGCACCGCGGTCACCGGCCTGCTCCGCGGCCCGGACGGACGGGTCACCGGGATCACCACGCGCGGCCGCGATGGGTCCGTCCGGACCGAGCGGGCGGGGCTCGTGGTCGGCGCCGACGGGCGGCATTCGCTCGTCGCCGACACAGTCGGCGCACCGGACGAACTGCGCGGGCGGGCCGGGTCCGCGTTCGTGTACGGCTACTGGGCCGACCTTCCTGCCGACGGGTACGAGTGGTTCTACCGGCCCGGCATGAGCGCCGGAGCAATCCCGACCAACGACGGGTTGACCTGCGTGTTCGTCGGAGCGCCACCCCGGCGCCTGGCCCGCCTCCTCAGCGCCGGTGGCACTGAGCACGCGGTCGATGCCCTCGCCGGCAGCCTCGGCCCGCGGCTGGCCACCGCCGAGCGGGTGGGCGGACTGCGCCATGTCCGCGCTCTGCCCGCCCACCTGCGCCGCTCGTGGGGACCCGGCTGGGCGCTCGTCGGCGACGCCGGGTACTGGAAGGATCCGCTCAGCACCCACGGCATCACCGACGCGCTGCGCGACGCCGAACTGTTGGCCCGCGCCGTGACCGCCGCACCAGAACCCGGCAGCGACCAGCTCGACGCCCTCGCCGAGTACCAGGCGGTCCGGGACGGGTTGGCGCGGCCCCTGCTCGAGGTGACCGAACGCATCGCCGGCTACCGGTGGGATCTCGCCGAGATCCGCCGGCTGCTCATGACGCTGTCGTCGACCATGACCGACGAGCTCGAGCTGCTCGCCGAATTCCCGCCGCCCGCGGCGCGAGCCGATGGACCTGGCGATGTTCAACGCACCCTTCGCGCCGGCCCGCACCGACTACGACTGGCTCTCCCGCGATGACGCCAGTTCGACGCCTACCTCGCCGACCCCGGTGCGGGTTCGGGGTCGATCTCGATGGCGCCAGGTCGATGTTCGTGGAAGCGCGCGCCGCCGCTACGGCCTTGTCCAGCCAGGCCAGCAGGTCGGCGACGACCTCGTAACGGCGGGTTTCCGCCGATGCTGCCGCGCTCGCGGACGCTACGACGGCATCAACGGCCACTACTACGTCCGCGACTAGGCGCTGTCCCGTAGATCTTGCCGCCATAAGTAGACGTATGGCGAAGAGCGCGACGAATGTGCATCGCGGATAACGCCCGGCGAAGATCTACGGGGTGCGCCCCAATGCGACAGCCGTAGATCGTCACGTTGCTGCTAGCGGCTGACGACGTGTCACGTTGCGTAACCGTTGGGGATGGGCAGCTCTTGTGAAGACTTGATGACGGACAAGTCAATAAACCCGTCGAAAGTTGACGAATCAGTCATCAAGGTTCGGACGAGGCTCCGAACACGACAGCGCTGCATTGGCGGCAACTGCTGAAGATCACGAATTACGGCTGTAGTATTTGGGGTACTACTATAATTGGCATGGCCACCGGGCCATCGGATGGCACGGCCGATCAGGCCGGTGGCCCGGCTCGGGCCAGGTGGCAATGCCAGGTAGGCTAAGTTGATCTTGTGTGGTGTGAAGTCCGGGGCGTCGGGCCCACTCTGCGCAGCCGCTTTGCTCTGAGAGCCGACTGGCCACTACCAGCCACCAGGGACGATGTCCGATGACCTGGGACTTCCCTGGATGCCAACTGGCTCTCACGGCAAAGGGTCGCGACAACACCCTCACCACCCCCGGGCACCGACATCGGAACCACCCCCTGACCGGCCGGCACAGTCGTCGTACCCAGATCGCCCGTACGCCAGCCGGACCGCACTATGGGAGAAACCGCAGATCACGACCTTGATCAAACTACGCTACGAAGCGTTGGGTCAGGTGGCGGCACCGCCGCATCCGGCTCGCCGCCGGCCAGCACACGGCCGCCACCTCAGCGGCCATCGGGCCGGATCACGAACTACGGCTGAGCACGCATTGCTGCGATGACGACGGGTCATTGCAATAACCGTTACCCATTCGTAATGCGTGAAATGGTGCGAACTCGAATTCCAGGCGTATTCGGTGGTCCTACCGGGACCCCTGTGGTGGTGAGTGCAACTCACTCGCTCTGGAGGACAGCCCCGTGAACGCCACGACCGCACGTCATCCTGTCGATCATCTACACCCCAAGCTGGACCGGATCCTCACCGAGTCGGCGCCGTTCGGCCCGCTCGCGTCCGACAGCCTCTTCGATGCGGAGCCGGCATCCGCCGAACTGCTCTTCGACCGCAGCAACCTGATCTGCTCCCAGGCGCAGCACACCGCGCCGGCGTACATCGTCGGGCGCAAGGGCGCCGGGAAGACGGCCTTCCTGCTCGGCGCCACCTTCGCGTGCTGCAGCAACCAGAACATCGAGGTGCTGCAGACCTCGGCGGTGTACAGCGAGATGGTCACGGTCATGCGCCGGTACGGCGAGGTTCGCGGCCCGCTGTTCGTCGACCAGACCGCGCAGATCTGGCTGGCGATGTTCGAGCACGTTGCCGTGTCCCACGTCTGCCGGACGGCGGACAAGAGCGACCCGCCTGCCCAGCTGCAGGTGCTGTGGGACTACCTCGACGCCCCGAACGGCAGGCTCAGCGCGACGATCGCCGCGGAGCAGTTCCTCGCCAGGCTCACGCGTCGGATCGTCGACGTGGCCGGGTCGTCGGGGCTGCGCGAGACCATCGACGACCTGAGCCATCGCGGCGTCTCGTTCCCGGCGGCCAGGGCGGCACTGCGGGTCGTGCAGGCGCGGCGTTCGAAACCGCTGGTCATCGTGATGGACAACCTGGAGGACCTGCACTCGCGACTGCACGACGTGGCCGATGCGCTGGCCGGGTTGCTCAGGTGCGTCGGGACGATCACCAACGACCCGGACGCCGACCCGTTCCGGTTGCAGATCTGCCTGCCGTCGGAGCTGTTCGACCAGATCTCGGACATTTCGGCGAACCCGGAAAAGGATATTCGCGAGAGCTACCTCATCATCCACTGGACGGCCAGTGAGCTGCTCAAGCTGGCCGGCACCAGGCTGCGCCTGTACCTGCAGGCGCACCATCCGGACCGGCTCGAAACGCTGATCCTGCGCGCGCGGCAGATCGACGAGCCCGAACCGGATGTCGCTTTGCTGCGCGCCGCGCTGCCGCCGCACGTGCACAATGGCCTCGGCGGCATCGAAGACCCGGTCGCTTACCTGCTGCGGCACACCCAACTCCTGCCGCGCCATCTCATCTCGATCCTCAACCGGATATTCACCATGCCGGGCTGCCGGGAGTGCCTCTGGCCGGTATCCGCGGAGGCCGTCGTCGCCGGTACCAGGGCGGCCGAGCGGTTGATCATCAAGGGCATCTTCGCGGCGTTCCAGGGGACATTCCCGGCGGCCAACTGCGCATTGCGCCGGCTGTCCGACCGGCTCGACATATGTTTCCCGGCAAGCCGGCTCCATGAGGTGTTCAACCAGCGGGGCATCCGTAAGCGGACCGGGCTCGAGTTCGACGACTTCCTGTCCATGCTGTTCACCATCGGCGCCGTCGGAATTCGCCTCGACGAGACCGAGCGGTACTACAAGGCGCATTTCCAGTACACCTTCGACAGCCCGCTGAGCGCCGTGGAGGATCAGGACTGGTTGTGCTTCCACCCGCTGTTCACGCGGTACCTGCACGAGCGATCCCTGCACCGGCTGCGCTACACGAAACCACTGGTCACCTACCCGTACGGGAGCGATCCCACCGATCTGGACTACCGGATCCCACTCGGCTACAACGGACGACTCAGGCGAGGGTGAGATGGCACTCGGTGTTCGCTCGAACAAGCCACTGCGCAACCTCGCGGCTGAATATCGGGAGCCGGCCCCGACCGGGATGCGGTTGGGAATCGCCCTGTCCGGCGGCGGAATCCGGTCGGCGGCCTTCAATCTCGGCGCCCTGCAGGCGCTGCAGGAACGGCGTGTGCTTGAGCACGCCGACTATCTGGCCGCGGTGTCCGGCGGCAACTACGTCGCCAGCGCCTTCGCCATCTCCGGCGCCTACTACCGTCGCGAGTTCGACAACGGCAAGCCGTGCTGGGCGCACGGGTCGGTCGAGGAGCGGTACCTGCGCCAGCACACCAATTACCTGGCGCCCGGTGCCATCGGCCGGGTGTGGTTCGGATTGAACGTGTTATACGGATTCGTCCTGAACTACCTGCCGTTCCTGTTGTGCGCCTTCGTCGCCGGCCGGCTCGCCGGGTGGCTGCTCGCCGACGTCCTTCGGTTGCGCCTGACCGACCTGCGCCTGGACGGGCTGGCCCTGCCGCCGTCCGGAATTCTCACCGGGCTGCTGGGAATCGCGGCGGCGTGCGTCGTGGTCGCGGTCCTGCTCGTCGGCCTGCGGCGGTTCAGGGACGGGCGCATGATGCCGGCTGACTACGGCAGGTCCCGGTCGGAAGGCCTCGCGTTCATGCTGGTCAGGCTCGCTGCTGCGCTGGCGGGCGTCGGGCTGGTGTTACCGCTGCTGGCCGGCCTGTACGGCTCGGCGTCCACGATGGTGCTGTCCACGGTGCTGGGCGAGCCCGCGGAGGCCTTCGAGACGACCCGCGGCAGGGTCGCGGTCGCCGTGGTCTGGCTGCTCGCCGCGCTCGCGCTGGCGACCGCCGCGCTGGGGCTCAGCCGGCGCTTGCGGGCCAGGCGATCGATGCTGGTGCTCGCCTCGCTCGCCTCCGCGGGGCTGCTGCTCGTGCCGCTGCTGTCCTCGCTGGAGTACTCGGCGCGGCACGGCCTGAGGTCGGTCGACCAGGTGCTGACCGTGGCCGGCGCCCTGCTGGTCGTGCTGTTCATGGCGATCCGGGTGCACAACCGTCGCTACTCGCTGCACCAGTTCTATCGCGAGCGGCTGAGCAGTGCCTTCGCCCTTGAGCGCACGACGTGCGACGGGAGGGTGGCCGCCGAGCCGATCGGCTACGACGAGCCGCTGCTCTTCTCCCGGATCGGCAAGCCGGCCGGGCACGGCCGCCGGCTGCCCAAGCTCATCGTGTGCTGCTCGGTGAACCTGACCAGCGACGAGGTGCCCGTTGGGCGCTTCGCCGAGTCGTTCACCTTCGAGCACGACACGAGCGGGGGGCCGCTGTTCGGCTACCACGACACCACCCGCTTCGAGGTACCCGGCCTCATCACCGGCACGAGGCTGACCCTGCCCTCGATCATGGCCGTGTCCGGGGCGGCGCTGTCACCGCTGATGGGCCGGTTCACCCACCGGCCGCTGCGGTTCCTGATGGCGATGACGAACATCAGGCTCGGCGTGTGGATCAAGAATCCTCGACACCGGGACTGGGGCCCGGGCGAGGACGACGCCACGGCATCCCGCGGCGGGCCGCGACACCTGGCCCGGTGGTGCGTGCAGCGGCGACTGGTTCGGCGAATCCTGCGGACACGGGCGGCCCGATCGATCATCGACGGGTGGCGCGAGCCGGGTGCGCTGTACGTATTGCGGGAGGCACTGGGCGCCACGAGGTCCACACAGCGGTTCATCTGCCTGACCGACGGCGGGCACTGGGAGAACCTCGGCCTGGTCGAACTGCTGCGGCGGCGCTGCACGCACGTGCTGTGCTTCGACGCCAGCAGCGACCATGCCGGCGGTGGGCTGGACATCGGACGCGCCATCGCGCTGGCGCGCAGTGAGCTGGGCGTGGACATCACCATGGACCCACGGCCCACCCTGCCGGACAAACAGCTCAGCGCCGACGTCGCCGTGCGCGGCTCGATCCGCTACCCGGACCCCGAGCAGGACGCGCTGCTCGTCTACGCCAGGGCGGTGCTCGCCGAGCAGGCGAGCTGGGACCTGCTCGCCTACAAGGCCAGGGACGGCCGCTTCCCCAACCATTCGACCAGCCAACAGATCTTCACCGACGAGCAGTTCGAGTCCTACCGTGCCCTCGGCCACGACGCCGGCTGCCGGGCGCTCGCCCTGCTGAACATCCCTGGCGTGCTGCTGCGCGACCCCGCGCCAACCGACGGCACCGGCAATGGCCGGGTCGATGTCGCCCCCACCGGATGAGACGCGGGAAGCGACCCCGTTCGGGCTGTCTCCACAACAAGTCGGTCGATCGACCGAGGTGGGGATTGAGTGTCTCGGCCATCAGAGCTACAGTCGAGGTCGGTCGATCGACCGACATCTGACGAGCCGGAGGGGACACCCCGTGACGGATGCCGCCGTGGATACCCGCACGACCATCATGGCGGCCGCCCGCCGCCGGCTGCTTGCCGACGGCTACGCAGGCCTGTCGACCCGCAAGGTGGCCGAGGGGGCCGGGGTGCCGCTCAGCCAGCTCCACTACCACTTCGGCTCCAAGCAGGGCCTCATCCTGGCGCTGTTGGAGGAGGAGAACCAGCGCCGCCTGGACCGCCAGCGGAGCATGTACGCGGAGGACGCGCCGCTGTGGCAGCGCTACGAACAGGCCTGCGACTTCCTCGAAGACGACCTCGACTCCGGCTACGTGCGGGTCCTGCAGGAGATGATCGCCGCGGGCTGGTCGAACGCCGACATCCGTGACGCGGTCCGCGAACTGCTCGGCGGCTGGTTCGGCCTGCTCGCCGCGGTGGCCCGCGAGACAGAGCATCGCCACGGCCCGCTCGGCCCGTTCACCGCCGAGGAGACGGCCACCCTCGTCGGCTCCGCCTTCGTCGGCTCGGAGGCGCTGCTGCTGCTGGGCTTCGACCGGGAGGTTCTGCCGATCCGCTCGGCGCTGCGGCGGATCGGCGTGGTCATCCGGCAACTCGAGGAAGAGCCGGCGCGGCAAGGGAGGATGGACGATGCGCGCATGCCAGCCGTCTCGTGACGGCTACGTCGAGCGCGACGGGGTCAAGGTTCACTACGAGGTGTTCGGCGCCGGCGAGCCGACGGTCCTGCTGCTGCCGACCTGGTCGATCATCCACTCGCGGCACTGGAAGATGCAGATCCCGTACCTTGCGCGGCATTGCAGCGTGCTCACCTTCGACGGGCGCGGCAACGGCCGCTCCGACCGGCCGAGGGAGCCCGAGGCGTACGCCGAGAGCGAGTTCGCGGCCGACGCGATTGCGGTGATGGACGCGACGCAGACACCTCGCGCGATCGTCGTCGGCTTCTCGATGGGCGGACAGCGAGGCCTGCTGCTCG
>Ga0184609_10000532_pt1 | contig 11191 bp, 7 predicted proteins | sample PLM1_60_coex_FD_133165 | JGI IMG/M metagenome (GOLD analysis project Ga0184609, IMG submission 133165) | Groundwater sediment microbial communities from an aquifer in East River, Colorado, USA - PLM1_60_coex | ecosystem: Environmental > Terrestrial > Soil > Riparian zone | place: USA: East... | reverse complement strand
TAACCCCGCAGAATACCAGCACGCGCCTGTAGCTCAGTTGGATAGAGCATCGGCCTTCTAAGCCGAGGGTCGGGGGTTCGAATCCCTCCAGGCGCGCCAAATTTCCAAGGACGTATCGCTTAGGTTTCTTCACGCCGCGGTCATCTCCGCTGGCCTTGCGAGAAGAGGTTTCCTAGTCTAGGGGCCTTTCTCTGGAGGCCCGTTCGGCGAACGGAGGGAGAAGGTCCATTTGAAGGAGGCAAAGCCATGATCGACGATATCTGGGGCCCCCTGGCCGATCGGTATCGAGTCCCCCGGCCCCGGCGCCTGCTGGCACTGGACGGCGGCGGCATCCGCGGAGTGCTGACGCTGGCGATCCTCGCCGAGATCGAGAAGCAGCTAGCGACGGCCACCGGCAGCGGTTCGAACTTCCGACTCTGTCAGTTCTTCGACTACGTCGCGGGGACGAGCACGGGCGCCATCATCGCGGCAGGCCTGGCGCGCGGAATGTCGTCCCAGGAGCTCATCACGTTCTACACGAGCCTCGGTCCCAATATCTTCAAAAAGGAATTCCTGCTCCGTCGCATCAAGCACTTCTACACGTCCGATCCGCTGGCCGAGCAGCTGAAGGCGACCTTCGGCGAGAATACCACGCTGGCGGCCGAGGACCTCCGTTGCCTGCTCCTCGTGGTCACCCGCAATGTCACCACGGACTCGCCCTGGCCCATCAGCAGCGCGCCGGTGGCCAAGTACAATGCCCGCGATCGCGACGACTGCAATCTGCAGATCCCGCTTTGGCAGCTGGTCCGCGCCAGCACGGCGGCGCCGATCTACTTCCCACCCGAGGTTCTGCAGTGGGACCCGAAGAGCCCGGAGAAAACATTTGTCTTTGTGGATGGCGGCATGACGCCCTACAACAATCCCTCGTTCCTGCTTTACCGTATGGCGACGGCGCCTGCGTACCGGCTCGGCTGGGCCACGGGTGAGCGGAACTTGATGCTGGTCTCGATCGGCACCGGCGGGGCGTCGACGCTCGGGCCCGAGGCGCTGGCCCCGGAGACGAACATCGCCGCGACGTTGGCCGGGCTGCCCGGGGCCCTGATGTATGGAGCCTCGGTTGATCAGGACATCAACTGCCGCGTGATCGGTCGCTGCGTGCACGGCGCATCGCTCGACCGAGAGCTCGGTGACATGATCCCGCGGGACGAGCAGAGCCGGTACATCTCGCTGGGCAAAGATCTCGGACGGCACTTCCTCTATGCGCGCTACAATGCCGACCTCAGCGACGACGGTCTCAAGCAGCTCGGGATGGCGGACGTCAATGGCGAGGCGGTGCGCAAGCTGGACGCGGTCGATCAGGTCGATGGCCTCTTCCGGATTGGTCAGGCCGCGGCCAAGGAGGTCGAGCTCGTGAAGCAGTTCGGGACTCTCGTGACCGGGGTCGTCTGAGGCGGGAAGCCAGTATGCGGGCCTTCGTCGTCCGACCCTTCGGGGAGCACAATGGCATCGACTTCAATCGGGTCCACCGCGAGCTCATCAAGCCGGCGCTCGAGGCGCTGAAGATCGAGGGCGACACTACCGAGGAGATCGCGCACGCCGGGAACATTCGGCGTGACATGTTCCGATTGCTCGCGGTTGCCGATCTCGTGATCGCCGATCTGTCGATTCACAACGCGAACGTCTTCTACGAGCTGGGCATTCGCCACGCAGTGCGAGACCGGGGCACCTTCTTGATTCGCGCTGCCGTGGACAAGGTGCCCTTCGACCTCCTGACCGATCGGTATCTGTGCTACGACAAGGACAACCCGGCCGCGTCCGTGGCTGCGCTCGTGGCGGGACTCCAGGCGACGATCGATTCGGACGAGCTCGACAGCCCGGTAATTTCGCTGATGCAGCGGGAGCTGGTCACACCGGTGATGAGTCGCCTGCTCGCACCTCCGGCCGACTTCCACGAGGAGGTGCGCCGGGCGGCCCAGGACGGACGCACCGGCGACCTCGGCCTTCTGGCAGAGGAAGCGGGCCGACTCCTGTGGGCGCGCGAGGGCCTGCGGCGAGTCGGGACCGCGCAGTTCCTGCTCGCCTCGTGGGACCTGGCCCGCATCACCTGGGAGCGGGTACGCCTGGACGACCCCAGCGACGTGGAAGCGAACGGGCGCCTTGCGACCATCTATCAGAAGCTCGGTGATCTAGCGAAGGCGGACGAAGCAGTGGAGCGCGTGCTCAACAATCCGGAGATCCGGGGGCCCGAGCGCGCTGAGCTGGAGTCGCTGCGCGCCAGCAATCAGAGGACGCGCTGGACTACGGAGTGGACGTCTATCGACGACGTCGGCCAGCTGGCGCAACGCGCCTTGCGATCGCCTTGGCTTGGCAGCGCGTATGAGGGGTATTGGACCGCTTTCGCCAACGATCGGAATCACTTCTACTCGGGGCTCAATGCACTCGCGACGGTGACCCTCCTGCTGGACCTCGGCCAGCGTCTGCCCGATTTATGGTCGGCCAAGTACGACTCGGATGAGGAAGCCCGGCGCGCCCGGGAGACTCTCACGACGCAGCGAACGCAACTCGAGGCTACCGTCGAGCTCGCCCGCCAGAGCGCGCAGCGGGCCGCAGACTTCTCGGGACGACCCGACAAGTGGCTCGACATCAGCACGGCGGACCTTGCCATGCTCACGCGGGTGACGCCAGAACGCGTGGCAGACCGCTACCGCCGTGCGCTCGCCGGCGCCCAGCGATTTCACCTCGCTGTCTGTCGGCGCCAACTTGTGATCTTCACGCGACTCGGTGTGCTCGCCGAGTCAGCGACCGCGGCCTTGGCGGTCATCGACGAGTTAGAGCGGGCGCTGCCGCCAGATCCTCAGATGTCTAGCCCGGCGCGCCTCATTCTCTTCAGCGGCCACCGCATCGACAAACCCGGACGCGAACCTCCCCGATTCCCGAAGGAGGCTGAAAGTGAAGCGCGCCGGATGATCTCGGAGGCCATCGCCGCTGAGCGCAAGAACGCCGGTGGTGAGGTCGTCGGCATCGCCGGTGGAGCTAGTGGCGGGGATATTCTCTTTCATGAGGTGTGCGCAGAGCAGGGCATCAAGACCCAACTCTTCATCGTCGGCTCGCGCGACACGTACGTGAAGGAGTCGGTGCAGGACGGCGGCCCGCAGTGGGTGGAACGATTCGACCGCTTGCACTCCGCGCTGCCGGTCCGAGTGCTGGGCAACTCTCAGGGTACGCTCGATCTTCCCCGATGGCTGAAGCCCACGAAGCATTACTCGGTCTGGGAACGCAACAACCGCTGGATCTTGAACAATGCGCTGGTCTATGGCGCCAACAGAGTGACGCTCATCGCGTTGTGGAACGAGAAGGTCGTCCCGGATGGACCCGGCGGCACGCAGGACATGGTGAAGACGGCCGAGGAGCGCGGCGCGAAGGTCTTGCGTCTGAACGCAGAACCGCTTGCCAACATGGCGCCCGATCGATAGCTGAGGCCATGCCACCGACACCTTTTCGCTCCCTCAGGAGAGCGGTTCTCCCCGCCGGATTACGGGGATGCCGCGATTCGTCACCGTCCGAGGTGGGGCCTACTTCTTCCTTCCGAGCCTCCGCGCCCTGGACTACCTAGCGGAGCTCGGGGAATAGCCAATGGCCCGGCCTTCCGGCCCCGGTCCGGGCTTCGGGTTGCCGCCCGCGGATACGGGTAACCGCGTGCTCAACTGGATCAGTGACGCGTCGTTACTGTTGATACACTTCGAGCGTCGCTTTGATCCATTCTTTCGGCCGGCCTTCGACGCGCTCCTCCGAGATCGGCTTTCCGCGCTTGTCACGGTGCTCATCAACAGGAAACGCAAGAACGAGGGTCTCGAGATCGCCGAGGAGAAGCCCCAGCCGGACGAAGAGGCCCATCTCGGCGACATCATCGCGACGTTCAGCGCCCAGCTGCGAAGGCTCTGGAACCCTGGACACTTCGAGCGCGGCGGAAACACCAAGACGCACGGCCTCGTCCGCGCTGAGTTCATCGTCCGGAACGACCTGCCAAAGCACATGCGGTGCGGCATCTTCGCGGAGCCGCGCACGTACCGTGCCTGGGTGCGGTATGCCGGTCCCGGTCCCTACGTGACGAAGGATATCGACGATGTGGGCTTCATGAGCATGAGCATCAAGCTCATGGGCGTGCCTGGGCCGAAGCTGCTGGACGACGAACAGTTCACGCAAGACATGTTCGGCATCTCCACGCCGACGTTCGTGACCCCGGACACGAGAACCAACGCTCAGCTGCAGCACTGGAGCTACAAAAACGCGCAGCTCTTTTACTTCCTGAATGTCAGGGAATCGCACATCCTCGACTCGATCATGCAGTTGCTGTGGACCAAGACTCAGACCAGCCCACTGGAAGGCGAATACTTCAGCTGCGTTCCTTACCTGCTCGGCGAGGGGCAGGCGATGCAGTACTCGTTCCGTCCAAGAGCCAAGACGAGAACCCGCGTACCGCGGCTGCCGTTTCGCCCCCCCGACAACTATCTCCGGGACGCTATGGTCGCCACCCTCGGCAAGCAGGACGTCGAGTTCGCCATCTCGCTCCAATTGCAAACCGATCCGTTCCTGATGCCGGTCGAGAACAACGCCGTGCTGTGGCCGACGAACCTTTCGCCGCGCGTGCCGGCCGCCGTGCTCCGGATTCCGAAGCAGAAATTCGACTCGGCAGAACAGCTCGGGTTCGCGAAGGTGCTGTCGTACAACCCGTGGCACTGCGTTCCGGAGCATCGCCCTCTGGGCAACCAGAGCCGTGCCAGGAAACAGATGTACAGCGAGCTCTCGCGCTTGCGGCAGAAGATGAACAGTGTGCAGCACTACGAGCCGACGGGTGACGAGGCGTTCCCCGGCTCACCGTGACGCTGCGCGGCGGCGCGGTTGCTGAAGTACCGCGTTACTCGTGTTCTCCGAGTAGACACCCTACTCGCAACGTGGAATGGCGTGCCGAGGTTCTTGAGTTAAAGCGCCGCTCGGAGTTCCGTACTATCGTGGCCGGAACTTCGAAGGGCGTTGCGAGCGGACATTGTGAGGCGCAGTAGCTGCCGGCCGCGCTCCTAACAGCTGACGCAACAGCGCGCTCAACTCGACTTCGGACTGCCGTCGTAGGGCGAACAGCTTCACGTGCGGCAAAGCCGTGGTCTGATTCGGCGAGCTCCCGTCTAGCTTGTGCCACAGGCTCCGCAATGTGGTTTCCAGAAACGGCCGGTCCGTCGTCTCGTCGACCAGAAAGACAACACGCGTTAGATCGACGCCGTCCAGCAGCCGACCGAGTTCGTACACGCAACCCTGATTGCCCGGCGAGAAGCTGCGCAGGTCCATGAGGACCGCATCGCTACTTTCGGCCAGTGTTTGCATGACGACCTGCCAGGTGTCCGCGCGGCAAAAGAACTCGTTCACGCGATAGCGGCCGTCGGGATCTCGCTCTCCGTCTGCGCCGGCGATGCGACGCTCGAGCTCGGCTTCGTTGCCGATGAACCGGCGACTGAGGCCGCCACTCACGAAGGCGAGGAATTCGTGCGGCTCTACCGTCGTCGTGACCAGATCCGGACCCGCGATCATCGCGATGCTGCCCACGCGCTGCCAGTGTTTGCGCAGCTTGTCGAAGAACATCTCGCTGCGCTTCCCCAGCACAAAGACCCGAAGCAGTAGCAATGTGCGCGGGTTCGTCGCTGTCCAGGTGTAGGACAGTAGCCGCCAGCCGAGGCCCGTGACGCACTTGTAGGCGACAAAAGCGAGTAGCCCAGTGAGTATCCACGGGGGAGATTCGAAAGCCACGCCGATGGACTGTACGATGCCAAACAGGAGGAAGATCGCGTCGATGGCGATCGACTGATCGCTGAACCGCTTGCGTTCATAGCGCGATCCGAGCCACCGGAGCAGGGGCCAGCCGAGTAACGCGAACAGCGCGACGCCGACCACGATCATGCCGATGAAGACACCCGACGCGCCGAAGCCAAGCCCGAATCCGAAAGTGGCGATCGCACGCAGAATCGTGTCGTCGGCACCGGCGATGGACAACAAGCTCTGCGAGCCTACCGCGACGACGATGAGGAACGTGAGCACCAGCGGGCCCACCGCTCGAATCGGCCGCAACAAGAACGTCATGAGCAGGAGAGAAGGCGGTCCATTTTCGATCAGCCAGTAGAGCGGCAGTTGGGTGAAGGCGAGGTGGGCATTTCGGGCGAGCGCGACGGCGACCAGTGTGGACAGCGTGAAGAAATACGCTCCCAACAATTGTAAACGCCGTATGCGGTCGTAGCCCGCCACCAGTAGGACTGCGACCACACCCGACCACAAATAGGACACGAACAAGAAGAGCACCTTGGGCCACACGAGTACCGTATCGCCGGTGGCGATAAGCCACCCGGCAGTCATGATGGCAGCGTATGCCACGGCCCCACCTGAATACACGCATGCGGCTTGCCAGAGTCCGATGATTGCCGAGCGGTACGCTGCGCGATCGAGCGAGGTTGAATCTACTTCGGTAGTGGCGGTTACGGTGTGGATCGATAATTCAGAGCTCGGTGTGCGAGGGCGCAGATCGATGGCCGGGGCAGAGACAGATTGTGTGGCGGTTCCGCGCATGGCTTCGAGGACTGCGCCACGGTACCAGCGCAACAGGAGGAAGCAAAGCGGTAGCGCGAGCGCTGCCGCGATCAGCACCACGAAGGGCAGCACGCCGGTGAGCGTGGTCTTCAAAGTCCTCCGTTGCGGTCAGGGAATAGGATCGACGGGCGGAATTCGTTCGGCTCCGCCGTGGCCGAGGCGGCGGATCAGAAGCTGAGTGCGAAATCGATCAGCCGCGTCTTGTCCCGGTAGACCTTTCCCAGATACAAGCCCGGGCCTATCTGGCGGATCTCATCGCGGATCCAGTGCGCGATGAGAGAGGTCTCCGAGTAGTCGAGGACGATGGACTCCTTGCCATCGAGCCAGCTCGGTCCCTTGTAAACGCCCGCTTGTCCTCATCGCCGAGGCCGGGCTCTTCCTTGAAGACGTCGGTTCCGAAGTAGTGGCCGCGGTTGACCTCGAAGTCCGGGCACTTGCTGAGGGCCAGCAGGCGTGGGCCCAGCTTGGCGAAGACCGCCCGGGCCTGCTCGTCCGTCGCGCCCGGCGGGAGCTTCTTCAGGTCGCCGATCAAATCGAGGAGCAGGGGGAGAAGCTTCTTGACGTGCTCGGCATGCTCATGGAGGCCATGGCCGTCCGGCAGCAGCTCCAGATTGGCCAGTAGGCCCACCGGCGTACCGGCCGGGATGGGGCCAATCTGGACCGATCGCAGCGTGCTATGGTATTCGTTCATCCGTAGAGCGTCCTCGAGACCGAGCCGCTGACCTTTCTCCCGCATGAGGCGATCGGTCTCCGCGACGAAGAATTCAGCGGCGACCTCGGATTTGAGCGCGAAGTTGAAGAGAAACTTCTGGAACGCCCCCACGTGGAGTTTCGTCGCGCCCGCTTTGAGCATCAAGGATATTCTGTCCTTATTGGGCTCGGTCAGCGAGCCGTCAGCCGCCGCCGCTGGTTACGATCGCGCTGGTTGCCGTCGCCCAGGTGCTATGCGGCGATGAGCTGCGGGAACGTGGTGCGCTACTGCTCGGAGATGGATGGAATCATCCAGGGCTCTCGTGAGATGGAGGGCTCGGTCTCGGGGGGCTCGGTCTCGGTGGCCTCGGGCGATCCCTTGGCGGCTGCGGCCCGACCGGGAAGGGAATGCCGATCTCAGGCCGGATCCCCGACGGCCGCCGCACCAACAGGCGCTGGACGACTTTATCGGCCCAGCCGGTTTCGGCTTGCGCATCCACATACTGCGGCGGTCGCGGCAACTGCTTGCCCTCAACCCGAAAGATGCGGTTTTGAGTAACTTCCACGGCCGGCCACCGCCGACTATCGCGATCTTCGCACAACACGGCCCCGTTGCGAACGATGACCGCGGTGTTGCCGGCGTCCACCCGGCCCGACAACGGTGTACGCCGCACACTATATTCGGTGCCTCTCACCGAGGCGGACAACTCATCGGTGGTCACCTGGCCGCCGCCCCGGTCGACGAGTTTGCCGATGTGTGCAAACACTTCGCCAAGAAAGAGTTTGATCGATCCGACCTGGATGCGCGTGTTCTCACGCAAGACGACGATGTTGTCGTCGTCAAAATCGATCACGGCGGAGCCCCCGGTCGTCTGTACGATGTCGCCGGTTTGCAGCGCCATTCCGGATTGGTATGGTAGCTCACCCTTCGCGGGACGTTCGACACGCACGCCGGCATCTGCGTAGAGAAGCGGAACGCCCGACTGGCCATCCACATTCATGCAGACTCCACCGACGCAGACCCCCGTGCAGCTACTGAGAAAGGCGCTGCACGCAACGAGTGCGGACAGCAACGAACTACGCAGTGACGTGTGTTCCATGGAACCACCTCTGTTCCAGGACAGCGAGCAGCCACCAGGTCCCCGCGAACGCCGCGATGTGGTAGAGACCATCGGCCAGCAGTTGGAATCGCGCGTAGAGAATCACCGCGGCGGCAAGATAGAGCGCGCAGCCCGCTACAAGGACCAGTACATCCCAGCGATGGGGTTTGTTCAGACGCCACAGACGATACGCGACAGCCACGAAAATCATCAGCAGCACCAGCAACCATTGCGCCGCGAAGGGCATGGGGCGGATCACTGCGTCGTTGAGGAGCGCGTTCATCACGTCTGCATGGAACTCAAAGCCATAACGTTGCTCGCCGATGTCCATTCGCGTTTCCAGTGAATCGAGCGGGTGCTCGGCGCCCACCAGCACTCGTTTGCCCGAGAACACGTGGTGGTCGACGGTACCGTTTAGCACCGCGTTCATGTCAAAGCGGCGGGATGCCTCGCGCAGTCGTTCGCGGTGCGACAGGCGCATGATGACACGGGCCACTTCCGTACCAGGGGCGCGCGCCGGACAATCTCGGTCGGCCAGGTCGATGCCTTGGCGGAAGGAGAAGCGAACCCACCGACTTGCGCCCGAAGGGAAGTGAATCTGTAGCAGGTCGGCTTTAGGCGGGGGCCAGCCGATGGCGGAGGGGGCGAATGCCGCCTCGAGCGGCAAAGACCCATAGACGCGGTCGGCTCCGCGAAGCGCAACGGTGCCGAAGACCGCTTTATCGAGCTTTGCGCCGACGCAGGTGAGGCCGAGGTGGGTGACCTTTGCGAGACCAGGCGGCGTTGCGGGTTCCATACCGATCAGCTCCTGGAATCCGAACACCACGGCCGTCCCTCGCTCGTTTGCGGCGCGAATACTGCGGAGGAGTTCGCCATCGAATTCACTGGGTGAGTCCAGGCGGATGTCGAAAGCCACTGTGCGAGCGCCGCTTTGGGCAAGGATATCGACCAGTTTGGCGTATTCGCGGCGACGGGATGGGCCGAGTTCGTTGGTCTCTTCAGGGCGCGGCCGGATGCCAACGAGCGCGAGCTCGCCACTCAACGGCACTTCGAAAAGAATGTCGCCTAGAAGCATCGTAAAGCTCGCGGTACGCGCATCTAGACCGAGCAGATCAAAGATGTTTGCCCACGCAAGTGAGATCACCACCGCAGCCACCAGTGCCGTGACGGCCAGCGATGCCCTGCCCATGCGCGCAAGACGCGTGAACCGCTCTGCCAAGCTGCCGATGCGGCCGGGGCCGGCGACCGCCTCGATCAGCGTCTCAACATCCCTGTCAAATGTCGCGTGCGTGACGGTCTGTGCCTGCAGACGGGCAAGGGGCGCGAGATCAGGCGGCAAATCGCCCGCGCGCGGCAGCGGCGCGCCGTCCACCAACACCGGAATGACACGCTTACCTCGTGTGAGCGCCGCGCGAATTTCCCAACGGACGAAGTCCTCTGGGTCGTCGAGTCGGCGCCTGCCATCGCTGTTCGCGGTGGTGAGCCAGCGAGGGCCGATCAGTGCGAGCAGCGCGTCGCAACGGGTCACGCGTTGGTCAAGAACATGCTTCCAGTCGTCGCCGAGCTCGATTTGCTCGACGTCCATGAAACTGTTGCCATCGCCAAACCATTCTTTCAACCGCTCGTAGATCAGCCGAGCGTTGGCGGGCGCGTCCTCGCGGCGATAGCTGATGAAGATGTTCGGCATGGCTCGTGTGTGAGCGATGCGCGATCGCTCGCAATCTCATCGTAATCGCCGGCTGGGTACCGGCAGGGGCGTTGTCAACTGGCCGCGAGCTGGGAGCCAGACCCTCAAGTATCTGGGGAACGTAACTCTAGATCGCCCTGGAAAGTTGGTCAAGCCCGTTTTGTCCTTACTCCGTGCGATTCGACTTTTTTTGAATGGATGAAATCCGCCGACAAGACGCCTGGCCGGGGAGGGGCACCTCAGGAATCGGTCCGACAAGGGAAGGTATCGGTCCCGTCGACCGACGGTGATGGCCCGCCCACGCTGCTCACGCGATTTCTCGACAGGCTCGAGCAATCGGGACCGTTCCCGGCAGTCTTGGCGATGCTCGGGTGCAACGGTCTCGTCGCGCAAGACGAGAGCATTGTCGAGAGCACGATGTAGCCGTCACGCGACAGAATCTCCCCCAGGCGCCGTAACCTCCGAAGAGAGAGAAGTTAAGACCACGCCCAGGAAGGGGGAAAGGGGGGTCGATATTGGTCGGACAGCATTCACCTGTAACTTCAGATGACTTTGCTACAACGTTGCTAGTTCCGTCGGGCGCTACCGGTCGTGACGGGAATGAACACCATGCGGCAGACCACGCTAGCCTCTTGAATGGGTTGCCGATGATGGCCGATCTTGTCCAGTGCACCTTCCGTTGGAATAGCCTTCTAAGCCGAGGGTCGGGGGACCGAATCCCTCCAGGCGCGCCACTTACCTTCATTGCCCGACATCGCGCGCCGGTAACCGTCTCCGGCGCGAGTCCCGCGAAGCGAGCTAGCCGGCCGCCTTCGCGGTCGGCGTGCCCGCGGACGCGGGGGCGGGGTGGCCGTTGTCGCTCACCTCGCACGCCGCGGCGTCTCCGGTGCGGTGGATCGACAGGTCCGTGATGGTTGGGTGCTCGCCGCAGAGCGGGCACTTGGGGTCCCGGCGCAGCTTGACCTCGCGGAAGCGCATGCCGAGGGCGTCGTAGGTCAGGAGCCGGCCGATCAGGGGCTCGCCGATGCCGAGCAGCATCTTGATGGCCTCGGTGGCCTGTACCACTCCGATGATGCCTGGGAGCACGCCCAGGACGCCGGCCTCGCTT
>Ga0184609_10000531_pt1 | contig 11198 bp, 6 predicted proteins | sample PLM1_60_coex_FD_133165 | JGI IMG/M metagenome (GOLD analysis project Ga0184609, IMG submission 133165) | Groundwater sediment microbial communities from an aquifer in East River, Colorado, USA - PLM1_60_coex | ecosystem: Environmental > Terrestrial > Soil > Riparian zone | place: USA: East... | reverse complement strand
CAGCTTCTTCGTCGAGCGAATTTGCAGATTGAGTACGGAGCGACTGACGGAGCTGTGCTCGGCGCTCGGGATCGCGACCGGCTGCGCGTAGACGACGCGTCGCGCCTAGCTCGGTTCGGCACCCCGAGGCTCGCTGGACAGAGGTACTGGCCCTGCAAGTCGAACTCTGTTCGCCTGAGCTCCTCGCCTCGCGCGCTACGCGCGTCGGCTGCCTTCGGGCTTTGGCCGGAGCACGTTCAAGGCGCGTGGATCGTGTTTGGATCGGGCTGCTCAGAGGAGTAGAGTGGTTTCACTGGCCCTGTGGCCAGCAGGACAGCGGCACGCGCGGCGTTGAGACGACGCCGAGGCGCTCGAGGATCGCCTGGCTCTCGGCCTCCGCCTCCTGGCCGCCGAGGCCGGTTCGGGCCAGCGCCTCCAGCGTCAGCGCCAACTCGTAGTCGGCCTCGAGCTCGCGCGCAAGCTCGAGGCTCCGCTCGAAGCGCGCTCCGGCCTCATCCGCGCGGCGCGCCTGCACGAGGGCGTAGCCGTGGAGCCTTTCGAGGAGCGGGTACAGGAGCGGGTTGTCCTCCGCCGCCTCCAGCACGGTGGGCGCGACGTCGAGGGCCTCCTGGAAGCGCCCCGCGAGCACGAGGCACTCGGCGCGCCGGGCCTGGGTCTCGTGCGCGAGCGCCTCCGAGCCGAGCGACTCGAAGGCCTCGAGCGCTTCGCTGAACAACTCCAGCGCCTCGTCGAAGCGTCGCGCGCGCGCGGCGACCCGCCGCCCCAGATTCGAGGTGGCGAGCGCGATGCCGAGCGGGTACCGCGCGGCTCGCCAGACTCGCCGGGCCTCGACAAAGAGCGCCTCCGCTTCCTCGAGCTTGCCCTGATCGGACACGATCTCGCCCTCGTTGTTCTGCGCGCGCGCGACGTTGACGACGTCGCCTGCACGCCCGCTGAGCTCGCCGCTGCGCCTGAAGAGCTCCGAGGCCTCGTCCCAGCGGCCGGCATAGTAGGCCTCGATTCCGAGGTTGTTGACGAGATTCGACTGGAGGACGAGGTCGCCGGCTTCCTCGAGCATGGAGAGCGCCAGGCGGGCGTGCTCTTCGTCCTTCTCGCCGAGCGACATGTGGTTCAGGTGGAGGAGGTAGTAGGCATGGCCGAGCGCGGCCCGGTCGTCGGCGAGCTCGGCGTGCTCGGCGGCGCGAGCGCTCCAGTCGACGGCCTCGTCGAAGTGTCCCTGCCGGAACTTGACGCCCGCCGTCGCGAGCTCGAGCTGCACGCGGCTTGCCAGCCCGTCATCACGGGCGGCGGCATCGAGCGCGTCGAGCCCGCGGCCGTACCACTCCAGCGCCTCCGGATAGCTTCCGAGCCGCTCACGGAGGATCCCCTCCTTGCGCATCAGCCGCGAGCGCACGAGCCCGTCGTCCGTCAGCTCACGGGCGAGGCGGTAGGCCTCACCAGCCTCCTCGTACCGCGCGGTGAGCTCGCAGACATCGCCGAGCGCTTCGGCGACATCCTCCACTTCGGAAGGCGGCAGCTCGAGGTGCTCGGCCGCCACGAGTGCGCGGTGGAACAGCTCGGCCGCGTCGACGTTCGCAGATCGGCGCTTGGCCAGCGCTCCGACTGCGGCGGAGTAGCGCCAGGCGCGCTCGTAATCCTCGGCATGCAGGAAGTGGAGCGAGAGCAGAGGCGCGAGCTCCGCGGCGTCCTCCCCGGCGCGCTGCTCGAGCGCCGTGCCGACCCGCCCATGGATCTCGCGCCGGCGGCGGAAGGAGAGCCCTTCGTACGCGACCGTCCGGAAGAGATCGTGCCGGAAGCGCAGCTCGTTCGTGCCCTCCCAGGCCACGAACTCCCCCAGACGGCGCCAGCGGTCGAGGTCGCCGACATCCGCGAGCTCGTCAGCGAGGACGTCCGCCAAAAGATCGAGCTCGAAGCGGGCGCCGAGGACGGACGCGTTGCGGAGGAGGAAGCGATCGCCGGGCTCGAGCGTGTCGATCCGCGTCGTGATCAGCGTCTCGACCCGGGCTCCTCGACGAACGGCAGGCCCTGCGGCCGGCACGGGAGCTGCCTTGTTCAGCATCCCTGCGGATGCGGCGTCGTCCGATCGTGCGCCGACGACCGTGGCGGCCGTGTACACCATCTTCGACAGCCTCGCCTACATCGGATTCACGGCGATGGGCCTCGTGACCGCAGGGGTTGCGGTGGCGAGCTTTCGCGAGCATGCGTTTTCGCGAGCCGTTGGCTGGCTGAGCGCCATCGGCACCGGACTCTTCGTCGTGTGCTGTGGGATGCGTAAATTCGGTCGTACATCACAAAACATTCGATTTGCAGGCAAGACCGAGCTTACGCACCCCACAGCCCTACGCCGAGCCTTCTAGGCTCCAGGCCCCGGAGCTCACGGCCGGCGGTGGAGCGGCTCGAAGCATGGAGTGGCCCGCGTGGGCGCGCTGAAGGAAGCCGAGGTCTAGACGCGGACGCCTCGTTCTCGTAGTCTCCCGCTGGAACCTGCGGCCAGGCTCACCCGAGCAAGCCGCGCGGGGAGAGGAGGGCTTGTGCATGTCAAGAGACTAATCGGCTTTGGCGGGGCGGTGGTTGCGGCAGTTGCGCTGATCTCGTCTGCGGGAGCAAGCACTGCGGCGTCGCCAATCACAAAGAAGATCGATCTCTCCACGAGAGGGGCGGTCGCGAAGTACCTGAGCTCGATCCACGTCGATCCGAAGCGCGTCGTGATCCAGCGCGGGCTGCGGAACTACGCAGGGTCGTCCTGTCCGGGGGCGGGCTGGACCTGCACCTCGACGTCTCACCCTGTCGTGCAGGTCGCCTCGACCGCCGGCAAGAACGTCTTCCAGTGTGCGAGCTCGAGCTGCGCGGTCGTACAGACTTCGGTCACCGCGCTCGCCACGAACAGGGCGAAATGCATCAAGACCAACGGCATCTCGCAGTCGTGCTCGATCACCCAGACGAGCGCGACCGCAAACAACGAGGCCATCGTGGTCCAGACCGCGACCAAGCTGACCGGACTGACGCAGAGCGCCTCTCAGACCGCTCGGATCACCCAGAAGGCGACCGGCGGCTCCGAAGTTGCGAACAACAACACCGCGTGCGTCCTCCAGACGACCACTATCGAGGGCTCCACCGTCGCGAAGAGGGGCATGCCGGTAACCGTCACGCTGGACGCACATCAGTCGATCTCGATTACGCAGGACTCGCTGTTCGGCGGCAACACCGTCAAGAAGGCGGACGCTGCCGGAGGCGGAGGATGCAGCGGCGACACGCTGACGCAAGGCCAGTCGATCACATCCAAAGCGTCCGGCTCGGGAGCGATCACACAGAAGCAGAACGCTGCGGCCGGCGGGCCGAACATGCTGCTCGACATCCAGCAGAACCAGAGTTCGGGGTTCCTGGGAACTGCCACAGGTCAGAACACCTCGGCGTTCTCCCAGACCAGCACCCTGACGGCGGTCGCGACCACGCCGGCCGGGTCCGTCACCCAGACGCAGAGCTCCCTCGCCGGTGGCCTGCAGGCCACCGTGAATCAGTTCAGCCAGGACAACAACGCGCCGGGCCCGGCAAACACGAGCACGGCGATACAAGACGAGGTCCAGTGTGAGCACGCGCAGGCCTCTGGTCCACAAACGTGCGACACCCCGAACCCGCCGACATACACCTTTACGCAGACGCAGTACGGGCCGGTGCACTGTTGCTCGGAGCAGGCGAACGACCCTGACGACGTGTTCACCATCAACCAGAGCTCGACTCAGGACAACGACCTGGGTCAGGACCAGAACCAGTCGAACAACATGCAGGCCGACTGCAGCACCTCCGGAACCTGCACCGCCACGCAGACGACGAACGTCGATGGAGTCCCTAGCTACAACACCCAGACCGGCTCCGACGTGAGCATCGCGACCACCTGCTCCGGATCCGCCTGCACAACGACGAACGATCAATCCGCCACGTCTGTCTCCAACACGGATGTGGCCGAGTTCGGCTATGGGGGCATGCGAGGAGACGGCACCGGCACGATCACCGTTGGCGGCGTCAGCGGGACGGTGACAAAGGCGCTCCTCTACTGGAACGGACCGACGACCTCCACCAATCCCACCGCGAACGCGGCGGTGACCTTCGCCGACACCGCGATTACGGGCACGAACATCGGCTTCGCCAGCAGCAATTGCTGGTCACCACCGTTCGATAACAGCCAGTCCTACCGCGCCGAAGTGACCTCGCTGGTCAGCGGCAACGGGCCGTACAGCCTGGCCAACTTCACCAAGCCCGACGCCGACATCAACGGCGTAGCCCTGATCGTCTTCTACAACAACGGCGACACGGCGGATGACCGCAACGTCGTCCTATTCAACGGCAACGACTCGAACTTCGCGAGCACGTTCGATCCGCAGGGCTGGGACGAGACCATTCCCAACGTTCCCTACCCGGGCTCCGGCAGTGGGAGCCTCGACTTCGTTGTCTCTGACGGCCAGACCTTCAACGACGACGACCTCCTGTTGAACGGGCAATCCTTCGTGGCCGGCCCAGCCATCTTCCAGGGCGACACGGCGGGCGGCTCCTTCAACTCAAACGGATCGCTCTGGGACGTCAAGTCGTTCGACATCACGTCGTTCCTCACGCAGCCGTCAAACAACCTCCACTTGACGACCGGCCTCGTGAGCGACTGCCTGTCGCTCGTTGTCGCCGCGGCGAACGTGCCCGCGTCGGCGCCTATCATCCTGTCGCCTCTGGCCGCTGTGCAGCAGCCGTCGCAGGCGATGCAAATCCAGTCAACTCCCGCTCGATCTCCTCGACGAGCGCTCGCGCACCCATCGGCGCAAGGATCTCGTGCGCTCGGTGGAACTGCGTCGTTGCCTCTTCGTCGCGGCCGAAGCGGTTAAGCGCACGCCCGAAGGCGATCCTGCCTTCGGCAAGATCGATCAGCAGGCGCTGCTCCTCAAGTAGGAGTAGCGCCTGCGGATACCGGTCCAGGACTGCGTCGACGTCGCCATCGGCGACGGCGACGCTCGCTTCGGCCAGCAGCAGGGCGGCTCGGGAGTACACGTCCTCTTCCGGCACATTTCTCGCGGCGAACTCGGCCAGCTCCCGCGCTTCCCCCACCCGTTGCTGACGGACGAGGCTCTCGACCAGCAGCCGGTAGATCTCGAGGACGAGCCAACCCCCGAACTCGAGGGCGAGAGGAACCGCCGCCTTAAGCCTCTCCTCGGCGTCCGCCACGTCGTCCCGGGCCAGCGCATAAAGAGCCAGGGCCCGCAGATTCTGGACCTGAAAGTAGCTGTCCGCGGTGCGCTCGAGCCAGTCGAGCGCCTGCAAGGAAAGGCGCCGCGCCTCGGCTGGCTGGCCGCGGTAGTACTTCACGACAGCGAGCAGGAACGTCACCCGCGCCTCGTCCCTGTGGCTGCCCATGTCGCGGGCCAGGCGCGCGCAACGCGCGAGGTGCTCTTCCGACTCTCCGAGCTTGCCGAGATTGAAGAGGAGGAAGCCGAGCCGCATGTGCCCCTCGATGCGGAGCGCGAGGTCATCGAGCTCCTCGGCGATCGCCAAGCCGCTCCTGAGATCCTCGATCGTCTCCCGGTCCTCTCCCTCGAACCAGGCGCGCAGATCCGCTGACTCGTACCGGGCCCGGATCTCGAGCACGGGATCGCCGATCCGGGTGGCGATCGACTGCGCCTCCACGATGTGCTCGCGCCCCTCGGACGCGCGCCCCTGCTTGGAATCGATGTTTGCGAGCGCAATCAGGGCGGCACAGCGCAGGTCCAGGCGACCGGCTGCCAGCGTCTCGTCCGCGAGCCGCACGAGTTGCTCACTCGCTCGACGCAGCTCGCCGAGCGAGGTGAGCGATCTGGAGTGCTTGAGCCGTAGCTCGAGCTCCCGTTCCGGCTCCTCCACGACATCGAGCGCGCGAGAGTAGAAACGCTCGGCTTCGCGGTGACCCTCGCGCCGCTCCGACTTCTCGGCCGCCCGGATCAGCGCGTCGACCGCGTCGGCGATCGGCGGCGGCTCAGGTGGGCGCGCGACGGCGCGGGCGAAGAGGCAGGCCTGCTCGAGGTGGTAGGCGACGATCTCGACGAGCTCGTCCTCGCCGCCCGGCAGTCCCTGTGTCCAAGTGGCGAAGCGGGCGTGCAGACGCGCACGCTCGCCCTTCGGCACACGGCCGTAGGCGACGTCGCGGATCAGGACGTGCTTGAAGGCGTACTCGTTCTCGCCGGCCACGGTCGAGGTTCGGTTGGCACGTACCAGGTCGCGGCGCTCGAGCTCAGAGAGGCCGGGAGCGAGGGCGCCGTCGGCGCCGAGGTGGGCGACTGCGCCCGGCCAGAAAACCGTCCCTATGACGGAGGCCTGTTGCGCGACGCGCTTGCCGCTGGGAGCCAGCTGGTCGAGGCGCGATCCGATCAGGGCCTGGAGGCTGGTCGGCACGGGGAGCGACCCGGCGTCGGCGTCGCCGTCGCCGAGCGCGCCCGCGTCGCTGAGCATGCTGACGGTCTCCTCGATGAAGAGCGGGTTGCCGCCCGCGTTCTCGAGCACGCGCGCGGCCACCTCGGGGGGGAGACCTTTCTCGCGCAGCAGCTCGGCGAGCAGCGCCTCGCTGGCGCCGGCGCCGAGCGCCTCGAGCTCCACCGTGCGCCGGTGCTCGCCGTCGGCGAAGAGCGCCGGCCACGCCTCGGGCGCCTCGGGGCGGGCCGAGCAGAGCAGCAGCATCGGCGACCCCTCGCTGCCCTCGAGCAGCGTCCCTACCAACTCGATCAGCGTCGGCTCCGCCCAGTGGAGGTCCTCGAGCACGAGGACCAGCGGCCGCCGGGCTGCGACCAGCTCCAGCACGCGCCTGATGCCCCAGTGGAGCTCCGCCTGGCCGATCTCCTCCGCCGAGTAGGTTCCCTCCGGGGTCGTCGCGACCCCGATCAGGTTCGCGAACGCGGCCGCCATCGTCCGCAGCTCGTCACGGTCTTCCGTCGCGAGGCCGCTCAGGAGCTCGCCGAGCTTGGCCGAGGTCGCGGTCTCGTCGTCGTCGTGCGTGATCCTGGCAGCCTGCTTCAGGATCTCGACGATCGGCCAGTAGGTGATGCCCTCGCCGTAGGAGAGACACCGCCCCCAGAAGACGTCGCAACGCTCCTCCAGGCGAGCGGCGGTCTCGGCTATGAGCCGGCTCTTGCCGATTCCGGGCCCGCCGACGACCGCGGCGAATCCCGGGCGGCGTTCCCGCTCGATCAGCTCCCAGACTCCCCAGATCTGCTCGAGCTCGCGCTCGCGGCCGACCAGAGGCGCCGCGGCGGTTGCGACGTAGCGCTCGCCCTCCCGTACGCCGACGACCTCCCAGACCTGGACCGGCTCCGCCTTGCCCTTCGCTTCGATCGCCTCGTGATCTCGGTACTCGATCACTCCACGCGTGGCGTTGTAGGTCTCCTGGCCGACGAGGATCCCGTCGGTCGGCGCGGAGCTCTGGAGCCGAGCCGCGGTGTTCATCACGTCGCCGGCAGCAGTCCACTCGCCCTGGTCCGGTCTGGCCTCGAGCATCACGAGCGCCTCGCCGGTATGGACGCCGATCCGGATGTGGAGGTCGAGCCACGCGTCATTCGCGTTGAGGTCGGCGACGCCTTCTTTGATCGCCAGCGCCGCGCGCACCGCGCGCACCGGATCGTCCTCGTATGCGACCGGCGCCCCGAAGATCGCGAGCACGGCGTCGCCGACGAACTTCTCGACCCGGCCCCCGAAGCGCTCGAGCTCGGCGCCGGCCCGGGCGTGGTAGGGCGCCAGCATCGACTTCACGTCCTCGGGGTCGAGCTGCTCGGCGCGGGCGGTCGAACCGACCACGTCGACGAAGAGAACGGTCACGAGCTTCCGCTCCTCGCTCGGGCCCGCGGGGGCGGGCGACTCGGCAGCCTCCGCGACCGGCGACCCGCAGGCTAGGCAGAACCGCGCCTCCTCGGGGTTCTCCTTCCCACAGCTCGGGCAAACGATCACACCGTCGAGTGTAGGGCCCGTGCAGGGGAAATACAGCCTCGCGTGGCTGACAAGGACGTCCAGCGAGGTGCCGCGGCGTTCCGGCGTCAGCTACCGCCCCTCGTCAAGATGTTCATGCAGTCCTGCCCCGCCGTGCGCGAACGGGTGAGTGGTCTCAAGCCCAAGACGAAAGCCCGTCTGCTGCTGGACGAGCTGGTTGAAAACGCCAATCAGCCAGAGAGCTTCGTTCTCCGCGAAGACAGTCCCCTCGGAGATGAGATCGCCAGGTGGGAACTCGTAAGTAGGGCTTCAGGGGCTCGGTCGGCACAACGAATACCTCCGATCGCCGCCCAGCTTGTCGGCGATCAGGCCCGCCCCAAGGTGTCCGGCCTCCTCGACGTCGCGCGGCGGCTTTTCGGGCGTGCTTGCTTGGCCCTGCGGCGCCTATCCTGTCCGCCGATGAAACCCCTACAAACAGGACATTTCTCTATGTTTCAGGGCTCACGGGGAGCGTTCGTCGGAGCCTCGCCTGGGCGAAGTGTCCACGGCACGTATCCACCGGGTGTCCAGCGGCGGGTGTCCACCGAGATAGACTCCCCAGGGTGTCCAGCGAGCTTCGAGATCCCGAGCAGACGGCCCCGGAGGCGCCCGGCGCCGCCTCGGATACGCGAGAACGTGCCTCGGCGAAGACGATCTTCGGCCGGCTCGATCCCTGGCCGCTCGGCAGCGCGCGCCGAGCCCTGATTGTCCGCGGCGGAAGCGCTTATGGGCACTGAGCGCCGCCTGCCAGTCTCGGACGCCGAAGTCCTCGCCGAAAACCGCGCCGGCGCATCGCAGCGCGCTCTCGCGCAGCGGTACGACGTTTCGAAGGGCGCCGTGCAGAAGGCGATCGCCCGCGCCAAGGCGAGCGGGCCGCAGGCAACCCCGGAGCCGAGCGCGCCCGACTCAAGCCGCGCGGTCGGGAATCGGCCGACGAGCACCCTCGACATCCGCGGGCGCCTCGAACACGAAGCGCTGAACTCGGCCGACGGCCGCTCCCGGATCGCCGCCCTCAAAGAGCTTCGCCTGCTCGACGAGCGCGAGCAGGCCGAGCGCACGCAGGGCCGCGAACATCGATTCCTCCACGGAACGATCGTGCTCGAACCCGCGGACCGAAACGGCGAGCGCTGGAATCTCTTGCTGCGACAGCAGGACGGCTGGAGGCCCCTCGGAGGCCCTCCTCTCCTGCCCAAGCAGGCGTGGGGCCTGGTCGCGCTCGCGCACGGGCTCGCGCACCTGAGGGACGTCTAACCCACAACGCGCGGAAGCAAGGGGGTCGAAGCCGCGGCGTCACAACCACCGCTGGCCTGGCAGTCGATCGAGATGTCGCACAGCTCGCCCCGCTGGAGTGGGGCCGGGCCGCTGGTCGGCGACACCGTCGAGTGGTTCATCCAGGCGGTCGACGCTTCCGGCAACGTCGCCGTCACCAGCAACAAGGCGCTCCTCGGGTCGGTAGTGACACCACCGCCGACCGGCGACATTCACGCGGAGGTGACGAGCGGCACGCTCCACCCGAGCGGGTGGTACACGACCGACGTCGTAGTGACGATCAGCGGCGCGCCCGATATCAGCTACAGCCTCGACGGAGCCCCGTTCACCAGCGTCGACGGAGACGAGTCCACCCCCGGTACGCAGCTGGTCGTCAACCGGTGTCCACTCGCTGGACTTCCAGGGCAGCAACGGCGACCATGGCTCGCTTCCGATTCCGATCGACGTGTCCGATCCGACAGTGACGGTGAACGCGACGTACGGCTTCGGCTCGGTCGCCCGTGCGCTCTGCGCCGACTCCGGTTCGGGTATCGCCTCCTGCAGCCCCACCGATCCCCTCGACACGAGCACGGCCGGCATGCACACGATCCACGCTCACGCCGTGGATCGGGCCGGCCACATCTTCGACCGCGATCTGACCTACACGGTGACGGCGTATTCGTTCACCGGCTTCTTCTCCCCGATCGCCAACCCGCCGGCCATGAACGTCGCCAACGCAGGCAACACCGTTCCGATCAAGTTCAGCCTGGCCGGTTTTAGAACCTTCAACGTGTTTGCCCAGGGATATCCGGCCTCGCAGGCGATGAACTGCACCACAGGAGTTCTTTCCGGTCCAATCCAGCCGACCACGCTCGGCCCGGAGGGATTCACCTACGACCCGCTACTGGATCAGTACAAGTACGTCTGGAAGACGGACCGCAGGTGGATGGGGACGTGCCGCAAGTTGATCGTGCGCCTCAGAGACGGCAGCGAGAAGCGCGCCAACTTCCGGTTCCAGTAGCGGGTGCGGGTGCTAGCTGACGGGCGCCGCGGCGGGATGGCGCAACTCGTCGCCGAAGCGCGCTCGCGGGATGAACTCGCCGACTCCCGGCTGCGCCACTAGCTCGTCGCCCTCCACCAGCACCCGGCCTCGCAGGAGCACAACCTCGGGGGCGCCGGTCACCTCGGTGCCCTCGAAGAGGTTGTAGTCGCTCTTCGAGTGGTGGGTGGCGGCTGAGATCGTCACCTTGCGCTCGGGGTCGAAGACAACGATGTCCGCGTCCGAGCCGACGGCGATCGTGCCCTTGCGCGGGTAGAGGCCGAAGTAGCGCGCCGGGTTCGTCGAGAGCAGCTCGACCATCCGGTTCAGCGAGATCCGGCCGGCGCGCACGCCGTGCTCGTGGATCATCTGCAGCCGGTTCTCCAGGCCGGGCGCGCCGTTCGGGATCTTGGAGAAGTCGTCCTTGCCGAGCGTCTTCTGGCCGTTCCAGAGGAACGCACAGTGGTCGGTCGAGATCACGGACAGCACATCCCGCTCGACCGCCCGCCACAGCACCTCATGGTTCTCCTTCGCCCGCGGCGGCGGCGTGTACACGTACTTCGCGCCCTCGAAGTCGGGCCGCTCCAGGTAGCTCTGATCGATGAAGAAGTACTGCGTGCACGTCTCGCCCCACACGTCCCAGCCCTTCTCGCGCGCCAGCTCGATCGGCTCGACCGACTCCCGGCATGAGACGTGGACGACGTAGAGCTTGCAGCCGGCAACGCGCGCGAGCTGAATCGCCCGGTTCGTCGCCTCGCCTTCCGTCTCCGGCGGCCGCGTCAGTGCGTGGAACTTCGGCTCGGTCTTGCCCTCGGCCAGAGCCTCCTTTACCAGCACGTCGATCGCGTCGCCGTTCTCGGCGTGCACCATCACGAGCGCGCCGGTCTCGGCCGCGACCTCCATCGTCTTGAAGAGCGTCTCGTCGTCGACCATCAGCGCGCCCTTG
>Ga0184609_10000528_pt1 | contig 11224 bp, 8 predicted proteins | sample PLM1_60_coex_FD_133165 | JGI IMG/M metagenome (GOLD analysis project Ga0184609, IMG submission 133165) | Groundwater sediment microbial communities from an aquifer in East River, Colorado, USA - PLM1_60_coex | ecosystem: Environmental > Terrestrial > Soil > Riparian zone | place: USA: East... | reverse complement strand
GGCCAGGTCGATTTCGGTGGCGCCCAGGGCCTGAGCCGAACCGGCAGCGGCTTCGAGTGCGGTGAGCGCGCGGCGGGCGTCGCCGGCGGCGAGGCGGACCAGGTGGTCCTCGGCCTGGGAGGAGAGGGTGACCGCGCCAGCCAGCCCACGCTCTTCGGTCAGTGCCCGGCGTACGACAAAACGAATGTCTTCGTCTTTCAGCGGCTCCAATGTCAGCAGCAGGGACCGCGAGAGCAGGGGAGACACGATCGAGAAATACGGGTTCTCGGTGGTGGCAGCCACGAGCGTGACCGTGCGGTCCTCGACGGCGGCGAGCAGCGAGTCCTGCTGGGTCTTGGAGAAGCGGTGGACCTCGTCGAGGAAGAGGACGGTCTGCCGGCCGCCGAAGCCGAGCTCGCGACGGGCCTCGTCGATGACGGCCCGCACGTCCTTCACCCCGGCGTTGAGCGCGGAGAGTTGGGAGTATCGCCGCTTCGTAGCACGCGAGACGATCTGCGCGATGGTGGTCTTGCCCGATCCGGGCGGCCCCCAGAGGATCACCGACAGGGGCGCGTCGCCCTCGACGAGCCGGCGCAGCGGCGAACCGGGGATCAGAAGGTGAGCCTGGCCGACCAGCTCGTCCAGGGTGCGCGGACGCATCCGGACGGCGAGGGGCGCTGACCTCGCGACGGCCTCCTCGCCGGCGGCATCGAACAGGCTCTCCGGCTCCACGGGGGGACCCTACCGCCCGGTACCGTCACAACTTCCGTACCGTAATCAGGGTCACGCCGCGCGCCATCCGGAGGTTTCCGTGCTCGCCCGCCTCGGCCGGTTCTGCTATGACCAGCGGCGCTGGGTGGCACTGACCTGGTTAGTCCTCCTCGGGATCGGCGTTGCCAGCGGCGGGATCGTCACCGATCGGCTCGGCGGCGAGCAGGGCTCCGGCGCGTGGGAGTCGATCCGGGCCTACGGCGAGCGCGCCCGGGTGTCGCCGTACGGCGAGCGGATCCTGGCGATCGTGGACGGCCGCTCGGTCGACGATCCGGCCTTACGCGAGGCCGTCGCCGACGCCCGTACCGACTTGCTCACTATCGACGGCGTCGGGCGCGTCGTGGATCCGGTCGCCACGCCCGCGCCGCCGCTGATCGCGGAGGACCGCAACGCCATCCTGATCACCGTCGACCTCGACGCCGACCTGCCCGATGCCCGCGCCGACGCCGCCACCGCCGCTGTCGAGAAGCGGCTGCGCGCGCTCGGGCCGGACGTGACGATCGGCGGCTTCTCGCTTTTGCACCGCGAGGCTAACGAGCAGACCAGCCGCGACACGTCCCTCGGCGAGGCGATCGCATTACCACTGACGCTTATCGTGATGATCCTGATCTTCGGCGGGCTGATCGCCGCCGGCGTGCCGTTCCTTGCCGCGGTCGCCTCGATCGCGGGCGGGCTGCTCACGCTCCTGGGCTTCTCCACGTTCCTCAAACTCGATCCCAGCACCCTGTCCGTCACCACCGTGATGGGGCTCGGGCTCTCGATCGACTACGCGTTGCTGCTGGTCAGCCGGTTCCGCGAGGAGCGCGCGACCGGGCTGGACCCCCGCGACGCGGTGATCCGCACGGTGACCACCGCCGGCCGGACGATCACGTTCTCGGCGCTCACGGTCGCCACGTCACTGGCCGGTCTCTTCCTCTTCCCCAGCCCCATCTTCCGGGCGATCGCCTCCGCGGGCGTCGGCGTAGTGCTCGTCTCGCTGGTCGTGGGGCTGACCCTCACGCCGGCGCTGCTGTCGATGTTCGCCGGGCGTATCAGAGGCGTCGCGGCGGGGACCTCGACCGACGGCGTGTTCGCCCGGACGGCAAGGCACACCCGCCGGCACGCGGGCCTGGTCACGCTCGGCGTGGGGTCGCTGCTCGTCCTGGCCGGCCTCCCGTTCCTCGGAGCCAACTTCCAGAACAGCTCGGCCAAGCTGCTCCCGCGCAACTTCGAGAGCCGCCAGTTCGCCGACACGCTCAGCGCACGCTTCCCCGGGCGGGAGACCGCACCCGTCATGGTGGTGGCCGCGACCGACGCCACTCGCCTCCAGATCTGGGCTCTCTCGTTACGGGACACCAAAGGCGTCGTCGCCGTCGGGCGCGCCGAACAGGTCGCCACCGGACTGTCCAGCGTGGAGATCTACCCCGTCGCGAGCACGCGTGACCGGAAGGCCGCCGCGCTCGTCGAACGGCTCCGGGCGGATCGGCCACCGTTCCCGACCTGGGTCACCGGCGACGCCGCGATCCTGCTCGACTTCAAGAAGGAGGTGGCCGGACGGGCGCCCTGGGCGCTGGCGTTCGTCGCGCTCGCGACGTTCGTGCTGCTTTTCGCGATGACCGGTTCGCTGCTGGTGCCGCTCAAGGCGCTGGTGATGAACACACTGTCGCTCGGGGCCTCGTTCGGCGCGCTCATCCTCATCTTCCAGGACGGGCACCTCTCCGGACTGCTCGGCTTCGACTCCACCGGCGGGCTGGAGACGTGGGTGCCGGTGCTCGTCTTCGCGTTCGCCTTCGGGCTGTCCATGGACTACGAGGTGTTCCTGCTCGCCCGGGTCAAGGAGCTGTACGACTCGGGACTGAGCAACGACGAGGCCGTCGAGGTGGGGCTGCAACGGTCCGGACGGATCATCACCTCGGCCGCGCTGCTCGTGATCATCGTCTTCGCGGGCTTCGCGGCCGGGAAGATGCTCTCGATCAAGGAACTGGGCGTGGCGATGGCGATCGCGGTGGCCGTCGACGCGACGCTCGTGCGCTGCCTGCTCGTGCCGGCGACGATGACCCTGCTCGGCGACCTCAACTGGTGGGCGCCTGGCCCGCTGCGCCGCCTGCATGCACGGTTCGGCCTCCGGGAGGCGGATCCGGTAACCGCCCGCGCGGCCCAGCACGCCGTCACGGGTTTGGCGGCCGACACGCCCGTACGCCTGCGCCCGTGACGGGCAGGCACGTCGGCGCGCGCTGACGGCCGTCTCCACCGCTCGCCGCTGCTCGTCGGGGCGCCACCGTTGGTGAAGGCGCCGTTTCTTGATGAAGGTGCCCTTCATGGCGCCCCTCGTGATGAAGGTGCCCTTCATCAGCTCCCGATGCGGGCGCCCTCCATAGCGCCCCCTCTCTCACCCGGGGCGCCCTCCATCCCGCGACCTCTTGATGAAGGGCACCTTCATGGGACCCCTCTTGATGAAGGGCACCTTCATCAAGCCCGTTGCGGCGACGAGTACTCTCACAGAGAGGAGTTGAACACGTTCAAGAAGCGGAGGCGATCATGGCGCTGCTGCTCACGGGAGTCCAACTGCTGGCGGTGTGGGTGGTGGTGCCACTCGGGCTGGGGCTCGTTGCCGACCTGCCCGGCCGGCGCGCGCTGCGCTGGACACATCCGCTCGGAGCCCTGCTCGCCACCGCAGGCCTGCTCCTGCCGGCCGGTCCTGTCGCGGCGGTGTGCGCCGCCGCCTACGGCGCCTGGTGCCTCGGCGCGGCCGCCAGCGGGGCAGTGCTGCTGAGCCGGGTCGCACGCGAGCGGCGTTCAGAGCCCACCCACGCCGGCCCGCACCACCGGCACCACCCGGCCCAGCCCAGCACCGCAAGCCCGCACGACCTGGCTCAGGTCGGCCCGCACCACCCGGCCCAGCCCGGCCCGCACGACCCAGCTCTGCTTGGCGCCAACGGCCGGCGCACGTCAGCCCGGCTCACCGCCGCCGCGCTCCGGCCACACGCGTTCGCGCCGGTGGTGGCGCTGCTCTCGCTGCCGGTGGCGGGGCTGGGCATGGTGGCGTCCCGGGGCGGTTGGCAGCTGTTCGGGTTCAAGCTGGTCATGCTGACGCTGACCTCGGTGCACTTCCACTTCGCCGGTTTCGGCGCGGCCCTGATCGCCGGGCTCACCGCCAGGGCGGTCCGCACCTGGTGGGCCGAGGCGGCCTGCGCCACCGTACTGGTCTCTCCCGCGCTGATCGGGTTCGCATTCTTCGTCTCGCCCATTGCGCAGCTGCCCGGCGTCGTGGCGTTGAGCATGGGCGTGGTCATCCTGGCGATCCCGATCCTGCGCTCCCGCCCGGACGCGCTCCGCACGATCAGCGCCATGTCGGTACTCGTTCCGATGGTGCTCGCCGTCTGGTGGACCACCGGCCTGGCATTCGACGTACCGCACCTCAGCCTGGCGTGGACCGCCGCGACGCACGGCGTGGTGAACGCCCTCGGCTACACGGTCTGCGGGCTACTGGGCTGGCGCGGCGCCGCCGATCAGAACGCGCTCCACAGGGCAGGAAAGACGGGTGTGCCGACCAGATCCGGCGTGTAGGCCGGCAGCCGGAGCACCTGGAAGGTGCCGGGCGGCGCAGCCCAGATGTCGACGATCCCGTGCTCCGTGCAGGGCGTGAAGCCGAACCGCCCGTAGTACGCCGGGTTGCCGAGCAGCGTGATCAGCCCGCGGTCGGTGCGCGCCGCCGCTGCCAGCCCGGCCGCCATGAGCGCGGAGCCCACCCCGTCCCGCTGGTGCGCCGGCAGCACGCCGATCGGGCCAAGCGCGAGCACCGGACGGCCTGCCAGCTCGACGTCCGTCAACAGGACATGCCCGACGATCTCACCGCCGCGCTCGGCGACCAGCGACAGCTCGGGATGCCACCACGGGCCGCCCCGCAGCGCGTCGACCAGATCGCCTTCTGCGCCACGCCCGAACGCCTCAGCGTGCACGGCGTAGATGGCGGTCGCGTCGCCGGCCAGCTCCGGCCGGACGGTCGTCATTTCGCGCCCGCCGACGCCCGGAACGCCGGGTAGCCGAGCAGCACGAGGTCGCTCTGGGTCCACCGCTCGGCCGCACTGGCCAGCGCGCCCCGCAGCAGCGCGTGGATCGCGGGCAACTCCCCCGCGCGATCCAGCTCGTCGGCGAGCCAGCGCCACCGGTGGGCAAGGTACGGGCGGCGCCCTGGCGCGCGGCCACCGGCCGGCACCAGCTCGGTGGCGCCGTCCAGCGCGCCCGGGAGCAGCCAGAGCGACATCGACAGCACCCACACCGCACACGCGGCGCGGACGCCCTGATCCCACGTGGCGTCGTCGGCGAGCGCGGGGAACGCCCGGACGATCTCGGCCCGGAACGCCGCCTCCATGAGCCCGGTGAGGCCGGGCGGCGGCGTGAAGACGCACCAGCAGGTCGCGAACGGGAGCCGGGTGTACGCCGCGTCGAGGAAGACGGAGTGGAAGCCGGCGCTCTCGAAGTCGAGGAAGCGCAGGCCGTCCGGCGTGAACAGGTTGTTATCCGGGCAGACGTCCCCGGGCGAGAAGACCGCGAACTCGCCGGGCTCGGTGAGCACGAGCAGCGAGATCAGCTCGGTGTCGAGGCCGGGCGGAAGCTCTACGCCCAAGGCCCCGAACGTGGCGGGCAGCTGCCGGATCGCGCGCGGCAACCAGGTCTCGTCCTGCGGGTTGGTGGGCTCGCCGCCGAACTGCTGGCGCAGCGCCGCGAACTCGGCCTGCCGCCCCGCCGATTCGGCGCAGAGCCGGCCGAACGCACCCGCCCACGCGGTGGCTGCCGTGGCTGCACGCTCCGGATCGTCGCCGAGGAGCAGGTCGGCGAGGCTCGGCGGCGCCCCGAGGTCTTCCAGGACCATGACGGACTCGGCCGGATCCACCGCCAGCAGCTTCGGCCCGGAGTCGCTGAACGCCAGCCCGGCGGCCTCGTCGAGGAACGTGCCCGCCGCCTCACGCCGGTGCGCCTTGAGCACCACCGTCGCTGGCGCTCCCGGCGAGGCGGACTCCATCGCCACCCGCAGCACCGCAGAGCGGTCGCTGCCGCCGAGCTGGACCGGGCTGGTCAACCGGCACGCGTGCCCTGACGCGGCCGACAACGCCGCCTCCCCCGCCGCGACGATCTCGGCAGTCGAGGGGAGGGCGGCGTTGACCACGGTCAGCGCGAACCGGCCGGGGGCGAGGAGTCGCCGCTTCCGGCAGCCGGCTTGGGAGCGCCGTCGATACCGGCCTCGCGCCGCTGCTGCGGCGTGATCAGGGTCGGAGCGCCGGTGAGCGGGTCGCCGCCGGAGGCGGTCTTCGGGAACGCGATGACGTCGCGGATTGACTCGGAGCCGGCGAGAATCGCGCAGAGCCGGTCCCAACCGATCGCGATGCCGGCGTGTGGTGGCGGCCCGTACTGGAACGCCTCCAGCAGGAAGCCGAACTTGCCGCTCGCGTCCTCCTTGGAGAGGCCGAGCACGTCGAAGACCCGCTGCTGCATCTCCGCGCGGTGAATACGGACCGAGCCACCGCCCAGTTCCGTACCGTTGAGCACGATGTCGTAGGCGTACGAGAGGGCCGCACCCGGGTTCTCGTGGAACGTGTCGCTCCATTCGGCGCTCGGCGCGGTGAACGGGTGGTGGATCGCCGTCCACCCGCCCTCGCTGTCCCGCTCGAACATCGGGAAGTCGACGACCCAGAGGAACTCCCACTTCGACTCGTCGATCAGCTCGCAGCGCTTGCCGATCTCCAGCCGGGCCGCGCCGAGGAGCTGCAGGGCGTGGGACCGCTCGCCGGCGGCGAAGAACACCGCGTCACCGGGCTTGGCGCCGACCGCGTCGGCCAGTCCGGACAGGTGGGCCTCGGACAGGTTCTTCGCGACCGGGCCGCGCGGCTCGCCCGTCTCGGCGTCGAGCAGCACGTACGCCAGACCACGGGCGCCGCGCGCACGGGCCCACTCCTGCCAGGCGTCCAGCTCCTTGCGGGTCTGGGACGCGCCGTTGGGCATGACGACCGCGCCAACGTGCTCGGCCTGGAACACCCGGAACTCAGTGCCGGCGAAGTACTGCGTCAGGTCGACCAGCTCGACGCCGAACCGCACGTCCGGGCGGTCCGAGCCGTACCGGGTCATCGCCTCGGTGTAGGTGATGCGCGGGATCGGCAGCGGGATCTCGTAGCCGGCGAGGTCACGCCAGACGGCCGCGAGGACCTGCTCGCTGAGGGTGATCACGTCGTCCTGCTCGACGAAGCTCATCTCGATGTCAAGCTGGGTGAACTCCGGCTGGCGGTCGGCGCGGAAGTCCTCGTCGCGGTAGCAGCGGGCGATCTGGAAATACTTCTCCATGCCCGCGACCATGAGCAGCTGCTTGAACAGCTGCGGCGACTGCGGCAGCGCGTACCAGTGACCCGGCTGGAGCCGCACCGGCACCAGGAAGTCGCGCGCGCCTTCCGGGGTGGAGCGGGTCAGGGTGGGCGTCTCGACCTCGACGAAGCCCTGGTCGAGGAGGACGCCGCGCGCCACGTGGTTGACCTTCGAGCGCAGCCGCAGCGCGTCGCCGGAGGCCGCCCGCCGCAAGTCGAGGTAGCGGTACTTGAGCCGGGCCTCCTCGCCGACCTCGCCAGCGGACTGACCATCGATCGGGAACGGCAGCGGCGCGGACTCGCTCAACACCTCCAGCGCTGCGGCGGTCACCTCGATCTCGCCCGTGGGCAGGTCGGGGTTCTCGTTGCCCTCGGGGCGGCGGCCGACCGTGCCCTCGATGCGGACGCAGTACTCGGCGCGCAGGTGGTGCGCGTCGTCCTCGCGGAGCACGACCTGGACGTAGCCGGAGGCGTCGCGGAGGTCGATGAAGATGACGCCGCCATGGTCGCGGCGGCGCGCCACCCACCCGGCGAGCGTGACGCTCTGCCCGGCGTGCTCGGCACGCAGCGAGCCAGCGGTGGTGGTGCGGTAGACGGTCACGAGAGCTTCTCCTGAATGGTCGTGGCAAGGTCGGTGAGGGCGACGGTGAGCTGCTCACCGCTGGCGAGATCCTTGAGCTCGGCGGTGCCGCCCTCGAGATCTCGTTCACCCAGCACGACCGCGTAGCGCGCGCCGGAACGGTCGGCGGCCTTCATGGCGCCCTTGAGGCCACGGTCACCGTAGGCGAGGTCGGCGCTGACCCCGGCGGCGCGCAGCTCGGCGACCAGGGTCACCGCGCGCGCCTTGGCGGCGCCGAGGGAGACGATGAAGACGCCCAGGCGGGAGGAGTCGTCCAGCGTGATGCCCTCGGCCTTCAACGCCAGGAGCGTGCGGTCGACACCGGTGGCCCAGCCGATGCCCGACACGTCCGGGCCGCCGAGCTGCGCGGACAGGCCGTCGTACCGTCCGCCGCCGCCGATGGCCGACTGCGAGCCGAGGCCACCGTGCACGAACTCGAACGTTGTCCGCGTGTAGTAGTCCAGGCCGCGGACCAGCTTCGGCGCCTCCTCCCACTGGACACCCAGCTCCTTGAGGTAACCGCGCACCTGGTCATAGTGGGTGCGGCAGCTCTCGCAGAGGTGGTCGACCATGAGCGGCGCGTCGGTGAGCTGCGCCTGAACCTGCGGGCGCTTGTCGTCGAGCACGCGCAGCGGGTTGATCTCGGCGCGACGGCGCGTCTCCTCGTCAAGGTCGAGCTTGGCCAGGAAGTCCTGCAGCAGCTCCCGGTACGCCGGACGGCAGTTCCGGTCGCCGAGGGAGGTCAGCAGCAGCGTGTACTGGCGCAGCCCGAGAGCGCGGAAGCCGGCGTCGGCGAGCTGCACGACTTCGGCGTCCAGCGCCGGGTCGTCGACACCCATCGCCTCCAGGTTGACCTGCGTGAAGTGCCGGTACCGGCCGGCCTGGGGACGCTCGTACCGGTAGGCGGAGCCGACGCTGTACAGCTTCGCGGGGAGCTGACCGGCGTAGAGCTTGTGCTCGATGAACGCGCGCATCAGGCCGGCCGTCAGCTCAGGACGCAGGGTGAGCGAGCGCCCGCCCTTGTCCGTGAACGTGTACATCTCCTTGCTGACCACGTCGGTGGACTCGCCGACGCCGCGGGCGAACAGGGCCGTGTCCTCGAAGGTCGGCGTCTCGATGTAGCCGTACCCGGCCCGCCGCAGCGGCGCAACCAGCGCCTCGCGCGCCGCGAGGAACGTCGCCGACTCCGGTGGGAGGATGTCGAAGGTGCCCTTGGGGGCGGTGAATGAGGTACTCACAGTCCTGTCTTCCCCGCTCCTGGCCGCTCGAGCCCTCTCGTCTTCCCCGCTCCTGGCCGCTCGAGCCCTCTCGTCTTCCCCGCTCCTGGCCGCTCGAGCCCTCTCGTCTTCCCCGCTCCTGGCCGCTCGGGCCCTGTCGCGGCGCCTAGCTCGGCGGCCATCCGCAGGAAAGGGTTGGTGGCGCGTTCGCGGCCGATGGTCGTGGACTCCCCGTGGCCCGGATGGACCACGGTGGCGTCGTCCATCGGCAGCACCACGCGGCGGAGCGAGTCGATCATGTCGGCCTCGCTGCCGCCGGGAAGGTCCACCCGCCCGATCGAGCCGGCAAAGAGCAGGTCACCCGAGAACAGCAGCGGCGCGTCGGGCATGGCCAGGCCGAACACCACGGATCCAGGCGTGTGTCCGGGCGCCAGCGACACGCTCAGCTCGACGCCGGCCAGCTGCACGGTTTCGCCGTCGGCCAGCTCGCGGACGTCGTCCGGCTCGGTGAAGGTGAGCTGGCCGAAGAGCGGCGTGCCGCTGGGGGCGCCGATCCCGCTCCACGGGTCGGCGATCTGGTGCCGGTCGGCTGGGTGGATGTAGGCGGGGATGCCACGCGCTCCGCACACCGGGACCACCGAGAACGTGTGGTCGAAGTGGCCGTGGGTGAGCACGACCGCGACCGGCTGGAGCCGGTGTTGGGCGAGGAGGTCGTCCAGCGGGCTGTGGGCGCCGATGCCGGGGTCGACGACGACACATTCCTGACCAGGGCCAGGAGCCACCACCCAGCAGTTCGTGCCGGGCGGCCCGGCGGGGAACCCGGCGACGAGCACGGGGACGTCCTCTCTGGCGGCTGCACGCGCTCAGCGGAGCGTGGCAGCGCAGGCGTTGATTCGGTGACGGTAGGTCAGCCTACCGAGGCCGGCCGATCCGTAGCGACCGTGTATCCACAGCCCGTCGGGAAGGAGCCGATTGCGCGCCTCGTACACTCTGTCGGTCACCGGATGAGACTCCGGCTGCCCCGGACGTAGACGACAGGAGCACCACCGTGCCCTCCAAGGACCGCCAGCGCGTGCTCGCACGCGCCAAGCTCGAACGCCAGATGGCACGCCGTGCCGCCTCCGCGCGGCGGCGCCGGCAGATGCAGGCCGCCATCGGAGCGGTCGTCGCGCTGGTCGCGGTCGTAGCTGGCACCGCCTTCCTGGTGACGAAGTTTGGCGACGACGACAAGAAGAAGGACACCGACACGGCGGCCCCGGCCGACCCGAGCGCCACGCCCACGCCGACCCCGACGCCCAGCGTCTCGCTGGCCCCCGGTAGCTGCGCCTACAACAAGGCCCCCGCGGGCGGCGCGAAGCCGAAGGACGTCGGAGTCCCGCCGAAGACGAACGTCGTCCACACCGGTACGCAGGCGGCGACGATCAAGACCAACAAGGGCACCGTCGAGGTGCAACTCGACCTGGCCAAGGCGCCCTGCACGTCGAACAGCTTCTCGTTCCTCGCGGGCAAGAAGTTCTTCGACGGCACCCAGTGCCACCGCCTCGTGACCAGCGGCATCTTCGTGCTGCAGTGCGGCGACCCGTCCGCCACCGGCATGGGCGGCCCGGGCTACCAGTTCAGCACCGAGAACCTGCCGACCGGCAAGAAGCCGACGTACCCGGCCGGCACGCTGGCCATGGCCCGCTCGCAGGACCCGGGCACCAACGGCAGCCAGTTCTTCATCGTCTACAAGGACACCGAGCTGCCGGCGGACTACACGATCTTCGGCAAGGTCATCAAGGGCCTCGACGTGGTCACCACGATCGCGGCCGGCGGCATCACGGGCGAGCAGCAGCCCGGCTCCGGCGACGGCAAGCCGAAGACCGAGGTCAAGCTGGAGAAGGTCACGGTCAGCGCACCGAAGGCCTGATCCGGACGTAACGCAGAAGGGCCCCGCGGCAGCTGCCGCGGGGCCCTTCGCGTGGGTCGGTCAGGCGCCGGAGGTGACCCGGTACGCGTCGTACACGCCCTCGACCTTCCGGACCACGCCGAGCAGGTGCCCGAGGTGCTTCGGGTCGGCCATCTCGAACGTGAACCGGGAGACCGCCACCCGGTCACGGGTGGTGGTGACCGTCGCCGAGAGGATGTTGACCCGCTCGTCGGAGAGCACCCGCGTGACGTCGGAGAGGAGCCGGTGCCGGTCGAGGGCCTCGACCTGGATCGCGACGAGGAAGACCGAGCCGGCCGTCGGCGACCAGGACACAGGCACCATCCGCTGGGGCTGCCGGTGCAGATCCTCGGCGTTCGTGCAGTCCTCGCGGTGGACG
>Ga0184609_10000526_pt1 | contig 11229 bp, 13 predicted proteins | sample PLM1_60_coex_FD_133165 | JGI IMG/M metagenome (GOLD analysis project Ga0184609, IMG submission 133165) | Groundwater sediment microbial communities from an aquifer in East River, Colorado, USA - PLM1_60_coex | ecosystem: Environmental > Terrestrial > Soil > Riparian zone | place: USA: East... | reverse complement strand
TGGTCATCTGGATCGCCCGTCAGTACGCGCATCACAACGTTCCGATGCTCGACCTCATCCAGGAAGGGAATCTGGCACTCACGAGGGCGGTCGAGAGGTTCGACCACCGATTGGGTTTCAGGCTCTCGACCTATGCCACCTTGACGATCAAGGGGGCGGTCGGGCGAGCGGCGGAATGTCATGCGCGTTTGGTTCCGGTTCCGATCCACGTCGGGAGGCAGATCCGCACCGTTCGAAGAGCGCGTCAGGTTCTCCTGGAGCGCTTGAATCGCGACCCCTTGCTGGGCGAGATCGCTGCCGAAACAGGATTCGATTCCCGCCGCGTCGGAGAGCTACTCGACTACGAGCAGCAGCCCGTAAGTTTCGAGTCCCCTCCGAAAGAGGGGCAGCAGGCCTGCAGTGAGCTGCTCACGGATCCGACATCAGCCCATCTGGACTCGGCACTGGCCGAGCGCCAGCGAAGAGAGGAGGTTGAGGCAACTGTCAACTCGCTCGACGAGCGCCTCCGGCTCGTACTCAGGCTGCGCTTCGGTCTCGCGGGGCAATCACCCCGGTCGCTGGTCGAGGTGGGGAAGGAGCTGGGAGTGACAAGCGAGCGGGCTCGCCAGCTCGAGGCGACAGCACTCGACAAACTCCGGACGCTCGCGCCGGGTCTGCGGGACTATCTCGAGGTTGCGTAACGCGTCAAACTAGGGGCTGCGCCCAGAAGATTGTCCTCTCCCCGCTTCTGGGCGCAGCCCTTCCCTTCCTATTGAGGTCAGGAACCGCCGGGACGCAACCCCATCCTGCGACCGAATCTTGGAAACGAGCGAGAGGCTCACCGAAGATCAGAACGGCCACTGTCGGCCTTCCACTCAGCACGCAGGCGCGCGACCTCTGCAAGGCGGGCGTCGTTAGCATCGACGCGTAGAACAAGGCAGAGCTCGACCTTCGGAGTCGGACAGTACAGGACCGTAGTCGCCGCAGGGGCCCTCCATTTGTCGCGGGAATGGCTTTGTTCCACGGGTTGCGGCGCGGTTCGCGGCCCTGCGGCAGAGAGATGGGTCTTCGCTCCGCGCGAAATGAGCCGGATGGCCCATGACGGGAATCGCCTCCCGGGTCGATCCTAGAAGCTGACATGGATCCGCCCGAGCAGATCCAGGTGCCGGCCGACCTTGATCAGTCGGGAGAGGCGCAGAGAACGCGTGTCTGGCGCCATGACCAGTTCGTCGGTCTTGGCTTCGACCTCGCCCGCGCCGCGATCATGGCCGACGACGCGCGAGTCGACCTAGCGCAAGCACGCAGGCTCGTCGCCTTGGGCTGCCCGCTCGAAACAGCATCACGCATCCTCCTCTAGACAAAGCCGCATCCGCTCGAGGCCAGCAGGCTTCACGCCGGAAGGCCGCCTCAATAGATGCGCCACGTTCGTCTACAACGCTGTCGCGTTTCCAACAGAAGGCGACATCGCCGAGATGGCGACGACCTGGAGCAAGACAGCCCGTTCCTTCAAGAACGGACCAACGAAATGAGCTGCGCACAATCGACACAACCCGCACAGGTAGTGGCCGTACCGGCCCAACGAGGAAAAACAGTGGCGCGAGAGTCGTAGCTCAGGCTGCCACCGCTTCATATGCCCTGTACTCGAAGCCCCTCCAGAGGACGGACGCGGCGCCGTCTCCGAAGTCATTGACCTTGTAGTCGTTCGGCAGCAAAGCTGCGCCGACCATGTCCGCCAGAAACGCTGCCAGCGCCTCCGCCGCAAAATCGGCCTCGTAGATCGCCAAGCCGAAATCCTGATCGCGTATCTGGTAGCGCCGCTTCAAGCAATGACTCCCTCTGCTCCTCCCGGCGCGACCTTCTTCGCCGCGAGATAGCGCTTCGCGTCCTGGTCGCCTTTCGCGGCGGCTTTCTGCAGCTCCGCGACTGGGTCGGCATGCGCGAGGTTCACCGGCTTGAACGGCGGTACGACGATGCTGTTCTCCGCCCCTTGCCAGCGCAGGCGTAGTCGCTGGGGCTCCGATCGCGGGAACACGAGCACCTCCGCGATTACGCGCTCGTAGAAGCGGCGCCGATCCGCCACGTCGAACTCCTCCAGGGTCATCTTCCGGCTGCCGACCGGCTTCGGGCGGGGAACGTCCCGGAGGGCACGGCGTGCCGTCTCGACCGCCTCCTTGCGGGTGCGCAGTCCGGCAATGAAGTCCGATACACCGAGCACCTGCTGCAGTTCGATGTTGTCTCGGTACTCGGCAAGGGCCGCTTTCGCTTCCTCAACAGAGGCGAGCGCGTCGGCGTGGCGGTTGTCCCCCTCGATGACTGCGGCTACCTGCGGGGCCCGTTGCGCGACGGCAAGGTCTAGCTGATGCAGGACGGCGGGTTCGACCTTCGCGACCGACATCGACGTCCCGCCGCAGCCCGAGGTGCAGGCGTACGTCATCTTGTCGCGCGCCTTTCCGTACGCGCAGACGTGCATCGTTCCTGCACAGATTCCGCAGCGAACGATCCCCTTCAGGTGCGTCTTCGCAGCGAGGCCGTTATGCATCGGCGCGCGTCCTTTGACGGCGTTCGCCGCCTCCCACTCTGCCTCCGTCACCAGCGGCCGGTGCGACTTCGGGATGACCCTCGGGTCGCCCTTCTTCGCCGGATCGGGGATCCGCTGCTCACCCACGTAGGCGCGGTTCATGACGACGCGCCGGACTCCGGAGCGCGTCAGCGCGCCGACGACATTGCGCGCGATATCCGAGAATCCCACCCCCTCCGCCCGCAGACGGAAGATTTCGCGAACAGCGTCGGCGTCCCTGTTCGGCTGGAGCCGTCCGTCGTCGTCGCGGTCGTAGCCGAACGGAGCAGATGCGCCGTACACGCCGCGCGCAACCGCACGCTCCTTACCCGCCATCCGGGACTCACGATTCCGCTCGCGCTGAGCCTGCGCAATAGCGGACTGGATGTGGAAGATCATCCGCGTATCAGCGTTCAGATGCGCGGTGTCATAGCCGGACGCCGTTGCGATCAGGCGGCCTCCCGCCGCGACGATCCGGTCGTGTGCCAACGCGTTCTCGACCATGTCTCGACCGAAGCGATCGACGTAGCGGACGATCACGCCCTCCGACTCGCCCGCCTCGACCCTGCGGATTAGGCGGCCCAATTCGCGGGCGTCCGCTGCGAGGCTTCCGGAGACATCCAGCTCCTCGACCACCTCGTCCACCTCCACGCCCGCCTGCTCCGCCCACGCACGAGCGGCGGCCTCCTGTTCCTCGGGCGAAGCGAAGGACTCCCCGCCGCGACCTCCTACCTCGCTTACACGACAGTAGATGTCAAAACTCAATGGGTTCCTCCTTCGCGGCTCCGGCCGTTCCGGCGCCTATCCAGAGTATAGCCAATAATCTTCTGTTTGTTCGTGACTGAGAGCAAGCGAGCCACAACGGGGATCTTGTGCACGCGGTTGATGCTGGCGTCCTGAGCCGCGGTGACGTGGCTCAACTCGGCGACGTTCTCATGGGTACTGCCGAGGGCCGGCGCTCGGAGCAGGACATAACTGTGTTCGACTCCACCGGCCTCGCGATCCAGGACCTGGCGATCGCACTTGCGGCGATGGAGCGCGCCGATGAGTTGGATCTCCAGATTCTTGAATGAAGATGATGCGTTACTGTTTCGTGATCGGCAGCATGTCGCGTGTCGCGCGAGCAGTGGCACTCTCGCCCTGGTTCTCGTCTCGGCAGCCGGTGCGCGGACCGGCGGTACGCTGGGGAACTTCTGCGGCGCGGTGGAAGGCGCGGACTGGACGGCAAAGCGTCGGGAGGCGTCCGGCTTCGTAGGGACATACCAAGGCGGAAGTTATTGGGTCTGGAGAGACCGTGTCGGATGTCAGTGGGCGGGACGAAAAGTCGCGCTCCTGACGCATGTCCTCGGAACCAAGAAGCTCCGCTTAGCGAGACTCGGCGAGTTCGCGTGCAGAGCCGTACGGCCGAAACCACGCGAACATGTCTTGTCGATGAAACCGCTTGCCGCTCGCGGGGAGTGCTGGGACCGCAGGCCGAGTTACATGGCCCGATTCGAATGGCGGCCGACGATCCCGCGTAGGTGAGATCTATTCGCGGATTCAGCTGCTAGCTCGGCTCGAGCTGTAGAAGCCGAGCCGGCGAGAACAGCTCGAGCAACGCGTCCTCGCCGCCCAACATTGCGGCGGCGACGAGCTCGCCGCACATGAACCCGAGGACGTTGCCGTGGCCGGAATAACCGGCCGCAACCCAGACCCCGTCGCGGTTGGGCACGGGGCCGACGAGCGGGATCAGATCCTGCGTCAGCCCAAAGATCCCCGCCCAGCGATGCGTGACCCGCGGCAGGTAGCCGAGCAGCTCGACGAGAAAGGCGTCGAGCGCGTCCTGGATCGGCGACGTCGTCGTCTCGTCGTCCGTCATCTCCGTGAGGATCGAGAAGTCACGGAAGCCGCCAAGCACGATCCGGTTGTCCGGGATCTGCTGCCAGTAATCGAAGCCGTGACGTGCGTAGTGCGGGCACTCGAACAGTCGCTGCTCGATCGGCTCGGTCGTGATCACCTGCCCACGCGCGGGCCACAGTGCATCGTCGAGCTCGGGCAACAGCCCGCGTCCCGAGCCATCGGTCGCGATCAGGACCTGCTCAGCCTCCAACTCGTCGAGCGAGTCGACGCGGTGATGCTCACGGAACTCGACGCCCTCGGCCGCAGCAAGCGCCGCGAGCCCGCGCACGAACCGTGCCGGCTGGAGGCTGCCGTCGGGCGGATGGAAAATACCTCCGCGGAACTCCGGACGTAGATGCGGGAGCTCCTCGCGCCACTCGGCTGCGAAGCCGTCGTCCCGTAGCGCCTCGTACTCCGCGCAGACCTCCGCACGCTCCTCGTCGTCGGCCGCCAGACGCAGGCTGCCGGTACGACGGAACGCATCGCCCCCCACCGCCTCGAGCCGATCGAGTGCGCCCTCCGTTCGACTCCAGAGCTCTTTCGCCCGGTCGGCGCCGTAGGTCTCACGCGCGACGTCGTAACGCGCCGCGCCGCCGCGTAGGGCGAAGCCGCCGTTCCGCCCGCTTGCCCCTTCCGCGATCCCGCGCGAGTCGTGCACCCGCACACGCCGGCCCCCGCGTGCGAGCGCAAGCGCGGCCGTGCAGCCGGTGATGCCGGCCCCGATGACCGTAACGTCGACGGAGTCGAGTCGGCTCGTCTCGGCGGACGGAGGGGCGTCTTCGAGCCAGAACGGAATCGTCTCCACGCCGCGATGCTATGCCAGGGCGCGGCACAGCCCGTCGCCTTCCGCAGCGAGCCCGGCGATCTCCAGCTCGGCAATCGCCGCGGCGACTTCTCCGACCGAGCGACCACTCGCGCGCACCAGCTCGTCGACACTCGCCGGAAGACGCTCGAGCAGCGACGCAGCGACCTCGCTGATAGCGGGACGAACTGCGCTCGGAGGCTCGATGCCCAGCGACTCGAGCACGTCGGCTGCCGACGTCAGGGGCGTCGCGCCGAGTCGCAGCAACGCGTTCGTTCCGGCGGAAAGCGCCGACGTGATCTCGCCCGGCACCGCGAACACCTCTCGACCTTCCTCGAGCGCGAAGTCGGCGGTGATGAGCGCGCCGCTTCGCTCCCGCGCCTCCACCACGACGGTCGCCGCACACAGGCCGGCGATGATCCTGTTGCGAGCTGGGAACCGCCACGGCGCAGGCTCGACTCCCGCCTCGTACTCCGAGACGAGTAACGAGCCCTCGGCGATCTCGCGGGCGAGACTCGCGTGCGCGGCCGGATAGTCACGGTCGATGCCGCAGCCGAGCACTGCGACTGTCCGTCCCCCCGCCTCCAGTGCTCCGCGGTGCGCTTCGCCGTCAACTCCCGTGCGAGACCGCTGACCACGACGATGCCCGCGGCTGCGAGCTCCCGCCCGAGCATCCGGGCGACCTGCGAGCCGTAGGGCGAGCACGCACGCGCGCCGACTATCGCCACCGCCGTTTGCGAGACCAAGTCGCGATCGCCCGTGCCGCGGAGATACAGCCGTGCCGGTGGATCGTGGATGGCGCGCAGCAGCGGAGGAAGCTCGCGGCGGCGCAGGACCGTCACGTCGAGAGCTCCTTCGGCGGGCGATACGCCAGCGCCTCCGCCAGGTGCTCGGGCAGCACCTGGTCCGACGCCGCGAGCGCCGCGATCGTGCGTGCGACGTCCGCCACCTTCGCACGCCCGCGGCCCGACAGTGGCAGGCGCTCGACCGCGCGGGTCAGCAACTCGTCGGCCTCAGGCGTCCGGGCGGGGCGCGTCTCGGCGAGTCGCAACCGCGCAGCGACGACTCGGCCCCGCACGACGTCGGATCCTTCACCCGGGCCGCCCTGCAGATCGGTCGCCCGTGGACGCGGAACCGTGACGACGAGATCGAACCGGTCCATCAGCGCCCGTGAGAGCTTGTCGCGGTAACGAGCCAGGCGCTGCGCGGAACAGGTGCACTCCGCGCCCGGATCCCCACGCGCTCCGCACGGACAGAGATTCATCGTGCCGATGAGCTGGAAGCGCGCCGGAAAGCGCACGCTCCCCGCCGCCCGGGCAACGAGGATCTCGCCGTCCTCGAGCGGCTGCCGTAACGCTTCGAGCGCCGGGCGCTGGAACTCCGCGAGCTCATCCAGGAGAAGAACGCCGCGGTGCGCGAGGCTCGCCTCGCCGGGTCGGAGTCGGGGCCCACCGCCGACGATCGCCGCCGTGGAAGCGCTGTGATGCGGCGCGCGAAAGGGCGGGTAGCCGACCAGCGGATGGTCAGGGTCGACGAGACCTGCAACGGAATGGATCCTGGTGACTTCGAGCGCCTGCTCTTCCTCGAGCGGCGGGAGAATCCCCGGTAGCCGGCGCGCCAGCATCGTTTTGCCGATGCCGGGCGGACCGCCGAGCAGCATGTTGTGCCGCCCTGCCGCCGCCAGCTCGAGCGCACGACGGGCGCGCTCCTGGCCGCGCACATCGGCGAGGTCGAGCGGAGGCCTGCGCGGCTTGCCGTTGCCAACGACGAACTCGGGTGGCTCGAGCTCGCCGCGCAGATACGCCGCTGCGTCGGCGAGGTGGCGAACGCCGACCGGCTCGACGCCGGCGAGCGCCGCCTCCGCGCAGGCTTCGTAAGGGCACACGAGCCGTTCGAGACCAGCGCGCCGCGCGCCTTCGGCCACGGCGATGACACCACCGACACGGCGGAGCCGTCCGTCGAGCGCAAGCTCGCCGCACGAAGCGTGCTCCTCGAGGCGTGCGCGCGGAATCTGGTGCGTCGCTGCGAGGATCGCAAGGGCGATCGGCAGGTCGAATCCCGATCCTTCTTTCTTCAGCTCCGCCGGCGCGAGGTTCACTGTGATGCGGTGGTCCTTGCCGGGCCACGTCAACTCCGCGGAGAGCGTGCCGCTACGAACTCGCTGCTTTGCTTCCTGGCAGGCTCGGTCGGCCAGGCCGACGATCGTGAACGAAGGCTGACCGAACTGCACGTGCGCCTCGGCCTCGACGCGCCGCGGCTCGAGGCCGACGAGGGCGAACGTCACTGCGCGCGCAAGCACGCGCCGACGCTACCGCGGCAACTCGGGCTACGGCGTGTCGCCGTTGTGTCGAATGTGTGCTGCCGCGACGAACCAGAGGGCGTCGGCGGCGTATGTTTAGGTGATGGTCTTGCCTGCCGCGTTCGTCGTGGTGCTCGCCGCTTTCGTCGTGGCGGGTACAGGCGGTGCGGCGCCCCGAGCACAAGAGTCTCGTGTGGTCTGGCAGGGACCTGTGCTTGCGGGAGGAGCAGTGGTGTGGGCGGAAGAGTCAGGCGGGGCGGGCGCGCTCCACCTATGGACTGGGCGACGCGGCGACCGGATCGTCTACCGCAGCAAGTCGCTTGCGGTTACTCGGCCAATCGCCGCCTCGCCCACCCTCCTCGCTTTCGAGCGGACCTACCCGAGCTGCCCGCCGCCGCCCGGCCATGTCTGCCCCGACGGGGCTGATTCGGTGATCGGCCCACTGACTGGCCCCTTCAGGACGCTCGCGGGCCCGCGAACATGCTTCCTGCCAGCGCTCGGAAACGCGCTTGCTCTCGACCGCGGGGTCGCCGCGTACCTGGAGCTCGACTGCAGCCGCCAGCGGCTCCGAGTCGTTGTCCGCGACGTTGCGCGCGGTGGTCGACCGCGCGTCCTTCGCGAAGCTCCTCTCTCCAGTGGTTGCTGCCGAGACATCGCCTTGGCAGGGAAATACGTCGCCTGGAGCGACGAGCGCGACGTCGTCGTGTATGACCGACTCGCCCGCCGGGTCGCCTATCGCGCACGGATCGGACCCGTCGGCATCGACGTGGACTTCGACTTCGATCTTCAGCGGGACGGAAAGCTCGCAGTCGCCTTTCGGCTGGTGGAGTTCGCGCGTACCGGCCCGACGACAATCGTTTGGCGGTCGCCGTCGTCCCAGCTTCTCAACCTTCTACCATTCCGCGGTCGCGACACCCACATCACCATTGCCGGCGACCACATCGCGTTCGAGCGCTTCGTGAGCCAGGAGAAGAGCGCCCTCGTTGTCGCCGACCTGGGTCATCGCGCGCTGACCGTCGCGCGTTTCGCTCAGCCCACCAGGCTCCGTAGCTTCGACTTCAACGGGCAGCGCATCTCCTGGGCGTCCGACCGGGTGACGGACAGACGCGTCGACTGTCCGCCACCGGGGCAAGGACGCCCGTGCGTTCGTCGCGAGAGCGGTGTCACATCGATCTCGTTGCGCACCGTCACGGCGCGTGTGCCCCGCGTGATCGCGCGGCTGAGGTTCACCGAGGCATTCGCCCGCTAGCAGCGGGCGACGAGCACATCCTCGAAGAACTCGCCCGCGCGCCGGCCAGTGCGACGGTTGACGTGGCGCCGCAGGCGTTCCTCGAGCCGCAGCCCTGCTCGCTCGAGGATCTCCGGGTAGAGCTCACGGCGGTCGTTGACGACGATCAAGACGGGCGCTCCGGCACGAAGCGACTGCGACGCGTTGCCGAGCGCCTCTACGATCCCGTCCACGTAGGCCGCGATTGCCGCGCGCGATGTCCCTGCCGCTGCAGCTCCAACCTCGAGCTCACGCCGGTCGTCGAGGCCGAGCAGCTCGTAGGCGTAGCGATGCTGCTCGTGATAGTCGATCAGCCCGGGATACGGCGGTGAAGTCAGGACGCCGTCGAAGCGCTGCGACAGTGTCAAGTCGCGGACGTCGCCGTGAATCACGTTCGTCGTCCGCCCGCGAGCGCGCGCGTGCGAGAAGTCCTTCAGGCGATTGAGCGTATCGAGCGTGTAGCGCCGGAGAAACTGCGCTGCGGTCTCGACCGGTCGACACTCCCGCCTGTGCTTGTAGCACCAGTAAGGCTCGAGCTGGGGTGTTCGCGGGAAATCGAGGTCGAAGTGGGTCGTCCTGCGCGCCGAGCGCGCGGCTCGCGCCAGGATCACGCGGAGCACGTCGGCATGCTCGTAGTCGTCGACGAGCGCGCGAAACGAGAGCAGCTCGCGTGCGGCGGCCGACGCGAACCAGCGGCGGATGTATCCCGATGGGCGCTCTGTGGTCGGCTCGCCGATCCGCGCGTGTGCTGCACGCAGTTCCTGCTCGAGCACGAACGGGTTGTAGTCGCGTGTCTTGACGCCCATGAGCAAGCAGTTGAACGCCGCCACATCGATGCCGGTCGCGTCGAGACCGCTTTCGAGGCTCTGGACGAGCGTCGTGCCGGACCCGGCGAACGGGTCGAGAACGTGCTGGCGGGGACGGAAGTACCGCGAGAGGAGGACCTCGACGAGCTGTGGGATGAACTTCCCGAGATACGGGTGCAGTCGGTGGACGTGCTTCGTCCGCTCGCGTTCCGGTAGGTCTCGCTCTGACCACGAGAGCGCGAGGTCGATGTCTGCGTAGAGGGCTTCCTGTGTCGGCGCCACCAGCGCCAGTTCGACGCCGCGGTCAGAAAGCCTGGGCCACCCGCTGCAGGCGGCCGTTGCGAGCGCTGATCAACCCCGGAGCCCCAGCGGTCTCCGGAAACTGACCCCCGTAGTGGCGATCCTCCTGGGTGCCACAAGGATCTGGCCCCAGCTGTAAGCGACACGCCCCGAAAGGCAAGGGTCTGACCCCAGCCGTAGGCGACACGCCCCGAAAGGCAAGGGTCTGACCCCAGCTGTAAGCGACACGCCCCGAAAGGCAAGGGTCTGACCCCAGCTGTAAGCGACACGCCCCGACGGGCACGGGTCTGACCCGAGCCATCCTGCAACTCCGAGTATCGGGAGCCAGCACAGCCCAACACTCCAGGGTGAGACCAGGCAGCGCCGCACCGTTCTCCTCGCACTCCTTGTCCTGCGGAGATGATGCGGCTGTGGGAACTTCTTCCGTTGAGCTCTTAGTCGTCTGCGGGCCGGCGGGCGTCGGGAAGACGACAGTGGCTAACGAGGCCTCCGAGCAGTTGAAGCTCGCAGGAATCGAACACGCGGTAATCGACACCGACGCCCTGGATCAAGTACATCCGTGGCCTCCTCCCGGTCTCCAGCCCCAGGAGTTATCTCGCCGGAACCTTGTCGCCGTGTGGGAGAACTTCGCGCAGATCGGACACCGACGGTTGATCGTGACTGGTGTCTTTGTAGACGTGGAAGCCGAGCTTGCCTGGATAACTTCCGTCGTCCCTGCTCGGCAGGTGACGGTCGTTCGACTCCGGGCCGGCGCGAGCACCATTGAGGCTCGCGTACGCCACCGGGAAATCGGATCTGCCGCTGAGAACCAACTCCGACGAACGAGGGCTCAGGTCGCCACGATTGCCGATCCGCCCGACACGATCACCATGGACACTTCCTCCGCGAGCGTCAGTGAGGTTGCCCGCGAGATTCTGGGCATCGCCGGCTGGCTAGCCGGGAAGCGGTGAGCATGAAACCGGGTTGGCAACAGTCAGAAAGCCTCGGTAACCCGCTGCAGACGGCCATTCCTAACTGCGATCACGTCGAAGGACACCCGGAGCCCGTCGGTCTCCGGATGCCGCGCCAGCCAGCTGTCTGCGGCCAGCCGGAGCCTCCGCTCCTTCTCCTCGTTCACCATCTCGAGCGGATCGCCGAACCGCTCCCCGCGCTTCTCCTTGACCTCGCAGAAGATCAGCCGCCGCCCGCGGCGAACGACGACGTCGAGCTCGTAACCGCCGGCCCACGCGTTCGTGTCCAGGATCCGGTAACCCCGCAGCCGGTACCACCAGACCGCGCGCCGCTCGGCGGACCTGCCTGGGCGATTCCCCATCAGGCGAGGCTACGCCGAGCGCGCGCGCA
>Ga0184609_10000525_pt1 | contig 11235 bp, 13 predicted proteins | sample PLM1_60_coex_FD_133165 | JGI IMG/M metagenome (GOLD analysis project Ga0184609, IMG submission 133165) | Groundwater sediment microbial communities from an aquifer in East River, Colorado, USA - PLM1_60_coex | ecosystem: Environmental > Terrestrial > Soil > Riparian zone | place: USA: East... | reverse complement strand
TCGTCCATTGTGTACAACACCTAGTAGGTTCTGTCTTGCAAAGATCCTCAGCGGACTGGTGTCGAACACCAGAGTCTCGACCTTGGGCGCCATGTCAGGACACAACAGTCCAGATCGCCTGCTCAGGCAGCTCTGGCAAGCGTGGCAGCTCGTCCTCGTCCCAGGTGTCAAACATAAGGTCGACCGCCCGCGCCGGGGCCACTGTCTCCTCGTTGTAGAGACGAAGCACGGCTTGCTCGTACGCGCGCGCAAGAGTTGGGCTCTCGAGTTCCTGACCTGTCACCAGGTCGTATTCGACGATGTCAGCCCTGGTGGTACGGAAGGTACGAACCTGACCCGCCTCGACCTGACCAATGTATTTCAACTCGAGCAACCGGCGAGCCAATGTGGACATATCTACCCGATATAGACTTGCCATACGGATCGCAGCCATGCGCAAGTCTTCCGGCTTGGAACGCAACCCTCCCCAGACCGACTCTACGCCCGCGGCCGGCAGCAATACCGCTCGGGCAAAACGATCAAGCCGAGCTTCCCATGCGTCAGTGCCGTCCTGGTCTATCTTCCAGTCGACAGTGTACTCGTCGGCAAAGAGATAATGGCCAAGCTCGTGTGCCATTGCCAGACGCCGACGACCCACTCGGAGTGCACCATTGATCAGGGCGACGCCACCGCCCGGATCCAGCAGTACTGATGCCGCATCCGCCGTATCAAGGCCGAGGTCAAAAGCTGAATGGGAACAGCCCGATCTCTGGAACGTGTGTAGCAATATCAACGAAGGGAGCCTTGCCATCCAAGCCGCACAAGCGCCTCGCTCGCTGAGCGCATTGTTCCGCCTCCTTGGCTGTGCTCGCGCGCGCGAACTGTGGCGTTGCCCGAAGTTGAAGTTGACTGTCGTGCCGTGCGACGAACTCGACGTTGCGCGCGACTCGCTCGATCAATCGATCGATCGTCGGGCTCGCCTCTCCCGGTTCGCGGAGATTACGATGCGACACAATGGCACCCGGAGCCGTGACAACGAACCACTCTATGCGTTCATCGACCGCTTCGGCGATTCGGGCAAGTTCAAGGGCGGTTACCCGGCGAGTTCCATTTTCGATCTTGGCTAGTGCTGACCGGTCGAGGGACGCCGTGGCGGCCAGGTCCGCCTGGGTCAGGTTTGCCCGTCCACGAGCTTCAGCGATCCGGGCACCCAGAGTCCTGGCGTCAAGATCAGCCATTGTTCGATTCTAGAACATCCTGCGGGACGACGCCAGTGCGCCCGGAACCGCCCTACGCATCATGGAAGCCGGTGCTCCGCATCATCCGGACCTCCACGGTGGTGCCGGCCTCGTCGCGCTCGACGGTGACCTCGGCCTGCTCGAGCATGACGGTGCGGATCGACTCGCGCAGCCGCTGGCGCAGCGTCTCGGGGGCGTGGTCGCCGCCGCACTTGCGGGCAAGCAACTCCTTGAGCTGCTCCTCCAGGCCGTAGCGGGCAAGGCACGGCGAGCACTCGTCGAGATGCTGGCGCAGCAGCTCGCGGCGCTCGCACTCGCACTCATGGTCGAGGTAGAGCCACACCTCGGCGAGTACCTCGGAGCAGTCGGTCTCGTGCGGATCGCCGCAGCTCACGACGTCACCTCCACGCCGGACTCACCACGGAGGAAGCCTCGCTCGCGGGCCGTGCCGGTGAGCAGCTCGCGAAGCTGCCGCCGCCCGCGGTGCAGCCGGGACATCACGGTGCCGATCGGCGTGCCCATGATGTCGGCGATCTCCTTGTACGCAAAGCCTTCGACGTCGGCCAGGTACACGGCCATCCGGAACTCCTCGGGCAACCGCCCGAGGGCCTCCTTGACGTCGATGTCCGGCAGCCGGTCGAGGGCGTCCATCTCCGCGGAGCGCAGGCCGGTCGAGCTGTGCTCGGCGGCCTCGGCGAGCTGCCAGTCGGTGATCTCGTCGGTCGGCTTCTGCTGGGGCTGGCGCTGCCGGCGACGGTAGCCGTTGATGTAGGTGTTGGTCAGGATCCGGTACAGCCAGGCCTTGAGGTTCGTGCCCTCGCGGAACGAGTCGAAGGCGGCGTACGCCTTGAGGAACGTCTCCTGGACGAGGTCCTCGGCGTCGGCCGGGTTGCGGGTCATCCGCAGCGCGGCCGCGTAGAGCTGGTCGAGCAGCGGCATGGCGTCGCGCTCGAAACGCGCGCCGCGCTGTTCCGGCGTCTCCACCGTCTCCATCGCGCGCTCGCCGGCGTCGTTTCCCACGCTGGCCGAGGTACGGGGCACAGGGCTCCCTCTCCCAGAATCGGACCGTGCTCGGCGGACGGTCGCCGGCGAGACCGGAATCGTCGCCGAGAATACGGCCCCGGCCGGCGGCCGGTTCAGCGCGCCCGGTGTGCCGGTGGCCTTCGTCACGCCCATCCGGGCCGCGACGGGCAGCCTCGTCGGTGCTATCACCACACCCGCGGAACGCTCCCGGCCGGCACGGCATTCCCGGCGGCCGGTGTGCCGCAACCGCCAACTCATGTGTACGAAAGTGCGGACACGCCGGCGGGGGGTCAGTCGAGGGGGCGCAGGACGCGCTCGAGCCACTCGCCGACGGCACGGCCGAGCGCGTCGAGGTTGCCCTTGAGGCCGTGGCCGCCCGGCAGCAGCACGAGATCGCGGTGGTGCGACGGCGTGGGGCGACCGAACGGGTCGCTCTCGCCCTGGACGACGAGCACGGGCACGTCGACGGAGTCCAGCTCGGGCATCCGGTCCTTCTCCGGACGGCCGGGCGGGTGCACCGGGAAGGCCAGGCACAGCACGGCGACCGCGCCACCGGCGGCTGCGGTGCGGCAGGCCACCCGAGCCCCCGAGGAGCGGCCTCCGAAGACCAGCGGCAGGCCGTCGAACGTGCGGCGGCCGACCTCGGCGGCGACGGCCAGCCACGCGGCGTCGAGCTGCGCGGCCGGCGCGGGGCTGCGGCGGCCGGCGACCCGGTACGGCTGCTCGACGAGCGCGACGTCGACGCCGACACCTTGCGCGGCTCGGGTGGCGGCCACCAGGTCGGGCGCCACGATCCCACCGCCGGCGCCGTGGCCGAGCAGCAGGCCGGCCCTCGCCTCCGGCGAGCAGTGCAGCTCGACGGCGGCCGGACCGTGCGGGGTGTCGATCCGAAGTCTGGTCACGGCGCGTTCACAGCAGGGTGGCCTGGACCGGCGGCTCAGGGTCGACCCGCTCGATGAGCTGCGGCCCGTTGTGCTTGACGCTGTTGACCTCGTCGGACACCGGCCGCAGCTCCAGGGCGTTGACGAGGTCGACCGGGGGCGGCACGAGCAGCTCGGCGACCTCCTCCCGGTCCGGGTCGAGCCATCGCTGCCAGGCCTGCGGCGGCAGCACCAGCGGCATCCGGTCGTGGATCTCGGTGAGCGGGCCGACGGCGTCCGTCGTCAAGATCGAGCAGGTGACCAGCGGCGGCTCGTCCGGGTCTGCGTCCTTGGGCCGCCAGGTGGCCCAGATGCCGGCCAACGCCAGCGACGAGCCGTCCGTCGTGGTCATGTAGAACGGCTGCTTGAGCTTGCCCTCGCGGCGCCATTCGTACCAGCCGTCGGCCGGCAGGATGCAGCGGCGGCCCCTCAGCGCCGTCCGGAACGCCGGCTTCTCAGCGGCGCTCTCGGACCGCGTGTTGATCATCCGATTGCCGACGGACGGATCCTTGGCCCAGAACGGCACCAGGCCCCACTTCATCAGCCGCAGGCTGCGCTCCGTGCGCGCCTGGTCGGGCTCGCCACCATCGTCGCGGGGATGCCGCTCGACGATCGTGAAAACCTGCCTTGACGGCGCGACGTTGTAGTCGGCGCCACGGTGCTCGCCCCCGGTGGCGTCGACCGCGTCGAACTCCGTGGCCAGCGTCGCAGGGTCCTTCTTCGCCGCATACCTACCGCACACGCCTGCGTGCCTCCAAGTACCACCATTGCCGAGTTGATGGGCCTTTAACTACAGCCATCAGTCACCGATCCTGGCACAACGGCCCGGCGCCGGCCGCGGATGCGGGATCATGGCTGCCATGAGTGCGCCATGGGTCGCCCCCGTCGCCGGCGGGCCGGTGCGCGCCATCGTGCGGGTGAGCGGCTCGAAGTCGATGACGAACCGCGCCCTGCTGCTGGCCGCGCTGGCCGACGGGCCGTCGACGCTGCGCGCGCCGCTGCGCAGCCGCGACACCGTGCTGATGGCCTCGGCGCTGCGATCGCTCGGCGCCGCGATCGACGACGGCGCGGACGGCTCGTGGCTCGTCACGCCGGCGGCGCGGATGCGCGGCGGCGTCGAGGTGGACTGCGGGCTTGCCGGCACGGTGATGCGGTTCGTGCCGCCGGCGGCGGCGCTGGCCGAGGGGCCGGTGCGGTTCGACGGCGACCAGCGGGCCCGCGAGCGGCCGATGAGCGTGGTGCTGTCCGCGCTGCGGTCGCTCGGCGTGCCGGTGGACGGGGACGCGCTGCCGTTCGTGGTGCATGGCGCCGGCTCGGTGCCCGGTGGCGCGGTGCCCGGTGGCGCGGTGCCCGGTGGCGCGGTGCCCGGTGGCGCGGTGCCCGGTGGCGGGGTGCCCGGTGGCGGGGTGCCCGGTGGCGGGGTGCCCGGTGGCGGGGTGCCCGGTGGCGCGGTGACCGTGGACGCGTCGGCGTCGTCGCAGTTCGTGTCGGGGCTGCTGCTGGCGGGGGCGCGGTACGAGCGGGGGGTGGTGGTGCGGCACCGCGGCGACGGCGGCCGGCCGGTGCCGTCGCTGCCGCACATCGAGATGACGGTGGACATGCTGCGCGAGCACGGCGTGCAGGTGGACGTGGGCTCGTCCGGCGAGGCGACCTGGTCGGTCGAGCCTGGCCCGATCAAGGCGCGGGACCGGGAGGTGGAGCCGGACCTCTCCAACGCCGCGGTGTTCCTGACCGCCGCCGCGGTCACCGGGGGGTCGGTGACCGTGCCCGGCTGGCCGGCGGTGACCACGCAGGCCGGCGACGCGATCCGCGGCATCCTGGCCGCGATGGGATGCACGGTGAGCCTGGACGCCGACGGGCTGACCGTGGTCGGGCCGGGCGGGCTGGCCGGGTTGGACGTCGACCTGCACGACGTCGGCGAGCTCGCGCCGACCGTGGCGGCGCTCGCCGCGCTGGCGTCCGGACCGTCGCGGCTGCGTGGCATCGCGCACCTACGCGGGCACGAGACCGACCGGCTGGCCGCGCTGGCGGCCGAGCTCGGCACGCTCGGCGGGTCGGTCGAGGAGACAGCGGACGGCCTGCGGATCCGGCCGCGGCCGCTGCACGGCGGGCCGTGGCGGGCGTACGCCGACCACCGGATGGCCACCGCCGGGGCGATCATCGGGCTGGTCGTGCCCGGCATAGCGGTGGACGACATCAGCTGCACCGGCAAGACCATCCCGGACTTCCCAGCGCAGTGGCGCTCGATGCTCTCCCAGGCTGGCGGGCCGTCCTGACGCGGCGCGGCGAGCTCGACGAGTCGGACGTCCGAATCCGCCCTGGGCGCCGCAGCTCGCGGCCCCGCAGCAAGCTGCGGCCCGAGCACGCCGACGCGGTGGACGCCATGGTGATCGGGGTGGACCGCGGCAGGTGGACGTGCGTGCTCGACGGTGCCTGGGAGGGTGGCTCGGGTGGCGCCTCGGGCGGGAACGCAGACGGTGGCTCGGGCGGGAACGCAGACGGTGGCTCGGGCGGCGATTCCGGTGGGGCGTCGGTACGGCGCGTCGTGGCCATGCGGGCGCGCGAGCTGGGTCGGACCCCCGTGGTGGTCGGCGACCGGGTGGGGCTGGTCGGCGACCTGTCCGGCGCGCCGGACAGCCTGGCGCGCATCGTGCGGGTGGCCGAACGGACCAGCGTGCTGCGCCGTACCGCCGACGACACCGACCCCTTCGAGCGCATGATCGTTGCCAACGCCTCACAGCTCGGCATCGTCGCCTCGCTCGCCGACCCGCCGCCGCGGCTCGGGCTGATAGACCGCTGCGTGGTCGCCGCGTACGCCGGCGGGCTGTCGCCGCTGCTGGTTCTCACCAAGGCCGACCTCGCGCCACCGGACGATCTCGTGGCGCAGTACGCCGACCTGGACATCCCGGCCGTGGTGTGCCGGCTCGGTGAGCCGCCGCCCGAGCTGCGGGCCGCGCTGGCCGGGCGGCTGTCCGCGCTGGTCGGGCACTCGGGCGTCGGCAAGTCCACGCTGGTCAACGCGCTGGTGCCGACCGCAGCGCGAGCCGTCGGCGCGGTATCCGCCATCGGCAAGGGCCGGCACACCTCCAGCTCCGTCGTCGCCCTGCCACTGCCCGGTGGTGGCTGGGTGATAGACACCCCAGGCATCCGCTCGTTCGGCCTGGCCCACGTCCGCCCCGACGACGTGGTCACGGCGTTCGCCGACCTCGCCGACGCGATCGAGGACTGCCCGCGCGGCTGCGGCCACCTCGGCCCGCCGGCCGACCCCGAGTGCGCGCTCGATCAGCTCACCGGCACGGCCGCACGCCGTGCCCAGTCCGTCCGCCGCCTCCTCCTCGCCCTCGCCGGAGGCTGAGGCCCGCACCCCCACCCCCGCGGCACTCAGCGGGTGGGGAGGGTTTGTACGGCGTGCACGACGTCTTCGAGGTAGCGGGCTATGACGGCGCGTTCTGGGTCGGTGCGGTGGCTGAGCACGGCGGCGAGCAGTTGGCGGACGGGGTCCCACACCTGGGCGAGGCGCTGGCGCTGGTGGTGGTCGACGCCGATGAGGACCTTGCGCCGGTCGAACGGGTCGGGCAGGCGGCGCACGAGGCCGCGCCGCTCGAGGCGGTCGAGTACGCCGGTGACGGCGCCGGTGGACAGCGCAGCCAGGCGGGCGAGGCGGCCGGCGGGGATGGGGCGCTGCTCGGACAGGACGATGCTCAAGCACGCGAAGTCGGTGGCTGACAGGCCAAGGGCGGCGGCCATGGTGGCGTCGATGACGGCAGAGGTGCGGCCGAACTCGCGGGTCAGCACCTCGATGTCGCGCAATGGCTCACCCGGCATCGGCCATCTCCTCAAGGAGGGTGGTGGTGTGCCGCCCGGCCCGGAAGCTCGGGTACGCCAACACCTCACGCAGCAGCGGGATGGTGGTACGCACCCCGGCGCCGCCGATGTGGAACTCGGCCAGCGCCCGGTCCAGCCGGTCGAGCGCCTGCCCGCGGTCCGGGCCCCAGGCCACCACCTTGGCCAGCAGCGAGTCGTACTCCGGCGGCACCCGCCAGCCGGGGTAGGCGTGCGTGTCGACACGGACGAACGGCCCACCCGGCGGCACGAACTCGTCGAGCAGGCCGGGGCACGGCGCGAAGTTCCGGTCCGGGTCCTCGGCGTTGACCCGGCACTCGACGGCCACCCCGCGCGGCGCCAGGTCCTGCTGCCGCAACGACAGCGGCAGCCCGGCGGCCACCGTGATCTGCTCGCGGATCAGGTCGACGCCGGTGACCATCTCGGTGACCGGATGCTCCACCTGGATCCGGCAGTTGATCTCCATGAAGGTGAACGCGCCGTCGGAGACGAGGAACTCGAACGTGCCGGCGCCGGTGTAGCCGACGGCCCGCGCGCCGCGCACCGCGGCCTCGGCCATGCGTCCGGTCAGGGACGGGTCCAGCGCCGGCGCCGGGCTCTCCTCGATGAGCTTCTGGTGCCGCCGCTGCACGGAGCAGTCCCGCTCGCCGAGGTGCACGACGTCGCCGAACCGGTCGGCGAGCACCTGCACCTCGACGTGGCGGGCCCGCTCGCAGTACCGCTCCAGGTACACCCGGCCGTCACCGAACACCGCCTGCGCGGCCGCCCTGGTCTGCCGGTAGCTGGGCGGCAGGTGCCGCCGCGACCGCACGACCGACATGCCGCGCCCGCCACCGCCGGCGGCCGCCTTGATGATCACGGGGTAGCCGATGCCGTCGGCGACCTCCACGGCCTGCTCGGCGCTGTCCACGGTCTGCCGGCTGCCGGGCAGCACCGGCAGCCCGGCGTCCGCCATCAGGGCCCGTGCCACCGCCTTGTCCCCCAGCCGGCTCATCAACGCCGGCTCCGGGCCGATGAACACCAGGTCGTTGGCGGCGCACACCTCGGCGAAGTCCGGGTCCTCGGAGAGGAACCCGTAGCCGGGGTGGACGGCCCGCGCGCCGCTGCTCAGGGCGGCCTCGATGATCGCGGGTACGGACAGGTAGCTTCGCCGTGGCGCGCCGGGGCCGATCTGCACGGCGACGTCGGCGGCGCGCACGGCGGCCGAGTCCCGGTCGGTCGTCGAGTGCACGACGACGGTGCGGATGCCCATCTCGCGGCAGGTCCGCACGACGCGCAGCGCGATCTCGCCCCGGTTTGCCACCAGCACGGTGTCGAACGGTGCGGTTCTGGCCGGCGCGGTGGTCACGGCTCACTGCCCGCCGGCCGGGTCGCCCGGTTCGAGCGGCTCGACCAGGACGAGCGGCTGCCCGTACTCGACCGGCTCGGCGTCGCCGACCAGCACCTCGACGACCCGGCCGGTGACATCGGCCTCGACCGGATTCATCAGCTTCATGGCCTCGACGATGCCGATCTGCTGCCCGGGTTGCACCAGGTCGCCGGCCTGCACGAACGGCGGCGCGCCCGGCTCAGGCGCCCGGTAGAACGTGCCGACCAGTGGCGCGCAGACCCGGTGGCAGGTCTGCGCCGGGTCGTCCGGCGCGACGGTCATGGCCACGGCAGGGCCGGTGGGGACGACGCCGGTGGCGAGCACGGCGTGCGGCTCGGCCCACTCCAGCTCGACCCGCGCGCAGCTCACCTGGACGCTCATCCGCCGCAGCGGCCACCTGGCCACGCCGACGAGGTCACCGACGCTGCGGCAGATGTCCTGCAGCGCCGAGCCGGTGCCGGTACCGGCGTCGTCAGCGGACGCCACCATGCCGAACTCCTGCTCGATCAGCCGCTCCTGGAGCTCCGTCACGGCGCTACCTCCTGCTGTTCTCCAGCCGTCTGTTCGCCAGCCGTCTGTTCTCCAGCCGTCGTCCCAGCGGTCGGTCCAGGGGCGGGCCCGGCGGTCGGCCCAGCGGCGGGCCCTGCGGTCTTCCCTGCGGTCGTCCCAACCGTCGGCCCTGCGGTCGTCCCAGCCGTCGTGCCAGCGGTCGTCCCGGCGGTCGTCCCAGCCGTCGTGCCGGCGGTCGTCCCAGCGGTTGTCCCAGCGGCGAGCCCGAACCGGCGGAACCGTTCCCGCCGCCGGTCGACGAGCCGGCGCGCCGGGACGCCTCTTAGCTCGCGCACCGCGCACACCACGGCCTGGCGCACCAGCTCGCTGGCCGCGGCCGGATCGGCGTGCGCCCCGCCATCCGGCTCCGGGATCACCCCGTCCACCACGCCAAGGCGCAGCAGTGCGGCCGGGTCCAGCCGCAGCGCGTCGGCCGCCCTGACGGTGGCGTGCGGCGCCTTCCACAGGATCGCCGCGCAGCCCTCCGGGCTGATCACCGAGTACGTCGAGCCGGCGCACATCAGCACCCGGTCGGCCACGCCGAGCGCGAGCGCCCCGCCGCTGCCGCCCTCGCCGGTCACCACCGCGACGACCGGCACCGGCAGCCCGCCCATCAGCCGGATGCACTCGGCGATGGCGACGGCCTGGCCGTGCCGCTCGGCCTCGATGCCGGGGTCGGCGCCGGGGGTGTCGATCAGCGTCACCACCGGCAGGCCCAGCTTGGCCGCGAGCCGCAGCAGCCGGGCCACCTTGCGATAGCCGGCCGGCGAGGACATGCCGAAGTTGCGCGCCACCAGCTCGGCCGTGGTGTGCCCCTTCTGGTGGCCGATCACCATCACCGGCAGCCCGTCCAGCCGTCCGACGCCGCCGACGATCGCGCGGCAGTCCTCGCCTGCCCGGTCGCCGCGCAGCTCGACGAACCCGTCCAGCCACGCACCGATGTGCTCAAGCGCGGTCGGCCGGCCGGGGTTGCGGGCGAGTTGCACGGTCTGCCACGCGGTGCGGGCCGGCAGCCGCTCTGGGTCGCGCAGCACCGGGTCGCTCTCGGCCGCGGCCCAGTCGGCACCGGGACTGGCGCAGGGGCCGACACCGGGACTGGCGCTGGGACCGCCATCGGGGGGCGCGCCGACGGACAGCAGGCGGCCGAGCACGGCGCGCAGCTCAGCGCGCTGCCGCACGTCGTCGACCAGCCCGTGCTTCAGCAGGAACTCCGCGGTCTGGAATCCGGGCGGCAGCTCCTGGCGGGTGGTCTGGGCGATCACCCGCGGCCCGGCGAAGCCCATCCTGGCCGCGGGCTCGGCGACGATGACGTCGGTCAGCGTGGCGAACGATGCGGCCACCCCGCCGTAGGTCGGGTCGGTCACCAGCGTGACGGTGAGCAGGCCGGCCTCGTCGAGCGCAGCGAGCGCGTTGCTGGTCTTGGCCATCTGCATCAGCGACAGCGCGCCCTCCTGCATCCGCGCGCCACCGGAGGCGGTGACCAGCAGCAGCGGGATGCCGCGGTGCAGCGCGGTCTCGGCCGCGGTGGCGATCGCCTCCCCGGCGGCGACACCGAGGCTGCCGCCGAGGAAGCGAAAGTCCATGACGGCGGCGACCACCGGCCGCCCCTCGATCGTGCCGGCCGCGACCTGCACGGCCGCCGGCAGCCCGGTCTCGCGTCTCGCGGCGGCCAGCCGCTCCGGGTACGGCCGCAGGTCGACGAAGGTCAGCGGATCGTGCAGCGTCGGCCGCGGCGTCACCGGCTCGGCGCTGCCGGAATCCAGCAGCTGGGCCAGCCGCTGCGGTGCGTCCAGCCGGGCGTGCCAGCCGCAGTCCGGGCACACCTGCAGGGTGCGGACGAACCGCTTGCCGTAGGTCAGCGTCCGGCACCGCGAGCACCGCACCCAGTCGGGCACGGCCGCTACCGGCGTGCCCGCCAGAGCCGCCGATGCAGCCGGAGTCGCCGGTGTCGCGGCGGTCGTGGGCGCGGACGGGGCGTGACCGACGGGCGGTTGCGGCGTCATCGGCTGTCCCAGTCAGGCGTCCGGCCGGTCCGGCGGCCGTCGTAGTCCCGGCCGCCGTACTCGTCCCGGCCCCAGGGCGGCGGCAGCATGGCCATGCCGCCAAGGCCGGACATCCCGCAGCCCAGCGCGATGAGCATCCACAGCACGGCGTCCGCTGTCCTGCGGAGCAGCCACCGGCCGATCGGGCGTGGCGTGGTCGTCGTCACGGCGGAACCTCCCGTCTGCTGGTGGTCTGGAAAGAAGGTCGAAAGCCGCTACGACGGTCGCAGCGGCCGGTGGAGAACGCGTCGAGGTGGGATCGTGGGCCTGGC
>Ga0184609_10000523_pt1 | contig 11247 bp, 9 predicted proteins | sample PLM1_60_coex_FD_133165 | JGI IMG/M metagenome (GOLD analysis project Ga0184609, IMG submission 133165) | Groundwater sediment microbial communities from an aquifer in East River, Colorado, USA - PLM1_60_coex | ecosystem: Environmental > Terrestrial > Soil > Riparian zone | place: USA: East... | reverse complement strand
GGCCGGCGGCGGATGCTGAGCGCCGCGGAGCGGGAGGAGATCTCGCGCGGGATGGCCGAGGATCAGGCCGGCGTGGTGATCGCCGCGCGGATCGGGCGGGACCCGAGCCTGGTCAGCCGGGAGATCGCCCGCCACGGTGGTCGACAGCACTACCGGGCGACCATAGCCGGGCGGATGGCCGGGCACGCCCGGCGCCGGCCCAGACCCGCAAACTCTACGCCGACCCCGGGCTGCGGGTGGGGTGGTGCCGGCAGGCGCCAAGCGACAGCATCCAACGGTTCGCGACGTCTGGTCCCGGGCGGGGACTGAGGCCGGACGGGGCCCGCGGCAAGCAGCCGGACAGCTCATGGCGAGCCCACTTCGCAGAAGATGGTGCTTGCGAGACAGCCTCGGCTGCGGGATGGTGACGGGACTGTCAGACGCTCGCGATGAACCACGGCGGCGTAACTCCGGGTCCGCGCCCGCGTCGGCCGACTGCGCTACGAGGAGCTCCTTTGGACGCAGCACCCACGCGCTGGGACGTGACGACCGAGGTCGTCGTGGTGGGAACCGGCGGCGCGGGCCTGACCGCGGCGATCCGGGCAGCCGATGCGGGCGCGCGGGTACTCGTGCTGGAGAAGACCGCGCTGGTGGGGGGCAGCACGGCGGTCTCCGCCGGAGTCGTGTGGGTGCCGCTGAACCACCATCTCGCCGAGGTCGGCATCACCGACACCCGTGAGGAGGCCCTGGCGTACGTGCGCCGGCTGTCCGGCCGGGTGGCCGACCCGGAGCTGCTTGAGCTCTGCGTCGACCGGGGCGCCGAGATGCTTGCCTATCTGGAGGCGCACACCCCGTTGCGTATGGCGGCGATGGCGAAGTTCGCCGACTACTACGCGGCATACGACGTTCCCGGCAAGAAGCCCGGCGGCCGTTCGTGCGAGCCGTACCCATTTCCGGTCGGCGATCAGCTGCCCGACTGGGCAGGCCGGATCCAGACCAAGGTGGCTGTCCGGGGCCAGACCGCACGTAACATGCTCGCCGAGGACCTTGGCCAGATTCCCCGCGGCCCGGACGAGTTGGCTCGACGCGAGCGAGAGGACGTGCGGACCAAGGGCAGCGCGATCGTCGCGGCGCTCCTGCGCGGCGTGCTCGACCGGGGCATCGAGGTGCGCACGCAGACCCGCGCCGAGCGCCTGCTGGGCTCCGACGCCACGGTACGGGGCATCCGCTGCGTGTCCGCGGACGGCTCGACCCGCGACATCGAGGTGAGCCACGGCGTGGTGCTCGCCAGCGGCGGGTTCGAATGGAATCGCGATCTCGTGTCGGCGTTCATCGGGTACGAGCTGTATCCGATCAGCCCTCGGCACGCGACCGGTGACGGACAGATCATGGGTATGGAGGCCGGGGCTCTGCTCGGCAACATGCACTCTTACTGGGGCTCCGGGGCCATGGTGGACCCCAGTGACCTCAGCGCCGGAAGTCCGACGCCAACCTTCGACGAGGCTCGCGCCGCCGGTGGAACGCTGATCGTCAACGCCGACGGCGAACGGTTCGTCAACGAGGCGGCGCCGTACCACGACTTCGCCAAGGCATTCGGCGAGTTCGACTCCACCACGATCGCCTTCCGCAACGAGATCGCCTGGATGGTGTTCGACCATGCGCTGCGCTCGCGCAGGTCGATCCTGTCGCTACGCCCCGGCGAGCCCGTGCCCGACTGGGTTGTCAGCGCGGACACGATCGGTGAGCTGGCGGAGAGGCTGGGCATCGACCCAGAGCGGCTCGAGGCCACCGTCGGAAAGTTCAACGCGCACGCGGCAGAGGGCGCCGACCCCCAGTTCGACCGACCACGGGGGATGAGCGGTTCGAAGATCCGCCCGGTCGACCGGGCCCCCTTCTACGCCGTCCGCATCTATCCAGGCACCCTTGGCACCAACGGCGGGCTGCGAACCGACGGGCATGGACGGGTGCGGCGCGCCCGAGGCGGCATCATCGCCGGGCTGTATGCGGCCGGAAATGTCGCCGCGAGCCCGCTGGGCTGGGGCTATCCCGGCGGCGGCGCGACGCTGTGGGCGGGCATGACCATGGCCTATCTCGCCGGTGACCACGTTGCCCGCAGCCCCGCCCCGCAGACGGCGGGCGCGTCGGCTCCGTGATCGGCCCGAACTCCTCCGGACGGATCCTGGCGAAGCTGGTGTCGTCGGTGCCGGCCACGGTTGACCCGTCGATCATGCGTGAGCGCATCACCGCGTACTACATCAGCTACGCCACGGCCGACGTCACAGGCCGGGAGGCGCTGTTCGCACCCGACTGCCACTTCGAGGACCCGGCCGGCCGGGTCGTCGCCACCGATCGGAAGTCCCTTCACCTCTTCTTCACTGAGGTGCTCCCGGCGAGCTGGTCGATCACCTTCCGGCTCGACCGGATCGCCGTAGTGGGCAACGAGGCGCTGTCGACCAGCACCATGACACTCCGGGCGGCCCAGCGCACACCGGTCGAGGTCGTCGTCAACGCCCACTTCGTGTTCTCCGACTCCGGCCTCATCCGAAGCGTCCGGACGTTCTTCGACGCGGCGGCAATGCGTGATGCGGAAACGAACCGGCTCTGATCCACACAGCCGCCGAGTACGCCGGCGCCGGGCGCGCGAGCATCCTCGGGAACGACGTTCTGCAAGTCGCGGAACGTACTCACGACGCGGCGGCGCCGTCGATGTCCACTGCGGCCCGGTGCCGGGTCAGGCCGCGCAGGCAGAAGCCGACAAGGTGCGCCCGCTCCGCCTCGGTCGGCAGCGTGCCGCCCGCGGCGCCCGTCCCGCTCGACAGGAACGGCTCGCGCGCTGGATGGACCGGGAGGGTGTGACCAGCGAGGGCGAGCTGCCGTCCGTCGCGTGAGCGCTGACATGGGGCCACGCCGACGAGCTGCTTGGTTTCTGACGGTGTGTAACTCTAGAGTAGTGCAATGGAGCGCGATCTCGACGTGGTGGTCGTCGGTGCCGGGTTCGGCGGGATGTACGCCCTGCACCACCTCCGCGAGCTCGGCTTCGGCGTGCGGGTGTTCGAGCGCGGCAGCGACGTCGGCGGCACCTGGTACTGGAACCGCTACCCCGGGGCACGCTGCGACGTCGAGAGCGTGGAGTACTCCTACTCGTTCTCGCCGGAGCTGCAGCAGGAGTGGACCTGGTCGCAGCGCTACCCGACCCAGCCGGAGATGCTGGCCTACGCCGAGCACGTCGCGGACCGCTTCGACCTGCGCAGGGACATCACCTTCGACACCAGCGTCACGTCGGCGGCCTATGACGAGCAGCACGACCTGTGGCTGGTGCAGACCGACCGCGGGGAGCGTGTCGCCGCCCGGTTCCTCGTCCTCGCCACCGGGGTGCTCTCGGCGGCGCGGGTTCCGGAGTTCCCGGGGCTGGCGCGCTTCCACGGCGAGACCCACCACACGTCGCGGTGGCCCGCGGAAGGCGTCGACGTCACCGGCAAGCGGGTCGCAGTGATCGGCACCGGCTCCTCGGGGATCCAGGTCGTGCCGCACCTCGCCGCGCAGGCCGCGCACCTCACGGTGTTCCAGCGCACGGCGAACTACAGCATCTCGGCGGTCAACGAGCCGCTCACGCCCGAGCAGGTCCTGCAGGTCAGGGAGCAGTATCCGGCGCTGCGCGAGAAGGCCCGGCGCTCCTTCACCGGCACCACCGTCCCGATCCACCGGCAGTCGGCGCTCGCGGTCACCGAGGACGAGCGACGCGCCCAGTTCGAGGCCCGCTGGCAGCTCGGAGGGTTCGCCTTCCTCGGCTCGTTCGACGACATCATGACCGACCTCGACGCCAACGGGCTGGCCGCGGCCTTCGTGCGCGACAAGATCCGGGCCATCGTCCGCGACCCCGCCGTCGCCGACCTCCTCGTGCCGACCGATCACCCGATCGGCAGCAAGCGGATCTGCGTCGACACCGACTACTTCGCCGCATTCAACCGCCCGGACGTCACGCTGGTGAGCGTGCGCGACCGGCCGATCGAGGAGATCACCGAGACCGGGCTGCGGGTGGGCGAGGACCAGCACGAGCTCGACGTGCTCGTGTTCGCGACCGGCTTCGACGCCATGACCGGCTCGTTCGTCCGCGTCGACGTGCGCGGCCGCGGCGGGCTCACCCTCGCGGACAAGTGGGCCGCCGGCGCGCGCACCTACCTCGGGCTGCAGGTCGCGGGATTCCCGAACCTGTTCACGATGACCGGGCCCGGCAGCCCCGCTGTGCTGTCGAACATGTTCCTGGCCATCGAGCAGCACGTCGACTGGATCGGCCGGCTCCTGGTGCACCTGCGCCGCCATGGGCTCGACGTCGTCGAGGCGACCGCCGAGGCCGAGGACGCGTGGACCGCACACGTCGACGAGGTCGCCGACCGGACCCTCTACAAGCAGGCGCGGTCCTGGTACCTGGGCTCGAACGTGCCAGGCAAGCCGCGGGTCTTCCTGCCATACGCCGGCGGCGTCGGGAGGTACCGCAAGACCTGCGACGCCGTGGCGGCCGACGGCTACCGCGGCTTTATCCTCGGCCGCAGCGATGATCGGTCGGCGGCCGCCGTCTGACGCTCGCGTACAGATCCGGAGGCAGCGCGTGGACGTGGCAGCGGACGTCGCGGTGGTCGGAGCGGGCCCCTGCGGCACGACCCTGGCCAACCTGCTGGGGACCTTCGGCGTCGCCACGGTCGTCCTTGACCGGGAGGCCGACGTCACGCCCTACCCGCGGGCCGTCGCGGTCGACGACGAGTCGCTTCGCACGTTCCAGACCGCGGGCGTCGTCGCCGACCTGCTGCCCGACCTGATCCAGAACGCGCCGATCCGCTACTACAGCTCCAGCGGGCGTGTCCTCGCGCACGTGCGGCCCAGCGCGCAACCCTACGGCTGGCCGCGGCGCAACCTCTTCTACCAGCCGCTGATGGAGGCCGCGCTGCGCCGGGGGCTGGAGCGCTTCGCCCACGTGCGGCTGTGCCCGAGCACCGAGGTGACGGCCCTGCGGCCGGCCGCCGACGGCGTGCAGCTGACGGCGACGAGCGCCGGCGAGCCGCTCACCGTGCGCGCCCGCTATGTCGTCGGCGCCGACGGCGGGCGCAGCTTCGTGCGCGAGTCGGTCGGCATCGCGCTGGTCGGCTCGACGGCGCCGTCGCGCTGGCTGGTCGTCGACGTCAGCGGCGACACCCTCGACGCGCTCTACTCGGCGGTCTACTGCCACCCCCGGCGGCCGACCATGACCATCCCCCTGCCGTACGGCCACCGCCGGTTCGAGTTCAAGCTGCTGCCCGGCGAGGACGAGCAGGACGTGGTGCACGAGGAGACGGTGACGGGGCTGCTGCGGCCGTACTACCGCGGCCTGCCGCTGCCGGTCATCGAGGGCCGCCGCGTCTACTGGCATCACTCGCGCATCGCCTCGACGTTCCAGGCCGGGCGGATCTTCCTGGCCGGCGACGCCGCCCACCTGCAGCCGCCGTTCTTCGGGCAGGGCATGAACTCCGGTATCCGCGACGCCACGAACCTCGCGTGGAAGCTCGCGGCGGTGACCGCGGGCCGGGCCGGGCCCCGGCTGCTCGACACCTACGACGCGGAACGGCGCGGCCACGCCAGCGCCATGGTCTCCTTCGCCACCCGGGTGGGCCGGATGTACCAGCCGCGCAGCCGGGCGACGGAGATCGTCCGCGACGCCGTGTTCCGCGGGGTGCAGGTCGTGCCCGGCGCCAGGGACTACATCCTGCAGATGAAGTACAAGCCCGCGCCGCGCTACGAGAGCGGAGTCGTCCTCGGTGGCCGGCGGACAGACCGCGGCTCACCGGTCGGGCGGCTGTTCGGCCAGCCGTGGGTCGAGGACAGCACCGGCGCGCGGCGCCGCCTCGACGACATCGTCGGGCCGGCGTTCGCCGTGCTCGGACTGACGGGCGATCCGGCCGGACACGTATCGGCACGGGGCCGGGCCGTCCTCGAGCTGCTGGGCGGCCGGCTGTGGGAGGTGGCGCCGTCGCGCACCGGCAGGCGCCATCCGGTTGGCGAGCAGCCGCCGGCCGCGGACGCCAACGCGCAGACCCTGTTCGACGTCGACGGTGCGTTCCGGGACCTGCGGCTGGAGCGCCCTCAGGACGAGGTGCTCGTGCTCCGGCCGGACCGCTACGTCGCCGCGGCCTGCCGGGCGGGCGAGCTCGAGGGGGTCGTCGCCACGCTGGACCGGCTGGTCGGTGCGGGGGAGCAGGCGGCGTCAGCGGATGACCAGCGGGATGTCAACGCAGCATCAGCGTCCCACCGTCCACCGCGAAGACCTGCCCGGTCATGAACCGCGCGCCCTCGCTGCAGAGGAAGGCGAGGAGGAGCACGAGGTACCGCTCGACGTCGCCGTCCAGTCGCACGGCGCCGCTCACCGGGGCAGGCCAAGCACTCGCTCGGCGAGGATATTGCGCATGATCTCGGTCGTCCCGCCGGCGATCGTGGTCGCGCGCTTGTACAGGTAGTCGCGCTGGGCCCGCCCGCCGGTCGTGGCCGTGACCGCGTCGAGGCCGAGCGCGGCGAGATGGGTGTCGGCCTGCCGCTGGGCGGCTCGCGACCAGACGAGCTTGATCACCGAGTGCTCCGCGCCGGGTGCGCCGCCCTCGGCGATCAGCCCGAGCGCGCGCTCGCCGAGCAGGCCGACGAGCCGGGCCTCGACCAGCCGCTCGGTGAGCGCCAGCAGGGTGTCGGTGTCGAGGTCGCGTCCGGCCAGGTCGGCGACCAGGTCGCGCAGCGACTGCTCAAGGCCGGCCGCCATCTCGATCACGCCGGCCCGCTCGTAGCCGAGCGTGGTCATCGTGACGTTCCAGCCCTCGTTCTCCGGACCGAGCAGGGCGGAGCGCGGCACCCGCACCTCGTCGAAGAACAGCTCGGCGAAGCCGCCCTCGCCGGTGATCTGGACGATCGGCCGGCGGGTGATGCCGGCCAGGTCGAGCGGCACGAGCAGCGCGGAGATGCCGCGGTGCGGCTTCGCGTCGGGGTCGGTGCGCACCAGGAGCAGGCAGTGCGAGGCCTGCATGCCCTCGGATGTCCAGAGCTTCTGGCCGGAGACGACGAACTCGTCCCCGTCGAGCACGGCCCTGGTGCGCAGCGATGCGAGGTCGCTGCCCGCGCCGGGTTCGGAGAAGCCCTGGCACCACAGCTCCTCGGCGGACTGGATGGCCGCCAGGTGGCGCTGCTGCTCTGGCGTGCCGTAGCGCATCAGGGTCGGGGCGACGTTGTTCACGCCCAGCACCGCGGCCAGCGGCGCCGGCGCCCGGTGCTGGGCGAGGACCCGGTCGCACAGCACCTGGTCGACGATCCCCAGCCCGCGGCCGCCGAACTCGATCGGCCACTGCGGGGCGATCCAGCCGACGGCGTGCAGGGCGCGCTGCCAGTCCATGCGGGCGTCGAAGGAGTTGTCCTCGCCCCACTTCTCGCGGTGCCGCGGGAGCAGCGCGCGCACCTGCGTGGCGAGCTCCGCGGCCGGACCGGAGGCCGGTTCGGGCCACGCGGGCCCCGCTCCCGGCGGCCGCACGGTCGGGTCCAGCCGGCGGCGGTGCGCCGACGGGCCGCCGAGCAGCGGCCCGGAGGCGAGCGCGCGCCGCAGGTACAGGTGCGCCTCGTGCTCCCAGGTGAAGCCGATGCCGGCGCAGATCTGCAGGTAGTCGTTGGCCACCGAGTCCGCGGCCCGACCCGCCTGCAGCAGCGCGAGCGCAGCGGCGTCGTCGAGGTCGTCCGGCTCGGTGCCCGCGTCGAGCCGGGCGGCAAGCTCGCGCGCCGCGGCGCGCGCCATCTCGACCTCGGCGAGCATCTCCGCGCACCGGTGCTTGATCGCCTGGAAGGCGCCGATCGGGCGGCCGAACTGGTGCCGGTCGGTGGCGTAGGCGACGGCGGCGGTCAGGCAGTGGCCCGTGGTGCCGACGAGCTCGGCGGCCAGCGCGAGCCCCGCGGTGACCAGGCTGTGGCGCACCGCGGCGACCGCCGCCGCGCCGCGGGCCAGCACGGTGCCCTCGGCTGCGTCCAGGGCGAGGGTGCCGACCGGCCGGGTCGGGTCGAGCGCCTCGACCCGCTCGAGCGCCACACCGGACCGGTCGGTTGGCACCGCGACCAGGACCGGTCCGCCGGCGGTCTGCGCAAGCAGCAGAAGCTGGTCGGCCTCGGGTGTCAGAACCAGCCCGACGCGCCCGGTGACCCGGATCGGATCTCCTTCCGCCACCCGGCCGCCGGTATCCAAGGCCGCCACGTGCCCCGGCGCTCCCCAGGTCGCCCCGCCCGAGGTCCACGCCACGGTCGCCACGGTGGACCCCTCGGCGAGGCCGGCACGCAGCGTGGCCGCCTGCTCGCAGTCCAGGGCGGCGAGTGCGCCGAGGGCGCCGGCGACGGCGACCGCCGCCGTTGGTGCCAGCGCCGCGCCGGTGACCTCGAGCGCCACGGCGAGGTCGGCCCACCGGCCGCCCGACCCGCCCTGCTCCTCCGGCACTGGCAGGCCGGCGACGCCGAGCTCGGCGAGCGCCGACCACAGCGGTAGCTCCGAGACCGAGGCCGGATCGGCGATCCGCTTGTGCATGGCGTCGGAGGGCCACTGCCGGCCGACGAGCCGGGCGACGGCGTCGGTGAGCGCGCGCTGGTCCTCGGTGTCGGCCACTCCGACCTGGTTGATCACGACGCCTGCCTTCCGGGGCACGCACCCGCCGCGGGATGGGTGCCCGGCTGCTGTCCGACGGCGGCCGCCCGTGTGCTCGCGGGCGACCGAAGTGTGTACAGTATGTCAGAAACGGGGCGCCAGGACGAGGCTCGACATGGACCTGGGCATATCAAATGACGCGGTCAGCGGAGCAGCCGCCGGGCGATGATCATGCGCTGCACCTCGGAGGCGCCCTCGCCGAGCAGCTTCACCCGCAGGTCGCGGAACCACCGCTCCAGTGGCATCTCCTTCGACAACCCCATCGCGCCGAACATCTGCATGCAGCGGTCCACCACCCGGTAGGCCGTCTCGGTGCCGAAGACCTTGCTCACCGACGCGTCGACCCGCACGTCCTTGCCGAGGTCGGCGTTCCACGCGGCCTGGTACATCAGCAGCCGGGCGGCGCGCAGCTCGATCTCGCTGTCGGCGACGAGGAACTGGATCGCCTGCTTGTCGGCCAGCGGCGAGCCGAAGACCTGCCGACGCTTGACCCAGTCGATCGCCATCCCGAGGGCGTGCTGGGCGATGCCGATCGGCCCCGCCGGGTAGACGATCCTGGCGTGCACCAGGAACTGGCTGGCCATGCCGAACCCGGCGCCCTCGGCGCCGATCCGGTTCGCGACGGGCACCCGCGCGTCCTGGAAGTTCAGCTCGTAGGGCGAGAAGGAGTTCATCACCCCGATCGGGGTCATCGTCAGGCCCGGGGTGGCGGTCTCGACGATGAAGCAGCTGATCCCGCCCCGCTCCCCAGGCAGGCCGGTGCGGGCGTAGACGACGCCCCAGTCCGCGGTGCCGGCGTGCGAGATCCACATCTTGGTGCCGTTGAGCACGTAGTGGTCGCCGTCGCGCTCGGCCCGGCACCGGATCGCCCGCGCGGGGTCGGACCCGCCGGTCGCCTCGGTGATCGCGGTGAAGGCCCTGCCGGCGCGGCCATCGACAATCGGGCGGGCGTAGCGCTCGAACTGCTCGGGGCTGGCCTGGAACATCACGCTCGGCGGGTTACCGCCGAAGGCGCCGCCGGCCGGGAAGTACGCCCCCATCCGGCACTTGGCGGCCTCCTCGGCCACCACCACCTGCCCGAGTACCGACAGTCCTGCGCCGCCGAACTCGCGTGGTGTCGCCAGCGACCACAACCCGAGGTCGCGGGCCTTCTTCTGCAGCACAGCCAGCTCGTCGGCCGGGACACCGGCGCTGTCGTGCGGCAGCCGCTCCTCGAGGGGACGGACCTCGGTGTCCACGAACCGGCGCACGGTGTCGCGCAGCATCCGGAACTCCTCGGGCAGCTCCCAGGAGCCGGTGGGGAACTCGGTCTCGTTCGTGGACACGGATCGTTACGCTCCTGACTCGGCCCAGGTGGCGAGCACGGCGTCCAGGCCCGCCGGCTCTGGCGGCGGACGCTGCGGGTCGGGTGCGGGCGTCCGCGAGAAGCGGGGCGCCGGCGCGGGCTGGCGCACCCCGTCGACCTCGACGATCGTGCGTCGGGCCGCCAGGTGCGGGTGCTCGGCCGCCTCGTCGAAGGACAGCACCGGTGTGACGCAGGCGTCGGACCCGACGAAGGTGGCCGTCCACTCCTCGCGGGTGCGGGAGGCGAAGGCCTTTGCGAACCATTCGCGCAGCTCGGGCCATCCGGCCGGGTCGTCCTGCGGCGGCAGGCTCGCGGGGTCGAGGCCGAGACCGGTGACGAACCGCTCGTAGAACACCGGCTCCAGCGCGCCGACGGCCATGTGGCCGCCGTCGCAGGTGCGGTAGGTGTCGTAGAAGGGCGCGCCCGAGTCGAGCCGGTTGGTGCCGCGCTCGTCGCGCCACCTTCCCGCGCCGCGCAGGGCCCAGATCGCCTGCGCGAGGCTGCTGGTGCCGTCGACTATCGCGGCGTCGACGACCTGCCCGCACCCGGAGGACGCCCGCTCGAGCAGCGCGGCGAGCACGCCGAGCGCGAGGTAGAGCGAGCCGCCGCCGAAGTCGCCGACGAGGTTCAGCGGGACGGTCGGGGGTGCCCCCTTGCGGCCGATCGCGTCGAGCACGCCGGTCAGGCCGATGTAGTTGATGTCGTGGCCGGCCGTCGGTGCGAGCGGGCCGGACTGCCCCCACCCGGTCATCCGTGCGTACACCAGCCGTGGGTTGGCGGCCGCGCACTCCGCGGGCCCGAGCCCCGCACGTTCCATCACGCCGGGGCGGAACCCCTCGACGAGGACGTCGGCGCGCGCCACGAGCGCGAGAACGCCGCTGCTGCCCTCCGCGGTCTTCAGGTCGAGCTCGACGATCCGGCGCCCGCGCGGCGGCTGCTGCCCCGGCGCCCGCCGCGCCGCCGCGCCCGGCCGCTGCACGCGGACGACGTCCGCGCCGAGGTCGGCGAGCAGCAGGGTGGCGTGTGGCGCCGGACCCAGCCCGGCTATCTCGACGACGCGGACGCCGCGCAGCGGGCCGCCCGCACCGGGCTCGCGCCTCATGCCGGGCACCGGGCTCATGCCGGCCCCTGGCTCAGGCCGCCCGCGGCGCGGGCACGTCGAGCACCATCGCCGCCTGGACCACCGCGTGCGCGAGGTCGATGGCGCTCGTACCGGCCAGCGTGCCCTTGCGATAGGTGC
>Ga0184609_10000522_pt1 | contig 11253 bp, 9 predicted proteins | sample PLM1_60_coex_FD_133165 | JGI IMG/M metagenome (GOLD analysis project Ga0184609, IMG submission 133165) | Groundwater sediment microbial communities from an aquifer in East River, Colorado, USA - PLM1_60_coex | ecosystem: Environmental > Terrestrial > Soil > Riparian zone | place: USA: East... | reverse complement strand
TGCCCTGCCTGGGCGAATGGAGACCCTCGAACTGTGGCCGCTGTCGCAAGGCGAGATAGACGGCACCCCGGATGCATTCGTCGACGCGGTATTCGAGGCCGGCGCCGAGCTTCGCCACACTTCGGCCGAAGACCGCGCAAGCTATGTCGACCGGGTGATCAGAGGTGGGTTTCCGGAAGCGATCGCGCGAGTAGCAAGGCGCCGCGAACGCTTCTTTGACTCCTACCTGTCGGATCTGATCAACCGAGATGTCATCCAACTGTCGGCGATAGAGCGTGGTCCGGAAATGCGCGCCTTGACGCGGTTGGTCGCGGCACGTTCCGGTCAACTGCTGGTGCCTGGCGCGCTCGGCAACGAGTTGGGTCTGTCACGTCAGACGGTGAGCCGCTATCTCGGCCTGTTGGAGGAGGTATTCCTGATCAAACGAGTCCCGGCCTGGTCACGGAATATCAGTTCGCGGGCCGTCTCGACGCCGAAGAGTGCCTTCGTTGACTCCGGAATTGCCGCCAACCTGATGGGCTTGGACGCCGCCGTTCTCCGCCAGCCGGCAGGACAGCTCGGTCCGCTGCTCGAGGGGTTCGTCGCAATGGAAATCGCCCGGCAGCTGACCTGGTCGCGGGAGCGCGCCGAGCTCTATCACTATCGCACCAAGGACAAGGTTGAGGTCGACATCGTCCTTGAGAACCGTCGCGGCCAGGTCGTCGCCATCGAAGTAAAAGCATCGGCCACGGTGCGGGGTGAAGATTTCAGCGGAATCCGGCATCTTGCTGACCGCATTGGCGACAGTCTTGTCGCCGGCCTCGTACTGTATACCGGGCCACAAACGCTACCCTTTGGCCCGCGATTTCGAGCCATGCCCATCAGCGCGATATGGGAGACCAGCGCAACGTAGATCGACTGTGCGGCGAGGCATCTGATTGAGGCTCAGACGTGTTCTTTGCGGCCCGGCGAGGCCGTCGGCAGGCCGGCCAGTTCGGCGGCCGCGAGCAAATGCTGGTCGTAGGCCACCAACGCGTACAGGTCGGCTCGCAGCCGCAGGGCCGTCGCGAGATGGATCGCATCGAGCGATCGAAGCGGTCCCGGCAGCGAGCCGGCGGCGTCGAGCAGCTCGGGGGTCAGGGGGATCTGCATGAGATCACCCAGGATCATCTGTGCACGGAGGTAGGCGAGGTCGCCGCCGGCACGTACGGCTCGCGGCAGCTCCACCCGGCACAGCACCGAGCTGCCCTTGCGCCGGGCGGCGTTGTCGTCCAGCCAGGCCGCAAGCACCGCCGACTCCGGCTCCTTGACCACGAGTTTTGCCAACGCCGAGGTGTCGAAGTAGATCACCAGCGCTCCTCGTCGCGGAGCCGCTGAAGTTCCTCGGATGCACTGAAGCCGAGGTCGAGGGGATCCGGCAGCCGGCCGCTGAGCACACCGGTCGGATGTTCCGGTGGCAGCAGCTCGCCACGAGCGATCATGGCGTCGAGCACGTTTCCGGCCGCCGGCGGCACGAGCTGGGCGACCGGTGTGCCGCGGTCGGTCACGGTGAACGACTCACCCGCCGCAACCCGACGCAGGTACCCGCTGGCGTTCTGCCGGAGTTCACGCACGCCGATGCGGTTCTCGTCCATGTGCTACATGGTAGCACCAGCGGTGGCCGCTCTCGGTGGATAACGTGGTGAGGTGTCACGACACCGGGTCATGGTCGGGCTGGCTGCCTGTGCGGCGCTGCTCGCTGGATGCACGTCGACGACGGGCGGCGACCCCAACGCCACGGGTGAGTCGGCGGGCAAGGCGACCGTCGAGGTACGGGTCACGCCCGACGAGGCGAGCGCAGTGACGCCCATCACACCGATCGTGGTCACGGCCACCGGCGGCACCCTGGACGCCGTCACGGTGACCAACCCGACCAAGGCCACCTTGGTCAGCGGCGCGTACACCGACGACAAGACGTCCTGGACCTCCAACGAGCCGCTCGCCTACGCCACGGCCTACCAGGTGGTCGCCGACGCCGTTGACCATGACGGCAAGAAGGTCGAGCGGAAGGCCACGGTGCACACCCTGGCGCCCAAGGCCAAGGCGTACCCGTCGTTCATCCCGCCGCCCAGCGTCGCCGACGTCGGCGTCGGCCAGCCGCTCGTGGTCAAGTTCGACCAGGACATCGCCGACAAGGCGGCCGCGGAGAAGGCCCTGGTGGTCAGCGCCACCCCCGAGCAGACCGGCGGGTGGTACTGGCTCTCCAAGCGCGAGGTGCACTACCGGCCGCAGGTCTACTGGCAGCCCGGCACCACGATCAAGCTGCACGCCGGCGTCTACGGGCTCAACCTCGGCGGCGACGTCTACGGCCAGACCGACCGCGACCTGACCCTGAAGGTGCACGACTCGTGGGTAGCCAAGGCGGACGGCAACACCGAGCAGATGCAGATCTTCCAGAACGGCGCGCTGGTCAACACCATGCCGATCAGCATGGGCAAGGACGCCACGCCGACCCACGTCGGCACGCACGTCATCTCCGACAAGCAGCAGAAGTACACGATGGACTCCTGCACCTACGGGGTGTGCCCGCCCGATCCGAAGGCGTACCGGACCGACGAGTACTTCGCCGAGCGGATCTCCAACGACGGCGAGTTCGTGCACGAGAACCCCAACAGCGTTGGCGCCCAGGGCAGCAGCAACGTCTCGCACGGCTGCATCAACCTCAACACCACCAACGCCCAGTGGTTCTTCGACCACTTCGGGCTCGGCGACGTCGTCGAGGTCACCAACTCCGGAGGCACGCCGCTGCCGGTCTGGGACACCTACGGCGACTGGTCCCTGCCCTGGGCCGACTGGCAGGCCGGTTCCGCGCTCAGGTAGACGTGGTCCCGGCCGCGCCGAGGCCACGTCCGTCTGACTCTGTACGAGACCAGCCAGTGCACGGCAAGCCCGGGCCAGGCGCCTACCTGGTTCCCCCGTGACGGGCCTTGATCACCAAAACTGTCGACCCAGATTGCGCCCAACGCAATCGGAATCGACACTTTCGACGATCATGACGGCATCGGGATCTGGAGCTCGACCGATAGCCTCGTAAGCAGGATCACCAGACCGATCCAAGCCAGAAGGCCGCCAACAACGGCTTCATTCCTGTTGGTAGCGCCACCGCGACAGTACTTGACGAATCCAATACTCGCGAGGAGTACACCAAGGACCGCAGATATCCATCCGATCGCCTGCAAGAACGAAACTAAGGAACACAACAGCCCTAGTAGCCCGCAGATAAGGCCAGCCGATGCGAATCGGTTTCCGGCGACTAGGTACGGCGGCAACTGCGGTGTCGGCGACGACACATTGATGGCCGGAGACTCCGTACCCTCTTGCCTCGTTCGCCAACGAAGTGACGGGAGCGGTTCGCCCGCAGGCTGCCCATCTAGATCATCCATCCGGTCCATCTCTCACTCCGAGATCGCATGACGTTCCTGGCCGTACTTCGCTTCGGCTAACTGTGCTGTGACAGCTAGAGCCGTGCACACTGGGAGTTGATACATCGATCGAGACCAGTCATGCAGATCGCGTCGGCAAGTTGGGTAGGCTCTGACCCGAATCTGACCCGAATCCGCGAGTAGCGTGATGGGTTGATCTTCGACCTGTTGATGTTGATCTTAGGATGGCTGCCGGCCTTCGGGTGTGGTGATGAGTGGCACGGCGAAGATCCGGCAGTCCGGCCGGCTGCTGTGGTCCGGTTCGCGCTCGACCCTCGGCATGACGCCGGCCGCCTGCCGACTGCTCGAACAGACCCTGGAGCGGGCCGGAGCCAGGATCGACCGCATCTGTAGGCTCCCGATGTGGATCGACACGCCGACGCGGCCGCCGACCTGCGCCGTACCGTGCTCGACACGCCGGGTGCCTCCGACCGGGCCGCCAGGCGAGCCGCGTTGGCCGCCCACGACGTCCCCGAACCGTTGGCGGCCTACCTCGGCAAGGTGCGGGAGGCGTCGTACCGCATCACCGACGCCGACGTCGACGGCCTGCTGGTCGCCGGACTGTCCGAGGACGCCGTGTTCGAGCTGACCCTGGCCGCGGCGCTCGGCGCCGCCGGACGGCGACTGGACGCGGGCCTGCGCGCGCTGCGGGAAGGCGGCTGACGTGCGACTGCGCATCCTCGACCACGGCCACCGGTTGCGCGCCCGCATCCTGCTGCGGGTGATCCGGCTGACCAACCGGACCGAGCCCGACCCGGTGGCCAAGGTCTCGCTCTACCGGCCCGAGCTCTTCGGGCGCGCCTTCATGCACCTCATCGAGCAGGTCATGCGCGGCCCCTCCGACTGGAGCGCCGGCGAGCGGGAGCTGTTGCGGTCTTTGTGTCCCGGCTCAACAGCTGCCGATTCTGCGTCGGAATCCACACCGACGTCGCCGGCCTGCACGTCGATCCCGGCTTGGTCGCGCGAATCGACCAATGGCGTGCGGCCGATTTCGAACCCCGAATCGCCGCCACGTTCGCGCTGGTCGAGGCGGCGAACGTCACCCCGGACGCGGTCGGCCCGGACGACATCGCGCGCTGCCGCGCCGCGGGCGTCTCGGACACCGCCATCGCGGACGCCCTGTACGTCGCCTTCGTCTTCAACACGATCAACCGGCTGGCGAACGCGCTGGACTTCGCCTGGGAGACCGACGCCGACCGGATCAAGCTCGCGCACGGCCTGAATCGGATCGCCTATCACGTCCCCAGGTTCCTGCTGCGTTGAGCCATGGCAGGCCGCCCCAGCGCCGTGCTCAGGTACCCCTGCCATGCGCGGCACGGCTTCGACCAAACGACCAGCGATCTTACGACCAAACGACCAGCGTCCGATTGCCGCCCACGGCTCGCCCACCGGCTAGGTAGCAGCGAAATCTGTCCAGCAGCAGGTTGGACCCGTAGGCGACGTACCACAGGCGCTCCACGCTGATTCCTGCCGTCAACTGCGCAGGACCGTCTCCTCGAGCGCCGCACGCGCCTCGGCCAGCAAGATCTCCTCGGCACGTCGATAGATCGCGTCGGCCTGCTGGCGGCTGTCCCCCACGGCGGTCAATCCCACCCTGCCGTGCTCGGTGAGGCAACTGATCAGGTGGAAGACCACCCCGGTCTGCCGCGACTGGTCGAAGTGCAGGCGATGCCGCGCGACGACGTCGAAAAGGTCGTCAACGCTCAGGGCACGAAGCTCGGGTGCCTCCAGGTGGTCCGTCGCGACCAGGTGCTTCTCTGCTCCTTGAGGCGTGAAGAAGAGCCCCGCCTCTGCGTCATACCTCCCGTCGGTCAGGAATTGCAGGGTCAGGAAGGGATGCGTCGTCCCGCCCTTGCGCAAGTTGAGCTCGATCGCGTACGGCGTCCAGGATCCGTCCTCCGCCCGTACGACGACGAAGTCGACGGCGAACCGACCGAGCACCCCCTCGCGGGCAAGACGTTCTCCAAGCACGGCGGCATGCTCGGTGATCATGCGTGCGTACGCAGGGTCTGCGGGAAACACGCAGCCCAGGTAGCTCTGACCGCTCGCGCCACCTAAGAGTTGATCGTGCGTTGACAGGAGCTCGACGTCGCCTACCGGCGTGACCTGGAGCTGGACGCTCGGACTTCGCATCTCGACACCCGAGATCCGCTCCTCGACGATGCCGCCCCGCTCCGCGAACTTGTCGACATAGACCTGGAACGGAGTTGCGGCAGACTCCAGTTGCATCGACCTCAGACGCTCCATCACGGCGTCCCGCTCGCGATGATCTCCCGGGCTCGGCAGGTTCGTGAGGTCGACCAGCGCATTGCCCGCGCCGGAGACGCCCTCGTTGAGCTTGACGATCGCCTCCGCGATCTCTGGCTTGCCGTGTCGCATCTGACACACGGCATCCGCCAGCTCGTCGACGCTGTGCAGGTCCTCGACGCCCTGCGGGTACGGCACGCCGACGGCAGCGAAGATGCGACGGCAGCCAGTCTTCGTACCTAGGTCCGCCAAGCGCGGGTCGGCACCGTACATCGGTATCCCAAGCACCAGCGCGATGTCTCGTTCGAGCTCCGTCGTGTTGTACGGCACGATGTGGGACCGCAACCGGTTGGGCACCATGGCGGAGATCCTGGCCAGCAGACGAGGTCGGTCCAGTAGCTTCTCGCTCAAGGACCTTTGGGAGGAGTCGTTGACCGACACCAGCGACAGCCGGGCGTGTGCATGGCTCGGTATGACGCCTGGCAGCAGAGCCAGGTAGTACTCCACGATCGCCGGAGCGATCGGCATGGACGTGACGTATACCATCCGCAGCCGCGCTTGCCGCAATAGAAGCAGCAGGAACAGGAACCGCTCCTCGTACGCCTGAGTCAAGCTGCCGCTCTGGGCGACGGCTTTGTCAAGTGTGACCGACGGGATGACGACAACGGACTCGTCGCCGAGGTCGAGCCGCCACGCATCCCAGACCGCGCTCATTCGATGCTGGAGTTCGGTGAAACGTTCGTACCTCTCGAGCTCGCTGAGCGAAGACAATGGAACAGGGACGGTTTCCGGGGTTGTCGTGCTCATTTCACCACGCTCGCAGGCTTGTATCCGGTGACATCGAAGACGGTGAACGGCCGGCTGAAACCTCGCAAGGCCACGTCGCCGACGCGTTCCGCGGCGACGACGTTCTCGGTCGCCGACATGACTCGGCGGGTGATCAGGATCTGCCCTGCCTGCGCCTCCGAACAGAGCCGTGCCGCCAGGTTGGTGACGCTGCCGATGGCCGCGTAGTCAGAACGCCCCTCGAAGCCGATCCTGCCCAGCGTGGCGAACCCCTGGGCGATTCCGACGCCGAAGCCAAGATTGTGGCCACGACGGTGCCATGACAGCGCAAGGTCGGCCACTACGTCCCTCATCGCGATCGCCATGCGAACAGCGCGTTCCGGCGGATCGTCGCAGGGGATGGGGTCGTTGAAGAACACCATCAACCCGTCGCCGGTGAAGCGCTCCAGCGTCCCCTCATACTCGGAGATCACTTCACCCAGCGCTGTGTGGTATTCCCGCAGGACCGCCATCACCTCCTCAGGCTCGCTGGACTCCGCGAACGATGTGAACTGCCGCAAGTCGCAAAACACCACGACGATTTCGCGGCGGTGGCTTTCGAGAAAGGACTCGTCGCCGGAGTCGACGACGAGCTCGACGAGCTGCGGCGCCAGGAATCGGCGTAACCGGCTGACGCGCTGTAGTTCCCGCACCTGCTTCTCGACGCGATCCTCCAGTTCGCGGTTCCAGGCCGAGAGCTCAGCGGCCTGGCGCTGGATCGTGTCCTGGTAGCGCTTGACCCGCACCAGCGACGCCACGCGTGCCAGAAGTTCTCCCTGGTTGAGGGGCTTGGTGACGAAGTCGTCGGCCCCTGCCTCGATCGCGTGAATCTTCTCCTGGTCGCCGCTGGCCGTCAGCATCACGACGGGCAGATAGGCCGTGTCTGGGTTCGCGCGGATTCGACGACAGACCTCGTACCCGTCCATCGCCGGCATCACGATGTCGAGCAGCACCAGGTCAGTAGCGGAGCCGAGAAGGCGCTCGAGCGCCTCTGATCCCGAGTGTGCTCCGATGACCCGATAGCCACGAGGAGACAGGATCGCTTCCAGGAGGCGCAGGTTCTGCGGCTGGTCGTCGACCGCCAAGATCGTGATGTCCTCGCTCATGACGATTTCTCCGGTCGCAAGAAGCTCTTGACCTGACTCGGCAGGGCACGCACGCTGATCGGCTTTTCGACGTAACCGTCGAAGCCCGCGAGGAGCGCCCGGTTGCGGTCCTGCTTCATTGCGAAGGCAGTGACGGCCACTACCGGCACCGCTCGCGTGGCCGGATTCGCTCTGAGCAGCCTCAACGCCTCGACGCCGTCGATGCCGGGCAGCTGCAGGTCCATCAAAATCAGGTCTGGTTTGCGTCTTCCGGCCAGCTCGACGCCCTCCTCCCCCGATCGTGCCTCGGCTACGTCGTAGCCGGAGAACTGCAACACATCCCTCAGCAGTTTGAGGTTCATGGCGTTGTCCTCGACAACCAGGATTCGTTGACCCATCACGGCGCCTTGTCCATACCGACCCCTTTTTTATGCACCGGGGCTGGATCGAGCACGCGGACCCGCTCGAGCGCTCGAAGGAGGTCGTCTCGTCCAATCGGCTTCACCAGATACTCGGCGGCGCCCAACGCGATGCCCTTTGCACGCTCGTCAACGATGGACACGACAACCACGGGAACCTTCGATGTCGCCGGGTCTGCCTTGAGGGTGCGCAGCACATCCCAGCCGTCGATCCGCGGGAGTCGGATGTCGAGCACGACCGCGGCCGGTTTGAGCCTGCGTACGCTGTCCAACCCTTCCTCTCCGTCGTGGGCGACGGCCACCTCGAGGTCCACCCCTTCCAGATATGCGGAGAAGAGGTCCAATGAGGGGCGGTCGTCCTCGATCAAGAGCACAAGCGGCAGGCCGGTCGGTTGACGTGCAACGTCGGTTGGATGGGCATCCCACTCAGCTCGGGCCGACCTGAGTGGGATGGCGAAGGCAAAGGTGCTGCCCTCTCCCACCTCACTTTTCAGCCACAGGCGGCCGTCGAGGAGCTCCACGATGCGTCGGGACAGGGTCAGCCCCAGCCCGGTCCCCTCCTCCTTGGGCGGTCCCCGACCACCTTGGTGGAACGACTCGAAGATGCGTTCGTGGTCCTCGGGGCGAACACCGATTCCGGTATCCGTCACCGCCACCATCAATTCGGCCGCCTCTTTGGTCGCTCGCACCGCAACGCTTCCTCCGTCCGGTGTGAACTTGACCGCGTTCGTGAGGAGGTTGAGTACGACCTGCTTGAAGCGCAACTCATCGGCTTCGAGGGTGTCGAGGTCTGGATCTACTTCGAGACGCAGTTCGATGTGATGCAGCGACGCGCGCTTGCGCACGAGCGAGATGCCGTACTCCAAGGCTCCACGTATCGAGAACGTCGAGAGTTCCATTTCCATCTTGCCGGCCTCGACCTTGGACAGGTCCAGGATTTCGTTGAGTAACTCGAGAAGGTGTTTGCCAGAGCTCCAGATGTCACGGAGGTATTCCTCCTGGCGTTCGTTGATCTCGCCAAACATCTGCTCAAGGAGCACTTCGGAGAAGCCAATGACGGCGTTCAGAGGCGTACGGAGTTCATGAGACATGCTTGCCAGAAATTCTGACTTGTGTTGGCTTGCAACTTCGAGCTCGGCGCGCTTCATCTCCAATTCGCGAAATAGCCGCGCATTGTGGATCGCCAATGCGGACTGGGCCGCGAAGCTCTGCAGCAGGTCGAGCGTGTCCTGGGCGAAACTTCCTGTCGTCTTCCTCCTCACTACCAAGACACCGACAATGCGGCTCTCCCGGAGCATCGGCACGGCGACAACAGACCGCCAACCGTCGTCGTACAGGCATTGCAGGTGAGGGTCCCGCGGTACGCCGGCGAGGTCTGGCACCACCAGCGGGCGAGCCTCGATGGTGGCGCGGCCCACCAAGGTGGAGTCCAGCGCGATACGGGTACGACGCAGCCGCTCCAGGACGTGCGGCGCGGTGCCGTACGCGCTGCGGACGGAGAAGATCTGTTGGCTCTCGTCGTACTCCATGATCGAGCCGCCGTCGGTGTCGGAGAGCCGGACCGCGTTCATGACGATTGCGGGCAGTACGTCGTCTAGATCGAGGCTCGAGCTGACGGCCTCACCGACCTCTCCGAGCGCCTCCAGCTGGCCCACTTTGTGGGCCAGCTCGGCGCTGCGAGCCTCGAGCGCCTGGACGAGGTTGACGTTGTGGACGGCGATTGCGGCCTGCGATGCGAAGGCGCCGAGGAGGGTCATGGACCGGTCGTCGAAGGGCTGGACCGCGTCGCGATAGACCGACAGCAATCCGACCACAGCGTCGTCCAGCATCATCGGCGAGGACATGGTCGTGCGGAAACCGGCGATGCGTTGGATGTCTCGCCGTCGGTAGTCAGGGTCGGCGAGCACATCGACGATCTGTTGCGTCCGTCGGTCGAGTCCTACCCGACCGACAAGACTGGTGCGGTCCTGAGCGACCGGGTGCCGCTTGACGTGCTCTACGAATTCATCGGAGAGGCCGACCACGCGCGAGAGCCGGTAAACGTCGCCGTCCAGCAGATACAGCGCCGCGGCCTGCGCGCGGCACAGGCGCCGCGCGCTCTCGAGGATGGTGCCAAGGACCCGGTCGGGGTCTGAGGCATGGCGCCCGAGCGCCGAGAGAACTTCGCTCGTCGCGGTGAACTGCTCGGTGGCGTCCGAGAGATCACGGCGAACCCGCTCGTGTTCCTCGATGCTGATCGCTTCGGCCGCGTTGCCCTCGGCCACACTGCCTCCTCACCCGCCCTCGGCGAGGAACGGGCCTCCTACAGGGAGTTTGCCTGTGTTGTGAGCCGCTGGCAACGAGGAACAGACGGCTTCCTCATCGGACAGTGACTCCCGTGCACATCCAGCAGATCCACACTCAGAGCGGCCAGTCGTCGACGGCCTGCATGGGTGAGATCGGCGTCGATGTCACCTCCGTTGCGCAAGCGCTTCGGGCCTGCGGCCACCGGGCGGCCCGCCGGAGGCCAGGGTGCCGGCGAGGATGCCTTCACAGGTTCTGACGACCACCCGGCAGGCGTCCGCCGCTCGGCGTCCGAACATCGGGTTCTCGGCGTGGCGCTGCCAGCGGCGCAGCGTGTCGTCGGCGGCTCGGTGCAGCTGCTCGGGGTCCGCGTCGGCGGGTAGCCCGAGGCGCACCGCGGGCGCCGCGCCGGCGTGGCCGAGCAGCCGCTCGGCCTCCTCGCCGAGCTGCCGTGGCAGGCCGACCGCGCCGGAGCGCAACGCGGCCAGCAGCCGCAGCTCGGCGAACTCGTGCGCGCCGGCGAGGATGCGTTCGACCTGCCCGGCCAGGCCGCCCCGGTCCGCGGGGTCGGCGCGCAGCACGCGCTGCAGCGCCAGCAGCGCCGAGCGGACCTTCAGCAGCTCGCGGCGCTCGGCGAACTGGCTGTGCAGCACGCGCTGCAGCTCGTCCAGCCCGCTGCGGGCGACCAGCTCGGCGGCCAGTGCCGACGGGCTGTCCGTGCCCTGCCGGATGAGCGAGGTGGACAGCCGGATGCCGAACAGGCCGAAGCGGTGCAGCAGTTCGCGACGGGCCTGCGGTGAGCTCGGCAGCGCATCGAAGTCGACGCGCAGGAACCGGTCGGCGGACAGCAACGCCTTCTCCAGCTCCTCGCGCGGCACACCGGCCAGGCCGGTGAGCGCCACGAACTCGGACTGCCGCAGCGTCCGCCCGGTGTGGCCGAGCAGGCCGGCCACC
>Ga0184609_10000521_pt1 | contig 11258 bp, 10 predicted proteins | sample PLM1_60_coex_FD_133165 | JGI IMG/M metagenome (GOLD analysis project Ga0184609, IMG submission 133165) | Groundwater sediment microbial communities from an aquifer in East River, Colorado, USA - PLM1_60_coex | ecosystem: Environmental > Terrestrial > Soil > Riparian zone | place: USA: East... | reverse complement strand
GCTGCGACGAGGGCTCCAGTGAGCAGCTTTAGCCGGACGGCGTCACGAATGAGGGCAGCGGTCGCCTCTCGATCGCCGCGGTTTTCCGCGATGAATCGCGCGGCGGAGTGCAGCAGTCCAAAGTCGGCAACCAGCAGCGCCAGGTTTCCGATCCCGAGCGCGAGTGCGAACAAGCCAAAGTCATCGGGACCGAGCTTCCTGACGAGATACAGCGTCAGGACGGCGGTGAAGATTCCAGTGGTCAGCTGCGCGAGCAGCGCGAACACCGTATTGCGGCCCAGACCCGGCGGTGCCGCTGCGGACAGCGGGTCGGGCTCCGTGGTCTTCGGTCCGTCTCCTAAGATCGGACCGTCTCCGGAGGCGTGATCTCGGGGGCTCATCGCAGTGGGCAGCCTATGGGCGCCGCGGACGGGCGACCCGGCGTAGCCGACTCGCCCGACGTGACTATGATCGCGTGCTTTCGGGGTCAAAGAGGAGGATGGAAATGAAGGCAGTCGTTACGGGCGTTGCCGGGTTCATCGGCTCGCATCTCGTCGAGGCTCTCCTCGACCGCGGCGACGAGATCATCGGCGTCGACTGCTTCTCGCCTTATTACGAGACCGACCGCAAGCGGGCGAACCTCGAGCACGTGCGCGGGCGAGAGGGGTTCAGTTTCATTGAGGCCGACATCAATGCCCTGGAGCTCAGGGAGATCCTCGATGGAGTGGACGTCGTCTACCACCTGGCCGGCCAGCCCGGAGTCCGCGCGAGCTGGGGGAAGGAGTTCGACGTCTACCTCGCCCTGAATGTCCTGACGACGCAAAAGCTCCTGGAGGCAGCCAAGGAGGTAGGGCTGCGCCGCTTCGTGCTCGCGTCATCGTCATCGGTCTACGGCCAGGCCCAGCACTTTCCGACCAAGGAATCGGAAGCGCCCCTCCCCGTCTCGCCCTATGGAGTCACCAAGTTCGGGGCCGAGCAGTTGTGCCACCTCTACAAGACGGCATACGATGTTCCTTCGACGATGCTCCGTTATTTCTCGATCTTCGGGCCGCGCCAGCGCCCAGACATGGCGTTCAGCCGGTTCATCGACGCGGCCCTCGGAGAGCGGCCGCTTAAGGTCCTAGGCGACGGCCGACAGAGCCGCGACTTCACATATGTCGGCGACGCCGTGGCTGCGACGCTCGCCGCCGCCACGAGCGGCGTGCCCGGTCGGACGTACAACGTTGCAGGCGGCTGCCAGGCCACCGTCCTCGAAGTCATCGGCTCGCTCGAGCGCCTTCTGGGTCGGACGCTGGAGCGCGAGCACCTCGATCCGGTGCCCGGTGACCCGCGCAAGACCGGCGCCGACATCTCAGCCGCGCGGCGAGACCTGGACTACGTCCCCGCCGTCGGGCTCGACGAGGGCCTCACCCGCCAGCTCGAACAGGCGCGGGCCGCGGCGGACTGAACCAGACGGCGCCTTACGCGGCGGGGGTGTCTCGGTCGCGGCGGTGCGCGATCGCCTGGAGCGCCGGTCCGGTCGCGAGCAGGAGCCAGAGCTGCTTGCTCAGCAGCTGGGACGAGAAAAAGTCCGCGGCGAGGAGTCCCACGACCGCGATGAAGAGAGCACGCGCCAGGATCTCAGACGTAGGGTCGCCCTGACGGGAAAACGCCCGCGCGGCGTCCAGCATCGTCCCTAGTGAGAGGATCAGGAGCAAAGCGAAGAGCGTGAGCCCGACGATGCCGAGCTCCGACAGAACGTGCAGGTAGATGTTGTGCGCAACGAGCGGACGGTCGAGGATGTACTCGTCGCGGAGCACGGCTCCAGGCTCGATCAGGTAGTGGATCGACGAGACCTGAAAGTTACCGACCCCGACGCCCGTGACGGGATGCGCCTCCGCCATCCTCCAGCCGACGCGCCATAGGTCTTCTCGACCGGAGCCGCCGCTGCTCCCCTCAGGATGCGTGATCCGGTCGACGTCCGCATCGGACGCGACTGCCGCGAACCACCCCACTGTTCCGGCGAGGGCGAGCACGATGAGAACGAAGGCGGCTGCGCGGCGCCCCCGACCGACGGCGAACGGCGCCACGAGGAGACTGACTCCCAGCCCGAGGAGCGCCCCGCGCGAGACAGTCAAGAAGAGCCCCGCACCGCAACCCGCTCCGGCCGCGAGCGCCCCGATCCTCGTGACCGGATGCCAGCGGCGGTTCGCGGCGAGGGCGGCAGCGAGAACTACGGAGACGGCGAGCATCCCTCCGAGCTGGTTCGGGTTCAGACCGGCGCCACCGAGTCGTCCTACCCATGGCTTGGAAGGATCCGGCTCCTGTAGTAGTCCGAAGCCGACGGAGAGGAGGGCGCTCGCGACGAAGACGGCGAACAGCCAGACGACGTGACGCCTCGTCCGGAGCGCCGCAAACGCGATGGGAAACAGTGCGAAGTTGAGCGCGAACCGCCCGAGAGTGGGCGTGCCAGAATGCCAGCGTTCCGCCCAGACCAGGCTGATCGCCGCCCACGCCATGAAGAGGCCCACGACTACGACCAGCGCCGGCTGGCGAGCAACGAGATCGCGCGCTTCCCGTTCCTCTTGGCGGCCGACGGCGATCGCGGCCAGCAAGGCGACCGCGAGGAGCAGGCCGACGACCTTCGTCAACGAGACCCCGCCGGCTATTTCCGAGTAGTCCTCGAAAAAGGAGAGGGCAACGAGAACTGCCAAGCCGACAGCGAGGCTCGAGAGGACGACGGCGCCGAGAACGAGCCCAAGAATCGCGCCGACGGCGAGCTTCGGCTGGACGCTCGCAAAGGCGCCGAGGAGCAGCGCGACCGCGATGATCCCTATTTGCCAGACACCAGCCGGCAGCTGAAGATCTGTTCGCAGACCGAATGCACTGACCGAGCGGTATACCGCGCCGGCGGGTGCGAGCTGATGGGCGTTCAAGCGAGCCATTTCTCCCGTCCGTCAGACCTTACTCACGCACAAAAGGGGAACAAGCGGCTCTCACGCTGCCCGCTTGCCCAAAGAGATGGAACAGGGCAACATAGTCATGCGGGCAATGCAGCATGACGTGGCCATTTACGCGCCGTTCTCGAGCGGCCTCTACAACCGCGCCCGCGGGCGTGCGGGCGGCGCCGAGCGACAGATGACGCTTCTCGCGCGCGCGCTCGCGACGCATGGCCACAGTGTCGCCCACATCGTCTACCCGGTTCAGGATCCGGTAGCCCTGCCGAATCCGCAGCTCAAGCTCGTTTACCGTGAGCCATACACGACGAACCAGCGCCTCGTCGGGCGCATCCTCGAGTCCACGCGCATCTGGCGCGCCCTGCGGAGGGCGGACGCGAGGGTTCTGATCGTCCGCACGGGGACGCCCGTCGTGGGGCTCGCGGCCGTGTACTGCCGCATGCGTCGGCGCCGGCTGATCTTCTCGAGTGCCAACAATTCGGACTTCACGATGGAGACCCTGTCCGACCGTTGGTATCGTCGGCGCCTCTACAGCTTGGGCGTGCGGCTCGCGGACGTCGTAGTCGTTCAGTCCAAGGATCAGCTGGCACTCGCGCGGCGCGCCTTCCCCTCCCTCAAGGAGATCGTTCACATTCCAAGCTTCGCCGAGACCGTCCCGCCGGCCGCGACCGACGGCCGGAAGCCGGACGCGTTCTTGTGGCTCGGCCGACTCGTGGAGTACAAGCAGCCCCTCCGCTACGTGGAGCTTGCCCGCTCGCTTCCGGAGCTGCGCTTCGTGATGATTCCGGTGCCCGACGAGCCGAACACTCCGCTAATCGAGGAACTGCACGAGGCCGCGCGTCAAACGCCCAACCTGGAGCTCTTGGAGCCTTTGCCGCATGCGCGAACGATGGAGCTCATCGCCGGCACAGTCGCGATCGTGAACACGTCGCGGCTCGAGGGGATGCCGAACGTCTTTCTCGAAGCGTGGGCTCGGGGCGTTCCTGTGCTGACACTCCAATTCGATCCTGACGGCGTCGTCGAAGAGCGCGAGCTTGGTATTGCCGCCGGAGGCTCGTGGGAGCGCTTCGTCGCGGGCGCTAGCGAGCTGTGGCACGAGCGGTCTAGCCGACAGGAGCTGTCCGCGCGGACGCGCCTGTACATCGAAGAGGTCCACTCAACTGGCGTCGGGGCGCGCTGGAGCGAGCTGATCACCAGCTTCACCGGCGCGGTGTCTCGACCTGCCGCCGCACCGTGAGAGCGCTCGGTGGGCGAGGGACGAGCTTCCAGCCGCTGATCCTCTGCTACCACGCAATATCGGATACGTGGCACGACCCGCTGTCTGTCGGCCCGCGGGTCTTCGAGCGCCAGCTGCACATGATCCTGCGGAGCCGGATGCGGCCGGTGACCATCGCCGAGACCCTGTCGGGTCGAGGGAGACTCTTTCATGTCACGTTCGACGACGCGTTCCGCAGCGTTCTCGACGCAGTCTCCATCCTGGAGGGCCTGCGCGTCCCGGCGACGGTCTTCGCCTGCCCCGCCTTTGCAGACGGTGGGCGTGTGCTGAACGTGCGCGAGCTTGCCGGCGAGGCCGCGGCACATCCCGCCGAACTTACGACGATGTCGTGGGACGAACTACGCGACCTGGCCGATCGGGGAATCGAGGTCGGGTCCCACACGCTCAACCACGCTCATCTCACCCGGCTTTCAGACGCGGAGCTCGGGCACGAGCTCTCGGCGTCGCGCGAATGGCTCGAGGACGAGCTCGGGCGCCCATGCCGCGTGCTCGCGTATCCATACGGTGAAGAGGACAGGCGTGTGCGCGCCGCGACACGGGCAGCGGGCTACGAGGCAGCGTTCGGACTTCCGGGACGACCGAGCCCTATGGATGTGTATGCGCTCCCACGTGTCGGGATCTGGCGAGGAGACACGGTTCTCCGCGTGACGCTCAAGACGTCCAGCCTCGCGCGCCGCTCACCCGAAGGTCTCCGAAACATCCTGAGACGTCGCACCCCTCCCCGCAAGGTGCCGGGGGACGACGCACGCACGACGCGAGCTGCGGGCTGACGGGCGCGACGCGGCCCGACGACGAGATGAATTCGGGCTCGTCCAGAGACCGATCTGCTGACGGCCGCCTGGGCGTCTACGTCGACGACGTATACCGGGTGATCGAGACGACCGAGGGCGAGCGGGTCTCGGTCGACCGAGCCTTCCTGCTCTTCGCATGCGAGGTCGGGCAGCACTTCGACGGGATCGTTCTGTTCGGGCGGACGGTGCGCTCCGATACACCGGCTGACTACGTGCTGCCTCGTGGCGTGGAGGTCGTCGAGCTGCCGCACTACTCGAGGCTCGACAAGTTGGGTGAGGTGGCTCGCGCCTCCATCGGGACGGCGACCTCGATGTGGCGAGGCCTCTCGAAGGTCGAGATCGTGTGGGTTCTCGGCCCCCACCCCTTCAGCCTGCTGCTCATCCCGATGGCATTCTTGCGCCGGCGAAGGATCGTTCTCGGCATACGGCAGAACACGATGGGCTACTACCGGGCTCGTCTCCCCAGCAAGCGCTGGCTGCCGGCGCTGCTTGGAATCTGGTCGATCGAGGCGGTGTATCGGCTGCTTGCCCGTGTGCTGCCGACGACGGCGGTAGGAACGGAAGTCGCCGACCGCTACGGGGGACCACGTAGCTCGCTGCTGACGATGACCGCCTCCGTCATTCGGGACCAGGACGTCGTGTCCGCCCCCGCCCCGCGCGTCTGGTCCGGCGTGGTCACCATGCTCACCGTCGGCAGGCTCGAGCCGGAGAAGAATCCGTTCCTCCTCCTCGAAGCTCTCGCTCGCCTCGAACGCGAGCAGCCGGGTCGGTTTCGAGCGATCTGGATCGGGCGTGGGCAACTCGAGGAAGCTCTACGTGCCCGGGCACGAGAGCTCGGGGTGGATCAGATGCTCGACCTGCGTGGCTATGTGCCGTTCGGCAACGAGCTTCTCGAGCTCTACCGCAGCGCGCACATCTTCGTCCACGTCTCGCTGACCGAGGGTGTGCCGCAGGTCCTGATCGAGGCGCTCGCCAGTGGGGTGCCGATTGTCGCCACAGACGTCGGAGGGAGCGCGTCGACTCTGGATCACGGCGCCGCGGCGCTACTCGTCCCGCCAAACGACTTGGACGGCCTCGTAGCCGCGGTGCGGCGGATCACCGAGGACAGCGAGCTGCGGGAGCGGCTGACAGCGAGAGGCCTCGAGCTCGTCCGCGGCCTGACGCTCGAGCGCCAGGCCGAACGCGTGGCTCGCTTTCTGCGCTCTTCCTGATCGGAGGACGGGTTGGTCCCGTCGCCGGCGTCCTCTCAGGCGAGCCGCCAGGCGGCCAGCACGTCGTCGAGGCGACCGAACGGGAGAGCGCCCACAAGCTCTTGGAGTCGTTTGCCGAGCGATTCCCGTCGGAGACCCTGCGAGAAGCGAACAAACGACGAGACCTTCGTCCGGTAGTCGTTCAGCTCCTCCGCGTTGAACTCATAGGGGTGGCAGTAGACGATCGGCGGGCGGCCGCTCGCCGCCACCGCTCGGAGCGCGTGCTCGATGAGCGGCCGCGGGAACACCCTGAAGTACCCGCCGCCGCCTACCGGAAGCCGCAAGCCCTTCAGCGACCAGACGGCGACGGGGGCCTCGAGGATGCTGGCGCCGCCGGGAAGCCCGACCCGACGCGGGGTCAGGCTCCAACCGCGAATCCCGTACCGGCGCATGCGGATCGGAAAAATCGACGAGTCGACTTCGAAGCCGAGCTCCGCCAGCACCTCGAGCGCCCAGAGGTTTTCGCTGACAATGGAGAAGTCGGGGGCGCGAAACGCCGTCACGGCCTGGCCGCACGCGTCCTCAATGCTTTGCCGCGCTCGAGTGAGCTCGGCCCGCAGCTGTTCGCGATTCATCGCGTAGAGAGGCCGATGGGTATGGCCGTGCGACTGGACCTCATGGCCTTCGGCAGCTAGAAGCGCGACGAGACTGGGGAAGGTCTCGGCGACTTGTCCCTGCACGAAGAACGTCGCTTTGACGCGAGACTCGGCCAAGGCTGCCAACAGGGAGTCGACGTTGCGCACGACGCGTTCGCTGATGGGCGCGTCGAAGTCGATGCATGACTGGTACCAGTCCTCGACGTCGATGGTTAGGGCTGCGACCGGCGCGCCGTCGGTTGGCGGCGATCCTGCTGCCGAGTGGTCGCTCACGAGGTCGCTGCGCGCTTGCCTGTCGTTGCGACGGGAAGCCGGCGAGCGGAGCGCGCCAAGCCCCACAGCATCCCGAGAGCGTACGAGAGGTGGAAGGTCAAGAACACGGCCACTACCCGCGGGAGAAGCCGAAGCGGCTCCCCTCGGCGACGCAGGCTCGAGACCCCGAAGACCATCGCGGACAAGACGTATCCACCGAGCTCGCCTGCGAGGAGAGCCAGTGCCAGAGGGCTCCAGAGCGAGGCGAGAGCGAGGAGAGCGGCCGAGCCGACGAACGCGAGCGGCACGAGGCTGCGCCCGCTGATCACCTGCCGGTGCTTGCGCATCAGCACCGATTTCCAAAACCCGTACTCGAAGTACTGCCGAAAGACGCCGCGCAGTGATCCGCGAGGGACGTAATGCGAGCGGATGCGCGGGTCGAGGACGACGCGACCGCCGGCCTGACGAAGACGAAGCGCGAGGTCATCGTCTTGATTGCGAACGAGTGACTCGTCGAAGAAGCCAGCCCGCTCGAATCCCTCCGGCCGGTACGCGCCGCAGTGCACGACGTCGACGTCAACGGCCTTGCTGCCCGCTGCGAACCTGTTCCAGTGGACGCCCCCAAACGGGCTGTCCATCGCGCTTGCCACTGCACGCTCCATGGCCGTGCGCCCCGTTGGGATTACCCTCCCGCCGATGTTCCAGGCTCCGGTGTGAACTGCAGCCTCCGCATAGAGCCGAAGGTGGTCCGGCGGATAGAACGTGTGACAATCGAGGCGGACGAGGAGATCGCCTGTGGCACGGCGGATGCACGCATTGAGCCCGTGAGAGACGTAGCGCGCCGGATTCCCGAGAACATGCAGCTCGAGACCGGCTCGCTCAGCGGCCTCGGTGAGCCTTTGAACCGAATCGTCGGTTGAGGCGCCGTCTGCGACGACGACCTCGACCTCCCCGGCGAAGTCCTGGCCCGCGATGTCCGCGACCAGGTGCTCGACATGGTCTGCCTCGTTGAACATCGGGATGATCACGGAGATGCGGCGCACCGGCTCGGCCGAGCCCGCGGAGTCCGAGTTGCGATCGTTCGAATCGTCGGGCCGCATTTTCACACCCTACGCGAGCCCTGTTCCATCGACGAATTGCATCCCCGGGGCGAGAACGTCCGCAGCGGGAAGCGGTCGCGCCCCTTCGGGTTGGACACGGTGGACTAGGACCCATTCATCCCCGGCAGCGACCTGGACCGCGTCGCCGTTGAGCTCCCCGACCGTGCCCGGCTCCGCGGCAGAGGCCCGGCCGGTCCGAACCGCCTTGAGTACGGCGAGCTCACGGCCGTCGATTCTCGAGACGGCTTTGCCCCAAGGTGAAGCGAACGGGAAGTAGTCGCAGGCGCGGACGAGATCGACGACGCTTCGCGCGGGACGCGCCCAGAAGATCCGCCCGCCGCCCGGAACATCACGGCCGAAATACCGCCTGCGCGAAAGGTCCTGCGCCACTTTCGGGATCACGGGCGGGTCCATGGCCGCCGTCTCGAGGAGTTGGGCGATGAGCGGCATCCCTTCCCGCACGCACCTCGCGCTCAACGATAGTCCGGTGTCGTCCTCTTCGATGTCGAATGCCGTCTTGTACGCGATCGCGCCCGTGTCGATCTCGGCTTCCATCCAGTGGACGGTGACCGCATGACGGGTCTCGCCGAAGTAGATCGCCCAGCTCGGTGCGTTGAGCCCTGCGTATTCGGGGAGAGGACCGGGATGCAGGTTGAAGGCCCCGATCCGCGGAGCCGCGAGAACCTGCGGGTCAATCACGAAGAGCGAGTGGACGTTGAGCAGCAGATCGATCTCGTGCGCCTGAATCCAATCCGCGAACGCAGGCTCCCGGACGCGCTCGGACGGAAGCACCGGGATGCCGACCCCGGACGCGACCGAGGCGACCGTTGCACCGCCACCACGCGTGGGCGCCGTCGTCATTACCCCGACGGCCTCGTGCTCGGATTCAGTTAGCAGGCGCAGGGTCTGGATCCCGGCGGACTCCTCGGCAACCAGAACGACGTTCATCGAGCGACGGGCCGGCGCGCCTCACGGGTCGTGAACGGCTCGAGGTGATGACCCATCCACCACTCGCCCTCCAAACGCGTCAGCAGCGCCTTCCCCGCCTGGATCGCATGGAGGATCTCCGGGTTACTGGCGTGGATCAAGGCGAGGTATCCGCTGGCATGGAACAGGCAGCGTCGCTTGGAGAGCGGCTCGCGGAGGTGCCCCTCGACACGGCCCTGTACGGCCGATGCGCCGCGGGTCCACGCATCGTAGAAGAGGTCGTCAAGGACGTCGCCGACGTCACGCTCCCGCGCGGCGACCTGGAGCACCTGCACGATTCCCCGGGTGGGCAGGTAGTAGACGTATGAGCCGCGCACGACGCCGTTCCGGCGCACGATGCGGGCTACAAGCTGACCTCTCGTCTGGACGGCCGCAACCTCGTCGAGAAGCCAGGCGACGAACTCCTCGTCGTAGTCGGGATGTAATCCGACGCTCTCTCCGACGGAGGACAGGAGCGCCGTGAGCCCCTGCGGCGTCAGCGGATCCGCGGCCCAGTCGGGACTGTCCGGGAGAATGCCTGCCCTACGCACGCGAACGGCCAGCCTGTCGAGTGGGCCGAACAACGGCCGTGCTCTGCGCGCGAGCTTCGCGAAACGCTCGCCGCGCTCGAGGTAGTCGCCGGCGAAGGTGAAGGGACGAAAGACCCGGACCCAGCCTATGCACGCGAGCTGTGACGTTTCACCGCCGATCCCTTCCCAGATTCGCCGCACCGTCTCCGAGGCGGTGTCGGTGATCGTCAGCTCCTGCCTCCCGAGGAGGTATTCACGTATCAGGAAGGCGCCCACCGCCTGCCGTCGCGCTCTCGGTTCGGTCACGAGCTGGCCACAGATGCCGGCCCGAATCTGCTCGCCCTCGAATCTCATCGGCCGCACGCTGGAACCCATGAAGCCGGCGACCTTCCCATTGGGCTCGACAAACACGAGCGAAGGAATCTCGAGATCCGCGTTCGGCGGCTCCAGGAACATCCGGACGAAGTAGTCGACGAGCCCCGGAGGTGGCGTCCGTGAGCCGGAGCGAGCGACGTGCTCGTAGAGGCTCGCCACCTGCTCGACGTCGCCTAGTTCCAGCGGGCGGATCGACCGCGCCATCAGCCCGATACCGCCTGCGCACCGGCGATGAAGTCCACGATCGAGGCCAAACTGCGGAACGTGTCGATCTCGAGGTCTTCGAGGGCGATCGTGACCCCGAACTCGCGCTCGAGCGCCAACAGCAGCTCCACGAGCGCGAGCGAGTCGAGCAGCCCGCCCTCGATCAGGTCGGTGTCGGCGGCGGGCGCTTGCGTGTTCAGCGTCTCGACGAACAGGCGTTGGACGCGCTCGGTTGTCGGGCTACTGGCCACCGGGTCAGGCTAAACGTCAGCGAGCGGAGGCGGGAGCCGGCGCAGTGGCCTCCTCCCGCTCGAAGTGCTCCTTGATCGACCGCCGATCGATCTTGTCGTTGACGTTCTTCGGCAGCGCGTCCATCACGACCCAGCGGGCGGGGAGCATGTAGGAGGGGAGCTTCTTGGCGATCTGCTCGCGAATCGCCGGCGGTCCGACACTCGCACCCTTGGCGGGCGTATACGCGCAACAGATGGCAGTGCCTTCGAAACCGCCGGTCTCGACACCCACGACGGCGCATTCCCGAATGTCCTCGAGCGCGTTCAGCGCCGCCTCGATCTCACCGAGCTCGATGCGGTAGCCCCGCGACTTGATCTGCGAGTCCGCGCGGCCAAGAAAGTGCACAAGCCCGTCATCTGCAACTCTGGCCAGATCGCCCGTGCGGTAGATGCGCCCACCGTGTCTCCGCGGGTCGGCGAGGAACGCCGCACTCGTCTTCTCCTCATCGCGCCAGTAGCCCGGGCTGAGGCCGACGCCCGCGATGTAGAGGTCGCCGACCTCTCCCGTCGCCACGGGCTCGAGCTTCCCGTCGAGCACGAGCAGCTCCTCTCCTGCACAGGGTACGCCGATCGGGACGGACTCCGTCTCGCTCGCGGGGATCTCGGGCATCGTGTAGTAGCTGCTGGCGATCGTCGCCTCCGTCGGCCCGTAGAGGTTGGTGAACTCAGCATGCGGAAGGCGCTCCATCCAGTGCATGAGGATGGGCGTCGGC